>Ga0172367_10000005_pt1 | contig 365803 bp, 427 predicted proteins | sample Lak10m_FD_114542 | JGI IMG/M metagenome (GOLD analysis project Ga0172367, IMG submission 114542) | Freshwater microbial communities from Kabuno Bay, South-Kivu, Congo - kab_022012_10m | ecosystem: Environmental > Aquatic > Freshwater > Lake | place: Democratic Republic of the Congo... | reverse complement strand
GGTGTAGTTTTGCGGCTGAGCTGAGGGGCTTGCAAGAATATCTCGTAGACGTTTACCATCAAGATGGAACGTTTCAATAAATTCCTGAGCAGAATCTCCCGTGAACTCAGCTATGACACGGGAGTTGAGAAGTTCGCCACGGATATAGAGGTAATCATAGAGAAAGGCCGAGTCACCATGCGGTTCGTAGGTGAAAATTTTCCCGTGGCCGGTTGGGGGAGAATAGGGGTTAAACACAAACGTATAGGTCCGCCCCTCCGATACAAAATCAAAAACACCGCCCATACCCTCTCGCGTATACCTATACGATAAGGCAAGACGGGACTCGAATTCAATTGGTGGGTTTGGGGAATGGGGTAATGGTAATGGATTCATACACGTTCACCTGTTGGAGTGTTACACTCCGTAATAGTTGTTCGGGCACTTATTCTTCTTCCAGATCTCATCCCAGGTCTGCTTGACGGCTTCCATCCCCTCATCCAGCGCTGAAAACGGTGCACTCACCTCGGCCGCCATTACCGGCTCAAAACTCGAAAAAACAAGCACAAAAACAAAAAAAAGGTTCAGCAGTTTATATCGCATGAATCAGAGGTGAGCCAGTTTCGTTTATTATTGTAGCGATGACAACCCATCTCCCAACGTTAACCCGACGATTTCGAGCGTTCCTGGTTGTTTGGTGCTCTCTCGCTCTGTCTTCTTGTACTCTGGCATTTATGGGCTGGATTCTTGCAGCATTGCCCCTCAGAGATGCCTGGTCGGTCTATCTGACGCATGTCTCCTTGCTCATGACCGGTATCATTTTTATCACCCTTTTTGTGGAACTCTTCGTCATTACCATTAACCCACATCACCACCCCCACCCGTGGGTCAATTCGTGCTCTTTACGCTTTATTACCTGGTTATCATGCTCATTGTTGCCAGTATAACCCCTGCCATCATTACTACATCTTCAATGATTGAGACCACGAACGCTATCGCTCCCTCATCTAACGCCTTCACACTGTATATGGCTGAAGACATTGCCATTGACCCCGGGACTGCATCTGCGGTCCCCCAAAGCCCTTCTCGCCTAATCCCACCCCATTCTCCCAAATCCAATGCCCCCACTGTTGCATCATCCCCTGCTCTGGATATTTGGAGTGCATATGCACTCCCCCTGTTCTACCCATCATGTGTGTTCTTCCAATCGCTCGGACTGGTCATTTCATGCCTGGTTCTGATGGTGATGAACCCAAAACAAAGTACGACTATGTGGTGATCGATACACCCCCCAACATGGGCACACTTACCCTCAATGGATTAGTTGCTGCCGACAGTGTCATTATCCCCATCCAATGTGAATACTACGCTTTTGAGGGGATCGAACAACTCGAGTTTGTGTTGCAGTTACTTGGGAAGAGATTCGGTAGAAAACCAAAAGTTCGTGTCCTTCTAACAATGTTTGATACGCGTACGGTCGTACATGATGTTACACAGCATTTCCAAGAAACGTCAAACTTGCCGAAGCTCCTGCAAATGGACTGTGCATCCATCAACACGCACCCGTCTCCCCAGGTGCTCATGCATATGCCGCCTTTGCAAAAGAGGTGCGAGGATGACCCCCAAAGAGATGCACCCCATCAAACGAGTGATGGCAAAAAGTCCCTATGCACCAGATAGAGTTGAGGCCATATTCTCATCTCCCTTGACAACCACATCAACCGATATCAGCCATACAACGTCAGATCACACCGAGCTGTCAAGGGGGAGGATTGATACCGCAGCACTTCAAGCCGCAATGGAGATTGAGTTTGCCAATCCCCGCATTTCACTTTATTCTCCTATAGCGGCCACGATTCTAGAATATTTAGATAGAACCACCCCCCAATTCTGCAAAAATGAAACGGGGGCGACATGCCTCAACCGTGCATTAAAAGACGCCTTTCCTGAGTTATGGAGCGCCATCACTGCAAAAAATGCAACTGATCCCATTTGGATTGAACACAACCGGAATCGGAGAGAAAGTACCCGCAAACGAGATGAGATCTAATTCTGTTCACACGGTTACAACGGGGAGTGTAATATTATAATCTGGCTTTAAGTCAGAACATCCGGCATCCACTGTATGAATCTGTTTCGGTCTATGATATCGATCAGATACTCAAAGCAGTAAAAACACGAAATTCACGCCATAACCGGTGCCAGGGTTACTGATAATAGGGGGCGCAAAGGTACGTGCTGGACGTTTCATGAACGGCATGCTCGAAATATTTTCCGATAAATTTGCACCAGTTACCCCCACTTTTTTGAATCGTTGAGTGGGGTGACCCAATGAAAACACAGGCACTACGATAGTAAATTCATGAGAGACTGGGGACAGGGTTCTCGTCAACAGTCTCCAATCGTCTAGATTATCACCCATACACTGTGCAGTGACGTTATTGATCAATGTGAGCGATATCCCGGAGGCTTCCAACAAGTTTATGGAGAGCGCCCGGTCGGAACCTTTCGACTCTGATAAATCTCCCCCGTTCCGTTAGACGAGACTCTCCCAGCACAAGCTACTGAAACTCCAGTCACTGGGGCAGTGCACACATTGCACAAGCTTGCTTAAATTGAGCATCCATCGCGAGAATATTTGTACACTGTTAGAATTGAAATGAGCGATAACGAGATTCCTCCACCAATAAGGAGAATCGTATCTGAGTTGATCCAAGCATACAGGCAAACAAGAAGATCCTCAGTTGATTGGAAGAGAAGAAATCCATAAGATATATCGTTTGTTTCGTGCGTTCGAAATGATTTGAGAAGTTGAGGAACATAGGAGATGGCCACAACCCCACACAATAAGAAACTAATAAACTGATTTATTTCCATATAGTGGATTAGACATTAGGTGCGGCAAAGTGAAATAATCTGGCAATTCATTCTGTCTATTCCCAACTATCCTTGCTACACGTTGTAAGGAGGCCCCGCACTGCGAGTGGCGACGGGGTGCGCCGACTCAAGATATCTTCATGTTGTCCCTTAGGCTAATCAGAATCAAAACAAGACATGATCTGTCCCGTCCAGAGTACTTACAGGTTGGATTGACCCTATGGAGCGAATAGGCACATCATACGTCATAATGGTCGCGAGATAATCTCCCACAATTTACAAAGGCGTTGTGGCTCCCAGTTTAGGCCAAGCTGTACTGCTCATACGGTACCACGCTGTTCTCTTGATTCGGCACACTCCATTGCCACTCGCGATGAGTAGCGCTCTTACCGTGGGTAGTAAAGAGGGGGGTATGGAAGGGGTACGGAGAGACCAAGGGGGTAGTTTTCTTCAGCTCGCATACCAGAAGGGGGTCAAAATAGGGCATTCCCCACCACAACCTTTGCCTCAACGGGCTCGAGAGATGTAGATAAAATAACAACTGGAACAAAAAATACCACAACTAGCGAACATCAAATGTACCAGTGACAATTGACTGAAAAGAAAGGGAGGGGAGTCATCCCATTCCACTCAATTCCAGTTTTTTACAGAGGACAGAGTGTTGTTTGACCAGGAGGGATATCGAAGGAACTGGTGGTGAGAATAGATTCGAGGTGGGCAGAAAGAACATGGATCTCCTCATCAGAGAGAGTGAGCCAAACATCTCGGATATTTCCCTGCGCCCTCCCTTGTGAGCGTTTTTTCGAATTAATCAAACCGAGCATGACTAATTCTAAAATCAAGTCCATTACTCTCCGATGGGTAAGTGGTGCAATGGCATAGGTTGTCGCAAGAGCAGAATACACGCGGCTAATCTCCCCCGTTGTTGGAACGTTTTGTCCATTTTTTCGTAATTCGAGAATTGCACCAAGAACGAATGCCGATTGCAAGGGGAGGCGGAGGAGAAGTGCCTTAACTTGCTCTTGTTCAAGTTCAATACGCGCGTAGTTCACATGACTAACTAATACCTTCGAGGACTCCACACGATCAGCAATCTCCCCTGCCGTTCTCAAAAGATCAATTGCCCGTCGGGCATCCCCATGCTCTTGAGCTGCTATGGCTGCACACAAGGGAATTACCCCCTCCTCAAGAACATCATCTCGATAGGCCCTACGCCGATCTTCCAAAATCGATATAAGATCGATGGCAGTATACGGGGGAAAGAGAATCCAGTGCGTCCCAAACGACGATTTAACTCGAGGATCCAAAGAAGTGGCATATCGCATGTCATTCGTAAGACCAATAATACTAATATATACTCCCTTCTTGAGGGTGCCCATTTCTCCAGCGCGAGACAACATATACAGAAACTCGTGACCTTTTTTTATTGCGTCAATTTCATCGAGAACTAGGATAAGCCCACGATGTGCCTTATTCAACTGGGAAAACAAATGATCATAATATACATAGGCACTGTATCCGGGGGTTAGTGGGCTGTTTTTATCGATCGATTATGATGCAGTTGCGTACCGGACAGGTGTCATTCTCGCGGAGGATCCGGGGGCTGCGGGGATGTCCGGAACATCGGGACCCCGGGGGGGTCCTACCCTGGGTGTTTCAGCCGAACAAGATCGATGTTGCCCGGTTCGGGCTTGCGGTCTCTAAAGAAACGCCAAATATCCTTGACGAGAACAAAGTAAACCGGTTTTTCTGTTCAACGATTTTCTCTTATCGCTATGATGCATTTTCCTATCCCGATGATTTCCGGAAAAGGGCAATTTTCAGGGACTACCCGTACCGGTTTAATATTTCCCTGAGAGTTACCGGGGAAAACGGGATACGATCCGTCGAAGAAATTATCCCTTCGGATTATGGATATATCCGGAGAGATGTGAAGATCAAAGGTACAAGCAACGCCACGATCGGTCAGGTGATGATCAACGCCCACCGGTACAAAAATGCAGAGAATGTCTCGTTTAATCAGTTCTCCATCTCCATCAACGCATCCGAGCTGCTTGGCGGGAGCGTTCGCAATCCCCGGTACCAGATAAATCCCCTCAGCGATAAAATGGTCATCAATATCATCGATCTGGAGGAAACAAGACCCGCATGGAACCCGGGCTCAAACCTGACAAAAGTGGATTTTTACCAGCACGCCCCCGTAACAACGAGCCTGCTCTTCTGGTCACCACCAAACAGTAACTACATCTACAACGATGGAAATGCGACGCCGGCAAGACCCCCCGTTGCGGTACGAAATTCAGTCTCGCTTGTCTTCGGACCGGATTTTTCCTTTCCGCGGATCCCACGGGAACCATGTATGTGAACCTGACATTCGGCATGGATACGCCTTCACCGTTCCTGAACAACACACTCAGTACGCCATTCGACTATAATTACCACCCGGCGAATGTCACGCAGCCTGAACTTAAGGACGCGGTACTGGAGGTAGCGGTATGGTAGATTCGGATGCCCAGCTCTACACGATAGAGGGAATTTCTGCCGGGCTCATCATGCTCATGACCGCGTACATCGTTGTCAACAGCACGTCGATCTATACCCCCGGGGATACGCATATCAGCGATATGCAGCTCGAAGTTACCGGAAGCGATGCCTTAACGATGCTGAATACTGCGCCGAACAATTCTGTCGGCTTAAATCCGATCGGGAAATACATCGAGCAGAACGATGGCCCTGCATTTACAAGGGCATTCCTCAATATCGTAAATAACCGGACTGGGGAATGACGAATACAATCCAGTTCGTAGCAAACGTGTCGTACGTAAGACCGGATGACTCCATCAACAGCACCCTCTTTGCACATTCTTCACGCCCGCTCACGGGGGGGAGCACGTGATCCATGTCACGGAATGGGCGATCGTGGACAATAAATTCCGGAAAGCAACATTCAGCGGAACAGAGCAAAACTTGTCGAGGTGCTCTTATGGCGGGATTGAACGAAGACGCACAGTGGATTGTGCTCAAGGGATTTGTGGTCAGCTTCAGCCTCTTCTTCCTTGCGATTGTGATAAACCAGTCAACGGTAGTCGGCCAGACCACCGCTGAGGCGGTTTCAGAATTTCCCAAAGAGGATATCCGGGGAGTTAGGGAAGTCATAATCCAGTCGGTATACCTGAATGAGCCGGATCGGGCGATCGTGCAGAACGAAATCCGACAGCTCTTCCTGGCACGACAAAATTTGGTGATCGATTTTTCATCGGTCGAGATCAGCAAGCACCAGTATGTAGATATCCATTACAATAACGGGGTGACTGCGTACAATGAAACCTACTCATCGCTCTGACCATCCCCACAACAGACGGGTCGGGGAAGAGGGGGTTACTACCATGAGCGAGTACGTCATGATCTCCGGAATTCTCACGGGACTGTTTATTGTCATGCTTCTGTTAGTGAATGCCAATTTCATGGAAAACCCGGCAAATACCATCACCTACTTGGCATTTACCGATATCGGGAATGGAGTGCCCACACGAATCGTCGACTTCTACGCAATCGCCCCGGAGAACGGGACGATTTCCTCCGGGTTCGACATCCCGAATGATATCGCAGGACGGAGCTATTTTGTGGAGATGGGAAATCTGGCCGGAGAAGATCCAAGCACACAGAATGTCGAAGTATTCAGGGATTCCATCTCAACGCATATCGCGATTGCAGGGATTGGATCCACGAAACGGGCCGGCGGGAATACAACCGGGGCCGGGATCAACAGGATAAGTTATGATTCGAGAGAGTTCTAAATGACATCCGATAACGCCCGGGGGGAGTGCAGTGCCGGGGTCTCTGAGTCGATTGGATTTTTGCTCATTTTTACCATCGTCATCATAGGGATCGGCCTGGTTACGCTGTACGGGTACCCGATGCTCATTAAGCAGCAGATGGGTGCAGACGAACAGATCATGGAAAAGAACATGATCGGTGCTGCAGAACGATGGCAAAAGCCTAGCTTACAAGACGGTCCCCTACAAGGAGACCTCGCTGAAAGTAGGCGGGGGGATCACTCACCCTTTACAATTCATTAGAAAGCCCCTCTTCGGCGTATTTCTCGGTCTTCGATGATGCCGGGGTCATTGCATTTCCTGCCGATCCCCTTGTTTTCCACGTAGGAGATCTCCGGTACCAGTCGCTCAGCGCTGAGTCGATGATCTCCCTTGAAAACGGTGCCGTTGTTAAACGGAATACGGTTATACCCGGTTCGGTCATGCTTGCCGAGCCCCGGTGGTTCATCGACAGCCCCACAAATACCGCAGTTATCTACGTAATCGCGTTCAATTCGAGCACCGTCCTCGCCAGATCCGGTGTCGGCACGGTCCAGATGACGCTCGGAGAGGTCACCTATCCTCCACCCTATACTATTCCACCGGGTGACCAGGTCCATGTACAATATCATCAGGATACGGGCGCAGACTACTCGCTCGCGTGGAACACCTATTTCGCAAACCGCCTGAAGTTAACCGCCGGGGGCTCTGACGACTATATCCTTCTGGATGGCCCCGGCCAGGTGGTCATCAAGCAGTACCAGGTCATAATCAAATCCCTGTAATTTTTGCCGGTAATACCGGGCCTGACCATTGACCAATAAGGGCATCAGGAAAAGTTTCCGAGAACCGGATGCGCCGGCCGGGCACGGAATCGGAGGAATACTATCATAAGATGCCATCCCCGGGACGGACAGGAATCTCTTATTCTCTTAAGTACTCCGACAGGTCAAAAAAGGAAAATTCCCTGCAGCTGCGAAACCAGCACCCAGATGAGAGCACCGGCACCAAATGCCGCGATGACGATCCCGGATATGCGATTTATCAGCCGGAGATGTCGTGCAGTGATGAAAGATCGGACTGAGGCAAGGGACCCGCAAAGGATGATCCACCAGAGTGTCGATCCGCAGAATACACCGAAGACAAACATCATGGCGGAGGATGTCGAACCCGGGGGGAAAACGACGTCAAACCCGGGAAGAATGGTTGCAAAGAAGACGAGAGTAAGCGGATTTGCAATAGCAATGGCAAGCATCGAGAAATAATCTTTAAAATACGGCTCACCGCTAACGTTCGAGCTGATTGCGGCGGGTATTGTCATGCTGATCTTAATCCCGACGAGAATGAGAACGATGCATGCCAGTATCCGGAAAATATCCTGCCGGGAAAGGATGAAACCCGAGATTGCGGTCAGGCCGAGCACGGTGACCGCCGCGTAGAAAGAATCGGCAGTTGCCACACCAAGCCCGTAAACAATACCGTGAAATCTCCCTTCTGCAATCGAACGCCGGATGCACATAAGGGCAATCGGACCGACCGGTACCGCAAGGATGAGACCAATTATCATTCCCTGGACTAATTGAGCTGTATCCACACAGGCACCGGTTTTTTATTTTTTTTGTCTACGACCCTGAATTGACGTTCTTTGGTTTTTTTCGGAGGCACGCCGTTTAAAAGCTGTTCCCATTACTGTTGCATTTCACCGCAATTAAGGTTCCAGATTCGTTCGACTCCCAAAAAATCGATGAAAGTCTTATCCCCACAGGACTCCGGTTTTATTCGAGCGTCCGCCGGTACGTGAATATCCCGAGGAGAATTGCAGCACCGGAGAAGATCAGGAGCGCGACAAGATCCATTCCGATAACATTGAGCCCCTGCCCCCGGAGAATAATGCTCCGGAGAGCGTCAACCGCATAGTACTCCGGGTTGATGGTCGTTATCCAGCGAAGCCAGTCCGGCATGCCGATTGTCGGATAGAATGCCCCGCTCGTCATGAAGAGGAGCAGGCTGAAGAATGCTGCGACGGAAGAATATTCCTGCTGGTTGGTAAACCGCGATGCGATCGAGACCATCAGGCTCGTAACTCCGAGGCTTGTGATGAAGAGCACGAGGAGAATAAGGAAATAATCTTCAGCACTCTGGATGATGATGCCGGTGATGAGAATATCGACAAGGAATATCGTAAACCCGGCAAGGAACGCACGCACGGTTCCGGATCCTATCATGCCAAGGATGATACTGGATCGCTTTACCGGCGTGACAAGGTAGCCCTCGATGATCCCCAGTTCCCGGTCCTTGATGAGCGCGATTCCGCCGCCAAACATGGTGGTCATAAAGATTGCCATGACAATCACGCTGACGCCAAAGAACTGGATGTACTTGATGTCCCCGTAAATCTTGTCGATCTGCACCGGATTCGCTGCACCGGACTGGGCCAGGACGGTCTGGACCCCGGCCTGGATCAGCCCCGGCGTGGCATAATCGGAACTGTCCACATAGAGCCGCACGGCGTGATCGCGGGAGATGGACGAGGGGAAAACAACGATTCCCGTGATGATCCCTTCCTGAAGATCCCGTTTGGCTTTCTGTTCGTCGTTATAAACCACAACGTCAAATGTCCGGGGGTAATCTTTCTGGGCGAGAGTCCGGAGGTTTTGCAGAGAGGCTGTATAGAGCGGGGTATAGTCATTGTACGGTTGTTCCTGGACCACCCCCAGGGGAATATGGGTAATCGTACCGCCGACCGCATTGCCAAAGATCACGAGGTACATGATCGGCATGAAGAGAGTCATCAGGATAACAAATGGGTTGCTTAAGAATTTCTTGAAATCCCGCTTGAAGATCGCAACCGCGCCTTTGATCATCGCCGGTGCCCCCCGGTTTGTGTTCTGGCATCTCCACCGGTTCCTTCCTCAAGGTTCTTTCCCGTGAGATAGATGAAAACATCCTCAAGCGAGGGCGGCCGGATCGAGATCGATGTCATGGGAATCGAGTATTTGGCGAGCAGGGAAACGATCGCGGGGAGAACGCCGCTCCCGTTCTTGGCGGAGATAAAGATCTTGCTGTCCCGGATCTCGGCAGAGTTTATCTGGTCGTTCGCCCGGATTTCGGGGAGGAGCCGGTCATCCATGGACTCAAAACCAATCTCGATAAGATCCCCGGAAGGGATCGTCAGTTTCAGGTTATCAAGGGTGTCAAGAGTAATGAGCCTCCCCCGGTCGACAAAGGCAATATGGTGGCAGAGTTTCTCCGCTTCATCCATATAGTGCGTTGTGAGGATGATCGTTGTATCCTCCTGGTTGAGCCGGGTGATCTGCTGCCAGACTTCTCTCCTTGATTCGGGATCAAGCCCAATGGTAGGCTCATCGAGGAAGAGAATCAGCGGCTGGTGAATAAATGCCCGGACAATTTCGAGCTTGCGCTTCATACCCCCGGAAAAAGTCTGGACCCTCATGTGAGCCCGGTCGGCGAGGCCGATCATCTCCAGAAGCTGCCAGATCCGTGCATCGAGCAGCCGGTCATCAACATTGACCAGCTTGCCATAGAACTCGAGGTTATCGTACGCAGTAAGTTCCACGTCAAGCGTGCTGTTCTGGGGGCAGACGCCGATGATACTCCGGATCTTTTCCGGATCCTTTGTTATTTCGTACTGGTCGACAAACGCTGATCCTGAAGTCGGCCGGAGGAGAGTCGTAAGGATCCGGAAAGAGTACTTTTTCCGGCCCCGTTTGACCCGAGAAGCCCGAAGATCTCGCCCCGGTCCACGTTAAAGCTGATATCGTCAACTGCCCGTACGGTCTTCGTTTTACCCTGGAACACTTTTGTGAGATGATTAATCCGGATAATACTTTCACTTGTACCATGGCTCGCTTTTGAGGGATCCTGCATTATCTCGTTTGCCACCGTTGTCCCCCAGGTGAATCGGGGGTTCACATCATCACCATCGTATGTCTGCGGTTCCATTCTATGGCCCTCAGGGGATTTTTGCCAGTATTTTCTTGAGATTATCGAGAGATTCATTAAGGGTGCAAAGGTCCTCGTCGCTTAAACCGGTAAGAAGGCTCCCGAGATCTTTTTTAAATAATTCAAGGAACGTCCCCAGGTGCTTCTTTCCTTTTGGCGTGATCGAGAGCTGAATTACCCGGCGGTCATCTAGACCCTGCACGCGATCAACCAGGCCTTCAGAGATCAGGGTATCTGAAAGTGCGGTCATGTACGGCCTGGATATATACTATTGTCTCCCGATCTCCGACATGGACTGCGGCCCAGATTTCAAAAGCACGCCGAGGGCCCGGTACTGGGCAACCTGAATACCGGTGACCCGGCTGTTCCTGAAGACATGCTTGTGATAAAAGGGGATCAGGGCAAGGAGATTTGTCGCAACCAGGTCTTTGCTGTCTTCCGGCATGATGGTCTCGTACAGAGCGAGATTGAAGTTTGTGATTAATAGCTTTTAGGATGAATAGTTCAATCTGTTAACCATTTTTACGATCCGTCCCCGCAGGCCCGCGCCGGGAGACAGACATCCGGTCCACAAGCCCTCATCGGTTGCAGCCGGAGGATAACGGTCCTGCAATGATTTATCTCTTAATATCGTCGATCACTATGCAGGCAGATGCACAATCCCTGTGCATAGTACCGGAAGGAGAAGAATTCCATGATAACACTCCGTTTCTACCGGATTTATGATATTGGCAGGGAAATTGATCTTAACTGGCTGGAGCGCGCCCTGGCCCAGAGTTACTTCACCGCCCGGACGAGTTTTGTCCGGGTCAAGCCGAAATCCATCATGATCGAGGAGCCGCCACTCTCGATCCAGATGCACCCCATCAGGGTTGAACGGGATGGCCGGAGCTTTGAATTCTCCGTTGTCGCAAGGGTATATGACATCGGCGCCATCAGTTTCTGCTTTGTTTACGAGAATCACGAGGCGGATCTGTCTGCCCTCGAAGAGATAGCATTCCTGTTTGCAGGCCAGGAAGGCCTCTCCGAATTTTACGTTCAGTACCTCAAGACCCTTGGCGAAATTGTACGCCCGCATATCAAAAATTTTGCCATCAACCCGGACTTCTTCGAGGACTACTCGGTGTACGTCACCGACCGGCGGGATGACTCCATCGACCCGGTCCCCATCCTGCTTGGCGAGCGGATAAACATCTCCCCGCAGATGCGGGAGGAGATCGTCAAGAACTCCCTCAGTTACACGATGGATGACCTCGTCGTTCTTTCGTGGGACTCTGCCCTTCTCTGCAACCCGGAAAGCCCGACCGATCTTACCGACCTTATCGAGTTTGCCAACGTGCAGGTCCTCGAACTCCGGTACTATGACCGGGAACTGACCCGGGAGATGGAGAAGATGTATGACGACATCGAGCATGCTGACCGGCTCTCCCAGTTCCAGCGTGGCCGCAAATACCACGCCATCATGGCAAAACAGATGGAGTCCTATGCCGAAATTTCGGAAGTTATCGAGAAAGTCAATAACCTCATCAAAGTCACCGAAGATGTTTACTATGCCCGGGTCTATGCGACTGCATTAAAAGTGCTGAGGAGCGGGCTCTGGAGCGAGAGTGTCAGCCGGAAGATCGAGGTTATTCAGGAAAATTACTCGATGCTCTCGGATGAGGTCAGGATCCAGCACTCCAACTTCCTCGAGTGGGTAATTATCATCCTCATTGCCCTTGAATTCGGGCTTGCGATCCTCCAGAGCCTGCATTTCTAAAACCAGGGGGGTGACAAAAAACGGGCTTTGAATGTTTCCAGTGCGGGGACTGCTGCAACCAGCTCGGTCTCGTTCACAAGATCAAGGAAGAGTACGGGAACTACCGGTACCTCATCCGGAATGAATATACCGGGGAGGAGACCCCGGTCGAGATCGATTCTGACAAACGGGAGATCTTTGCCGATACCAGCATTTTTCTAAAACTCCCCAACACGTGCCCGTTCTTCCGGCACCAGCCGGGCAGCGAGAAAGCGTATTGCACGGTCCACCTGACCCGGCCCGAGATCTGCCGCGACTACGGGTGCTGGCGCCTTCTTATCCTGAATCATAAGGGACGGCGGGTAGGGAGGATCAAGTACATACGGACCCTTCATTCGGAGGATGCGAACCTCACGGATCTCTGGGAAAAGTGCGTTGAAGAGCACCAAGAACCGGATGATGCGAAGTGGGAGGACCAGATGATCCGGATCCTTAATCGGGCAGGATATACCGTTCGCAGATGATTTCCTGACCGTGAAAAAGCAGGAAAATGGTTGAAAGAATTTTAAAAAATCTGAATGAAAAACTAAAAGTGAGGGGAGATCAATTTTTCGGCACCGCACAGAGTTGGCCAAATTTATTGATGCTGTACGAGGCAAGGATTGTTGCATCATCAAGGTTTTTCTCACCGATACCAATCCGGCTCATCTTGTCCCGGATCAGTCTGATCTTCTTTTCATTGTTCTGCATAAGAATAGTACTTCATTGTCTGGTTTTTCACAATCATCAGGCACAAAGCCCGACTTTTTTCACCGTCAGAGGATCGAAAAAAGTGATCCAACGGAAAGCCCGGGGATCCGGTCAGAGATACCGGTTCTTTCTTAACCAGTCTGCCTGGGGAGGGAGGTACCGGTAGATAATGTCACACTTGTCATCCTGGAAAGCCCATGGTGTGACAATCAGGATGTCGCCTTCGCGAATCCAGACCCTTTTTTTGATCTTGCCCTTGATACGGCCCATCCGGGTTACGCCGTCATAACAGCGTACACGGATATGGTTTGCTCCCATCATCAGTTCGGCGAATGCAAACTGCTCGTTGGCCCATTTCTTTGGCAACCGGACACGGACGGTCGGGGTGCCGTCCTCATTTACAGCATTCAGGTCGACGTCGTCGTCCTTTTTCCCATTATCACGAATTGGAACAACTCCCTTTTCGCATATTTATTGTCCTGCGATACGATGAATGTATGCCTCGAAGGCCCGGGTATTTTCCCGGTTACCGGTTCTGCGATTTTTAACGGATCCGGGCGGGTGAGGACTTCCCATCACCAGCTGCACTTCGCACCCGGATGCGATGGAAAAACTCAGATTGCACGAATGTCCGTCGGGGCCTGTACTTCATCTCCCGGTTTGCAGTCGGACTCGTACTCGATAACATCTTCCTGCAGGGCAACAAGGACCTTTTCGACGAATTCGTCGAAATTTGCCATAGGCCCCCACTGTTCAATGGTATAGTTCTCGTAAACCTCCGGGTTCTGGATGATCAGGACATTTCCGTCCTGATCCCTGCCCGAGATGTATTTTTTTGTCCTGTGCAGGTTGTGGAGACTGTCAATCTTTTTGGGCATCTTTGCAAAAACTTCCCAGTACGAGTTCTGGTCGCGTGCTTCAACATAGATTTTATGCTCCTGCTCGAATTTTTTCAGTAATTTCTCTTTTGGCGGGTACATGGTTTCTTACTCCTTCGTGAATGATGCACCGGCACACACAATGTATTATAAAATTGTTTCCAACAGAAAGGCGCCTGAGAGGAGCAGCAGACCCCTTCTCCGGGCTGGCGCACGGTACGCCGGTACCGCTTTTTTGCCACAGGCATATTTTTATTCCTGCCCGGTACGAGTGATCCAGTAGAGGAAGATCTGCTGACCGGGGGGTTATCGTGTTTGACTATTTCGCGCTGAGTACGTGGTCACCCTACATTGCAGGCGCCGGGATCGGCGTCTGAGCTGTTTGCATTTCTGCTCTCGAACCGGTCTATAGGCTGTTCAACGGCGTTCGTAAAGGCACGCGAGCTTATCGGCAAAGCGTTCAATGCAAAGAGTGTAAAAAAATCGGTGTATTATCAGGAGATTGTTCCGAAAGTTGACTGGCCGTTTATGATTATTCCAGGAGTGGTTATCGGAGCATTCATCTCCGTAATGCTCTCTGGCCAGTTCCATCTCCTCTGGATTCCCACGACGTGGGGGAATGCCTTCGGGTATAACCCGGCCCTAAGAATCGTTGTTGCCCTCATCGGCGGCATCCTACTGGGCTTTGGCTCCCGGTGGGCCGGGGGATGTACAAGCGGTCACGGGATCAACGGTTCAATCCAGCTCTCGCTTGCCTCCATGATCACAGCAGCATGCTTCTTTGCCGGCGGGATCGCGGTGGCAATGCTGCTCTTCCGGGTCATAGGAGCGTGATTCAGGTGCCGTTATTCACAAATCTTCACAACAACAACCGCGCCCAGGATCGTTTTTGGTCTCATCTTCGGGATCTGCTTCGGGTTCCTTCTCCAGAAAGGCGGGGTCACCAGTTATAATGTCATTATCGGGCAGCTCCTTCTGACCGATTTCACGGTCCTCAAAGTGATGCCTCATCGGTGCGGGAATCTTTGCCTGGCTCTATCCCAACATACGATCGGGCATTATCATAAAATGGCTCTTCCCTTCAGTCACCGTTCCGGAGTTCCTCAAACTCGGCCTGTGGACAGCCGTCATTATCCTGGAAGTGGTGATGGCTGTATTCCTGATCGTTCTCGAATACTTCCATCTCTGAACAGGGCATGGACAGGGATCCCGTGTGGCAGGAAATCGGTACCAGCCTCCCTGCCGATCACAAACTCTTTTTTTCACCCCGACCGTGAACACTTTCTCCCTGCACGCTCTACCCATTAACATACAGCGGGACAATTTTTCTAAAAAACCCATGATCGGCAAAGGTGCATATCTCAAACAGCTCACGGCCGCAACCACGCAGATGAAGTCGGTGGAAGTAGGCAGGGAGCTCGAAGGAAGTTCACCCCCCTCTATTTTTATCGGGAGCTGGAATTACCCGGATGTCTTCGCCGGGCCGATGATCGCACCGATGCATGGCGACACCACGATCATGGATATGCCCGAGTCATGGATCCCGGGGAACAAGACGCAGGATGATATCATCGGGTACCGGCTCAACCTTGTCAGAGGCAAGCACCGGATCCATGCTGCCGACCTCGACAACCGGTTCGTTGAGAAACTCCAGGAGATCGCCCTCTCGACCGGATCGATCGAGAGCGAGATCGCGTTTACCAGCAGGCCTGAGGGGATGTCGTTCTCGGAGGAACACACGCCATTCGGGCCGAGTGCGCCCATCGAGAACTTCGAGATCCAGACCGGGAAATGGAACCGGACCCTCGAAAAGGTCTATTATGATACCGACCTGCGGGCTGCCGAAGCAGTCATTGACCTCCACAAAAACGGGGTCCCATTCTCAAGCATCCAGAAAGCCTTCTCGGTCGGCACTATGGGCAGGAGTGGGGGAAGGCATCTTGTCCCTACCCGGTGGTCGATCACCGCGGTCGATACCACCATCGGTGACCGGCTCCTGACGGAAGTCAAGAAGTGTCCGGTGATCGATACGATCAGGGTCCATGAATTCTCCAGCCTCCACAACAATTACGCGGTAATCCTGATGCCGACCGGGTGGCAGTACGAGTGGTCCGAAGCATTTCTCAAAGTCCTCGGGAACGAGGAGCTGGTCTTCTCCGATCACGAAGGGAAGAAGAAGAAGACGGAATACTCCCACCTCGGGGGGTGCTATTACTCCTGCAAGATGGCGGTCCTCGAAGCGCTTGCACGGGAACAGCGGCAGGCGGGGGCGATCATCCTCCGGGAGGCAAACCGGGGATATGTGCCGATGGGGGTTTTCAATGTCCGGGAGAATGTACGGAACGCGATGAAGCAGCCCGGACAGGAGTTCGAGGACATCAGGACCGCACTCACGCACATCTCGCAGAAGTTCACCCAGCCGGTCAGCCGGTTTATCGAAGAGGGGGCCCTGCTCAGGGACATTCTTAAGCAGAAGCAGACCCGGCTGACGGATTTTTCCACCGGTCCGGCTGAGCCTGAGGCCGCGATGTGACGGTGATCGCGATAATCTTCCGGGAGATGGATCCGTAAGGAAAAACTCACGGGAGCCCGGAAATAAAAAAGAGCAGCCGATAGAAAAAAGCATCCCGGAAGAGCCTGACATGACCGAAAAACCCGAGCGCATCATCCTTCACCACGACATGGACAGTTTTTTCGCGTCTGTCGAAGTGCGGGAGAATCCTGATCTCCGGGGAAAGCCGGTCGTTGTCGGGGCCGACCCGAAACAGGGAACCGGGCGTGGGGTTGTTATGACCGCATCGTACGAAGCCCGCAGGTTTGGGATCCGGTCAGCGATGCCGATCTCGAAAGCCTATGTTCTCTGCCCGGATGCGGTCTTCCTTCCGCCCCGGGTGTCACTCTATGCGAAGGTTTCTGCAGATGTCACGAAAACCGTGAAATCGCTCGGGTTCCCGACCGAACAGGTGAGCATCGATGAGGCATTTCTCGACCTGAGCCCGGTCGGAAATTTTGCAGCGGCAAAAAACCTCGGGGAGAGAATCAAAGCCATGATCGCCCGGGACATTGATCTCACCTGCTCTGTCGGGATCGGGCCTTCCAAGCTTGTCGCAAAGATTGCATCGGACTTCCGGAAACCGGACGGCCTGACCGTCGTTCCCCCGGAAGATGTTGTTCAGTTCCTTACCCCCATGCCGGTCCGGAAGATCCCCGGCATCGGGAAGAAAGCAGAACAGGAACTGCTGGAGCTCGACATCAAAACAATCGGGGAGCTTGCCAGCTGTGATATCCAGGTTCTCCTCGCACGGTTCGGCCGGGGTGCAACCGGGTTACACAACATCGCCCTTGGCATTGATGAGAGCGAGGTTGCAGAACGGGGCGGTCCGCGATCCGTTTCCCGGGAGACGACATTTGATGAGGATACCACAAGCCCCGAAGTCCTGGCCGCGACCATGGAGGAACTCGTGCAGGACGTGCACCGGAACCTGATCGAGGAGGGACTCCGTTTCAGGACCGTGACGGTGAAAGTCCGGTACCAGGGGTTTGTGACAAGGACGAAGGCAAAATCATTTCCCCATTACATCGATGATATCGGGACGGTCCGGAGAGCAGCCGGTCTCCTGCTCCGGGATCTCATATCAGAGAACAAGATCCGGCTCCTCGGCCTCCGGCTCTCCGGGTTTGAGATAGATGACAGCATGCAGACAACGCTTGGCGTCTGATACAGGTGTCCGGGCCGAACAGGGATTTACCGGTGTATTTCCGTATGCTCTTATGAGAGCCGCTTCCAATACTCACCATGGATAACCGGCTTGCTACTTTGTGCATTCTTGTGCTTCTTATTCTCGTCACGATATTTTCCGGGTGCACATCAACGCCGGCACAGCAAAATGGTGTGCCCCCCAGGTTACGAAGGGGTATGACGTAAGCGAAGTCAAATCCGCTCTCCAGAGCGGAGATCGCGAAGCTATGAAAACCTGAATTCGGGAGTTCAAAAAGAACAACCCCGGCATAGTTGAGGCCGTTGAAGGTACCGGCAAAAACATCCCGCAGGGAGGCTCTAAGGTGGCGGGCAACACCAGCGGACAGCCCCCCGGCAGGAACCCGACAGATAAAGGGGCGATCAATTCCTGGTTTGAGGGCGTGCTGAAATCACTCTGGGGCGGCGATCAGCCGGCCCCGTCACCGTGATAAGGGGGATCAGGCATGTATAGCGGGGATCCTTCCTGTCAGGGAATGATACGGGGGGTGGGGAATGTTGACACTCTCACCAGCCGGAATCAGGACAATCTGGGGCTGAACGGATGTACAAGTACTGCATCAGGGCATGCCCCTCCTGCACTTCAGCGCCGGATCACCCTGTTCGGCGGCATCACCCGCCATGACATGATCAATAAAGTCTCGGCAATCATGGGGTACATCAGCCTCGCAAAAAACGCGTCACGGGATCCCATGGTAACAGATTACTTAACAAAGATCGAATCTGCCGCCAGTACTATCCAGCCACAGATTGAATTTGCCAGGATCTACCAGGAGCTTGGCAGTTATGAACCCCGGTAGCAGGATGTGAATGCAGTGCTGCACAACCTGCCGGTTCCGGCAGGCGTAACTATGGTAACCGGTGTGCAGGATCTCGAGATCTGTGCCGACCCGCTGCTGGTAACAGTCTTTTCCAATCTTCTTGACAATTCCCTCCGGGATGGGGAACGCGGGCATGAGATCCGGGTATTTTGTTATCAGACAAGGGCCGGGCTTACTCTGGTATGGGGGGATAACGGTATCGGCATCTCATCCGAGGAAAAGGTCCAGATCTTCCGGCAGGGATACGGTGAGAATTCCGGTCTCGGCCTTTTCCTGGTACAGGAAATCCTTGGCATCACGGGATTCATAATCCGCGAGAAAGGAGAACCGGGAAAAGGTGCCCGGTTTGAGATCCGGATTCCGGTGGGATCCTACCGGAGATCTTCCGGCAGAACTGCTGCGGGGACCTGGCATCTCAGGATTGCGGGAGGCGATCCCGGCAGGATAATGAATGGAGAGCCCGATGCACTCTAAAATAATTCTCCTGATTTTCTGCAACATCCTTGTTGCGGGCACGATTGTAGTCTCGGGATGTACCCGGGCCGGGGGATTGACCCTGCCGGGAGTGACGTACGATTCGTACTCCGGCATCGCAGTACCCTCCCCGGCTAGGACACGCCGAGCCGGCAGATGATGGAGAAGACCGGCGTCACGATCTTCTTCCAGGGTCACGACCACCTCTTTGTCCGGCAGGAACAGGGCGGCGTCACCTACCAGGAAGTGCCGGTTCCGGCCGACCCGACATACAGCGCGTTTAACGCTGATGCCTATACGTCCGGTACCCGGCTTTCCAACAGAGGTTATCTGAGGGTAACGGTTTTACCGCAGAACACCATCGTCGAATACGTGAAAACGTACCTGCCGGGAAAAGAGACTGCCGGTGAAACCAATGGCATGGTTGCGTATTCGTACACACTTAACGGTAAGGCCGTTCCAGGAGGGACGCTATGATGCGGAAATGGTTTCTGCCGGTTGCCTGCTGTATTCTCATCCTTCTGGTTGTTATGGCAGCCGGATGTACAGGTAAACAGGGAGCCGCAATGACTCAGGGATCAGGCCACCTACCAAAAACAATGGATGTCACAAAACCGGCCCTGTCGGAAACGAGCTCTTCCCCGGCGGGAACGGCAGCGCAGGGAATTCCAACCGCATCGCTGGGCCCGGCCTCCCCGCTGCTCGGCAGGCCCACAAACCATTCCGTGAATATCAACGTGCTGCCATCAGAAAATCGTGACATACACCTGCAATACCGGAACTCCACAAGTCCCGCAGTGCAGCAGACTGCACCGGTCGCGGCACAGGCAGGTGTGCCAGCGGATATCGTTATCTACGGTCTTGCAGAGCGGCCTATGAGTGTAAGGTCTGCTGGCACGCGACAGGTGAAACCACGGCCACCTGCGGCCCGGAATATTCGTTCCATACCAGGAGAATTCCCGGATCATCGTTTGTCTTTGCGGTTCAAGCGGATTCTCACCTCGACGAGAGGGCAAGCGGGGCGCTGTATAACCAGACCCTTGCCAATGAACGCGCCGCCTCGCCGGATTTCTTAATAGATTTAGGCGACACATCCATGTCCGAGAAACTGCCCGCAAAGACGGAGTCCGCCATCCGGGCCAGGTACCTGTTGCAGCGCTCATACTTCAGCAGCGTCGGCACCTCCACACCGCTTTATCTTGTTCTCGGGAACCATGACGGGGAGGCAGGTTACGCTTTTGCCGGCAAAGACAAACGCCTCACCCAGATCTCCCTCGCTTTCCGGAAGATGTACTTCCCCAATCCCGAGCCGGATGGGTTCTATACCGGCAATACAGAAAACGACGCTTCCCTTGGTCTAAAATAGGATTATTACGCGTGGCAGTGGGGAGATGCACTCATCATCGTCCTTGACCCGTACTGGTACACAACCACAAAGCCGGGCAACACCGATGGATGGGCGTGGACGCTGGGAAAGGAACAGTATGACTGGCTGCGGAAGACACTTTCCGGGAAGACCGCGAAATACACGTTTGTTTTCTCTCACCATCTTGTCGGAGGAGATCCTCAGGGAAGGGGCGGAACGGAATTTGCAATGCTATACGAATGGGGCGGAAAGAATCCCGATGGGAGCGAGGGCTTTAGCCAGCAACCGTGGGATCGCAAAATTCCGGCGCAGAATACGGGTATGTCAGCGGGATCCTCCTCCTAAGCCCAGGGTACCTCAGGATAACCGTTGAGCCGGAAACGGCCCGGGTGGATTACATAAGCACGGTTGTCCCGGGGGTGAACCAGGGCGCAGGAGTGAACGAGGCTGTTACGTACTCGTATACGCTTGCCCCTTCACCGGAGGCCGAGGGGGTATAACAGATGGAGAAAAAAGACAGTTTCCTGGTAATTCTTGCCCTCGTGATAGTTCTCATCCTTGCGAGCCTCACCATTCCCATCCTTGTCAGGACAACCCCGGAAGGAATTGCACAACAGAATCCGCCCCGGCAACAGCAGCTGCTGCAGCAGGCAGGGCTAGAAGGGCCGCCACTACAAACGGAGCAGAAGTCTCTGGGCGCAGATGCCAGCAAGCAGCTCAAAACGGCGGATCGGGCTTATCGTCCCCTTGTTTGTGATCTATGCAGGAATTTACCGGAAGAAGAGAAGCTCCTTCACACTCGGCCTCATGGCAGTTATTTTTGCGCGGGCATGTATGCCATCACCTCCTGCCCGCTGATTATCAGTCTGGCCGGAGATATCGGGTTCTTCCAGATCCTGCCCGACCTTTGTACAACGGTTGCGCTGGTCGTTCTGGGCCGGATCAGCCTGGAGTGATGCGAGCGTGGAAAAAACAGGGACGATCGGGATTCAGGAAGCCCCGACCATCGCCAACAAAGAACCTGCACAAAAAAGGAAGAATACGGTATGAAATATTCTAAAAGATTTGGATGGTATGCTGGAGCATTCTGCATAATCGTGCTTATTGCTGCAGCATGTATTGCACCCGCATTGCCAGGGAATGCCACGCCGGGTATCGGACCTGGCGGGGATCCTGCGGATCCCGCACAGGAACACCAGAAGACCCCGCAAGCTCTTCCCCCGGAATCGACCATTGCGGCATGCGACGGAAGAATTTCGGGAGATAACTGTACGTTCATGGACCGGGAAAGTCTCGTCTATGGCACCTGTAATGAGAAACCCGGCATCCGGGCCTGTGCCCCTGAAAAATCCGGGCCCGATGGACAGGTAACCATGGCGAAGAGCATCCCCCGGATCACCACATCATTTCCCGTGACGCCACAGCCAGGCACTACTACCACCACCTTACCGGTGACAGTGTCAGCCGGAACATTTGTCCTGAAGAGCGATGCCGGGTCCGATGGCGGAACCTTACCGGATGAATACTCATGTGACGGGGCGGGGGCTTCCCCGGAGCTGTCATGGTCAGGGGCCCCGGCCGGGACAACAGAGTATGCCCTGATGACGACTACACTGCCGGTTGACGGGTCAACCCGGTGGAACTGGATTTTGTACCACATTCCCGGGACAGCGACGGGTATTGCCCGGAACGGCTCCTTCATCGGAATCCTCGGAACAGGCAGCCATGGCACAGTCATGCAGTACGATCCGCCATGCTCGCAGGGACCGGGCGCCAAGCTCTACACCTTTACCCACTATGCCCTCTCGGGTTCCCCTGTCCTGCCCGCAAATCCTGAGGCGGTCACGGGCCCGGTTCTTACAACAAGCGCCATCACACCGGTTACGCTCTGTACTGCATCCCTGAACCTGAACCATGCCCGAAAATTCTAAGAGATCGCCCATTGCGTTTCAACATTTAATGATATGAGAAATGTCCGGATTGGTTCGGTGTGCTTTCTGGGAATATGTTGGTCAAAATCCCCAGTTGCCCTTTCACAAAGTGTATATGGGTAACTTTCTCTTCTCCCCATTTTCAACGAATTGCCGGTGAACCATTAAAAGACACCGGAATAAGGATGGAAAATCATAGTCCACAGGCACCAATGCGAAAAACTCTTGCAATGCAGGATTACGGGGTTTTAATTACTGTATATTCGATATTTTTAATGAAAGCATAAGGAAATATGCGGGGAGCCGGATTCGAACCGACGAACTCCTTCGAGAATAGATCTTGAGTCTATCGCCGTTGGCCAGGCTTGGCTATCCCCGCCTACTGAAAACACATGTTTTGTAGGATAGTAAAAGGATTTTTGTGCACATCAACTTATCCGATGCACATCCGGGAACAAAATCCCTCAAAGTCCCCGGGGGCGGGGCCATTAAGGAGGAGAAATCACCGGGCGATTGTATCGTTAAAGTTTCGTCACGAAACGATATCCGCCCCGGGGAACGTGGATCTCGAACCGGGCACCGTATCCGGCCTTTCCGGTCTCCCGGATCGTGATTCCCGTGATACCGAGAATCTCCCGGACAAGGAAGAGCTCCATCGCCTTCTGCCGGCCAAACCTGCGCTCGAAAACTGCTTCCTTAAGATGATCCGGGATCCCGACACCGTTATCTTCGAATATGAGCGACAAACCCTCGGGGGTTTCCGAATACGAGAGGGATATCTTCGTCGCGGTCTTGCCTTTCGTTATAACGTTGTCAGTAAGCGTCTGGAACACCCACTCCAGCGGGGAGGCAGCAAATACCTCGAGTCCCGCGACATGCACGGTCCGCTGGATCGATGAGACATCGATATGGGAGATGGCAAAGAGAAAAATCTGCTCGACACTCTGCCACCGGGGTGGAGTTTTCCCGAGATCCTGGTAATTCTTTGCAAAGTCAAGCGTCCGGTAAATTCTCCCGATCTGCTCGACTTCCTTTGCCCGGTATTCCTTCTGTTTCTCCTCACCGGAATCCGCACTGATTGCAAGATACCCGTTGATACTGTACACGGCATTCGGGATGTCATTGAAGATGACCGCGTTCAGCATGTTCAGTTTCTTTGTCGTGCGCAGGATCGATTCTTCGGACTTCTTCCGGTTGCTGATATCGCGATCGATGATGAGAACGTAGGTCTTCTCACCGATGACAAGAGTGGTTGCAGAGAATTCTACCGGGAAGACCGATCCGTCTTTCTTCCGGTGAAGGCGTTCACCATGGAGCCACCCGGAGGAAAGAGTTGCCCGGGTTTTATCAAACTCAGCGTACTCCAGGCTATCCACACTCAGATCATTGATAGCTCGCCCGGGAAGCTCTTCCGGAGTATACCCATGCATCTCCGCTGCCGATTTGTTGGCCTCAACGATCTTTCCAAGAGTGTTTCCCGAAGCTTCGACCAGGAAGATCGCATCCGCAGCATGTTCGAAAAGAGTCCGGTATTTTTGCTCGCTCTCCTCGACTTTCCATTCATCAGCCGATCGCCGGTAATCGACGTACAGGAGACCAAGCGTTGTGAAAAAAACCGCAACGAGACCGACGAGGGAGATGATAATATTCAGCTGGTTTATTGAGGCGAGGATGGCAGTCCGGTCCATATCGACGCCAACCAGTCCCACAACCGTGCCGGATCGATTCCGGATAGGGGAGAAGCCGGAGAGGACCGTGCCCCATTCATCGGTGGTGAATTCGGTATCGGCAGACGGCCGGGAGAACCCGGCCAGGAGCTCAGGTTCTGCTTCCGGGTAGGGCTGGCCGATCGCTGCTGCATCCGTGGTATACCCGTAATCCGCGTCCACGACAAATACTGCCGAAGACCCGTCCCTGCGCATTGTGCAAATATAATGAATATCGGTTGCTGCGGTCTTTACCTTGTGAAGCTGATCCCGCAGGGAAAGAAATGCAGGTGTTGACTCATCCCCGAGCTGGATTTTTGCGAAGCTGTCACCATCGATCTGGGTGGCGATCGTGGTTGCAACGTCCATAAGCACCCCCTGTGAGGACTGTTTCAGGGCAGTCCGGGCCTCCGAGGAGATTGAATAGACCGTAAAGACCGTAAGAGCTAAAACAAGGATTGCAAAGAGGATTGACAGGATGCGCGGGTTTTTGTGATCATGGAGGGAGTCCGAAGAGGGAGATCATTCCGGAGAGATCGGGTCAGCGTTCACAGTAGTGGTGTGCTTGAAGGGAGAGGGCCCTGTTCCAGGTCCTGCCCACAGGGTATGATGCAGGACGGACCTGCAGGACCTGGCGGGGACTGAAGTGCATTCCAGTTAAGTATCGTGGAAAGATACATAAAAGATAGGATGGTGTAACGATCGTCTCCGGGTATTGGTTTTCGCGGGAGAACGGGCTCAATTTCTTTTGGAAACTCACCTGTTCAGTCCCTCGGGGCTTACGATGGAACACTCCTTACATTCCTCGCACTCGAACTCCAGCGTTGAATGCCGGATATCATATCTCTCCAGTCTCTTTTTGATCGTCTCCTTTACGATCTCGATCTCGTCCATATCCTTGTAACAGGAGTAGATGTGCGCATCGAGAACGTTGATCTCGGAACTGAGGCTCCAGAGGTGGACATGGTGCACGCCGGAGACGCCGGGCACGGCCTTCATATCAGCGACCACGGCATCAAAGTCGACAGATCTCGGGGTAAACTGGAGGAGGATGACGAGCGTCTCCCGGAAAATCCCGGCAGCAGAGACGACGATCATCAGGGCGATAACCCCGGAGAGGATGGGATCGGCAATCATCTGCCCGGTAAGCGCAATCCAGACCGCCGCTGCGATAACCGCAACCGATGAGACCGCGTCACCGATGACATGGAGGAAAGCGCTCCGGACAGTGAGATTATGGCTCCCGTGGAGAAGAAATGCGACTGCAATATTCGCGACAAGGCCCACAACCGCGACCGCCCCCATGCGCACCCCCTGGATCGGTGCCGGGTGGAGTACCCGCTGATACGCCTCCCATATGATGCCGGCGCTCACCGCGATGAGGAGGATTGCGTTCAAGAATGCGGCGAAGACCTCAGCCCGCCGGAACCCGTAGGTCTGCTGTTTTGTAGGGAGGCGTGCCGCAAGCGTAATTGCGTCGAGGGAGAGGATGAACGCAAGGACATCGCTGAACATATGTCCTGTGTCGCTGACGAGGGCGAGCGACCGGAGATTAGGCCACCTACCAGTTCCACGAGGAGAAAAAGAGTTGTTATGACCAGTGCGATCTGGAGGGATTTCTTATAATCCCGGTGAGCGTGGGTTTTTTCCATGGACTCTGAATCCCTATAGCCCCGGAGAGTAAAAAAGTGTCTCTCATGTGCCGGCACGGCCGGATCCGCTACATGAAGTCGGCGAGCCCGAGCTGCTCGTTCTTCTCCTCGCCGAAAGTCGAGAGGATCGCCATGTCGATCACCTCGACCCGCTGCTTGGTGTACTCCGAGACCTTGTATTTCCGGCAAATCTCCCGGGACATTTCGAGGTACTTCTTGACCGAACCCTCGTGAACGGTAGGAATGATCGGGCCGTTGCAGATATTCTTGCCCCGGAATTTCGTGCATTTCCCGGCAAGCGGCATCCGCCGGTAACTGGTGTTGCACTTCGTACACCGGCATTTCTGTTTCGAGAATGCTGACAGATTACCCATCAGGTCGCGGATGAAGTGCGTGTTAAGGACCCGCTCGGCGACATCGTCGACATCGACAGCCCGGATCTTTTCCGCAAGGACAAGCTCCGCTTCGAGCTTCTCGGTCATGGACTTGAGCTGGGTGTACATCGATTCCCGGGGACCAAGCGAGATATCGGAGGTATCGTGCGTGAACTGGAAGCCTTCAACCTGGCCGGGGGTGCCGAGCCGCCGTTCCACCCGGTCAATAAGACCCGAGAGCGTCTTTGGTTCCACGTAGTTCAGCGCCCCGAGGTACATCTCCAGCGGATACCCGGTGCAGACGTCGACATTCAGGGCTTCCTTGTCGATCTCGGATGGATCGATCCTTGACGTGAGAACGAGCGGTGCATCCATTGAGCCTCCCCGGTTCTGAGGAAGGAACGAGCGCGAGAAGTTGATCAACCCGTCGAGGAGGAGCATGATGCAGTCCTCATCGCCGTCGCATTGTCCGGTGAAGATGCCGTTTGCGACAAGGGTGTGATCATCTGCGACTGTCAGGCAGTAGACCCGCTCCTCGGGAGACGGAACGATGTCAATTGCCTTGATCCGGTCGGTGATCACGTTCATGCTCTCGAAGGAAGGAACCGCATCCCCGACCTTCAGTTCCATTGCCCGGATCTTCCGGAGGTAGTTGGTGTCCCAGACGAGCATCGCGTGATCAGGCGTGACAACGAGCTCTTTTCCCCGCACGGTGGTGAACCGGATCAGGGTTGCCGGGGCCCGGTGGATGGAGACCGAGCTGATCTTCCGCAGATGGAGTCCCCCCGTCGGGTCGATTGTCCGGGTGAAGTAGCATTGCGCCGGATCGGAGTAGTACGTCCCGAGCCGGTCAATGCCGGGCTGGCTCACGTCGAAGTTCTCCAGCACAAACTTTCGCAGCGGTGCCTTCTTCCACTCCCTCCTGTTGTAAAACTCAATCTCGGTGTCACCGTAAAAACAGTTCCGGCGCTTGGCTGCATGGAAGAACGGGTGCCCGTACCCGACATCCGCCCGGGTGAAACCAATGATCCGGGCGAGCACACCGGCGCTCGTGTGCGGGGCAAGGCCAATGACAAGGTGACCGACGAGGTCTTCCGGTTTTTTGATGTTATAGAACGGTGGCATCTTGTAGAGCCGGACAAGGAGCTCGTCCATGAACTTTGCCACGTTCACCATGTACTCGGCGCAGGAGTCAGAGACAAGGATGTCCTGCGCGTGCATCTCGACTACCTGCTGCTCGCTCTGGAGATCATAGCCTTTCGTGTCTTTCGTGTACCCGAGGGAGCGGAGCTGTTCGACCGAGACCCGGATCTCATCCGCCCGGATGTGGGTGAGGGGCAGGTCGATCATATCGAAACGGGTCGTGCCGTCCTTGAAAACAAAGATGTTCTGGGCCCCCCGGAGGATACCCTTCTCCATCAGTTCCACCGTCTTCTCCCGGGAGATAACGCCTTTGACCCCCTTGACAAGGGGGACACTGTCGATCTTCATCCCGAGAGCATCCATCGCCTTTGCATACTCTGATTTGACGTTGATGCTCATCCGCTGGCTGCAGGTGGTGGGGACATTACAGCCCGGGCACCGGCTGTCCTTTGTCTCCCGGCCGCACTTGGTACAGGTGGTGATGGCAACGGTGTGTCCGCCGCACTGCTCGCACCGGTTGAGGTAGTTGATCGCACCGCAGGCCGTGCACTGCCTCCTCCCGACCTCGATCTCGATGATCCCTCCTTCCTTCTGAAAGTCGATCTCGGTCGATGCCGCGTCCACTTCGGCGATATGAGCAGACGCAGACTGGATGGACCGCCGTGCCCCCCCGGTGTCCCCAAGAGGGAAGAGGACGTGGGGAGGAGGGTTCATCTTCCGGGGCTTCGATTTCCCGGGCCTTCCCATCCGGCCGCCGATCCGAGTCCCGGACCGGGACCGCTGCTGGAAGCCCGAGAGGTGAATAACGAGATCGAGGGGTTTTGCGGGTGTCGCAGGGGCGCTGTCCCAGACATCACGCCTTTTGAGATCTTCGTCAAGCCCGAGCCCGGCAACAAAGGTGCGCCAGGTCCTTATCCAGACTACCCCTTCCCACACCTCGTGGGGGATAAGAATCTCTTCGAGGGCTGCCTTCGAACCGGTCTCCAGGGGGAGGATAAGGCCATCGTCCCCGATCTTTCCCTGGCCGGCGACAAAATCGGCCAGAGCCCTTATCTGCTCCACGGTGATATCGTCCCAGAACCACGAATACGCGGGGTGAAGGTATCCCCCGGCCCGTGCCAGAGCGAGGGCTTCGATCTCGCTTCCGGGGGGCTTGATACCGGGCGAATCGAGTGCCCACCACTCATCACAGTACCCGGAGGGGACGAGCGGGTGGTTGTTCTCCAGGAATTCCCCGTACGAGATGAGGATCTCCCCGACATCCAGGATCCGCTCGATCGACGGGTTGAATTTGCGGGCGGTGATTTCGTCATCGATCCGGAGCACGGTCCCGCCCGCGAACCGGACGGTCGGCCCTTCGATGGAATCGACCGGAACAACACCACAGGCCTTGCCCGGCCTCTCCGTCTTCATCTGGGTCCCAGTGGCGAGGAACTCACCGAGGATATAGAGCGTTGCCGGGTGCATTCCTGCCGCTGCGAAGCCGGTGTTCCGGGACCTGCCGTACCGGAGCCGGAACCCGCCCTTGCGCATAGGATAGGAGAAAACCGGCCTACCGCCGATGAGATCCCGGAGGTACTTGTCGAGCGGCTTGATGCCGACGGTCTTCTCCCCATCGCCCCCTTTGGCAGCGCCGGCAATGAGCTTGTCAAGCCAGTCCCAGCCGGTTATCTTCATCTTCTCGACCCTTCCTTTCAGCTTCCGGGCCTTGCTTGCAATACCTTCACCGATGACGAGCGCCATACCGCCGCGAACAACGTTCGTCTCGACCCGTTCGAGATTCCGGTGACCGGATACCTCTTCCTGTTCGGTCGCTTCGCCATCGACGCAGACCGGGCAGTTCTCGATGATCAGTCGGATCTCGGCCTCGCTCGGGAGGTACTGGAGGTTCATGATCGAATTGTACTGCCGGATCTCCTCGATGTACCGCTCGACCTCTTCCTGCCGTGGGATGTAGCGGTTGATCCCGAGTTTCTGGCGAACGTAATCCCCAACGAGCACGGACATCGCTTGTGCCGTTCCCCCGGCACTCCGGATGGGGCCGGCGTAAAAGATCATGAGGTACTGCGACCCGTCATCGTTCTTGCCAAGCGAGACCTTTGCGATGCCTTCGGTCGGAGCGGCAACGACACCCTCGGTCAGAAGTGCCATCGAGACCCGGATCGCATGATCGAGAATCTCGTCAATATTCTTCTCCCCGAACCTGCGGGCAACAAAATCGTCACCTATGCGGAGGGCAACCTCCTCACGGGACATCTCCTTTTCGAGCACCCGGATCCGTGCTGCAACACCCTTGATGTTGAGGAGCGCCTCGACACGATCGGCAAGATCGCTTGCGATCGGGATTTCGACCTCGGTTGTCGGGTCGAACCCCCGGGATCGCGCTTCCTTTGCCACTTCTATAGTGCGCAGGAGATCATCCATCAGCGATTTTTCATACGCCTGCATCACGGGCGAGAGCTCGATCATAGCTGACAATGGTTTTCCCGGGGGGAGATTTATAGTTGTTTTAATTTGCACCGGGCCGGATTCGCCGTCGTGAAACAACAGGGGAACCATCCACGGGTACGAACAGGATCCGGACAGTGGCCAAAAAAAACGAGTGCAGTGATGGAGGGATGGAAAGATAAATGGAAAAGTGGTACCAACCCGGAGATCAGGGGCGCTTTTTGTCCATCGCTTCTTCGGCCCGGACGCTCTCGACCATGGAAGGAAGCCCGGTCTCGCCCATCTGCCAGAGGGTCAAGGAAGAGCAGCTCCTGATGATGGCATCGGCATCGTTCAGCCGCCGGGTAAGGGGTTCGACCGCGGGCTTTCCGATCCGGCAGAGCGCCTGGGAGATATATCCCCGGAAAACTGCGTCCTTGCTCCCCATGGCATTGATTAAGGACTCGACTGCAGGTTCGCCCATGGATCCCAGGGCAGCTGCGGCATACCGCCGGAAGTCACGATCCGGGTTCTCTGCCATGGCCTTAAGGACGGGGCCGATCGCTTCGACCCCGATCGTCCCAAGCGACATCGCCACGTACCAGCGATGATCGTTGTCCTTTGCAGTCGCGAGCATAGTGATAAGAGGGGCAACTGCCGGAAGACCACATTTCCCGATAGCCGCTGTTGCCTTATGCCGTTCCTCAAGGGAGGGATCATCGAATTTTGCGATGAGCTGCTCCGGGCTCTCTCTTTCCTGCTGCTGAACGGTTGTCGGATTATTCTGATTCACCATCTTCACCTTCCAGATCGGCCAGTTTCCCGGCCGGTACATGCTGGTCCGATATATCGCCGACCATCGGACCCACGGTCGTTACAAGAATTGCACTCAGCGCTTCCGATATTGCCTGCCCTTCACGGTCCCCGGCATTTTCGAGAAGCTGGACGAGAGGCTGGATGGCATCATCGGCATGAAGATCGCCAAACGCTCTCACCACCTCGATCCGGATCTCGCCCCGGGTAAACTTCAGGAATCGGATCAGAGGCTCGACTGCAGGACGGCCGATCGCGGCAAGGGCTGTTGCGGCCTCGGACCTTACCTCATCGCTTTCGTCACCGAGCGCCCCGATGAGGGGTTCTACTGCCATCGGGCTTCCGGTCCGGCCGAGGGCAATCGCCGCTCCCCACCGCTGCCGGGGAGTTCCTATCCGGGCAAGCCCGGAAAGCCGGTTCAGGACCGGCTTACCGATCATGCCGAGGGCATGCCCTGCCCGGCTCCGGACATACCGGTCATCATCATCGAGCAGCCGTATGAGGGGCTCGATCGCCTCGGCATTACCGATCCCCCCAAGCGCGATTGCGGCTTTCCACCGGACATCAGCATCCTGGTGCTGCAACAGGGTCACCAGAGAGCCCACGGCCGGATCTCCGATCTTGGAGAGGGCTTCTGCAGCTTTCCACCGGACGCCGGCAAAACCGGTGGTCTTTAAGGATTTGACAAGAGCCGGGACACCATTTGCATCGCCGATATCCCCGAGCGCCTCCGCAGCTTTGAACTGCACTTCAGGATCCGGATTCCCAAGAGCCCGGATAAGACCATCGATGTTCCGCTGCTCCTTAAATTTTGCGACATTTGTGCCGAGAATTCCGGGGAGGTTGATCTTCCCGAAAAGGGAGAGTACAACCAGTGCGGTCAGCACAGGGTATCGCCTCGTTTTTCCGGATCGCAGCGACGCAGGCAGGTGCAGCATTCGAAATTAGTATAGTTCTAAAACAGGATAAAAAGGTAGGCTGCCGGAGTTCCCTGCACCGGGGTCTGTTCTTTGTTTATTCACGCAAAGCCGAGGAACGCAGGGACGAAGATGATGGCAAAGAAACAGACCATCATCAGGATCCCGAGCGGAATACCGACCCGCGCCCATTCTTTGCTCGTAATTTCCAGCTTGCCCGCGGCAATAATGTTGGGAACGTTCCCCGGGATCAGCATCCCCCCGGCGATAAGCAGGCCGAGGAGCGCACCGGTGATCTGCTGGGGGGAGAGGACCGGGCTTATCTCTGCAGCGGCGAGGGTCGCGTTATCGAGAACTGCCGAGACGATGTTTATCCAGTAGAGGCCCGCGGGGGGGATGCTCACGATATAATTGACGATGAGCGGCTTGAACCCCTCCCCGAGGAAGACGAGGGCCATGATGAACAGGTACACCTTCCCGGTCCGGATGACGACTTCCCGGATGGATTCCCGCTCGACGAGGCATTCGAGAACCGCGTCATCGGCGTGCCGCCTGGTGTAAAGAAATACCCCGGCAACCCCGAGAATAAATACCATCGGTACGACGTAGATCCCAAGAATCCTTATCAGGAAGCCGAAATCCGCAAAGTACGGGGCTCCGGCGAGCTTCGAGACAACAATTGTCGAGAGCGGTTCGCCAAGGGGGGTCAGGCCCGCACCAAGGCCGATCGAAAAGCAGGCAACGACAACGACATCGATCTTCGCCTGCCGTCCCAGGGGAAGGGCGTTTATAAGCTCGACGAGGATAATCGCTGCAAGGATTGCAGAGATGATACTTGCAACGAGGCCGAGGATAATGATCAGGCAGGGGATGATGATCTTTAAAGAGACCCGACCGGTCAGCGAGACGATTGCTTCCTGTAACCGTTGGTGGAAAACGTAGATAAGGAGGCCCACGAGGAGCACAATCTGGACAATCCCTACCGGGATGCCAAAGACGGTGGTGATATTGAGCGGCGAGGTCAGGGCCTCGATGATTACTGCTGCGCTCCATCCCGCAGGTTCACCCGGCACGGATGCGAGTCCGGCAATAGTCAGTGCTGCAACGCCGCAGGCAAAGAGAAATACTTCGAGGTTGTGTTCTACGATCTTAACCCTGAAGGGAAGGCTGAGAACGAGAGCGAAGATGACGATAAGGCCGAGGGTTACGAGAATGTCCATAGCTGGGCTCCGGAACTCTGCCAGCGATCGTGTAGCCGTTCCTGCAGAAGAATGGGATGCCGGGAAGATTAATGGATTTCTTTTTGGGTTCTGGTCGAAAACCGACGCGTGAGAACTGCCGTGGATTGCATTTTGCGACCTGTAAAAACTGAGTCTTTTTCGGTTTTCATTGCTATCCGACCCATTCAAAGACTTGACCATCATGGGCACTCCACCCGGATCTCCCCTCCACGCTTTGGTATTGAACTATTGAGGGCATCGAAGTGTCAGGTCAGAAGCTGGATGTGGGATTTATCATCAAATATGCTAACCCCCGGCGGCATGGTGAACCTCAATTTGATCCCGGAATATAAGCAATTTGTCGGTAAAAACTCGATACGTGTAGGAAATATCTGATTTTATCCAGGTTCTGTTAACTTAGCGAGAGATGGACAAGTTTCGCCGAAGTGAGATCATTAAAGATCCTCCATTAAGAACCCCAGCTGGTATTATTATCGCTGGCGATGAGTGAAAACATGGCTGCGGTGTTAAATATAAAAAAAAGATCTGAAATTTCAAAAAATGAGAGAGAAAGTGTCTACCAATCATGCTTTTTTTCCTACGCAGATGCATCTACCATGAGAGGGCTCCTGATGGACTCATCGGGGAACACTACATAAAATATCCAAATGGGTTCAAGAGAGGATCCGACATCTCCGGTCCAGTAATAACCCAAGGTAATATTCGTGACTTTAGTACCTTGGGGTATATTACCTTGGATTTTGTCTACGGTTCCTTTTGTTAAAAGGTTCTCATATGCAGTTCTGACGGTGATTATCTTTATTTCCCTTGTCTGGGTGTATGACGTAATCCAATCTTTCCAGATCGCTAAAATCTCCCCATTCTCTCCGAGATCAAGATTAATACGTGCTCCTGACACAGGTGAAGAATTGATAATTTGAACATATTTCACCTGAGTATTGAGGCCGGCTATTTGTTTATTTTCCCCGTTTTTGAGGTTATATTGATTCAAATAATGAGGAGCTACATATTCCAGGCGATCATCTTTCGGGAGTCCGCCATATTTTTTCAACGAGGCTTCAGCAAGTTTGGGGGCTTCTTCTACTGATGGAATTAAACTTTTTTCTGAGAAGGGGTCTCCGATCTTTTCATTAATCGAATCCATGGTATCGACCCGATAAACCGAAACTGAATCAGGAGAATCCGGGAATTCTGTTGCGAGCGTGAGTTGACCGAACTGCCCCTGTATTGGGGGGATACTCTCGGTGCTTTGGGATGGTTCTGCCGGCACAAAGAGTAGCGGCGGAATGATTAATGCCAGATAATTGTGCGGGACAATCCCAACTGTCCGATAAAATCAGATGTGATGTCGGAATATAAGCGATTTGTCGGTCAAAACTCAACACGTCCGCATAAACCGGATAAAAACTGTCCATTACCATAGATGAAAATGAGCGATATCCTCCACTTGACATCTGACATTTTCCACATTTACCGGATTTTTCAGAAAGGATGCCGACGAATCGTTTTTGACTTTGTTCGTGCAATTGTTTATTGAGCGCGTTTATACGGAAAAATGATGGTTCAATCTGTAATATAACAATAAATAAGTGAAAAAAATAATTTCGCTCATCATAGTTTTTTTTAAAGATAATCCCCAGTCTGATATAAATCGGAATGAAGGATCAGAACATCCTGAATCGTTCTCCACCCGGCAGACGTATCTCCATTCCGGATCTGCAGGATCCCGATGATTTCCACTCTTCCGGGACTCTGCATACCATAATAATCGAACGGCTTTTCATAAACTGTCTGATGAATTCCGATCGTACCGAAAAACTTTGAGTTCCATGATTCGTACTATCTCCAAGAAAATGAAGATTCTACGGTTATTTCTGGTACCGATGATTTTTTTTACTGGTCCTGGTATCAGTTGGCTCGGCCCAGATGGAAAACGAGGAAATCATCGTAACAACGGATCCTAATTCGTTTCCCATAGGTAGTCCTCTTTGTTCCACGAGTTCCATGACCGAAGGAGAGACTTTGAGTTATTCTGCCGTTGTCCCTCAGGGAAAACGTTCTATCCCAACCTGTCATGGGGAGTGCCTTCCAATATTCTCACTCTCACGATAACCGCACCGGATCAGAGGGTATTCGGACCTTACGTCGATATAAAAAATAATCGCATAGACGGTCGAATTTACCTGAACATCTCCGCAGCACATGAAGGACATCTTCCCGCCGGTACATGGTATGTCGATGTCCAGGGAGAACCCGTGATCGGGAGTCAGCGTTTTACATTCCTTTTGGCGGCACGCTAGATTAGATTCACAGCATTTTATGGCAAAATACTCATTTGAAACGAAAACAATGCTCTGGCTCAGAACGATCCTGGTTCTTCTGCTTTGTTCCGGAACTCTCCTGATTACGACAGTCAGCGCAGGGCCGGGTGAATATACCATCGAGCCGGTACCGGAAAACCTGGAGGCGCTAACTTCCATGGAAACCATACTGCTCAGTTTCTGGGAGCTTCCCCCTCAGGTAATGGCTGTGACCCTGGCTGTATCCATTTTCCCGGTTTTTGTGTTCCCCGTTGAACTGTTCATTCTCATCAAACTGGTTCTTCTCCTCGGCTTCCGTAATGTCAGAAAGTTCACCGTTCTTAACAATATCTCTAGAAGCAGGATCTACGATTGTATCGCTAAAAATCCCGGAATTTTTTTCACAGCCCTCTCGCAAGAGCCAAATGTCAAACCAGATTCATTGAGGTACCATCTCAATCTCCTCCAACTGATGGGAAAGATTGCTATTATGCGAACCTGGGGTCATTCTCGGTATTTTGAGAATCAGGGAAAATATTCTGATCTCGAGAAAAAGATCCTGAAATATATCCAGCATGGCACCTATCGCCGGATTTTGATTGTCTTCCTGACAAGTCCGGATACGACCCGGAAGGATTTGGCTGAAAAACTGGGGATTGCAGGATCTACCGTAACATGGTACACGAACCGGATGAGAGACGAGAATCTTATCTCAGTGCAAAAAGCCGGAAAGAATGCACGGTATGATCTCACCCCGGAAGCCCGGAGATCCCTGACGGAATACCTCCGGCCCGGGACAGAAACAATCCAATGAGATTATTCCGGAAAAACATTCATCGTTTTAAGATACCAATCGTTTTTCAACACGCCCGGGGAAAATTGTCTCAAAGAGTCCTCGCCGGGATAACCAATTTCGATAAAACATTCGTACCGACAGCCGCTAGATCTGAGATAAAAGGCCTTGAGATAATGTCTCTTTTCTATCATGGTGACATCAATAAACTAGGGGATAGTAAAGAAACCCGCATCGGTGATCATTCGGATCTGGTTTCCGGTACCTTGAATTTTTATGAGAGAATCATGAGAAAAGGTGTTCCGGGAGCCTGACATGTCGGGGTTTTGCGTCAGTCATCTCTTTTCCGAGGAAGTCCGCGCGGAGTGGGGCAGAGTCCTGTTGAGCGCCAAATCCGGAAAAAAACATTACCCGCTGATTACGAATAAAAAGCTGGGCTCATTTTTGTTTTTATTGTCGTAAGGAATGTATCGGAAAACCGATCCGGACTCCCGATACGTGCTTTCACTGAACTCATGTGAATAGATCTGTCCGCACCTTCTCGCAACGGTAACCCGCAAAGATCCCACGGATACCTGTTATAAAATCATCCCGCCGTCGCCACATCGACACAGTTCTCTATCGTGCCAATCCGGGCGACCGCTCCGCACATATCCGGGACATAGGCAAGGGCCTTGCCGCTGTTTACCATGATAGCCTTGTACTGCTCCATAACCGGAGAGACCACCATGCAGGTGTCGGCATAGACCCGTGCCCCGCTGCGCTCAATTGCCTCGACAGGCCGTGGGTTGGCATCGATGACCCCCTGCGATGCAAAGACATAGAACGGAATCCTCACGTGCCTGCCGACCAGGAGCCGGGAGATGTGCCCGAGTTCTTCGGGAGAGCAGTGCGGGCAGCCGACCGCGACCGCGTCGACCGGGATGTCATCAAAGAGCCGCTCGAACTCGACCGGTTCAACCGATATCGTGTCAAGGCCAGTTACCGCAAAGGGAGTGGCTACCGCATCGGGTGTCACACCTTCAACGTGATAAAGCGCAACCGCGCCGGTCGCCGCCATCGCTGCACCGAGTGCCTTGAGCTGGTCGCGGTCCGGCCGGATCCCCCGGAAGTACGGGATCCGGTTCCCCGCGAGCTTTCCTGCATGGTACCCGAGCGCACCATACTCTGCAATCCCCATCTTCCGGCTCGGGGTCGCGACATCGATGACCACAGCGGGCCTCCGGTTCTTTGCGAGGTGCAGGCCATAGCAGGGAGTCTTACCGATCAGGGCGGCAGCAAGGGCGCCGGGTCCTCCCTCCCGGTTCGTCCGGGCACCGATGACAGAATTCGCGTAGCTGACCGCGGAAGACTCGGACCAGGCAAGGTGGTCGCGGAACGAGGTCTGGCGGAGGTAGTATGGGGTGCAGGTGCATTCGAGGGCGATACCGAGGCGCTCGTACGCGGCGATGACCGCATTTTGTTTTGCCGCGAAGCCGGGATCGATGCCCATCTCCTCCCACCGGCCCCGGGGCATGCCGATCGGGTTCAGGACAGCTGGCACAACTGCCTTTGCATCCAGGCTCGTGAGCCACAGGAGACCGTATTCGCCAATTGTCTTGTAGGAGGCACCGCTGACCTGCGCACTCTCGATCGCGACAAGCCGCTTCGCACCGAATACCTTGCCCAGCGCAACGAGGAGTTCGAGCATCTTCTGCCGGGTCTCGCCCTGCTCGCCGACCAGGATCTTCTCGTCTTCACGGTCGAGGAGCACGGAGATCACCACGTGGCGCGACAGAAATCGTCCTCGCGTCCGAGCACCATCGTTGCATCTATACCGACTTTGACGTTCGTCCCGTCTTCGAGCTGGCAGGGGTCGAGCGACGACCCCCGGACACCGGTGATCACCATGATGTCCCGGTCGCCGCTGACCCGGGTCGCGATCGCGTACTCGACATCGTGCGGGTCCGTTGGATCAATGTCCTCATCAATAACAACGACGTGTTTTAAGGAAGTGTGTGCCGCGAACGCCGCCATGATTGCGTTCTTCCCGTCGCCCTGCGTGCTCTTCTTGATCTGGATTACCGCGTGGAGGTACCCGCAGCCGCCTTTGGTAAGGACAACGTTCCGAACATCGGTGACACCGGCGACCGCCTTGTAGATCTTCGGCTCGTACGGCGCACCCATCAGCATCTTGTGCTCGTCGCCACCCGGGAGGATCCCGTGGTAGATGAAGTCAGGTTTCGTGTACATCCCGGTGAACTCGATGACCGGTTGGCGCCGGACGGGATCGTAGGTGCCGGTGATATCGACAAACGGACCTTCCTCGGTAAGATCACCGCCGATGTACCCTTCGAGTACGATCTCCGCATCCGGCACAAGCACACCGTTGCTGCATTTGCGTACGGTCATCTCGCCGCCCATGAGCTCCGACGCAAAACCGAGTTCCATGCCGGTCGGAACCCTGGTACAGCTCGCAAAGGTTACCGCCGGGTGCGTACCGACAGTAACGGCTATGGGGAGCTTCTCGCCCTTCGCGAGCGCCTTTTTGAGCATCACGTGAGTGTGCCTTCCCTCTACGAGCCGGGCTGCAACGCGGTGATCGTCAAGAACCAGCATCCGGTGGATCGAGGCATTCTCAACCCCCTCAAAACGCGAGAAGACAATTCCCGAGGTAAGGTACTTCCCGGCATCCTTCGGGAAGTGGTGCATGATGGGGATCTTCGAGAGATCCGGCTTTGTCATTGCAAGCGTCCCGTCTGTCGTAACCTTCCCGTCGAATTTAGCATCGGCGAGCGTCTTTACGATCTTCTTCTCATCGATCCCGAGCGCGACCGAGAGGGAGGCCCGGCTTGCGGTCAGGTTCATGATCGCCCGTGCACCCTCGATCTTGTGGAAGAAGAGGAGCTTATCGGTCGATGCCGACATCTTTGCCGCCTGCATATTCGTGGAGACCAGCTCCTCGACATCGACCACAAGCCCGCGTTCCCGCATATTTTCTACGAATTCACGCATCGCAACCACTCCATCGCTTCGCAAGAGTATGTTCCACGCCGAGATGATCGAGGGCCCGGGCTACGACCATGTCCACGAGATCGTAGATCGTCTGCGGCCGGTGGTAGAAGGCCGGACAGGCCGGCATGATCGTCGCTCCTGCATCCTCGGCAGCGAGCATATTTTTGAGGTGGATCTTCGAGAGCGGCATCTCCCGGGTGACGAGGATACAGTTCCGTCCCTCCTTGAGGCAGACGTCGGCCGTGCGGGTGATGAGGTTGTCTGCATACCCGTGGGCGATTGCAGCGAGAGTCTTTACACTGCACGGGACCACAACCATGCCATCGAACTTGTGGGACCCGCTTGCGATCGGCGCCCCGATATAATTGATGTTATGGTACGTTGCATCGAATCCCGAGAGGGATACACCCTCGTAGGCCGCGATCTCCGCGCCAACATCGGATATGATGAGGTGGACGTTTGCCTCCCGGCAAAGCACTTCAAGCAGACGTCGCGCATAGCACGCGCCGCTCGCTCCCGTCACCCCGATAACAAATTCTTTCTTCATCTGCCTTCTGCTCTCCTGTGGTACCAATGTCAGATTCGTGCTAAAAAGAGTTTATGCCGGATTTTGCCGGATCGACCGGTTACCAAAAGACTACTTGGATTTTGGCGGCGCAAAGAAGCGATACCGGACCTGTGCCTCCTCGACCTTTCGTGCGTGCGAGGGGTTGAGATCACGGCGCGCTTCGATAACAAGGGTGTTGAGGATATTGTGGAGCCGCAGGGTATCGTAGTCCTTGTCCTTGTGCTCGTTTAAGAAGTCGAGGAGGTCGTTGACGCTCTTTAACACCCCGGTGCTCCCGACGAGGTTCAGCCGGTTCAAGGTGAGCGCCAGATTCCGCTTCGCGATATCCATCTTGTACGCATCGCCGCCTGCAAGATTCAGCTCGGTGATCGCATTCAAGAGATCAGTATAGACCCGGAGTTTGTGGGTACTCTCGTGCATCCTTCGCTCAGATGCTTTCAGCTTCAGGAAGGAGGCGGCAACCACCATGATGATTGCAACAACACCTGCCATCCAGACGATCCAGTCTTCAATCATACAATCCTGCCTCAGGTTTACGGATTCCGTTTTGCAATATTGACATCGATTTTGACCCTGTTGCCTTTCATCTCAACCTTGTACGATCCGGTCCTGTACATCGGATACAGCTGTTCTTTCTCGAAGGAGAATGTTCTTCCGTACCCGTAGTGATCGACCTGGTTTGTATCGACGTTGGTAACGTCCATCGTGAACCAGCAGTACTGCGGGTCATCGTTCAACGGGGTTACCTTGAAATTGATCCCCCATGAAGGGTCTGCAACATGGAACTGCTCGACAAAATCATCCTTCTCGCTTGAGAACGTGTACGGTTTCTTGAGATAACTGTCGCCAAGAGTGAACGAGGCTTGACCCGATGTCAGTGCCACGGTCAGGGCAGGAATCGCGAGGGTGGGTGGTAGCGGTGTCTGGCTTGGGGAAGACGGGACCGGATTCGTCGTGCACCCGGCTATAATAACCCCGGCAGCGAGAAGCAGCAAAATAATAATCGCAGGCGTTACACCTTTGTCCATATACTACAGAGATTGGAGCGCTGGTATATTACAGTTTATTACCGCACGCCCGGACATCCGGGAGGGCTTGATCTGAACAGAATTAACCCTCCGGAGGTGCCGTTTTCCATCGGGAACTTCAGTTGATCGAGAATAAAAACTAAAACAGGGTTCCCTGCCGGGTCGGTTTTTTAATGTGCAGGACATCACATCCGGCCTCAGCAACTTTGTCCCGGTGCTCGGGAAGCGTATAGACTCCGAGGCGCCACTGTTCCTTCCTCGTGGCATTGAGTGTCCGGATCCGGGGGGAGATCTCTTCAAACCGGATAATCGCGTTTCGGTTCCTCACCCGGACCCCAAGCGACATCTCCCGGGGAATAGGGGGGATGTCAATGAGGACTTCATGGGCAGGGATCCCCGCAGTCTCTGCAATCTCCCGGGCAATTGCCCTGCGCCGCGGTATCGGGACTCCAGCCTCATAGGCCACCGTATTCACCTGATCGCTGCCAACATACAGGGCGCGTTTATACAAGCGTCGCTCGTAGAGGCGCCGGGAGATATCCCGCGCGATCAGCTGTTCCGAGACCTGGAGTTCATGGAGGCACGTGGCGTCATCCATCGACATCATCAGCTCCATCTTCCGGGTATCCCCGTTGAGATGTTCGAGCACTCCGAGCTGGAACATGCTCTCCCCGATCCGGCTCACGTGGTGGTAATAGACGTTCGGGCGCATCTGGGTCCGTGCTATGAGGAGAGCCTCAGCTGCGTTCATGCCGTTCTCATCGACCGCGGTGCCTTCATCGGTCCGGATAAGGTACCGTATCAGGCGCTGGGCATCCACGGTCCCGTACGGGGCTCCCGTATAGTATGCGTCCCGGAGAAGGTAGTCCATACGGTCGACATCGAGATCCCCGTGAATAATACCCGAGAGGCGGTGTTTCCCCATAACAACCGCCCCGAGCTCCTGGGGATCAATTCCGATCCCGGTGAGACAGTCATGGACCGGTCCTTCGATAACTGGCCCGATCTCATCGTGAGACTTATGCAGGTACTCTTCCATCAGAGGCTCGCTGGCATGCGAGAACGGGCCGTGCCCAACGTCATGAAGGAGCCCGGCCGCAGTAACCAGCATCCGCTCGTCGTCTTCGAGCCCGAATCTCCTCGATGCAATATTCGCGAGGAACATGGTGCCGAGAGAATGCTCGAACCGGGTATGGTTCGCACCGGGATAAACAAGATAAGAAAAACCGAGCTGTCGGACATACCGGAGACGCTGGAGCACCGGGGAGTCCAACAGGGGGAGGACAAAATCCTCAGCTTCTACGTAACCATGGACCGGGTCCTTGATGATCTTCACGATTCACTAAAAGAATCTTCATATATTGCACTTAAAAGAATTCTACTCATGATAACATTCCTGTCGGGCGGGACCGGCACGCCAAAGCTCCTGCGGGGCATGCAGAAGGTAATGGACCGCCACGAAATATCCGTGATCGTCAACACGGCAGAGGATCTCTGGATCTCCGGCAACCAGATCTCTCCCGATGTAGATACGGTGATGTACCTCTTTGCCGGAATCTTGAACACCGATACGTGGTGGGGGATCCGGGGCGACACCTACGTGACCCATGAAGAGACAAAACGCCTCGGCAGGGATGAGTTCATCGCCATTGGCGATAAGGACCGGGCGGTCCACATCGCCCGGGGAGAGATGCTCCGGAGCGGGATGCGGCTCACGAATGCGACGAAACTCCTCTGCGACCGGATGGGCGTCCGGGAAACGGTCCTCCCGATGACCGATACGGAAGTGACGACCCAGATCGAGACCGATATCGATCTTGTTCATTTCCAGGAATACTGGATACGTGCAAAAGGCAGGATCGAGATCCGTAGCGTGGTACGGACATTCGACGAGGCACCTTCCGCAACAGAAGAAGTCCTTGAATCGATTGAAGCAAGCGACACCATCGTGATCGGACCGTCGAATCCCATCACCAGTATCTCACCGATCCTAGAATGCAGTGGGATAAAAAAAGCCATTCGTAACAAGTTCGTCATCGCCGTAAGCCCGTTTATCGGCACTGAGCCGGTGAGCGGCCCGGCCGGCGCTCTGATGAAGGCCTCAGGATTCGAACCATCGGCCATCGGCACATTCAACTGCTACGAGGGGATCCCCGATGTTTTCGTGCAGGATATCCGCGATCCGGTTGAAGTCCACAACTCTGTGCGGTTCGAAACTCTCATGACCGATGAACAGAAGAGTATCGCGCTGGCACAGGAGATCCTGAAGATCGCAAGGAGCAACTAAAATTCATTCCGGCATTTCCCCCGGAATGCGGGCAGGATGGATGTACCAATCATTGATCCCGTATCTTCCCGGTCGGTTCACCGTCGCAGAAACAGGTCAGCCGAATGCCAATCCGGCGAGAACTGCAAAACTATTTCAATTTATAAGCAAGATATCCAAGCGCTGAATTAAGGTGGGGAAATTGTACAAGATACTGGTTGTTTCTATCGCAATTGCATGTGTAATTATCTCCGGCTGTACTGCTTCCCAGATGGCACAGAAAGGTACTCTAGCATTCTCTTCGACGCCGACCGGGGCAGAGATCTATCTCGATAACCAGTACAGGGGTACAACCCCGAGTACTCTTGCCGACATCCCTGCCGGCAATCATTCCCTTGAGTTCAGGTCTCCCGGCTATACGAGCTGGAATTCGGCCATTACCGTCCCGCAGGGCCCGTCGAATTATTACGCGACCCTCGCCCCGAAAGCGGTAACGGTAACAACCCAGCCGACCGCAGTTCCCGTGGTCATCGTAACCGTCTCCGGCCAATTAGGCGTCGTTACGATCCAGTCGGACAAGAGCCTGATCACCATCGGCAGCACCATCACGTTCTCCGGAACGGGGCCCGCAGGACAGAATGTTCTCCTCGTCCTGTACGGACCCGGGGCGTACGTAAACGGCGTGCAGCTGATCCAGGCGCCGGTGGGGAGTGATAGCAGGTGGAGTTACACCTGGAACCCGGGGTCCAAGCTCCAGGCCGGTTCCTACACAATGGTAGCAAACAATGTCCAGTCAGCCGAATCGGCCCGGGCCGATTTCAGCGTGGTCGGCGGGGGTCTGACCTCGATCTCGACAGCAAGGTATACGTACGGCATCGGGGATACGTTCACCTTCTCGGGCCAGTGCACCACCGGATCCCGGAATGTCCTCTTAACCCTGTACGGTCCGGGTCAGTTTACGAACGGGGCCGCTCTCGGCATGGTGCAGGTAGGTGCCGATAACACCTGGACCTTCAGCTACCTGTCATCCAACTCGATGCCCCTCGGGACATACACGATGAATGTCCAGGATGAGCAGCAGACTTTTTCAAATTCCGTGAGTTTTGCGCTCGTGAATTCCGGATAACCAATTTTTTAAAAGACCCGGTTTTTCGCTCTTCCATTTCATTCTCCGGCATTCCATGGTTTTTGCGTGGCACCGCAACGGATGGTCTGCCGCAAAAAACGAAATAAAACGGGCTATTCGGCGTGGGGGCGCGAAACTGAAGAGTCCGGCCGCCGATAACTATTTGAAGGTTTTTATACTATAAACGATACCGGAGTACATTATGGGCATTACCAAGAAATTCCTCAAGATATTCAAGTCGGGAAAGAGTGAAGAGGAGGAGCAGGCACGGATCCGCGCACAGAAGGAGCGGTACGAGAGTTTTCTCAAGGCACTCATCGAGGGCGACCTCGATACCCGGTGGAGCGCGGTGCGGTCTGTCGGGGATCTCGGGGAACCCTTTATCGAACCACTGATCCGCGGGCTCAAGGATGAGTACTGGATCATCAGGAGGGGATCGGCTGACACGCTCGGCAAGATCGGGCCTGCAGCAGTAGATCCGCTCATCAGCGCTCTTGATGATCCGAGCGACGACGTCCGCCAGGAAACGATCCGGGCGCTCCAGCTCATCGGGGAACCGTCCATCAGCCCGCTCGTGAACGCACTCAAACACCAGAACCCCCTGATCCGGAAAGGGTCTGTCCAGGCCCTCGGTATCATGGGCGAGATCAAAGCAGTTCCCCAGATAACGGCATCCTTAAAAGACGCAGATCCGGGTGTCCGGCACGAAGCGGCGGTGGCCCTAGGTCGCATCGGCGATCCTCAGGTTGGCGGGGCCCTTATCGAGAGTCTCAACGATGAGAAGGAGCACGTGAGGATGGCCGCGATGGCTACGCTCTGTTCGCTCGGGGAACCGGCTATCCAGCCGCTCATCCGGGCGCTCATTGACCCGAGCGAGGATGTTATTCGCCGGGCATCGCTTGCACTGACCACAATCGGGGAGCCCTCCGTAGATCCGCTGATTGCAGCTCTCAAGGACCAGAACCCGGGTATCCGCAAAGGCGCCGCGGAAGTCCTCGGGCAGATCGGAAACACCCGGGCGATCCCGGCCATCATCGAGACGCTCGACGATCCCATACGGATCGTCAGGATCGAAGTTGTCAGGGCACTTGCTGCCCTTGGCGTCCCGACCATCGCACCCCTCATGCAGGTTTTCCGCGATGGCGACATCCGTATGAGGACCGGCGCCATGGAGGCCCTCTGGATGCTCGGCCAGCCGGCAACAACCCCGCTCATCATGGTGCTCAAAGACGACCAGAGCGATGTCCGGAAGCGTGCGGCACTGCTTCTCGGGGAGATCGGCGACCAGAAAGCGGTGGATCATCTGACCGGCCTTCTCTCCGATGATAATGTCGCGGTACGGCGGGAAGCGTTTGAAGCCCTCGAAATGATCAAGAAACGGGCATCAACCCTGTAATTTTTTTCCTTTACAAAAAACCCGTACCATAATAGGGAGAGCAGGTGATCCTGCACAACCCTCATATCCTTTCAGGGGCTCTTTTCAATCATGATCTCCCTCCCAGATATCCGTGCGGCAGAGTCGAGGATTCGCGATCACATCATCAGGACTCCGCTTGTTTACTCGCCTACGATATCGGCAATGACGGGAGCAAACGTTTACTTAAAACTTGAAACCCGCCAGAAAGCCGGGTCATTCAAGGTTCGGGGTGCGACCAATAAAATTCTCCTGCATCGCGATGAGATCCGGACCACCGGTGTTGTCGCGGCATCTGCCGAGAATCATGCCCAGGGGATCGTTGTTGCCGCCCATGCTGCCGGTGTCCCGGCAACGGTCGTAATGCCGGAGTGGGCGTCGCTCTCAAAGCAGGAGGCTACGAAGGGGTACGGCGCAAACTTCGTGATCCACGGGCAGTCGCTCGGAAAGAGCATCCCCCGGGCGCAGGAGATTGCCCGGGCGGGTGCACTGTTTATTCACCCGTTCAACGATGCAGAGATCATCGAAGGGCAAGGAACGATCGGCCTTGAGATCCTCACCGAGCTTCCTCATACGGATATGATCGTGGTCCCCATCGGTGGCGGGGGACTGATCGCCGGGATAGCAATTGCGGCAAAAGCCATTCGCCCGGAAATTGCGATCATCGGGGTCCAGACAACCAAATGCCCCACTGCTGTCGAGTCAGCTCACAAGGGGGAGGCTGCATGTGTTCCCGCACGGGAAACGATTGCCGATGGGATACGTGTCGAGGAGCCGGGGGATCTGACCTTCCCGGCGATCCAAAATCTCATCGAACGCAAACACATTGTTGCTGAAGGTGCCGGGGCAGTCCCCCTTGCAACGCTCCTGAACGGGTCGATCCCGGTTAAACAGGGAAGTACGGTGGTGCTGGTGAAAAGCGGGGGGAATGTCGACAGCTCCCGGCTCCTCCGGATCGGCACTCCCTCATCCGGCAGGAAAGGATCGTATGTCTTACTGTTTTGATCGAAGACCAGCCGGGCGAACTCGCCCGGATCCGCGGGATTATCGCCGGCATGAAGGGAAATATCCTCCACATCCATCATTCGCAGGGGGAACCGTATATGCCGATCAAAAAGTCCCGGGTCCGGCTGGAACTGGAGACGCGGGGAGCGGATCATGCCCGCCGGATAAGGACTGCGATCGAAGGTGCGGGATTCCATACCGGGGAATAACATTCCCAAAAAAAGACACCTGTTGTTTTAAAAAAAACCGGGTAAAAATAGTCCTGCTTCCCGGCTACATCTCGTCAAGACGCTTGTAGTGCTCGTACTCGTGCGCCCAGATATCCTTGTTTGCAAGGACAAGGTGTTTCATGTACTGCCTCCGTTCGGCAAGCATCTTCTTCTGGGCCGGGTCTTCCCATTTTTCCCTGATCGCTTCGGCAAGCTTGTGGCCGAGATCCTTTGCCTTCTTTTCGGCAGGCACGATAGCATCGGGGTTACCCATGAAGTTCACCCCAACAAGTCCCACGGTCTGGGCACCCAGCATACCGAGTGCGTCGTTCATGTATCCCGCAGTCTCTTCTGCCATCGATCCCCCCGCCGTTGAGACCGAACAGCCGTATTTCCCGGTGAAATTCTGGCAGTGGATGCTGTCTGCCATGCGGTCAAGGAGCGTCTTGAGCTGGGCAGTAACGGTGTTGATGTATACCGGGGATCCAAGGACGATCCCGTCTGCTTCGAGCATCTTCTCATTGAGCATCGTGAATGCGTCGTCGTTTACACATTCTCCCTTCGTATAGCACACACCACAGGCCGTGCAGTAGCTGATATCGAGGCTGCAGATATCGATAAAGGTTACATCGGCCCCCGACTTCCGGGCACCCTCAAGAACCGCCATTACCAGGCGCCGGGTCTGGCTCTTCTCGCCTTTCGGACTTCCGTTGATACCAAGGATCTTCACAATTATTCACCAAGTAGAGATACGCCCGGTGTCTCATAAAGGTGAGCGATGCCCGGAAAAAGCCGGGGCATGAACGAGAGTGGAAAAGGAAAGAGCGGCGCAGGAAAAACCGTTTCTCCGGCCGCAAAAAGAGAGAGGGAGATCAGTCCCAGTAACCCTTGACAAAAAGTTTCGATTTCCGGGCCCTTCCGCTCATGCGGCTGAGCACGATTGGGACGATGATAATGGAGACAATGATGTTGCCAAGGAGCCACGCCGAGAAAACCGACCCGGTGTCGGAGGGCATGATGACCCCGCCCAATGCAAGGGTATAGGTTCCCCAGATCGCACCGATAATATTGTTGATCAGTACCCCAAAGAGGATCAGGATCGTCCAGTCCCTGCGGTTCTCAAGACTGAGGTCCGCGTCAAAGGTCCTGAAAGCGACGAGCGGGATGAGTACCGAAAGCAGCCCGGCGATCGACCAGTATACGGCTACTGCCGGAGGGATTGTGGGGCTCATGAGCCCGGATCCGATCAGGGTGCCGACGTATGCGGCGATAGCCCCGTACATCCCGAACCAGAGCGTGAAGATGATCATGAATGCTACGGCAAAATAGATCACGGAAACCCCGCTTGCTCCGCCGGGGAGCGCGAGAGGGAGCGTGATTATCGACAAGCGGGCAAGGATAGTGTTGACGGCGATAAGCACCAGTGTGAGAATTACAAAGGAATACGTTGGTTCCCGGGCCTTTTTCATTATATTCACCTTTACACCATATTTCCCGGCGCGGTAGATAGTAGTTTTGCCGGTTTGTGACCGGCCGGGTCATGCGATCCGGTGAATTGACTGCCATTACCTTCATAAAAGACGGGGTTATGACCGGTAAGCACCAATCCTCAAATAGCTGGAAAAGGAAATCTTCGGATATCATGAAGATCCTCATTGCAATCCCGCCGGAAAAATTCCGTGACGAGGAACTTGCCGAACCTGTCGCAGCACTGCAGAAGGCCTGGATCGATTTCGAGATCGCATCAACCCGGAAGGGTCCGTGCACGGGTATGCTGGGGGCTATGGCGGTGGCAGCACTTACCTTTGAAGATGTGGATCCAAAAAATTACGACGGCCTGATAATTGTCGGCGGGTCCGGCTCGCCTTCGCACCTCTGGGATGATGATCTGCTGGTCCAGCTCACCCGATACATGGCGGAGGTAAAAAACTGGTTGCTGCGATCTGCCTCTCTCCGGTGGTACTTGCGAAAGCCGGCGCACTGAAGGGGAAAAATGCGACGTACTCCGAAACACCGGCTGCCTTCCGGGAGATGAAGATCGGTGGTGCAGTCCTGGTGAATAAACCGGTCGTAGTCGATGGCAAGATCATTACCGCAAACGGACCGCCGGCATCAAAGAAATTTGCAGCCGCCATCGTGAAGGCACTGACCGTGCCCGAATGGTAACCGGAAAAACCCGGAATCACGGGGAAAGAAAACGTGAGTCGGGGAGAAGGATTCATGGGGTATGCCGGCAATCCGGAATTCCGGATTCAAAGAAACGTTCATGAATCGATGGGAATAAACGTATACTTACGGATGAGGGTGGAATGAATGCGAATTTTCCGGAGATGAGCCGGTAATCTTAACAACACCGAAAATTATTATCGGCGGCGTTCCCCATGTGGCTGTCCTCACGGCAAAGAGGATCCTTCTTGTGGAGAACGATCCCCGGCGTATCCGGGAAGAAATCCCCCTGACGGTGATACGGGCGGGAGCGGCAGGGGAAAATTCGTTCCGGGAGCCCACGGTTACGCTCAGCTTTCTGGATCCCGACGGGCAGGCACGTTCGATCGAACTTGTTTTTGTCCACAATTATGGCAGCCTGAATGACCAGGATCGCGATAAATTCCTCACAAAACTGCAAGCGCAAAATGTTCCGGTTTCCCTGCTTCGCGATGGGTCCGGGGAGAGCGAGACGTTTACACCCGGGGGATCCCCGGCAGCCTCCGACGCAGATATCGAAACGGGCCACCGGACAGCCCAGGAGTGGATGCCATCCCGGAGAAACGAGGCCCCGAAGAAACCAGCACCCGTTGTCATGCGGGAACGATCGCCCCTTTTCACGATCGGGGTAATTTTCATCCTCATTATTGCAGTCGGGGGAGGGGCGATGCTTGCGACCCAGCTGGTGAGAGGAGGCCCCGGGCCGGCGAGAAGCCATTATCCCGAAGACCAGGGTCTTTGTGCCTGTTGATTATCCGGGAAATTATGTCGGATACATGGGGGCCAAGGGAAGATACACCCAGGTGAATGCCACCGGGGAACGATTCTTCCAGATCTCTGAAGTAAGCGGCATGATTGAAAACTCAATAGAGAAGCGTGACGGCTCTTCGGAACCGCTGTCGATTACCATCTACAAGGATGGCAACGTACTATCGGCAACCAACACCACGACACCCTTCGGCATTGCCGACATTCGCGTACCCTTGTAGTGCAAAACCACGATAAAACCGGTAAACAGGGTCACGACCGGGGTCGTATATCTGCCAAAATTTATTTCCCCGAAGAAATGATTTCTTTTGATGACTTTTTTTGGTTCTTCCCGCCGCCAGAACGCTTGTTTGCGATGATGCCGGATAAACCTCCGGGGAAATACATGAACTGATACGGGTAACGGAAGGCGAATCGCTGGCGCCCAGGCTCCCATCGGTGGCGGGATGGCGCAATGGGGGCCGACCAATTCAGGAAGGAGGTTTTCTCCAGGGCAGATTCTCTTATTGACGGTTCATTGACAGGTTTTTGTTTTCCCCATTGAAGAATCCAGAAGATCAACGTTTACTAATATTCATCCTGAGGTTTTGATGTCACGACGTCCTCTACCTCAGGGACAAGGAGCCAGAGTGCCTCCCGGCTCTTGTTCCGGATGAGACGATCTTTATGTTTTTTTGCATGGGGTCGAGCTTTGCGATTATCCCCCCGGAGATCAGTTCCTCTTCGCAGCCCGCTGCGGCAGTGGCAATAATGATATTCAGGGCAGATACGACGATATGGGGATTTGTATCGTCAAGGAGGTTTGAGATCGTCTCAATTCCTCCCTGCCGGATCATTTCATGGGGTCTCCAGTCCTCATCCTCTGTGCTTATCGTCAGGGCTTCGGCAGCAGTCTCTCTCCACCTCGTCAGAACTGGCAAGCCGGCAGAGCAGATCTTTGATGAGATCTTCGTTGATCGGTAAATCAGCCATGGTGTTGTTCACTCCCGGATTCCGGCCGCGTGAAACCAGAATACACGTGGATGATACTGCACAACCAGTTATAAAAAACCTCTGGTGGACCGGGCGGCAGGTCATCCGTGGGCGATCGAACACCGGAAAGGAAGCCCGTCAGATTACAGGCCTGCATTTTTGTAATTTGCAGGTACGGGGAATTCCCAACCATCAGGGAGGAATGTTCGGATAACTTTTTTGGAAACGAAAATAATGCCGGATTCGCAAGGCTCCAGCACATCCCCGCCGGATTACCGGTGCAGTGCTCTTTCGACGGACAGGAGGAGATCTTTTTCAACAAACGGTTTGAGGAGGTAACCCTCGGCCCGCAGTGCGATGGCTTCATTTATCCTGCGATCGTCAGAATGCGCCGTGAGGAAAAGGACTGGTACATCGATCTTCTCCCGTATTCTCTTCGCTGCCTCGATCCCGTCGATTTTTCCCATGAGTCCGATGTCCATGAGGACAAGAGCGGGAAATGGCGGGCGGGGAAGTTCTTCCAGGGCTTCTTCGCCCGAGGGCAAGGGATCCCGGACCAGATACCCAGCACGACTCAGCAGCTCGCTGATGCGCATCGCGATAAGCCCGTCATCTTCTACAACGAGAATCGATTTACCGGCCATCAAAGAATTCCTGCAGGGAGTTTTCTCCGGCACTGATAATTAATTCTCTTATTATTATTTCACCACCGTATGTATCTTTGCAAGAAGCGCCGCCTTCACCTCATCCGCATGGCCTTTGGGACTGACGTTCCGCCAGACCCGGATAATTTTTCCATCAGGATCGATAAGAAAGGTATCCCGTTTTGTTCCCAGAAATTCCTCCCGAACATTACCTTTGGTCTCCATGCATCGTACGCTTTCAGGACCTAGTGACTGGTATCCGCAAGGAGCAGGATGGAGAGGTTGTACTCATCCGCAAACTTCTGGTGACTTTCGGGAGAATCCCCGCTTATCCCGATAACTTGTGCGCCGAGATCGGCAAATTCCTGGAGAGCAGCGTTAAACCGGAGAGCCTCAAGGGTGCACCCGGGTGTATTATCCCGGGGATAAAAGTAAAGAACGACCCATTTCCCGCGGAATCCATCCAGGCATGACGTATTTCCTTTCGCATCCGGGAGACAGAAAGCCGGTGCTTTTCTTCCGGTAAACGGATCAATCAGGTGCCTGTTCTGCCATGTAAGTCAGATCACCCATCTGGCTTCAGGATAATAATGCTTTCGCCCGGTTCCAGTTATTTCGGTGTTTCGGTCGCACCGGTCCGCATCACAAAAATTATAGCGGGCTTGCAGCGATGGAAGAGGGCAGGAGGACATTCAGCACAAATTCCGGCACCTGTCGCTGCGTTCTGATGGTCATCGTAAAATACGCCCGGTTATTCTGCTCACCCGTGTAGCGGAGGGAGATCTGGAAGTTTGTCTGGAAGACCGGAATCCCGAGGGTGGTAATCTTTGCGCCCTGCTCCGAGAGCACACGGCTCTCCCCGACAATTAGTATCTGCCGGTTTCCGTTGACATCCGTAACAAGTTCGTTCTGGTACGAGAGGACGCTGATCACCGCATTGCCGACCGTCACCTGCTGTCCTTCGGGAATCGACACCGCATAATTCACCGAATAGGGATAATCGGCATCGGCCATGGGAGGCTGGACTGTTGTTACCGCGAGGGTGAGGATCGCTGCTGCGATAAGAATAATGGCGACAAGAACTATGCCGATAACAATCTTTACCCCGGCAGAAGTACCGCGTTTTGCCGTTCCGGAGATCTCAGGAGAACTTCCATCCATAGCGATCACTGTACCCTAAAGAGGGCAATAAGATATAATAATCGGGTGGGTTCTTTCTAAAAAAGCTGCAGAAATCTGTCACTCTTTTCCCCATCATGTTTACCGGATTTTTCCCATAAAATCCATTATCCCCCCCGGCCCATAGATATAAGATTTTATCATGCGCATCCCTATACAACAAGTCACCCCGGAAAGCGGGCAGGCCGAGATATGTGGCTGGGTCCATGAAGTCCGGGACCTCGGGGGTCTCGCCTTTTTCCTGATCCGCGACCGTACCGGTATTATCCAGGTAACCATCCCAAAGAAGAAAGCGTCCGAAGCGGTACTCGCAGCGGCAAAGCAGGTCTCCCGCGAATCGGTGGTCCGCGTTGCGGGCCCGGTCAAGGCAATGGAAAAGGCCCCGGGCGGAAGGGAGATGGTGCCCGAGACGTTTGAGATCGTGAGCCTCTCCCAGTCCCCTCTCCCGCTCGATGTTGTCGAGAAGGTCCCGGCCGACCTCGACACCCGGCTCGACTCCCGGTTCCTCGATGTCCGGAGGCCGCGGGTCAACGCCGTCTTCCAGATCCGGAGCGCCGCGATGCACGCGCTCAACGACTTCTTCCACAAGGAAGGCTTCATCAACATCACCACCCCGAAGATCGTCGCCGCAGCGACCGAAGGCGGGACGGAACTCTTCCCCATCGCGTACTTCGACAAGGAGGCGTTCCTCAACCAGAGCCCGCAGCTCTTCAAGCAGATGATGATGGCGGCCGGCTGCGAGAAGGTGTACGAGATCGGGCCGATCTTCCGGGCCGAGGAGCACAACACCACGAAGCACTTAAACGAGGCGACCTCGATCGATATCGAGGTCTCGTTCGCCGACCACCTCGAAGTAATGCGCATCCTTGAGCGGGCGATCGTCACGACCTACGAGTACGTGAACAAGACGTGCAGCGACCAGATAGCAAACCTCGAGATCACAAATTTTGCGGTACCGAAGTCACCGTTCACCCGGCTCCCGTACGACGATGCGATCGAGATTGCAAAGAGGAAAATCGAAGAGCCGATCGCGTACGGTGACGACATCGGCTCCGCTGCCGAGCGGGCGATCGGCGAGGAGATGGGCGGCCACTACTTCATCGTCGACTGGCCAAGCGAGATCCGCCCGTACTACGCGATGCCGTACGATAACGATCCCTCGATCTGCAAGGCGTTCGACCTGATGCACCCGCGGATGGAACTCTCCAGCGGCGCACAGCGGGTCCACGACCACGACCAGCTCGTCTGCCAGATCCGGAAGAAGGGGCTCGATCCCGAGTCCTTCGAGTTCTATCTCAAGCCGTTCCGGTACGGGATGCCCCCGCACGCAGGCTGGGGTCTTGGCGCCGACCGGCTCATCCTGACCATGCTTGGCCTCCAGAACGTGCGCGAAGCCATCCTCTTCCCCCGTGACATGCACCGGCTCGTCCCGTAATCCGGGAACGACCAGATACTATTTTTGGAACTGCGCCCGATCCGTTAAGTAAGGATTCCGGAATCTATGGCAAAGGCATACTTCATCAACAAGGTCCTCGCAACGACCGTCGGCGGGTCCTACCCGGTGGTAAAAGGAGGGGGCCTCCGCAGCCTCTTCGACCCGCTCCATGCCGCGGTCGAGACCGCGGTCTCCGACCAGATCGCGGCGGGGATCGACATCATCTCGGACGGCCAGATCCGTGGCGACATGATCACGGCGTTCGCCTCGAAACTCCCCGGTATCAAGGGGCAGGATGTGATCGGGAAGATCCAGCCGGCCGCGGGGCCGATCACGGCCGGAGACACGAAGTTCGCCCTCTCCAAAACCCCCAAGGTCAAGGGTATCATCACCGGGCCGACATCGCTCGCGCACGGCCTCCATATCGCGACGCCGATGTACCGGAACAAGGAGGAGCTGGCGCTCGATCTCGCGGTTGCCCTTGCCGCAGAGGCAAAGAGCCTCGAAGCTGCCGGGGTCACGCTCATCCAGATCGACGAGCCGATCTTCTCGACCGGCATCGCCGATCTCGATGTCGGGAAGCAGGCGGTGGAACTTATCGCAAAGTCCTTAAGAATCCCGACCTGCATGCATGCCTGTGGCGAGCTTTCGGGAGTCATCGACAAGATCCTCGATATCAATGTCAATGTGCTCGACTTCGAGTTCTCCAAGAATCCCGAAAATCTCGAACTGTTCCGGTCCCGGGATCTCGCGGGCCGGATGATCGGGTTCGGGTGCGTTGATTCAACGACCGATACGGTTGAGACGGTTGCCGAGATCCGGGCACGGATCGAGAAGGGGATCGAGGTTTTCGGACCGAAAGCAATGCTGATCGACCCGGACTGCGGGATGCGGATGCGGACCCGGAATGCCGCGTTTGCAAAGCTGAAGAACATGGCCGAGGCAGCAAAAGAGGCCCGGCTGGCGTTGTAGTTAAAACTCCAAAGAAGGCGGCGCAGGATACGGTCTCAACCCAGATCTTTTTCATCGTGGCAAACGATCCTGCAACTGCCTGCCAGAGAGTCTTCTGTTCGAGAACGATGCAGGGTACGACAAACAGCGTCACGATGAGCCGATAATGCCGGGCCGCGCCAGATCGGCAGGAAACATGGGCGGGACCATGGAGAAAAGAAATTGGCACAACAGAAATATCGGGAGACATACGGGAGGACGATGTTCTCCGTTATAAAGTAAAATTCCGGAGCATGAATTTCCCCGGGATCCTGACTACAGAACAAAATGATACCAGCGAAGCTGATTATTCCCGGGCCTGCTCCCTTCCCCTGCCAGAATGTATTCCCCACCATATTTCCTTTTTTCTCCACGCGGGTTAACCGGTGTGCAGCGGGCACGCGAAGAGAACGACATATTCGTGCCAGGCTCGCGATAATGCGGATATTTGATCCGATGAAAGCTCAGGGGATCGTGAAACTTTATCCGGAGTGCATGCGGTTTGAAAATATTCAGAATTTTTTCGGTATTGATTTAAGATTCGTGAATCAGTAATTTTATAAATAAATCCAATTGACTTAACTATCCGAAACATTTCCACATATTTATTTATCATAAATCGAAACGTGTTGACATGGCTGAAAAGATAAACGTCAGTGATAAAACAAAAGGGGTCGATACCTGGGCCCGGAACCCACTCTATGTGGGGCTCGCAATCGGTATCCTTGCTGTGCTTGTGCAGGTGCTTCTGATCAGTGCCGGAGGCCCGGAGGCTTACGGGTTCTGCGTCGCCTGCCACACGCGGGATGTCGTGAATGTTGCCGTGAACGATATCGCGGGAACAAAGCTTGCCGTCGCAGCGATCTCGCAGAACGCGATCCTGCCGGTGATGACCGTTATCGGTGTCCTCATCGGGGCCTTCATCTCGGCTCGGTACTACCAGGAATTCAGGACAAAAGCCGGGAGCGCGGTTTCGTACCTCTGGTACCTGCTCGGCGGGATCTTCTTCATGATCTTCGCGCTCTTTATGGGCGGATGCCCGTATCGCATGGGCCTGCGCATCGGGTACGGCGATGTCGTGGCCTTAATTGGTGTCATCGCAATTATTATCGGTGTTCTTGCCGGCATAAAAATTGCCTCGGCAATGATGGAGCGTGAGGGATAATCATGGCCGCAGCAGCAGGCTGGCTTGCAAAGAACGTCGCCGTCATTGCCGTTCCCATTGTCACGCTTATCTTCGGTCTCTTCATCGGGTGGCTCGCCCAGCGGTCCGGGTTCTGCTCTATCGGCGGGTTCCGTGATTTCTTTATATTCCGGCACACCCGGCTCCTCTACGGGTACCTTGCCCTCATCAGCGGGGCATTCATCGGGTATCTCGTCTTCTCGCTCCTCACCCCATCGGCACTCGGCGGTTTCTTCTGGGTTCTCCACAACGGGCTCATACCGGTTCCCGGAGCGCCGGCAAACCTTTCAGTGGCGGCCTACATCATTCTCGCAATTGTCGGCGGGATCGCAGTCGGGCTGATCGGGCTCCTTCTCGGGGGCTGTCCGCTCCGGCAGGTGGTCATGACTTCGGAAGGGAACATGAAGTCGCTTGTCTTTGTCATCGGCATGTGTGCCGGATCGGTCATCTACGCAGCATGGATTTCCGGGGTGGGAGTTGCCATCCTCAAAGGCCTGGGCATTGCCTGAGCGCAGGAGTACGATGAAAATGACGACAAAAACCATCGATATCACCGGAAAAGTCTGCCCGTACTGCCTTCTTGCCGTGCAGAAAGCCGCAGCGGCACTAAAGCCAACGGACGAGCTGATCGTCAGGTGCGATCATCCCCCGGCAGCAACAACCAGCATCCCCCAGCTGGCAAGGGACATGGGGATGGAATGTAACGCGAAGAAGGTCTCTCCCGGGCTCTGGGAGATCCGGCTCACCAAAAAATAATATTTTTCCATCCAATGGAGCATGAAGGCTGGGAAAGAAACCGGCCGGCAATTCCGGCATGCCAAACCAGATCACCACCATTCGCATGAGGCACGGAAACTATGATCGAAAATGATGCAGATGTCCCGGATTTTTCCGACATGACCTGTACAAAGATGATGATCCTGCTGAAGCTCCGCCTCAGGAAAACAGAACCCGGCACACCCATGGTCTTTTTTGTCAACCGGAACCAGAAAGATACGGTAGAGGTTCCGTTCTCCCGGTCCGGGTATGATGTGGAGATCCGGCAGGCAGATGCCAGCCGGTACCGGGTCTGCATGACACAACACATATTCGAACCGGATCCGTGATGACCAGCAAACCGCTCGTCACAACGATTCATGCGGCTTTCTTCCGGCACGAGCGCAGGTATTGCCTGTTCGCGGTCTCCGGAAGGAAAAAGGAGTTCCTCTATTTTTCCCACACAACCCGCCCCCTCCGGTCTCTCATGGCCGGCAACGATCTCGCAACCCGGTTGCCCGAACTCCTCGAGAACAGGGAACTTTGCATCGAGTGCGGGCTCGGGCTGTCTATTACCGGAGGCGCTGCGCTTGATGACGGGGGCCTTGTCGCATGGGGATGTACGATCGAAGACGCGAATGCCCTGCTCGAATCCCTGAAAGATCGGCTTGGGGAAGATGGGAAATGGATCGAATTGTTCTGATTCATCCTGTGAATCCGATGCCGCCCCTCCACACGGTTCCACAACTCCTTAATCCCCGGGGGAAAATCCTACACTATGCAAAGCCGCTCCATACTATTCCTCTTCATCCTCATCCTGATCTGCCTGGCAGCCGCAGGATGTGCATCGCAGGCTTCAGTCCCGCAACCAGCTCCCCCGGCGTCTCCCGTAACGACCCTTTCACCTGCTGCCTGCCAGCTCCAGCCCGGGGCGACACAGGCTGTCCCCGGCTACGAAGCGATCAGCATCACGGTCGACCGGAACACCATCACCGTGAACCCGGCCATTACCGTACGGTTCAACGGCGGCCTCGGGAACGGCATGGTCCAGACCATGACCGCGACCGTCATCCGCGCGGACTGCGTCACGGAGCAGGACCACCGGGACAATCCGGTGGTCGGCAGCAGCATCACGCTGATGGGGGCTACGCAGACCGACCGGATGATCGTGGATGTGGTGATGACATCCGGAGAAAAATATACCGTAATCGATCAACTCTACACATTCCCCCCCATAGTTCTCCTCTTTTTTTCGGATCCCTCCGTGCTTCAAAAATGGAGCACAGATGGAACCGGTGCACAAAAACCGGACAGGATTCCGGACCATCGGATATGAAACAAAAACCGGCCAGAAGAGGCATCAACAAAAGAAAGGTCAACAGGAAAAAAAGAAAAAATTATTATACCACTCTCGACGTGGTCGACGCCTCGATTCCCCGCTCGGTGATGATGAACGGTAAGAGCCGCCGCGGGGCTGCCGCATCCTTGATCTTGTGGACCGCGAGCGTCCGCTCGATCTCTGCCTGGTGGATATCGGTTTTGAACTCGATGACGATATCCGCCGCACGCATGATCCTCGTCATCTCTACGGGAGAATGGATACCGGTGTACACGATAAACATCAGGTTTGCCCCCCGTTTCCTGACATCCTCATGGGCCTGCCGCAGGAATTTGAGGGCCGCGTCTATATCATATTTGATAACGATTGTCGAGAGCGAGTCAAGAACGATCCGCCCGCCGATCATCTGGGTAAGGTACATCTCGGGATGGAGTTCGGCAGCATCGATCATGCCGATCTCGACGTCCCCATCGTTCATGAAATAGGTACCCTCTTCTCCTTCAACCCTCCAGAACTACTGTGCGGCAAGATCCACGCCCGATAACGGTGAGCCGTATACCATGACGAGGCTCCCCTCGGGAAATCCCCCGTCAAGGAGGAGATTAAAACCGACAATCCCGGTCGAGCGCTTCTTCGGCCTTGCGCCAATCGGTATGTCCTGGATTCGGCTTTTGGAGTCCCCCGGGGTTTGCACCGGCTAATATTATCGGATGGATGGATAAAAAAAATTGTGTGCGTGCAGGCCCGTTTGTCGCAGAATAATTCGTTTTCCCGTTAGCGGCAGGATCCGCCGAATTTTTCCCGGAGATCCTTTCGCAGGAGTTTCCAGCCGTGAACCCGGGGCAGCGAATCGACGAGGAAAAGTTTTCTGGGGATCTTGTAACCCGCGAGATGATCCCGGCAGTATCCCTCCAGCTGGGATCCGGTAAGGACCGCACCCGGCCAGGTAACCACCGCCTCTGCGGGAACCTCACCTTTGACCTCATCTGGTATCCCGAAGACTGCGACATCGGCAACAGCAGGGTGCAGGATGATAACGTTCTCGACCTCAGTCGGGTAGATCTTCCACCCCGACATGATGATCATGTCCTTCTTCCGGTCAGTGATACAGAGGATCCCGTCCTCATCAAGGTTCCCGATATCACCGGTCAGGAACCAGCCGTCAGGAAGGAAGACCGCGGCGGTTGCCTCAGGCATGTTCCAGTATCCTTTCGCGATCGCCGAACCGCGGAGCGCAACGTCGCCGGATTCAGGGAAGGTCATCTCTCTTCCCGGATCGGCCGGATCCACGATCTTGATCTCTGTGTACCCGACCGCAACCCCAGCACTCGTGTACCCCTTGGTGAGGTGCGGGTACTCGGGAAAGGTGGTCGTTCCCGACCCGATCACGATCGTTTCGGAAAGGCCGTACGAATTTGCGACCGGAATATGAAACCGTTCGTCAAACGCCTCCCACACCACCGGAAGAAGCTGGCAGCCCCCGGATATGATGACCCGGGCAGTACCGAACTGTTTCTCGGTCCCGGGGGGAGATCAGTTGAGCGCATGGAAGACCGGCGGCATCCCGGCAAGGACTGTCGCCTTGTGCTCCCAGGCAAGTGCGAGGTACCGTTCGAGATCAAACCGCTCCATCATCACGTACGTCCCGCCGGCCCGGATAATCGCGAGGTCCCACGAGAGTCCGACATGCCCCATCGGGTAGATCCCGAGATAGACATCGACCGGCCGGAGCCGAAGAGCATCGCGCTCGGTATCGAGAGCGGTCATCCAGTTCCCGTGAGTCAGCATGGCCCCCTTGGATTTTCCGGTCGTGCCTGCAGTATTCTTCCGTGGAGCAGGCAGCCGCCCGCATACCGGGCGAGGCCGGGGGGAACAATTCCCATGCTACCGAATCACCAGCCGCCCCCCTGACACAGATAACATGTTTCAGCTAGCAGGTGTCGTTCCGGATCCCGCGGACACCACCCCGGCGCCGTGATCGTCCGTGACTATCGCGCACGCACCGGCGTCCCGGATAACGTGCAGCAGCTCGCCGCCCCAGTAGACAATATTGGTCGGCACCGCCCCTATCCACCAGATTTCAAAGTAGCTGATCAGGTATTCCGGGGAACTGTCGAGATAAATGCAGACCCGGTCGCCTTTCTTAACGCCAAGCGAGAGGAGACCGAGGCCGACCCGGTTTTAGTACCCAGCAATGTGATTACTGTTCTTCGGCCCCGGGCACAAAAGAGGCAGGAGAAGTTTTTTCTCCCGCTATCCCGAATGATCATTACAAGTATGGCAGACGAGGCAAGAGAACCAACCCGCGACGCCCCGCAGCAGCAGTCGCAGCCGGCACAGCAACCCCGGCAGTCGAACCCGCGGCGCCAGCGTGACGGCCAGCCAAGACACCACCAGTTCCGCCCCCGGCCCCCGCAGAACTCCCAGCAACCGCGGGGGCAGCAGCGGCCCGCGATCCCGGCTCGGGAGCCCGCAGATGAGAAAGAAGTGGGGCTTGACGATGAGGACACCGAGCAGGAACGTGCGTCACAACCCCAGAGAGGCAGGGGTCACCGGGGCAAACCGGAGAAGAAGAAGTACGAAGAGTTCATCAACGATCCCTATTGTGAATAAATCCGGGGACTTCTGTTCCCGCTAAAACCGCCGTCCGAGAGAACGCGACAGCGCCCGGTCTGCAACCAGCGTCTCCCGGACCCGATATTTTTTTGAGATTCGTTGGGGATTTTTTATGATTTCTTGTCATATCCGGCTTTCCGGCACACACTTTTTCATGCATTTTTACCATGCCCCGCATCTCCGGCCGGGAAATGGTTTCGTTCAGATGGTTCGCAAGAAAAAAAGAAAATGAATTCCGGGCCTACAATCCGCCCGCTGTGCAGACTTCTCCCGGTTTATCCGGGGATCGGTTTCTCTCCTTCACCACGAACGAGAGGAGGAAAATGACGAGCCCGAGTACTGCATCGAAGAGGAAGACCACATGGAACCCGGCATCCATGATCGGCTGGGTCAGGGAGGTTGCATCCTGACTCTGCCCGACAGAGAGCGCGACCATGATGAAGATCGCACCGTACAATCCCACGGCAAAGACCGATCCGACATTCCGCATAGTCATCGCAAGGCTCGAAACAACACCCTCGCATCCCCGGGGGGCAAAACTGAGGATGAGGGAGATATTCGGCGGGATGAAGAGACCTGCTGCCGAACCCGTCAGGATCAACGCCACGATGAGGTGCAGGTAACTCGTGGCAGCGGTCATCTGGGTGGGCAGCAGATATGCGGCTATGTAGCAGACCGATGCCCCGACGCAGAGCCGGTGGGAGCCGTTCCTGTCCGAGTGCCCCCCCGCAACCGGTCCCATCACCATCAGGGCGATCGCCGGGATCATGAGGATAAGCCCGGCTGTCCCGGTCCAAGTCCCTTGCTGAGTTCGAGATAGAAAGGCATGATAAAACTCGACCCGGACACGAGCAGCATCGCAATGAGGGCCGACATATTGACGCGGCAAAGAAGATCAGGGATCCGATGATACTTCCAACGATCCTGAGCGAGGTCCAACCAAGGGTCCGGCCCATGTTGATGGCAAAGATCAGGGTGCCGAGGGCACCGAAGAGGATACCGGCGCCCGCTGCATCGAAGTGTGTCCGGGCATCGCCCGGGACGAGCCTGTCCCGCGGGAGAGCCGAGAACCCGAGTACGATCGCAACGATCCCGACCGGGACGTTGATTAAGAAGATCCAGTGCCAGCTTAAGTACTGCGAGATGAAACCACCGAGGACCGGGCCCGCCGCGACCCCAACCGATGCGAAGGTGGTCATGATGCCGAGCGCTTTCCCGCGTCCTCCGGCCCATCATGATCATTGCCCCGCCGATGGCCTGGAGGACGCGGAAGCCTATCAGGTAATCGACAGTAAACGAGAGCATTCCGCAGAGAAACGATCCCGCGGTGAAGATGGCAAAGTCCCAGTGGTACACGTTCCGGTATCCGCGGATATCGGCGAGCCGGCGAAGGCGATCAGGGTGCTTGCAAGGGTGAGCAGGTAGGCCATCGCCACCCACGAGACAACGGTTATCGACGTGTTGAAATACGTCGAGATGGTGGGGAGGGATATATTGACGATCGTTGAATCGAGTGCTCCCATGAACGTGACAAGGGAGATCAGCATGAGCAGGTGGCGCTGCCTGAGCTTGTCCTCAAGAACCAGGGTCCCGCCGGCAGGGTTCGGCATGATTGATGGTCTCTTCCGGAAGGGATTAAATGATACAGTTTCGTCCGGCGGCCCGGACCGGGAGGGCTGACAATTGTTCCGGTAACCAGGTTACAGAAGGAAGGAAATGTTCCGGAACGATCGGATGAACGCGGAAGAGGGGAGATTTTTTTTTTAAACCGGAGAGAAAAAAAAATTACTGGTATTCCGGTGGTTGGACCTGTTTTGGCAGGCCACCTTTGAAGTGCTGCTGGATCTTGCCGTAATAGTCCCGGAGATTGTCGTTCATGGTCGGGTGAACCTTCTTTATCGCGGCTTCGAAGTGGCGCATGGTTACGGTCGGGGCGCTCTCGCGAAGGGCGAGCATCCCTGCCTCCCGGCAGAGGGATTCGAGGTCGGAACCGACGAATCCTTCGGTCATGCCCGCAAGGGTCTCCGAGATGCTGTCCCGTACCGGATCGGCGAAGGTGAGCTTCTTCTCGATCATCGACTCGATCAGCCGCCGGCGCCGGAGGCCTTTCGAGAACCCGTTCCCGGTTCCGGGCGCTGCCGAGACCGCTGCCTCGACATCGGCTTTTGTGAGCGGTTTGTCTTTCCCGAGCCGTTCGATAAGTTCGCCGATCGCGTCCTCGTTGTACCCTTCTGTCAGCCGGGTGATCCCCTCGAATCCGGATCCTTCGAGAGGCATAAACCGTGTGTGGATACCGATGATCTTCTTCCGGTCTTCTTTTGTCGGTTCACCGATGTAGACCAGCCGGTCGAATCTGCCGGCCCGGAGAAGCGCCGGGTCGACAATGTCCGGACGGTTGGTCGCACCCATGACCACGACATCCTTGAGCTCCTCAAGACCGTCCATCTCGGTGAGGATCTGGTTGAGGACGTTGTCAATCACGTGCGAATCGTTCGAGCTCCCCCGTGCGGGGGCAAGGGCATCGATCTCGTCGAAGAAGATGATCGAGGGTGAGACCTGCCGGGCCTTCTTGAAGACCTCACGGACCGCACGTTCACTCTCGCCTACCCACTTGGAGAGGAGCTGGGGGCCCCGGACGGGGATGAAGTTTGCCCCGCTCTCGCTTGCCACCGCTTTTGCGATAAGCGTCTTTCCGGTCCCGGGGGGTCCGTAGAGAAGGATGCCCCGGGGTGGTTCTATGCCGAGATCCTCGAACTTCTGCCGGTCGGTCAGCGGGAGCTCGACTACTTCCCGGACCTCGGTCTTTGCAGAGTCCAGTCCTCCGACGGTATTCCACTTGACATGGGAAACTTCGAGCATCACTTCCCGCATTGCGCTCGGTCCGACATCCCGCTGGGCGCTCCGGAAGTCGCTTGCATAGACCCGGAGCTTGTCGAGGGTCTCCTGGTCGATCTCGTCCTTTTCGAGATCGAGTTCGGGAAGGTACCGGCGGAGTGCCCGGATCGCTGCCTCCCGGGAGAGGGCCGCAAGGTCGGCGCCCACAAAACCGTGGGTCTGCTGGGCGAGAACCTCAAGGCTGACGTCCTCTGCCAGAGGCATTCCCCGGGAATGGATCTTCAAAATCTCGATCCGGTCCGGTTCGCTCGGGACACCGATCTCGATCTCCCGGTCGAACCTGCCGGGCCGGCGGAGGGCTGCATCGATCGCATCAACGCGGTTCGTTGCGCCGATGACCACGACCTTCCCACGTTCCTCGAGGCCGTCCATCATGGTCAGGAGCTGGGCGACGACACGCCGTTCGACTTCCCCGGTCACTTCCTCGCGCCGGGGTGCGATAGAGTCAAGCTCGTCGATAAAGATGATAGAGGGAGCATTCTCCCGGGCCTCTTCGAATACCGCGCGGAGTCGCTGCTCGCTCTCGCCGTAATATTTCGATATTACCTCAGGTCCTGCGATCGAGATGAAGTGGGCGCCGCTCTCGCTTGCCACCGCTTTTGCGATGAGGGTCTTCCCGGTCCCCGGGGGTCCGTACAGGAGCACTCCCTTGGGCGGCTCGATCCCGAGTTTCTGGAAGAGTTCGGGATGCCGGAGGGGGAGCTCGATCGTTTCGCGGAGGCGCTGGAGCTCGTCTTTCAGGCCACCGATATCCTCGTACGAGAAACGTTTGATGCCATCGAAGCCGGCAACCGGCTTGTCGGAGAACTCGATCTGGGTATTCTTGGTGATGATGACCGCTTCCTCGGGATCGATCTCGACGACTTTGAAAGCTACCATCTGAGGCTGGATGAAGGGGAGGCCCAGCATGATCGGGATGGAGTCGTTTTTGACGACCGGGAAATCGATGAGGCCGTTGACCACGTGCGGGTTATTGGCGATCGGGATCTTCTTTGGCAGGTCCTCAGGAGGGGCAAGGACGATCCTCTTTGCCTCGATCTCGTCATCTATCTTGACGACTTTGATCGCGTCGCCGATGCTGACCCCGGCATTGAGCCGGGTGAAGTTATCGATCCGCACCTTCCGCTGGTTCCAGTCCTCGACCAGCGATCTCCAAACCTTTGCGACCGTTCGCCGCTTCCCTTCGATAGCGACGAGATCGCCCGGCGAGATCTTCAGGAGCAGCATCGTCTCGGGATCGAGACGGGCCTTCCCACCTCCCTGATCGCCCGGGTAGGCAGAGTCCACCCTCAATTGCACTTCAGGCATGATCTTAAAGGTCTTATATTCAGGGATTTATAAGTACTGTCGATGCGAATCCTGGTTTTTGAGCCCTTCCATGGCGCAGCGGGCGACATGATCACCGGCGCACTGCTGGACTGCGGGGCGGACAGGGACACCGTACTGCGGGCGATGTCGGCGGTCGTAGCCGAGCCGTCGATCGCGACCGTCACTCGGGCCGGGATCCGTGCGGTGAAAGTCGATACCCGTGCGACCCCGGCCCACCGGACGCTTGCCGAGGTGAAGCAGCGCCTTCGTGAAGCATCCGCAGCTGTCCCGGAAGAGGCCCTCGCCATGGCAGGGAGGGTCTTTGACCGGATCAATGCCGCCGAGGAGGAAGTGCACGGAGCCCGTGTCCATTTCCACGAGGTCGGAGCAGACGATGCGATAGCAGATGTTATCGGGGCATGCACCGCCCTCAACACCCTGCACGCCGATGGGGTTGTTGTGCTCCCGATAGCGCTCGGTCACGGGACGGCAACCGGATCCCACGGGATCTTTCCGATTCCCGCCCCGGCGACCACCGCGATCCTCAGGCACTCGGGCCTTGAGGCCACACCGGGAGACGGGGTCGGAGAACTCTGCACACCGACAGGGGCTGCCCTGCTCTCGGAATTTTCCACCATGACCGCAGCAGAGCTCGGGACCTGTACGATAATTTCGACCGGCTTCGGTGCCGGGACAAGGGATCCGGCTCACGCACCCAATGTCCTTCGGGCCATGGTCATGGAGACCGTGGAAGGCAACACGAGAACCGCCGGTCTGCCGCAGGACTGCGTCGATATCCTGGAAACCAATGTCGACGACGTGAGCGGCGAGGTGATCGCCCACGCGATCGCCCGGTTCATGGACGCAGGGGCACGGGACGCAAGTGCAGTCCCCATTATCATGAAAAAAGGCAGGCCCGGCTTCCTCATCCGGGTCATCTGTGCCGGGGACCGCAGCACGAAGATGGCGGAGCTGATGGCCCGGGAGCTCGGGACACTGGGGATCCGGTGTACTCCCGCTGTCCACCGGTTTATCGCTGACCGGACGATCGAAGAGGTTGATGTCGCAATCGGGGGACGGCACCGGATCGTGCCGGTGAAGTGCGGCAGGATGCACGGTAAGATCTACATGGTCAAGGCCGAATTCGAGAATGCACGAGCCTGGGCACAGGAACTCGGGATCCCGGTCCGGCAAGTCATCCATACCATCGAAGAGACGGCCCGTGCGCTTCTCGTAAAGAGATAAGAGACCGGAAAATTCCCCGGAAAAAATACTCTGCCCATTTCCCTATCGCTTTTTTTCACCGGTTTTTTACCGGTTTTTGTTGACCGGCTTGCATTCACCGTAGCTCCCTTCCTCTCTCGATCCGGACCTGCACACCCGGGAGCCCCGGGCTGGCCTGGACAAGACCGCCTGTCGTTTTTTGGGGATTATTTTTGGGGATTATGGCGGGGACCCATAACAAGACGTATATCTGATGAACGACAGGAGGGTAGCAAGGTGAGATCATGGTACAGGCCCCGATAGTAAAGCCGGGCGATCCGGCAAGGAACTTCTCGATCAAGGACCACGAAGACAAGACCTTCGATCTTCTCGAACAATCAGGAAAGAACGTCCTCCTCTCCTTCCACCCGCTCACATGGACACAGTTCTGTGCCGGCCAGATGAAGTCGCTTGAAGATCATTTCGCAGAACTGAACGATGCAAACACCATTGCAGTCGGCATCAGCGTAGATTCGGTTCCCTGCAAGAAGGCATGTACCGATCACCTGAAGATCCACAACACCCGGCTCCTCGCAGACTTCTGGCCACACGGGAACGTCTCACAGATGTACGGGATCTTCCGGGACGCAAACGGCTTCTCCGAGCGGGCGAATATTATCATTGACGATAATATGAAAATCCGGTTCGCAAAGGTCTACGCGATCCACAGCATCCCCGACATGCAAGAAGTCATGGATTTTATAAAAAAAGATGTAATCGACGTTCCAAAAAAGCGTACAGGAAAATGAGATCCCGCAATAGCGGTAAAATTTATCCGGCGCCTGCCAGCCCGTGCACCATTTCCGGGTCCAATTGGTCCGGATCATCGGGCGGATTATGTGCGGAGGGCCGGTGCGACACCTATCTTCACCTTTCCCCCGTGCGACGGTCTGTCTTCAGGGAACGGTTTTAGTAGGCGGGAGAACCACCACGGGCAGCTGAACAGGATCATTTCCTTTAAACCCTCGTGATTCGCAATTGAATGGTAACGAACCGGAAGGCAGATGAAGACAGACAGGATAAGCACCGGGAATGCGGCGCTCGACAACCTCATGGGCGGAGGGCTCGAGCTGCGGACCATCATCCAGTTCTACGGCGAGCCCGCGAGCGGGAAGAGCACGCTTGCCCTTATTGCCGCCATTACCTGCCTCCGGACCGGAAAAGCAGTGGTATATATCGACAGCGAAGGATTCTCCATCGAGCGGTTCCGGCAGATCGCCGGGGAAGAGACGGAGAAGCTTGCCGAGAAGCTTTTCCTCTTCGAACCCATCGACTTCGAACACCAGGCAACCATGATCGCAGAGGCCGAGAAGGTGATCAAGACCCACAGGCCGGGCCTCCTTGTCGTCGATTCCGCAACCGCCCTCTACCGCACCGATCTCGAAAAGGGACGGGACGCGATGCAGGCCCTCACCCGGCAGATGATCCACCTCCTGGGATACGCGAAACGCTACGAGTTCCCGGTCATTGTCACGAACCAGGTGTACATGGATACCATGCGGAACACGTACCTCGGCCTTGGCGGGATGGCGCTCGAACATATCTCCAAGGTAATCATCAAGCTCGAGAAACTCGACGGTATCGGTCATCGCAGGGCCCGGCTCGTCAAGCACCGGTCCCGGCCCGAAGGCGGATCCTTCGAATTCGATATCGTCGAGGAAGGCATCGGGGTAAAGGGATAAGCCCGCTATCCGGTGCGGTGCAGAATCAGGAGCGGAAATTTGTGGAGGAAGAGAACGACTTCCTTATAACGGAAATCAGGATTCTTATCCGGTAAAAATCAGAAGAGGATGGTCCCGGAAAAGACCGTCGCCGCCGTACCTTCCATCCGGGTTCCGGCTTTTAAGTAAATGATGAGCGGGCCGCCGGTTGTCTCGACATTCACGGTATCGCCGACAAGTCCGAGTTTGTGCATCACGGCTGCCGATGCCGTCGCCCCGGTCCCGCATGAGAGGGTCTCATCCTCGACCCCGCGCTCGAAGGTCTGGATCCTTATCGCATTGTCGCCCGTCTTCTCAACAAAATTGACATTCGCCCCGTTCGGGAACGTAAAGTGGTTCCGGATCGCCGGGGCGACCGCTGAGACATCGATGGCATCGACCGAGGGCACGGGAATGACCGCATGGGGCACACCGGTACTGACCGCGTAGACATCGAAGTCCCCGATCCGCTCCTTGTATTCCCCCTCCCCGGTTGCCGGAATATCCTTCCGTTCGAACTTCGGGTCCGGCATCGTTATCTCGGCCATGAAATCATCGGGGAGGTCCCCCATTAACACTCGCATCTCCCCAGCCATCGTCTCGACCGTGCAGGAATCCTTCACGTACCCGGCATCGTATGCATACTTGACCGTGCACCGGATGCCGTTCCCGCACATCTCGGCCTCACTCGCATCAGGCTGGAAGATCCGCATCCGTATCTCGCTCGTCGTCGATTTCGAGAGGTAGATTACCCCGTCCGCCCCGATACCGAACCGCCGGTCGCAGTACAAGACCGCAAACTGTCCTTTCATCTCCTCCGGGATGACAACATTTTCGTACTCGTCGATAACGATGAAATCGTTGCCGTTGCCGTGGATCTTCACAAAATTTATCTCCATATTCCAACCCTCACCATACCGGGCCCCGAGTTCCCGGGTTATACGGTTGCCCGGAAATTTTCAGATTCCAGATCGTGGTACGATCTTACTCATCATGTCGGTTATTGACTTCAAAGATTTTATGGAACTCCTCGATGCCCCATCCGAGGTACTCCTTGATGATCACGTAGGCCATCTGCGGGGGGACCGCGCCTGCCTCGGTGATGATCAGGTCCACGTACTCTGCGGGGGTCACATCGAATGCCGGGTTCCGGACCGTGACATTTTTCAGGCTCTTTGCGATCTCTTCCGGAAGAACCTCCCCGGGCATCCGCTCCTCGATCTGGATCAGCTCGCCGATGATGGTTCGTGGCGCAAACTTGTAGGTCTCAGCTGCGACAAGCATGTTCACCCGTGCCTCGTGCGCCGTGTGGGCTACCTGCGAGGTCCCGATCTTGTTGACCACTGCACCGTTCACCGTCACCACATCGGCCCCGACAATGACGAGATCGATCTCATGGATAAACGAGCGTACCGCAGAATCGACGACGTAATTCGTTTTTATCCCGGCATCGCTGAGGGTCCGGATGGTGATGAGCCCCTGGTTCCTCGGCCGGACCTCGGTTGCGAAGACCTCAATCTCCTTCCCGCTCCGGTGAGCCTCGATGATGCAGGAGAGCGCGGCCTCGGAGTTACAGTGGGTGAGGATCGTATCGCCGTCCCGTATGTGCCGGGCGCCAAACTCTGCAATCTTCCCTACGGCGTGCTGGGACGATGCGATGAACTTTTCCGCGCGTCCGGTAAGAGCAGATCTTGCCTCTGCCGCGGTCTTTGCCTCCCCGATCCCTGCCATCACGATATGCACCGCGTTCGGGAGGGAGACCGCCGTCGGCCTTGTCGCGATCAGGAGGTCTGCTGCACGCTGCATCTCTGACCGGAACTCCCCGGGGCTTGCGGTTTCAAGGGAAAGAGCGTGGTCGCGGAGCACCTCCGCGGCTGCCCGGGCTATCCTCCCGGCACCCCGGATCTCCATATTCTTTATCTTCTCTGCAGTTTCAGTTACGAGCATCAATCTCATTCATTGAATACACCAAGAGTAGTACTTAAGAGTTTACAGGAGGCTCCATGTCAGTTGCCGTTGTTTTTGATAGCGCCGGAACGCTCCAGAATACCTACCGGGTGGCGTATGATGTCTGCAACCGGAAGCTCCTCCCGGGAATCGAGACCACCACCCTGACCTTCAGTTCGCCGGATCGCGTTCTTGTCGTCCTGCCGGTCCACTCCCGGGAGCTCATCGACACCCCTGGCGATAACCTCCTCTCTTCATTCCTCCTCGATCACGACATCGGTTTTGGCGTAAGCTGCACCCGGAAGATCACGACATCGGAAGAGATAGGCAACATCCTTTACGCCGATCATCACGCACATGTATCCGGCCTCCAGGAGTGCATCCGGAACGTCTGGTCCATCTGTCGGGAGGAGGCTGTGATGACCATGAACAGCGGGGCTATCATCAACATGGCGCACAGGGCAATCGAATTCACGATTACCGCGGGGGGCTGGCCGTTTGACGGGGCCAAGGATACGATCACCGCCCTTCACCGGATGGGAGTCCCGACCTTTATCGCATCCGGGGACCGGGTAACAAAACTCGAACGGATGGCCGACCATTTCGGGATTCCCCGGGACCGGGTGTACGGGGTTGCGACACCGAAAGTCAAGGCACAGATTGTAAACGATCTCCGGGAGGAGTTCGACACAGTGCTGATGGTAGGGGATGGCATCAACGATATCTGTGCCCTGCGGGCCGCAGACGTCGCGGTCCTGACCGTGCAGCAGCCGGGCGACCGGCCGGAGGAGCTGTACAAAGCCGCAGATCACATCGTAAAAAATGTCGGGAATGTCATTCCTATCGTAAAAAGTATTATCAAATCGCAGACCACGGGATGTGCCTGCGGCGGGGCGGGAAAAAAGGATCGCGGCCGCCCGTAATTTCGATCGTGAATGACGTGATGACCCATATAAAAGGTAATATGCGACTTCCGTTACAATAAGTATAAGAGAATTATGAAGGCTCCACTGATCACGGTCGACAACCTCTGCATGGATTTCGATGGCACGAGGGTACTCAAGAATATTTCTTTTGAGATTGCCGAAGGCGAGATCGTCGGGATTATCGGCAGGAGCGGGGCCGGTAAGACCGTACTTATGCACCTGATGCGTGGGGTGGAGCAGCCGCCGACGAGCGGCCGTATCATCTATCACATCGCTGCCTGCTCGGAGTGCGACTACATCGATGTCGGGAGCGCAGCCGGGAAGCCCTGCCCGAAATGCGGCGAAAACCTGGTCGCCCGGGATATCGATCTCTGGAACGAGAAGGATGAGGAACTCCAGCGCAGCCTGATGCGCCGGACCACCATCATGTTCCAGCGGACCTTCGCCCTGTACGGTGACGACCGGGTCATAGAGAACGTCCTCCATGCGCTCGACGATATCGGCTATCCCGCCGACAAGGCGATCAACCGGGCTGCCGATCTCATCGACGAGGTCCGGCTATCCCACCGGATGATGCATATCGCCCGGGATCTCTCCGGGGGAGAGAAGCAGCGGGTCGTTCTCGCCCGGCAACTTGCAAAAGAGCCGTTCATGCTCTTTGCCGATGAACCGACCGGCACGCTCGATCCCGGGACGGCTCGTATCGTGCACACGATGCTCATCGAAGCGGCAAAGAACAATAATATGGGTATCGTCGTCACTTCGCACTTCTCACAGGTGATCGAAGACGTTGCCAACCGGGCGATCCTCCTTGTCGACGGCTCGATCGCAAAGATGGGCTCGCCAAAGGAAGTCATCACCCAGTTCATGAAGGACTACGATGACACCGAGAAGTTCGAGGAGACCGAGCTCGGCGATAAGGTAGTCTCGACCCGGGATCTTGTCAAAAGGTACATCTCGGTTGACCGCGGTGTGGTCAAAGCCGTCAACGGTGTCACCTTCGATGTCTACACGAAGGAGATCTTCGGGATCATCGGGAAGAGCGGGGCGGGGAAGACCACGCTCTCGGGCATTCTCGCGGGCCTCATCGAACCTACGAGCGGTGAGATCAATGTCCGGATCGGGGACGACTGGATCGACATGACGAAGCCCGGGGTCGATAAGCGGGGGAGAGCCACCGAATACATCGGCCTCCTCCACCAGGAGTACGACCTCTTCCCGCACCGGAACATCCTTGACAACCTCACGGACGCCATTGGCCTCGAGTTCCCAAAAGAGCTCGCCATGCGAAAGGCCTTGATTACCCTTAAGATGGCCGGTTTCACCGATGAGAAGAGCAGGGAGATTCTCGAACGGATGCCCTTCCAGCTTTCGGAAGGGGAACGGCACCGGGTAGCCCTTGCGCAGGTGCTCATCCGCGAGCCAAGGATTGTTATTCTCGATGAGCCGACCGGCACCATGGACCCGATCACGAAGATCGATGTCAAGCATTCCATCATGCACGCCCGGGAGGAGATGGAGGAAACCTTTATCGTGGTCTCGCATGACATGGACTTCGTGCGCGACATCTGCGACCGGATCGCGCTCATGCGGGGAGGAAAGATCGTGCAGATCGGCAAGACCGCCGAGGTGCTCGCGATCCTCACCGAAGAAGAGAAGAAACTCATGAGCCAGCCGGCCGCATGAGACCATCACCATGATGACCATCTATCTCGATGGGGAACGGATGGAGGTAGCGGAAGGAGCGATGCTTGCATCCCTCCTCAAGAACCATCCTCCTGGCTGCTGCGCAGCGATAATCCGGCCCTCCACAAAAAAAGAAATGCAGACGGGCAACCTCTCCTTAAGCACCACTGCCGGAGAGATAACGATCGAGGTTACCGGAGAAAACGCCTCTTTCTTCGACACTCCCGAAATCACCGATCGGCTCGCGATCCACTGGATCGACCGGTACGCGGCAGCGTTCGGGCCGTTTCCCACACCGGTCCGGCCGGCACGAAAACCGCACCTCTATGAGCAGAACGATGTGATCCTCGGCTGCGGCGGGTACGACCCGAAAAAATCCTACCTCATCTTCTCAAAGAGCAGGCATTCCGCAGACCATGGGGCAGATGAAACCGGCGGCATCATCGGGAAAGTGGTCAGCGGAAGGGCGGTCCTGGATCGGTGGACGACCGGCGACAAGATAGAGAAGATCACCCTGGTTGTCAGCTGGGCAGATACGAGCCGGTCCTTCACCACCGGGGACCCCGACCTCATGCTCGAAGACGGCATGCAGGTCGTAACCCACGTCGATATTCTTGCACAGGGTTATACCGCAGGCAAAGTAACAACGGAGGCTGCGGGAACGGTCGAGCATATGCTCCTTGCCCTGAGTTCCGGGAAGTTCACGGTCGGGAGAGCGACAAGCACCCACATCCTTGACGAACGCCTCACCGGTTCAGATGTTTCCGAGCAGTTCAAACGCCCGCGCCGGGAGGGGACCGTGACGGTGCGGACCCACGGCAGGTCCTCCGGGGGGGTCTATATCTACCGGTCCGATGTATCGGGAAGCCCGGCCCACAGCGTTGTCGGCCAGGTCGTCCACGGGATCGAGCTCGTCAAGCTCGCAAAGGAGCACGACGTGTTCGTCATCAATGTCCAGCCCCGTCGCATCGATATGCTCGGCCTCCCGCTCCCTGCCGCAAAAGAGATCGCAGCGGGGAACGGGCTTGCGTTTACCGTTGACAACGAAACCGGCGAGCGAATCGTGGTATCGCAGGAGCCGGGGACAACTCTTGACGCCCTCAATGAGAAGGCGGTAACCGTCACGACCGCCCCGCTTGCAAAAGTCATCGATCTCGAACTCGATGATGCCGCAGCTCCGGACAGCTGCGAGATCTTCCGGCGGATCACCGGCCTCCGGGAGCACGATGCCGGCGTGATGCCGCTCTTTTTCAAGTTCGACGACTCGTTCCTCTTCAAGCCTGCGATCCCAAAAGAGGTCCGGCTCCACCCGGAGAATATCCCGAAGGATGAGGTTCCCGCAGCAGTCCTCGGTATCACCAACGACTCCCGGAAGGGTGCAGGAATTGTCGGGGTGCGCCTGTCGGCAAATAAGGAGTTTGGTCCCACCTCCGAGCCGTTCGAGGGCACCAATATCATCGGAAAAGTCATAGATGCGGCCAAGCTCAAAGGGCTGAGGGAGAAAGACAAAGTCTACATCCGGGAGGTACGGAAGTGAAGGAATACGCCCCGGTCCACATCGGGACCATCACGCGATACGTGGTTGTCGAATCGTTTGAGGTAACTCCGCAGGACCTCGCGATCCGGGCTTACGAGATCTCGAAAGGAGTGATGATCAAGGAGACCTGCTTCGGCCTCACGATCATGGGGAAGGAGGAGGAGATCGACCGGATCATCGCCGAGCTCCGGAAGATCGATCCGGCCCACATCTTTGTCAAGGACCGCGGTTTTCCCCCGGGGGACGCACGCAGGTGCAGATCGAACCTCGGCGGGGCACGGCCCGGCTTCCACGGCATGGAGTTCGAGATGACCGTCATCCCGTACATCTCGCACGGGATCGAGGAACTTGAAAAACGGGACGAGAAGAGTATCCCGGAGGCAAAAAATCCGCTCGACAGAAGAACTCTCGACATAGACCACCTCAGGAAGATAATCGATGCACAGGAGTCCTAAAATGACAAAAGTTTTCATCTATCCCTCGACGAGCCTCATCCTCGCGGACCTGGTAATGCGCTACGGGCATACTCCGCTAAGCTCCGCAGTCGCGATCCGCGAGCATATCCAGACCGCAGGATTCGAATCCGCACCGCTCCAGATCTCGCCCGATGACCCCAAGAAGGGTCTGAAGTGGGCGGCGGTCGAGGTCCCGAGCGGAGTCCGGGGGAGGATGGCGCTCTACGGCCCCATGATCGCGGAGGCAGAGGCAGCGATTATCGTCAACGACGCCGATCTCGCCTTCGGGTGCATGGGCTGCGCACGCACAAACGAGCTCATCGTCTTTCTCCTCAGGCAGAAGGAGATCCCGAAGCTCGACCTGAACTACCCGGCAAGCGAAGAAGAGGGAGTACGGTTCGTGGCAGCGATTAAAAAGTTCCTTGCCGAACTCGGGGGGAAACCATGACCCCACCGGCAGTCAGGATAGCCCAGCTCTCCTGTGGTCCCGAGTACTCAGGGATCCAGCAAGAGATCGACGAGGCGGCACGGGCAGTCAACGGGGAGATCTTCCACCCCGATATAGCCCTCAAGAGCATCCAGAAGGATTTCAACGCCTTCGGCCTCAATGTGCGGAGCCCGGACCTCCGGCTTGCCATTGCCCGGGCAAAAGCACTTGTTGAGGGACGGATCGATGCCGACGCGATCTTCATCGCCACCTGCTTCCGGTGCGCTGAAGCGGCAATTGTCCGGAACGAACTCCGGCGGTACATCCACGAGCACTCCCGGCTCCCGGTCGTCTCCTACTCGTTCACCGAGCGGACGACTGCGGGAACGCTCCTGACAAGGATGGAGGCCCTGACAACGATTGCACGCCGGAGGGCACTCCTCGCCCGGGAAGAGCAGACCGGGATCACGCTCGGTGTTGACTCGGGCTCCGCGACCACGAAGGCGGTTGTCATGAAGGACAACAAGATCGTCGGCACCGGGTGGGAGCCGACGACCGAGGTGCTCAAGAGCGCAAACAGCGTGGTTGCAAAGGCGCTCGCCGAAGCCGGGCTCACCCGCGACGATATCCAGGCCGTCGGAACGACCGGGTACGGCCGGTTCCTTGTCGGAAAGGAACTCAATGCCGACTTAATCCAGGAGGAGCTGACCGTCAACTCCAAGGGCGCGGTCTACCTTGCGGATCGCCAGCATGGTCCCGCAACCGTCATCGATATCGGCGGCATGGACAACAAGGCTATCGCCGTGCAGGACGGCATTCCGGGCACCTTCACCATGGGTGGCATCTGCGCCGGGGCGAGCGGGCGTTTCCTCGAAATGACCTCGAAAAGGCTCGGCGTCGAGATCACCGAGCTCGGGCCGCTCGCCATGAAAGGGTTCGGGGCAAACGTTCCCATGAACAGCTACTGCATCGTCTTTGGCACCCAGAGCCTGGTCAACGCCCTCGCCGCCGGGAGCAGCAGGGAAGACGTAGCCGCGGCCGCCTGCCACAGCGTCGCAGAGCAGGTCTTCGAGCAGCAGCTCCAGGAAGTGGACATCAAGGAGCCGGTCATCATGGTCGGGGGAACTTCGCTCATCGAAGGGCTCGTCTTTGCGATGGGAGAACTGCTCCAGACGAAGATCGTGGTCCCGCACCACTCGCAGTACATCGGCTCTGTCGGGAGCGCACTCCTCACATCGGGGTTCATACAGGACGATTAGATGTTCGCCATCGAGTACTTTGAGGTCGAGTGCCCGGAGCCTGTCGGGGCTGCGTATTACAACCAGATCACCAACGACGTCCTCCTCGACCACAACCTCCTCAAGGTGATCCACAAGCTCCACGTATTCGTTGACCCGAGAGTTCCGTTCTTTATCGCCATCGGCATCCTCAACAAGATCACCGCAAAGGTCCGGATCGGCGACTTTGCGAACGTCAACCCGCAGGAGGGCAAGATGACCCTCGTCATCGCAAACGAGACGTACCTCGCCCCCATGCTGAAGATCCTCTGGGAGAAGTACGGGAAAGATCGCGTGGAGCAGCCCGACCGGTTCACGGTCATCCTCTACGATGTCAAGGCAGACCCGAAGGAGATCGAGGAGATTATCGTCGCCGACCCGAGCGAGTCGCTCGGAAAAGACCTGATCTACGCGTTCCGGCTCGTGGCCCCGGAGGGCTTCCGGGTCCGGCGGGAGAACCACGAGAACGGGAAGTTCACCTTCATTGCGAGCGAGGACACGATATCCGAGGATATGGACGAGATAGTCAGGGCGAGATTTGTCCTGATGGGGGAGACGCCATGACGCTCGTTCCCGTGACCTACAAGGGCGGGGTGCACCAGCACGACGCCATCATCGATCTTATCGAGGATCTCGGGGGGTACATTGTCCAGAAGCACATGATCGCCCAGGAGGTCGTTCTCCAGTGCTTCGTGCCGAAGGACGATATCGAGCTTATCGCCCGGATCTCCAAGCCCCTCTTCGGCGAAGTCACCGAATCCCCGCTCGTGGGAACGGAGATCGCGGTGGTCAGCATGAGCCTTGAGATCCACCACCTGCCCCATCCCTCCTGCGACTTCGCCGAGTACGCCCGGCGGATCGGGGCCAAGACCAACATGGTCAGCCCGGCTCGGGGACCCGGGAAACGGATCTCGACCATCAACGACGAGGAACGGGATGTCATCAACGAGCACGACATCGCGGTCTACGCGTTTGGCAACTTCGAGTCCTGCATAGAACACAAGTGGCCCGTGATGCGCCGGGGGATCGAGGTGCCCATCGTTGTCATGGGAGGGCCTTCGGAAGAGACCCTCCGGAGAATCATCGATCCTCCCGCTGACGGGTATGTCGGTGGTGTCGGCAGGTTCATGCGGAGGACAAAGGAAGGCGAGGAGATCGCAAAACTGGACGAGATCGTCGCAGAAGTCACAAGGGTTCTTGAGAAGAAACGGGAGGAAATCGCAAAAGACCCGCTCTCGGTCTCGCCGGCCCTGCTCATGGAGGTGATCCGGGAGCAGGTCCCCGCGATCCATCAGGTCACCTCCCCGACACCTCTGACCGTCCAGATGGCCGGTCTCCGGGTAAAGCTTCCGTACGACACGTTTGCAAAACCGCTCCGGAAAATCGAGCTCGAAGACGGGATCCTGCTCCGCGACCTCGCGGAGGTCCTCCCCTCCCGGATGCGGGACTATATCATCGTCCGGATCCTGCCCTTTTCGGAGTCGAACACCGTGATCTGACCCGGCAACCGCTGCCGGGGGAAACGACGCAGGGCAGGAAACCACAGATCCGCTTCAGAAGTCAAAAAACAGGAAAGAGAGCAGAACACGAAACCAGTAAATACCCAGGGAGACATGATGGCAAAGAAGACCGTATCCGGAAAAACCACCAAGGAACAGTTCGAAGAGAGACTCGTCCAGATCGTTGAGAAGGGCGCCGATTTGACCGCCGAGGATTGGATGCAGTTCATCGAGCAGGAGTACGGCCGGGTCCCCCTCATCTTCAAGCGGATGGGCGAGCGCCCCGAGGTGCTCATCTCCCACCTCCTGTACAAGGGAACCGTGGCCCAGACAAGCCCGCTCGACCCGAAGTACGTGGAACTGATCAGCCTCGCGGTGGGTGCAGCCCTCAAGTGCCCGCACTGCACAGGTTATCACATGCAGGCGGCCCTCCGGATGGGTGCCACCCGGGAAGAGGTGCTCGAAGTCATCCTGCTCTCGGGCATGATCTCGAACTCCTCAGTACTCGCGAACGCGTACCGTATCGTAGACGAGAAGTTCGAACGCTGCATCCCCTGCGAAACAAAAGGGGTGGCTGAGCCAAAGCTCGTGCCGAAGAAGAAACCGGCAGCAAAGAAAGCGCCGGCAAAAAAGATGCAGAAATCATAAAAATCAAAAAAGAGATTAAATTTTTGTCCGGGTCATTATCCGGACCGGGCTGCCCGCGTCCCGACCGGGATTTATCGCTGCTGGATATTAAGAAAGGCAATCTTCTTCTCCAGCGCTTTTTCCTTCTCGCCGATATAGCCACTTTTTGCCTTCTCCATCTTAAGAGCGACAATCTCTGCAAAGTCCTTGATCAGGTCCAGTTCCTCTTCCGGGGTGAAGTTCTCCCGGGAGATCCGGCGAAGGAACTCATCCTCCCCCGACACCGGTACCTCCCCATCCGGGAAGTCCACGTGGAATTTTGCCCGGCAGTACCTGCACCGGGTGTGGTAGACCCCGGATTTGCGCGTTGCCTGCGGAAGCAGCCGGTAATTGTTTCCCTGGCATTTCGGGCATGTTCATTCGAGGGTCATCCCTTTGAGTGTCCCGTGGTCCCGCGTTCAAAAATTCGATCGAGTATGCTCATGGAATACCTGGAGATCCGTGTAAAAAAATGTATACTTTTTCATTGCTTTAAATCTGTGGAGCAGGCAAACGGGAGAAAGAATCCGGAATATTGATCCAGAAGGAATCCTATAGTGTCATTTAGCGGATCCTTTAGTCCCCCTCAAACAATTCGCTCATGCCGATACCAAGGAACATCTGGAGGACAAAAAGGGGAATGAGGATATACCCGGAGATCCGGTGAAAAGCCCGGAGATGCGGTTCCCCGTTTACGAGATGATGGGGAATGAGCTGGACTAGGGCAAGCACGATAATGGAGAGCCCGATATTCGATGAGGACCCGGTCGGCCCATACCCCTCCTGAAGAGGCCGCCGAGAGCATTGGCACACCCGTCAGCAAAGAGCCCGGCCCGGACGTTCATCATATCCGGCCGCTTCCATTCGGTGTCGTTGATCCGCTGGCAGATCGAAAACTCGCCGACGCTCTTGACGAACGTGACGATTGCCGCAACGCAGAACGGGATAAGAAGGGCTGCCTGGAACGAGACCCCTAAGTACCGGATATCAGGGAGGGCAAAAACCGGGGCTGCCATGATCCTGTCAAGGGGGTCGGCCCCGGCAAGGCCCGCACCTATGCAAAGAGCGTAGCCGACGGCCGTCCCGATGATGAGCGGGAAGAGTTTCATCTGGCCCCTTCCCCATACCGTGATACCCACCGTAACCGCGAGGGTTATGCAGGATATGAGGGTCGCAAGTCCTGACGGGGGCGATGCGGGGGTTGCCATCCCGAAGAAGTTCGGCAGGGCGTACGGCACGACCGCGACCCCGAGCAGGAAAAGGGTCGGGCCCGGTGGTCTCTCGTCGGCAGAGTATTCGAGCTCCGGGGAATGTATCCTACGAAAATCGGCACCTGCGGGATTATACGTTCCGATTATTTTCGCATGGCGTGCAGGGGTTCCCGAAACGATCTTTTTATAGCCGGATGCCCATTCTGTAGATAATGTGCGGAATCGCCGGGCAGTACTGTCTTGACGGGAAGATACCGGACCAGGATCTCCTGGGCCGGATGTCTACCCGGCTCACCCATCGTGGCCCGGACAGCGAGGGGACCCATATCTGCGGCAGTGCCGGGCTTGTGCACCGGCGGCTTGCCATCATCGACCTCTCGGAAGACGGTCTCCAGCCTATGACGAACGAGGACGGGACACTCTGGCTGGTCTTCAATGGCGAGATCTATAACCATGTCGAGCTCCGCGAAATTCTGATCAAATCAGGCCACCGGTTCGCTTCCCATTCCGATACCGAGGTAATCCTCCACGCGTACGAGGAATGGGGTGTCGGGTGCGTCCGGCAGTTCAGCGGCATGTGGGCGTTCGCCCTCTGGGACGAGAAACAGCAGCGGCTCTTCTGCTCCCGGGACCGGTTCGGCATAAAGCCGTTCTACTACACACAGGTGGATGGCTCGTTCCTCTTTGCCTCGGAGATCAAAGCGCTCCTTGCCCACCCGGATATCGGAAAACACCCGGACGATGAAACACTCGGAACGTACCTTTCGTGGGGGGTTCAGGATCATTCCCGCAGGACCATGTTCGAAGGGATCTTCCAGATTCCTCCCGGCCACTGGATGATGGTGATGGCAAACGGGCCGGAGGCTCCGTACCGGTACTGGAAGCTCAAGGTCAATCCTGAAGTGAAGGGGAGTGAACCTGACGATGCGGTTGCCGCCGGGCTCCTCGACCGGCTCCGCAGCGCAACCAGCATTCACCTCCGGAGCGATGTCGCTGTCGGCACCTGCCTCTCAGGAGGGATTGATTCCTCGGCCCTCACTGCCCTCATCAACACCCTTATCCTGGAGGAAGCCCCCCCCAGTATCGGCGCCCGGCAGAAGACCTTCTCTGCTGTTTTCACAGACCCGCGATTCGACGAAAGTCGGTACATCGATGAAGTAGCCGCTGCAACCGGGGTCGATGCCTACAAGACCGAACCTTCGCCCGAAACACTCTGGGACGATATCGGGAATCTGGTGTATATGCAGGACGAGCCGTTCGGATCGCTCTCCATCTATGCCCAGTACTGCGTCATGCGCCTTGCAAAGGAGAACGTGAAAGTTGTTCTCGACGGGCAGGGCGCAGACGAACTCCTCGGGGGCTATCTTGCGTACCAGGGAAGTTATGTCCGGGGGCTGGTCCGGAAGTATCACTGGCTCACGGCACTGCGGGAAGTGACCGGGAGCCTCCGGCATCACGGCGGATTCTTCCGTTCGGCAATGGGCCAGCTGGCAGTGAGGAAAAAGCGAAGGAATCTCCTGAAGATCCGGGGCGAAGCCGTCCACCGGTACGACGGGACGCTTGACGAAGTATTGGGCCGGGAACTGCAATCCACGAACCTGCCGGCGCTGCTCCATTACGAGGACCGGAACTCGATGGCCTTTTCGATCGAATCCCGGGTACCGTATCTCGACGTACGTCTTGTCGAATATATTGCGGCTCTCCCGCTCAACCAGAAGATCCGGGGCGGGATGACAAAATTCTCCCTCCGCCGGGCGATACGGGAAATCATTCCGGAAGCGGTCCGGTGCAGGATGGACAAGATGGGTTTTGTTACCCCGGAGGAGGTCTGGATGAAAGGGACGTTGAGACCCTTTATGCTCGAAATCCTGAGTTCCCCTGAATTTGCCTCCCGGCCATACTGGGATGCGGATGCGGTCGCAAAGAACTATCTTGCATTCCTCGAAGGCAAATCGCATTACTCTCCGGAGATCTGGCGGATCGCTTGTACCGAGCTCTGGCTCAGGAAATTTTTCGACGGTCGGGTAGATCCTACCTGATCTGAATCCGGAAAGATTGTTCCGGGAACATCGCTCATCCTATTGCACCAACGCAGTTTCTTTGCCGGGGCAATCACCCTGCCGGACAACCAACGCCAGCAATCTCAACGGGCGCATTTCGGCAGGATTATATAAACTCATTTGAAAGATCCATTTCTACCGATCTGGGTGACAAATGAAGGTACATTATCGATTTTTTACAGGAGCATTGATCGTTTTCCTCATCCTCGCGGGCTTTGCGCTGACCGCTGGCTGCCTCAGGCAAGGGCGACTGGCCGAATATACAGGCCGACGGCGTGACCACATCCACAGTCACGCTCAATGTCAGCTCCAGCCTCCGGAATACCGGGGGTGTCGCAGGTGACCCATTCGATGTCCGGCTCAGGGCGTTCAATACTGAATCAGGATTCCTCGAAGCCAAACAGACGACACAGGTCCCCGGGATCGAATGGGGAGGGACCCGGTTGATCTCCCAGAACATCGTGCTCCCCCGTAAAGGTTCATACCGGCTGGTTGAGACCGTCTACCTGGGCAATACGCTCAGCGGGCAGGGCGAGATTACGGTAAATAATCTTGAACAGCTCACACCGGACACCCAGCAGTCCGGTCTCATTATCGAGGATATGGACTTCATTGTCCGGAAAGTATCCGGCGATTCAGCAGTTATCCAGGCGGATATTTATGTCGCAAATGGCGGGAATGTCAAGAGCGGCCCGGTGACAATCGAGGTTAAGGCAAAGGAGATGGATGCCCACCTGACCGCAGACAAGCAGGAGGCCCGTATTGAGAATATCGATCCCGAGAAGATAGGTATAGGTTCCGCCACACTCACCGTCCCGGACCAGTATAATTACCAGGTCCAGGCACTGATCTGGGACCCATCGTGAAACGCGGCGAAGGGATCGTGCAGCTCAGGCTCGGAATCCTTGTCAGCAATGGTTCGGAGATCCTGAGCACGAAGATTGATACTTCGAAGTTCGTGTCCGGCGGGGCACGGATGACCCAGTCACCCTACCCCTATTCGACAAAAGTCCCCGGCTTTGAAGGCGTATTCGCAATCCTTGCACTTATCGGAATTGGTGCAGCAGCAGGAGTCGCGAGGAGAAGATTATGACAGAAATCCAGGAGACACAAACGGGTACAAAGACAGTAGCACAGACAGGAGTCGGCCCGGAGACCGGACGAATTAAGACGCAGTTCAGCGAGGAGACGCTGGATATGCTCAGGATCGTTATCGGGATAGCGCTCCTGTTCCCCATCGTCCAGCTCCACTTCACGATCCCCTCAGCCATCAGTATGTGGGTTTCCGAACAGTACGTCCCGTTCGTCAACATGATCTATTTCATAATCGTTATCTCGATCGGCGTCTGGCTTCTCCGGTACTCCTTCAGGTTCTCGGGAACAGAAAAGAAATAATTTTTCCGACCTTTTTTACAAGTCTTTGCCAGGGAAAAACCGATTCCTGATCAGGTCCCGTTCAAGATCGCATTTCCTCCAAACGGGAGAACGAATCCTATATATGCAGGACTCCGGATAGAATTATGATAACAACGGGACCGTGCCTAAAGCCGCATCCCCGATCTGAAAATCATGAAGTCAATCATTCTTGCCGGCGGTGCCGGGACACGGCTGTGGCCCCTCTCCCGGGAATATTATCCCAAGCAGTTCATCCAGCTCGATGGCAAATCCCTCTTCCAGCGGAGCTGCGAGCGGGCAGCGAAACTCTCGGGACCGGCTGACATTTTCATTGTGACAAACGAGATCCACCAGTACCTCGCACGAAACCAGATGGAGGAACTCGGGTACGCGCTCGCGGAAGACCACCTCCTTGCAGAACCGGAGGGGAAAAACACGCTCCCCGCTATCGCGTGGGCCATGCAGCGGGTCCGGACCATCTCGCCTTCGGCAACGGCAGTCGTCTTCCCGAGCGACCACCTCCTCGGGGATTCCGCATTCGACCAGATCCGGGCTGCCGAACCCCTGGCCGACCAGTACCTCGTCACCTTCGGTGTGCGCCCCTCCTCCCCCCACACGGGATACGGCTATATTAAACGAGGCACATCCCTACCGCCGGGCAACCTTGTCGAGGAGTTCAGAGAGAAACCTGACGAGAAGACCGCCCGGGAATACGTTGAGAAGGGGTACCTCTGGAACAGCGGGATTTTCCTCCTCTCCACCAGCAGGTTCTTCGATGAGCTCAAACGGTATCGGCCGAACCTGTACGCTGCATTCGACGGCTCCGGAATCCCGGACTACAAGATCCTCGAATCGATCTCCATCGATTACGGCCTTCTCGAAAAGTCCAGCCAGGTGGCGGTCGTTCCCCTCGAGACCGCTTGGAGCGATCTCGGCACCTTCAAGGCGCTCTACGATGCCGAAAAACACGATCCTGACGGCAATGTCGGGCCGGCCGAATACGTTGTATCGAAGAATAATTTTGTGCAGGCTCCGGGGAAGCATGTCGGTCTTATCGGTGTTCATGATCTCGTCGTCGTCGATACGGCCGATGCACTCCTCGTCTGCGATAACCGGCACACCGAGCAAGTGAAGGAGCTTGTCAGCAGGTACAACCGGAAGAACAATCCGATCACCAAGTTCCACCGGCAGGTCTACCGCCCGTGGGGCTCCTACACGGTGCTCGAGGACTCCGACTTTTTTAAGATCAAGCGGGTAACGGTCAGGCCCGGCAAAAAACTCTCCCTCCAGCTCCACCACCACCGGAGCGAGCACTGGGTTGTCGTCAGCGGAACCGCGGAAGTGGAGCTCAACGGGGAGACCCGGCTCCTCCGGCAGGGTGAGAGCACCTTCGTCCGGACCGGCATGAAACACCGGCTGAAGAACCCGGGCGTCATCCCGCTCGAAGTCATCGAGGTCCAGCTTGGCGAGTACCTTGAAGAGGACGATATCGTCCGGTTCGAGGATGATTTCGGCAGGGAATAGATCCTTAACCTACGATTTATCCGGCCGGGCTTGTTTCGACCTGTCCGGTCGATTTCCCGGTGCGAACACTCCCCCAACGGTATTGCCGACCAGGCATTTTTCGCCCCTGCCGATGAGATCGGCCCTTCCGGCTGTTTTCAATCCCTCTAAGACAAGGGTCCGGTTCTTCAGGGCCCGGTACTGCATGAGCGCCCGCTGGATCTTCTTCTCCTGCCCTTTAGGGACATGGACCGGCTCCATCGTAAACGGGTCAAGACCGGTGTAATACATGCAGGTCGAGACACTCATCGGCGTAGGAGTGAAATCCTGGACCTGTTCGATATAGAGCCGGTTGTCCCGGATATATTCCGCAAGCTCGACCATATCGGCAATGGTGCAGCCCGGATGCCCAGACATGAAGTACGGCAGGACGTACTGGCGTTTCTGCCTCCCCTGCTGGAGCGACTCGAACCGGTCCCTGAACCGGTCAAAGACCGCCCTGCCAGGCTTATTCATGGCCTTCGTCACGTTTTCTGCAACATGCTCGGGGGCGACCTTGAGGTGGCCCGAGACGTGGTGCTGGCAGATCTGGCCGAGATACCCGTAGTCATCGGCGAGTGCGAGATCGTACCGGATGCCTGAGCCGATAAACACCCGCTTCACGCCCGGGATCTCCCGGATCTTCTGCAGGAGCTCGCACTGGGTGCGGTGGCTTGTCCGGAGGGTCTTGCATGCCGGGCTGCAGGATTTGTCAGGACATGCCCCCAGCCGGTCCCACCGGCTGCACGAGAGCTCGTACATGTTCGCTGTCGGCCCGCCTACGTCCTGGACGATCCCTTTGAACTCCGGCATGGCAGTAAACCGGGTGACCTCTCTTTCGATCGATGCGATGCTCCGGCTCTGGATAATCCTTCCCTGGTGATGGGTCAGGGCGCAGAAGGAGCAGGAACCGAAACATCCCCGGTGGCTGGTGACCGAGAACCGGACCGGTTCCAGTGCTGGGATGGGCTGCCGGTACGCGGGATGGGGCCTGCGGGTGAACGGCAGCTCGTAGATGCGATCGAGCTCCGGGGTACCGAGAGGCGGAGCCGGCGGGTTCTGGACAACCACGGTCTTAGGGTGGGGCTGGACAACGGTCTTTCCCCGGATCGGATCCTGCTCGCAATAGTGCATCGCAAAGGCCCGGGCATACGCTGCCTTATCCGAGACGACCTCGGTAAAGCCCGGAAGTTCGATGGCTCCTGCCGGGGGATTCGTTCTCCACTCCTCGAGGTTAATGGTATATGACGTGCCACGGATATCGCGCAGGGTGCAGACAGGTTCCCCTGCATCGAGCCGGCGGGCGATCTCAACCATCTGGCGTTCACCCATGCCGAAGACGAGAAGGTTCGCGGGAGCATCCGCAAGGATCGCCTGCCGGACCTTATCCTGCCAGTAATCGTAGTGGGCGAACCTGCGGAGGCTCGCTTCGATCCCCCCGATCACGATCGGCGTGTCCGGGAAGAGTTCGTGAACCCTGTTTGTGTAGACAATCGTCGCGCGATCCGGCCGTTTCGGTATCCCGCCCGAGGAGTAGACATCATCGCTCCGCCGCTTGAGATTAGGGGTGTAGTTATTCACCATCGAATCGACATTTCCTGATGAGATCCCGAAAAAGAGACGCGGTCTCCCGAGAACAAGGAAATCCACGCTTGTTTTCCAGTCAGGCTGTGCAATAATTCCGACCGTAAACCCGGCGTCCCAGAGAACCCGGCCGAGAAGAGGTATCCCAAACGAAGGATGATCGACATGTGCATCCCCGCTGACGAGGATGATATCGAACTGCTTTATCCCGAGCTTCGTCAATTCCCGGGTTGTCATCGGGAGGGACAGGGGCTGCTGTTTCATGGCAGGAGTGAGAGAGTACGAGTTTTCATACAAGAAAAGGACGAGAACTAAAGAATCGTTTTTTATGACGGGCGTCGCGTGAGATCCCTGATGATATCGGCAAGACCACCGGGAAGCGCGGTCTCATTCTTCTGCTCCGGGTTCTCATATTCCTCTGGCGGGACCACTTCATCATCGGGTTCTTCCCGGTGTCGGTTACTCTCCTGATCGGATTCCTCTGCGCTCCCGCGAAGGACCGGAAGATGGACCTGGGTCTTCTGATCGAATTCGCGACGGGCGGAGAGACCGGTGAACTCCATGATTACAACTTCTACAATGAGGTACGTTGTGGCTTTCTCGCGGAGACAGCCCGTAAGGGCGTGGCCGGACCGGCCCACCGAGGCATGGTAGTGGACGTGGGGGCCGCCTTCGCCGGGGAAGATCGTCCCCACACCAAAAACTTCCCAGCCGCCTTCAAACATGACAAAATGGGGGGTCGGGGGGATGACGGGTTCTTCGGGACCGGTCACCATCCTCCCGTTCATCAGAGCACCGAGAAAGAGGATCGAGCCGGCCTGGATCAATTTTTCGCCGATGAACCGGTGAAGAGAGGTGAGCATATCCTCCCCGTCATCGATCCTCACGACAAAGATCCTGCCGAGCTGACCCTCCGCATACTGCATAGTATCAGATTCCCTTTCCGGTATTCATATGGTTTGCGTCTGTTTAAATTTTATATGAATCCCCCGGTTTATGTCAATTATACGAGTGCCCGGGACGTTTTTTCAGGGGTGAGGTAATTTTCCGAAATCGCCGGGACGGTGAGAGGAGAGGGGGCATTACCTGCCACCTGCACCGCCGCCGCCAAAACCACCGCCACCCCCAAAGCCGCCGCCACCGAATCCCCCGCCGCCAAAGCCCCCGTAGCCGCCTTGGGTCGGCGGGGTGAAGAAGAGAAGGGGCATGAAAGCATAATTGATCCCCATGACTCCCATCGGGACCCCGGTATCGGGTATACTGATATTAAGCGACTCCATCGCCTTCTCGACCTTGTCGCCAACACCGAGCGCCGTCCCGTACACGAGCCATTCGCCCCACATGGAGAGATCTTCCGGTGCGTATTTTCGGATCATTGCCTGGTCCGAGAGGAAGTGTGCGAACGCATCCCACTCCAGCTTCTCCTTGTACTTGTCATCTTTCCAGTGGCCGAAGAGGGTGGACGGGGCAGCGATCGCGATGACCGCCTGGACGATCACGACGCCCCAGAGAACGACCGCGGGGAAAAGGATGTACGACTGCATCGGGGAGACGAGAGCGAAGATGAGCATAACGGCAAACACGGTGATCGAAGCAAGGAGGAGCGGGACGATGTGATCCCTTCCATCGACGATGTACCGGCCTGCGAGCGTAGAGTCCGCCCGTTTGGTCACATCGGCGAGCATCTTCTGGTACCGGAGGGCTCTCTCCTCCGCGATGCTGCTGGACTGCGCCTCTTTTGCGAGCGTTGCGATACGATTCGTATCGAGTACTCCGTTCTCGGCGATCTGGCCCAGAACATTAAGCACCCGCTGCTCGTACGGATCGTCGGACGTGGTCTTCAGGATCCAGATATCAAAGGTCCTGTCCTTTCCCTCTCCCTTCGAGGCTATTACAATGAACTTTCTCCGGTGGAGATCGAGCAGAGTCGCGTAGTACCCGCATTCGTCAAAATTCATGGCATCGCCTTCGAAGAGCAGGTTTACCTGCCAGGGTTTTATCGCCGGGTTCGGGATGGTGCTCAGGTACTCGGGAACCGTGAACTCCTTCTCCCGGCCATACCGGTAGTAGATCACGATTAACAGGAAAGGCACGAGCATAACTGCCGCCTTTGCGAGGTAGCCGATCAGGTACGCCAGGGTATAGGCTGCGTTATACCAGAAACTTCCGGAACCCGTCTTTCCGGTCAGATCCGGTACTTCGCTCCTGAACCCGGGGATTTGGGAAAATCCGGTCGGTCCGGCAAGGATTTCAACCGCTATATTCTCGTTCGCCGCAGCGCTGCCGGTGATGACATAGGTGTCTCCCGTTTTGCCAACATTCAGCTCTTGGGGGTACGCGTAGACCTGTTGGACATCCCCCGCAGGAACCGTAATTCTGACATCCTGGTACGGGATGTGGGTCTGTCCTGCAAGCTTCAGATTCAGGTGAGTTGTCGTTGGATTGTATTCGATCGGCGGATGAACGACATAGGTATATCCGACGGTGCAATGCCCGGCGCGGAAATAGTTGGGATTATAGATCCCGACTTCATCGTACTGGGCAAGGTTGCCAATTGCGGATTTGTAGGATGTAGCCGGGGATCCCCCGAAGACCATCACATTCCCCGAATCGTCCTTTGCGTACGCAACGGCTCCTTCTGGCGGGGTCGCAGAAACCATAACTACAGACTGTTGCGTCGGCGTGGTAAAGGTCAGGGGCCCCTCCCAGCTCCGGAACAACATCCGGTACTCCCCGGAGATTCGTACATCGTAGGTGTACTGTTCGGTGAGCGTTCCGTTGTCGTACAGGGTTGCATCGTACGAAGTCACAACGAGGTTCCCCTCGAAAAGCGGGGGGGCCGCAGTGACCAGGAAGATGCCAATAGCTCCGATGATCAAACCTGCAATGACAAGGATCGCCAGTTGTTTTGTTTCTCCCACGTCAATTACCCTTATATCAGAACTCGATCTTCGGTGGGGTCGCAATCGCCTCTTCGAACTGCAGGTACTCGAGTTTTACCAGGTGCATCATCTTTCCGATGAAACTCGATGGGATCGTGTCCATCATGGTGTTGAACTCCTGTGAGATGTTGTTGTACGTGTACCGCTGTCGGGCGATCTCGTCTTCAAGACCTTTTACCGAATCCATGAGGCTGTTAACCGTTGTGTTGGTCTTGAGGTCGGGATAGTTTTCCGCAACCGCAAGGAGCCTTCCGAAGATAGAGCGGGACTCGGCCTCGACCTTGTTGAGGTCGCCGGGCCCAGCGGTCGCCACGGCGGCGCGCATCGCGGTCACTTTGGTAAGGGTCTCCTGTTCGAACTTCGCGTAGCTCTTTACTGCACCGAGCAGCTGCTCGATCATGTCCAGTCGCTTCTTCATGGCTACCCGGATCTGCCCGAGAGTGGCTTCTGATGCGTTCTTGAGCCGGTAGAACCGGTTGTAGATGCCGATGTACCAGAGAATCAATTCGATGATAACGAGGATGATTACAGCCAGTACGATCCAGCCAATGATGTCTCCAAGCATTGTTCTCAATAGTACTGATGATCGCATCAACAGATAAGATAATAGGAACATCCAACCAGGAACATCCAACCCAGAAAAAGAAATGTGAGATGGAAATTTCGCCGGGTTACTGGATGGTCATGGATCCCACGACCCGGAGCTTGCCGCCTTCAAGATAATGGAGAACAACACGAGCACCAGGCTCGTAGACAATCGCTTTTTCCATGGAGAGGGTCAGGACCGGCATCCGCCAGTCTCCTTCAACAACAGACTTTTCGAGCCGGGTAGGCAGGAACTGCATCCAGTGGCCAGCATAGAGGACCATTCCTTCCTTGAGCGCTGTCGGCCAGTACTTAACCAGCTGGGCTTTTCCGGTGATGGTTGTTGCATGCAGGATCGCTGGATCGGTGGTCAGGACAAAACCCCGGTCAAGGTCTTCAGATTCGATATTTTTCAGCGCGAGTCCCACCCGGTCGCCCCGGACTGCCGTTTCGGCATCGTCGTCATGTTTCTGAATTGAACGAATCTGTGCGGTCTTCCCGACCGGGAGCACCCGGACGGTATCGTGCTTTTTGATGCTCCCATGGGCAACGGAACCGAGAACGACGACACCGACACCTTTCACATTGAAATGGGCGTCGACAGGAACGACGCCTTTTCCCGCACCTTCGTGGGCTTTCTGGTGTGCAGTCAGTTTCACCGAGATCTCCAGCATCTTCTCCCGGATGCCGACCATGTCCTCTTCGAGAACCTCGTAGTGTTCGAGGACCGTTCCCTTGATGAGCGGTGCGATCTGCTCGATGGAGATGTAGTTCTTCAGGATGAGATTGCCGGTTGAGATACCTGCACACTGGAGCATCAGTACGCATTCGCCGAACGTTGCATCCACTGCCCCGACAACGAGAATCGCCCGGTCCACCATCGATACCGAGTAGAAGAGCGAAGAGAGTTTCTCCGGGTACCGGGTCGGTTCTATGAACGTGACGGTGGCTTCACCTTTCTTGAGATTATAGAAAGTGATATCGCTTGCCGTGCCCTTCTTTCCCAGATCCTTTGCATAATCCGGGGGGGCGAGGATTGCGACGGTGAGGTTGGACATACCGGTATTCTTGTGCTCCGGTAGCTTATGAGGGTTTATCCCAAATCCGTGTCACACCGATCCAGATATAATGGCAGGAGGCACATAGTACTGCACTATTCTTCACCGGACCGGAGATCTCATGGAAGTCAGAAGGAACAACAGGCGCTATTTACCGGCGATACTTCTCCTCATCGGCATGCTGATCCTCGGGTATGTCATCTACAGATCAGGAATCATCGAGAACTACCGGACCCTGCTCTCCGTCAACATCCCGCTCCTCGTCTTCGCGATCGCCCTCTCGCTCGGCACCATCGCGATACGGGTGTACCGGTGGAAGTACATGAGCGAGTGTTACAAGGCACCCATAACCTGGAGGGATTCGTCGATCGTCAGCATTGCCAGTCTTTTCTACGCCAACATCACCCCCGGGAAGGTCGGGGATCTCCACAAGGCCTACTACATGCAGCGGCGGTACGCGATGCGGTTCTTCACCGGCATCTCGATGATATTCTACGAGCGATTCTTCGAGTTGATGATCCTCTTCCTGGCCGCCTGCGCCATCGTCTTTGTCGAACTGAAAGGCATCACGGTTATCGTGCTCGAAGTGACGGCCGTGATTCTCCTCCTCCTCTTCTTCTTCTACTACCGGGCGGATTACTTCCTCTCGCTCATGGAAAAGTATTCTTCGAAGATTCCATTCCTTCGTCGCATTCCCGCGGATTTCCAGATTGAGAAACTCCCGTTCCGGCAGATTATCGGTGTCTTTGCCATTACAGTACTCTCTCTTGGATCGGAATTTGTGCGCCTCTGGGTGGTTGCCCTCGCCTTCGGGTACACCCTCAACCCCCTCCTCCTGACCATCTTTTTCTGTCTCTCGATCATTGCTGGACTTGCCTCCCAGATACCGCTCGGGGTTGGCGTAATGGAGGCCTCACTGGGGTACTTCCTCCTGACTTTCGGTGTCGCATCGATCGATTCTATCGCCATCGTGCTGACAGACCGGCTCATCTCCATGTACTTCGTCCTGATTCTCGGGTTCGTCTTCGCGAAATTCGCTGAAGAACAGTGCAGCGCCGGGGTGGCCACGTGATATCTATCATCATACCCTTATTCAACGAGGGGGAAAATGTCCGCCGGTACCCGGAACGACTCTTCCCCATCGCAGACCGGATCGTCGCAGAATATGGCGAGACGTGCGAGTATGTGCTTGTCGACGATGGCAGTCGGGACGAGACTCTCGGCGAGCTGCACAAACTGGCGGCACTGCACAGTAATGTACGTGTGGTCCCCCACGGGATCAATAAGGGCCTCGGGGTCGCGGTGAGGACCGGCCTTGCGAACGCCCGGGGCGATCTCATCGTCATGCTGGATGCCGATCTCACGTACCGTCCCGAAGATATCGCAAAACTCCTCAAGGCATACCGGGAGACCGGGGCCGACTGCATATCGGCATCACCGTACAAAGAGAAGGATATCTCGACGGAGATCTCGTCCCCCTTCCGGCTTTTCATCAGCAAATCGGTCAATTTCCTGTACCGTGGGATGCTCCAGGACGATCTCACCTGCGCCAGCGCGATCTTCCGTCTCTACCGGAAAGATGCACTCGACGGCCTGGTCCTTGAGAGCAACAATTTCGAGATATGCGCGGAGCTTATCGCCAAGCTGATCCTCAATGGGAAGACCGTCCGGGAGATCGGCGTGCGGGTCTATACGCGCGAATTTGGTGTATCCAAGCTCAACGTGAAGAAAGAGATCAAGAACAATATCCGGATTCTCTGGAAGATCTTCAAGGCCAAGTACCTGCACCGGAAATGGTAGTGAAACGATCCGCCGCTACCCAAGGACCCTCAAAATACAATTCTGATTTGAAAACCGGGCCTTTTTTTGGGATTCGCAATATTTATATTTCTATCCTCCTCTATTTACGATGATTCAATATAACTCTCCAGGGACAGATTCCATCATGCAAAAGGAAACCGTCTTAATCACCGGCGGGGCAGGATTCATCGGCAGCAGCCTGACCGAGTTCCTCCTCAAGAACGGGCACCGGGTCATCGTTCTCGATGACCTCTCCCGGAGCAGCACCGACAACATCCGGGCAGCCTACAACCATTCACCCAACTTTTATTTCGTCAATGGTTCGGTCATGGATTTCGATCTTGTTGACCGGCTCGTAAACAATGTCGACATGGTTTTTCACCTTGCCGCCCAGGTTCACTGGGAAGAGTCCATCGACAATCCCGTACCCTGCTTCGAGGTCCACACCCGGGGAACCCAGAACGTCCTCGAGGCCGTTCGGAGGGGGGTGGCCCGGAAGGATCCGCTCAAGCTGATGTTATACGCATCCTCCTCTGAAGTGTATGGGGCCGGGCAGTACATGCCCATGGATGAGAACCACCCGTTCAACCCCCAGTCGCCTTATGCGGCGGGGAAGGCCGCGGCAGACCGGCTCTGCTCGGCCTATCATCACGTCTACAACCTCCCGATTATTATTCTCCGCCAGTTCAACACCTATGGCCCGAATCAGCGGATGAAAGGATATTCTGCCGTTATCCCCAAGTTCGTCTCGCAGGTAGTGAACAACTGTCCGCCCACGGTGTACGGCGACGGTGTTCAGACCAAGGATTTCCACTACATCGATGATCTCATCGCTGCTTACTCCCTGATCATCGACAAATGGCAGGAACTCGACATGTTCGGGACGGCTATCAACTTCGGGACCGGGAAGGAGACAAGCGTCAACGATCTTGCTCAGATCATCATCGACACTGTTGGCCAGGAAACCGGCCGGGACCTTTCCGGTATGAAACCTATCCACCTCCCAAAACGTCCGGGCGAAGTGATGCGGTTTGCAGCGGATATCTCACTCGCAAAGAAGATGCTCGGATTCACGCCAAAGACAGATATTAAGAAGGGAATCACCAAGTACGTGCGCTGGTACATCAAGGAAGGCGCATCGGCAGTATAATCCCTTTTTTAAAAATTTGTTAGTGTCCGAGATAGCCAAGGGCCGTATCGATTATCCGTGTCGCGCTCCCGCCACTCCCGAACCGGGAGAGATTTGGCGGGTGACTGGGTGCAAACCCGCCGGCAGCCCTGACTATTCTGTCGTGGTCGTCATCAACAAGAATATTCCACCCGTCCTCTACAGTCTCCACCCACTCGGTATTCGGCCTGAGGGTCACACAGGGCCGCGAGAGGAAGAACGCCTGTTTCTGGGCGCCACCGGAATCAGTCAGGAGTTTTTCTGCATGGGCGATCAAGCGGAGGAATTCGAAATAGCCCTGCGGCGGGATCGGGTGGACATTTGCGGGAAGATCAAGTGAGAAATCATGCATCCGCTGCCGTGTCCGGGGGTGGACCGGGAAGACGACCGGAAGCGGGAGATCGCCGACAGCCCCAAGGAGACGCTTCAGCCTCACCGGATTGTCGGTGTTCGCCTCCCGGTGCAGGGTCAGGAGGAGGTAGGGTTTCGATCCTGTTGGGAGGTCGGTGAGAGACCGGGGGGCAGTTTCGATAAGGCTGCGGTAGTGCATGATGGAGTCGAGCATAACGTCACCCGAGAGGTGAACGTTTTCGCAGATCCCGGTGTTGCGCAGGTTGTCGACGCCCCGCTGCGTGGGCGAGAAGAGGATGTCGGAGAAATTATCGATGATGATCCGGTTGATCTCCTCCGGCATGGTCCGGTCGAAACTTCGCATCCCCGCCTCAAAATGCCCGACCTTGATCTTTGCCTTGTTGGCAGCAAGGCCCACCCCGAGTGCTGTGTTCGTATCACCAGTGACAAGAAGCATCGACGGCTTCTCTGACCGGAAGATCTGCTCTGACTTTGCGATCATCTCGCCGATCTGCTCCCCGGGGAGTTTCGAGCCGATCTCGAGGTAATGCGTGGGATCGGGCATGTGCATTTCGTCGAAGAAAATCTTGTCCATCTCGTAGTCATAGTGCTGGCCGGAGTGGATGAAGATTGTCGATACGGCCCGTTCCTTCAGCTCCCGGATGATGGACTCCACCTGAATAAATTCCGGCCTCGTTCCTGCTGCTACTGCAATTTTCACCGGTTTCACCATTTTCCAGGCCCCCGGAAAACCCTTCCGACAGGAGATGCCCGCATCGGTTCAGCTCTCCTTCCTTCGTGCAACCGGACAACAGACCTTCAGCCGTGCGATCAGGCCCTGGGGGGACCTGACCGTGAAATAGACGAGAGCGATGAAAACGACATACTCGAGCGTGAAGAAAACCAGGGTCATGTACCAGCCCAAAGACCCGGCAGGATTCATGTATTGGGCGTTCGTGTAGAACGAGCCGAAGATCAGCGGAAACTCGATATAGGCAAAGACCTGTGCGGCATAAAACAGCCCGACCTTGACAAGATCATCGGCTACCAGGATCGCGAGGAGCGGGGTGAACCAGACGAGATACTGGGGGCTGTGGAACTTGGTGAAGACGAAGAGGAAGAATATGGCGCACAACACCAGCTTCAAAAAAGTCCTGTCCGACTGTTCCCGGCCTATAAACGACAGGTAGACGAGCAGGAGGAGCCCGGCTGCCATGAGCGCGTACATAACTATTGAGACGGCACCCGAGGAAATGCCGAGGTGAAGCACTTCCGAAAGCCATGCATAGATGGTGTAGGTTGCAGTATTCGGGTAAACGCCGACAGAACCACCAGTCGCGAAGAGATATGTGCCAAGTGTCGACGGGCTGACAATCGCCAGGGGAATCAACAGGATGACGCAGAAGAGCAGGAAGATCTTCCCTGCGGCGAGGATCTCTGCTTTCAGGGTGGTCATTTTGGAATTGTACAAAACCATGAAGGGAAGAGCGATTACAGGAAAGATCTTGGCAAAGAAACCCGCAGATGTGAGGGCGTAACCCCGGGCTTTCATTCCATAGATGGTGAAAAGGATTCCCAGCATCAGGAGGGCGGTCGGGAACGCGTCGGATTTCGTTACGACGAAATACGCTGCTGAGAACGCAGTCGCATAGATTAGGCCTCCGTAGAACGCGGTCATCTCGGTGTGTATCTTCAGACCGATAAGATACACCGAGAGCACAATGAGAATATCGCACAGGATCATCAGGGTCTGGAAGGAGTAAATGAAAGCCATGCCGTTCTGGGTCTGGAAGGCCGGAATGAACGCGAGAAGGATCGGTACCATCGTCAGGATTGGGTATTCGAAAGGATAACTGATGTACGGTATCTGTCCCTGCATCACAGGATCGATCGCCTTGAGATACACCCCGAGATCGAAGTAGTCGACGAACGAGATCGCCTGGATCAGCCCCAGCACGATGAACTTGACGACGATCGTGACGACGACAAGAATCGCGATATGACGTATCGCGGTATCCCTGTCAATGGTATCGAACTGGTGTCCCATAAAGGCAAACGGCACCGATCCCCGTTTTCCTTTCCCTGCCGGGTTCCGTCCGGCGGTTCTCTCTTTCTTTGCCGTGATATCCTTTCGTCTCCTGATCTGTTATGATGCTAGTTGGCACCTGTTCTACAAATCCCTCGGAAACCCGGACCGGTACTCCGGGAGCACGTTCAGCTCCGTCCCCAGGTAAATCTCCGGTTTGCGAGGAAGTTCCACACGAACCCGATCAGGATACCGATCAGATCGGCTACGTCAATTCTCATACCGAGGGTTTGGTTGAGGACGAGGGCTATAACGTAGTTGATGATTGCCCCGCCCACCGAAACGATATAGAACAGCCGGAGCCGGTACCAGGTTGTCGTGCCCTGTCTCCGGAACGCATCCCGGAAGGTCCAGAGATCATGCCAGATAAAATTGTTCAGGATCGCCGTGACGATGGCAAAGAACAGCGCGGTATAGCCGGAGATCCCGGCGAGAAGAAGAATCTGGAGGATCCCGAGGTTGATGGCGATGCCGGAGATACCGACAAGGCCGAACTTGAACACTTTCTTCCACTCCCGCCATACGGCGCTTTCGTGGTGCCCGAATGAGTACAGGGCGATATCCTCTACCTGCTGGGCGTATTCGATAATGGTTTTCACTTTCAGCTTGCTCGTCCCGATCTCGCGGTCGCTGAACTCGAAGGGGATCTCGGTATCCCGCTCCCAGACACCCTTTCCGAGCACTTCCAGGAGGATCTTATACCCGCGTGGCTTGAGCGGGGCATGCATCACGACGCTCCTTTTTACAGCGAAAAAACCACTCACCGGATCAGTAATATCCGGGAATAACAGTCTGCCCAGAAATGTCGCCCCAAGAGAGATGACCCGTCGTTTAAACGGCCATTTTTTAATACCTCCTCCTTCCCTGTACCGGCTTCCGATTACCACATCGTTACCGGCACGGATTTCCTGGTACATTTCGGGAATAAGGGCGGGTGGATGAGAGAGGTCGGCGTCAATAACGACAAAGACATCAGACGAGGCCCGCAAAAATCCCTCGGCAACAGATTGCGAGAGCCCGTGATCCGCATGTCGGACAATTATTCTGAGGTTATTTTTCGTTTTACCAATCTCATGCACAATCGCTATCGTGTTATCCGGGGAACTATCATCAACGACAAGAATCTCACCGTTCAATCCGGAGGTCCTGAGTACCGAATCCACTTCGGTAATGATATTCCTGATATTCGCCTCTTCTTTGAACGTCGGTATAATTACCGTCAGGTCAAACATAGCAGCTCGGGTCCGGTAAAATTAATTGGAAATGAAGAGATTGATGCCGGTATCCCGGCCAACAGGTTTGGTATGATCTTTAAGCCAGGCGAGAGCATCACCGGACGGAATCGCCGAGTAGATGTCCCCCGTAACAATATAATAGGCAGATACATTGGTTTTTCCGGCATTTTTCTGCATATTTATTACGTTAAGAGTTTGAGCATCGTTTGCTCCGAATTCGAATGTACCGGCAGTCGAATTTGTGTAATAGTAATCGAAAGGTTGTGCGATATAGCCCGGCACGAGCACGATAAAATCTCCCGGTTTTGCAGTCTGCTGCATTGTCTGGGAAAACCCTCTCCAGTCATCCTTGACGTATCCCGAATAAAAGCTGGCAAGGACCGGCATATTGATTACAATGAGTACGATGAGAAATCCGTAAACAATTCCCCTGTGATTGACAAGTGAATAAAAAATCCGGTAGGATACCGCTATCCCCAAGACAAAAACAGCCGTGAAGAATATCAGGTATCTCGGGATCATGGGAATCCTGTACGAAAGAACCATACTGATGAGGAATGTCAGGAGGGTGAGAGTCACAAGGAAGATACCCTTTTTGCTATCGATCCGGAATGCCTGGATGATGCCAAGGATAAAGAGGATCACAAGGATGAACATTACCAGCTCATTGAATCCCGCAACCTGCAGGAATGTCTGATAGATCACATCGAATCCCTGCACGCCGAAGGTAGGCCCGCCCGCAGTTCTCGAAGTAAAAAGTTGGACGCCAAGAAGGATGAGCGGAAGACTCGCGACAGAGAAAATTACCACGGAGATAATGAGCATCTTCAGGTTCTGGAGATTCTCTTTAAGATTCCAGAGCTGAATTGCAAGTGCGTAAAGAACGAGTGCCCCGATTGAGACAATCGCGTAGAAATGCGACCAGAACGCAAGGGCGGAAAGAACTCCGAACAATACCCAGTTGGTGAGACGATTGTCCTTCAGCGCTTTGAGGTAAAAGAGCAAACCGAACGCTACGAAGAAGAAGATGAGGGAATACGCCCGGGCTTCTTGTGAATAATAGACGAGAAATGGTGAGAACGCGAACACCGCTGCCGCTATCAAACCAGTAGTCCGATCAAGGAATTCCTTTCCGACAAAATACATCAGCGGAATTGTCAGCACTCCGGCTATTGCCGGGATAAACCTCAGGATGAACTCATTGTTCCCGAACATGAGCATTATATGCTCAAGCCAATAGAAGAGCGGGGGATTGAACTCTCCGGAAGTTGTGGCCTGCCAGATACCCTGGAAAGAGTTGACGGCGAACGTATAGGTTGAGGCCTCATCGAGCCAGAGCGAGTTGTATCCGAGGTTATAAAATCTTAGGAAGAATCCGATGAATGTGAGCGAAAGGAGAATCTGCACGTACCGGCTGTGGAGGAGTGCGTCTTTGATATTCGCGATCGAGAGGTCCTTAACCGATTTTACCCGGGAAACATAGTCACCGTCAAGATTGCATTCCGGGTTCCTGACCGTTTTTTTCCCTTTCGGATCCTCACGTTTCTTCGCCATCGCAATCATCTACTATTTCGTAAATGCTCTTTTATAGTTTCTTCCGTTTGTATGCGACCGGAATACGAATTTGCCAACAGATCCGGGGAAAATCCCGTTCCAGATAATGGGAAGATTTTACATTTTCACGGGTTTTCCGGCGGCAGCTATCCGAAGAAAAGCAGGGATTTCTTCACGGGAGCTCACGACCATTGACGATTCTTCGAGTATCAGGTTTACCTTTTCTGCAGTTCCTACATGCCGGAAATCCGTTCTGAGGGCAATCACGGGTTTTTTCCTGGCAAATGCGTATCCCATCTCCCATGAGGTTCCCGAATCTGCATCTGCGCCATCGACTACTGCAACAACGAAATCAGTTCTTTCAAGAGCTCCCACATGCTGCAAAAACATCCGCTCCTGTTTGGACTTGCCCCGGGTCGCCGAATCGTCCCCGGCTTCCTGAGGAAGGTAAACCGAGAAGAGGTTCTCCCGCAGGAGAGTCGCGATCGTTTTGTTGTACATACGCTCGGATTCAGAGAAGAGCGGTGCTGCAAGATAAACTTGGAAGCGCCCAAATTCTCCGACGTCGAACGCATCGATCTCCGGAAATTCTGAGAGGAACACCCCCCGATCCGCCCGTTTAGGATCTTCTCCGGATTCGCTGCCATAATAGGTCGCGGTTACACCACAGGTCGGTGAAGAATTTACGCCAACGATACAAAGAGGAGGGCCGCGCTTGGCAATAGTCTGCTTAACACCTGCAATACATTTGGCAAGAACTTTGGAAAAATCCGGGGTGTTTAACCTCTCAAGAAATGTCCCGGGTTCTCGACCCGGCCCAAGATACAGGGTCTCCGGGCATGGAAGGGGGACCATCTCGATGTCGAATTCTCTGCAGCGTTCGATTACACGTTCGAACTGGGCGATGTCGGACGGTTTTGTTATTCCTTCGGCTCTGAGGGCGGAGTTGAGGATGCACGGACTGCAGAATATATACATTGATACAGGATATCAGCACACAAGCTGATCAATGATACCGTTGTACGCTTACCGGGACAACAGCTGCGATCCCCGGAAGTGCACGGTAAAAAAACTTGAGCGGGCCGGGTTCCTGAAAATTTTTCCGGGTCTTAATCAAGTCCACAAGAACACGCTTCTTCTCGATCCAACAGCCGAACAGGCGCTCTCACCAGCCGACCGGTTCGTCCGATCGATTACCGTGCTTGACTGCTCATGGGAAGTGATTGATACCGGTCAGGTTGCATCGTGGAGAGTGCGTAGGGCGCTGCCATTTCTCATGGCAGCAAATCCGGTAAATTTCGGCAAACCCTGCAAACTCTCATCCGTAGAAGCGCTCGCAGCTGCGGTGTACATTCTTGGCGACAAAGAACGGGCACGCGAGCTCCTCTCGAAGGTCAACTGGGGGATCCGGTTCCTGGAAGTAAACGCGGAACCGCTCGAGTTATACTCGTGTGCAAGAGACAGCACGGAAGTAGTAAAAATCCAATCAGATTATCTTTGATTTGGAAAAATCTTCAGGAAATTCCGGGATCTTTTTCAAAAATTTTCGGCTGGATTCCGGGTTTTCCGGAAAGGCCCGGGGGATCTGTCTAAGCCTTTCGACTGGAGATGCAGCTTATGTGCCTCCTGAGTGACAAAATTTTTCCGGCCGGTTTCGGAAAAGATTGACTGATCGCAAACGCCCGGAAATCTTGGGAAATTCTACCATATCTCTCCATTCCGATCCTATCACTTTTGGAATCCAGGATTTTCCCTGCGGCAAGCTGCAGTTTTTATGACGAGGAAAATTGCGGGATATGCCGTGGGAATTTAAAATGAGTTTTTGAAGTTTTATCCGGCCTTGTCCGGCCCGGTAATAAATTCCATGGAGAGTCCGGCAAGAATGCAAAGCACGCCGATAATCCATGCGAAAACGCTCCATATCCTGACAAGGACGATGGTAGAAAGATTGGGAAAAAGGACCATCACAATTCCCAGGAACAGAACCAGCATCCCGAACAGGACGACGATAACACGACTTTTCCACTGATCCGAGAGCGAGCAGCCGACGAGGATCATCAGGACACTATTGATGATGGCGATAATCGCAATGATGATAATAAACGAGGTCTGGATCACTCCCGGCGGGATGAGCGCGATAACGCCGACCCCGAGGAAGAGGATCCCGGCCGGGTAGATCGGAATACGGTAGATCCCCTGTCTCTTCATAACAACAGAGAAAACAACCATGATGATCCCAACAGCAAAAGCGAGGATCCCGAACAGGGTCAGAAGAGCCCCTATGAGCCTCGGCGTGAGAAAGAAGGCATCAACACCGGAGAGAAAGATGATGACTCCGATAATGGCGAGCTGCCACCAGCGGACAGGGGTTCCGGAAAATGCGATAGCCGGATTTTCCATGATCCCGATGTTACGCTAAGGGAAGATTAAGCATGTGGGTTTGATTTTACACGAATCATCCGAATTTTCCGGGCAGATACCAATCGATCTAACATCTTTTTATCCATCCGGCCATTTTAAGGTAAAAATGGGGGGATTCTTAATGACTTCACCTTAACTTCCCTTTATCGTCATGCTTTTCTTAGGGTTTTTTATCCCGGATCATTTTATCCCGGATCAATTAGGATAGTTTTTTCCGCTTCAACACAATGTACGATTGTATGATCAAGGTCGCTATCAACGGGTACGGTACCATCGGTAAGCGCGTTGCCGATGCGGTTGCGGCTCAGAAGGACATGAAGGTGGTGGGGGTTTCGAAAACCCGGCCGAACGTGGAGTCGTTCGTTGCAAAACAGCGGGGATACCCGCTCTTTATCGCCGATCTTTCCAAAAAAGCTGCATTTGAAAAGGCCGGTCTCAAGGTTGCCGGATCCTGCGAGGACATGTGCAAGCTTGCGGATGTAGTTGTGGACGCAACCCCGGGCGATATCGGTGCAACGAACAAACCGCTCTATGAAAAGCTTGGGGTAAAGGCTATCTGGCAGGGTGGGGAAGATCACGAGATCGCAGACTTCTCCTTTAACTCTTCATGCAACTACAAGGATGCCATCGGCAGGCAGTTTGTCCGGGTCGTCTCCTGCAACACGACCGGGCTCTGCCGGATTATCAACGAGATCGACAAGGAATTCGGCGTAATCCACGTCCATGCGATCATGGTCCGGAGAGGCGCGGACCCTGGCGAGATCAAGCGGGGGCCAATAGATGCCATCGTCCTCGACCCGGTCAGCGTTCCCAGCCACCACGGGCCGGACGTCCTCACAGTCCTGCCCCACATCTCAATAACCACCATGGCGATGATCGTACCGACGACCATGATGCACATGCACGCTATCCGGATCTCGACCAAGAAAAATGTCAGCCGCGACCGGGTCATCGAGCTCATCAACGACCACCCGCGCCTCGGCCTGATCAAGAAAACCGCGGGCATCAGGAGCTCCGCAGAACTTAAGGAATTCGCGATGGATCTCGGGCGGCAGCGATCCGACCTGTACGAAAACTGCATCTTCGAAGAGTCCATCTTTACCGAGAAGAACGAGCTCTGTTTCTTCCAGGCCATCCACCAGGAGGCCGATGTCGTTGTCGAGAATGTCGATGCCATCCGGGCGATGATGGGGGCCGAGAAGGATCCAAAGAAATCCGTTGAGATGACCAACAAGGCGCTCGGGTTCGTTCACATCCAGAATAACCATTAACACTCATAATCACTCATTATTTTCAAATGGACGCGTACGAGCGTGTTACCCGGAATACCGTCGAAGTCGTGACGGAAGAGGACCTTCGCACACTTCTTTTAAAACCGACAAGAAAGGTTTACGCGGGATACGAACCGAGCGGGGAGATCCATCTCGGCCATCTTGTTACTATAAACAAGCTCATAGACATGCAGGCCGCAGGATTCGAGGTCACGATCCTGCTCGCCGATCTCCATGCCTTCCTCAACCGCAAGGGGACCATGGAAAAGGTCGGAGAACTTGCGGAATACAACAAGCGCTGTTTCGAGGGACTCGGTCTGAAGAACGTCCGGTACGTTCTCGGTTCCGATCTCCAGCTCAACCGGGAATACGAACTCCTCGTCCTCCAGCTCTCGCAGGAGATCACCCTCAACCGGGCGACCCGGAGCATGGACGAGGTGGGAAGGCAGATGGATCACCCGACGGTATCCCAGATGATCTATCCCATCATGCAGATGGCCGACATCGCGATGCTCGGCCTCGATGCGGCTGTTGGCGGCATCGACCAGAGGAAGATCCATATGCTCGCACGCGAGCACCTCGTAAACTTTGGCTACAAGGCACCGGTCTGCATTCACACTCCCATCCTCAACGGTCTCGACGGGAAGAAGATGTCCTCATCGCAGGGGAATTATATCTCTATAGCAGATTCCGAAGAAGAGATCCGGAAGAAGTGCCAGAAAGCATTCTGTCCACCTGAAATTCCCGACAACCCGATCCTCCAGATCTTCCAGCATCATATCTTCCCGCGTCTTCCGGAGATTACCATCACCCGGCCGGAGAAATTCGGAGGAAACCGGGCGTTTGGCAGTTATGCCGATCTTGAGGCCGCGTACGGCCTGCATGAGGTTCATCCGATGGATCTCAAAAAGGCCTGCGGCGAGTCGCTTGTCACGATACTCGCACCGGTGCGCGAATATTTAAGGTGACGGAATAACTTCAGAGAAGTGCCGGTGGTGGCTTTCCATTGAGTATTGATAAACAGCTGGACCAGTTCGACAAGCGTCTCGAAGAGATGGGCATCCGGATCAAAGATGCGGACATGCTCAAGGTACGTGAGGATGTGTTTGATGAGGTTACGCTCATCGCGCTCTATAAGCTGGTCCACAAGAAATGGCTCTCCGTAATCGGGGGTTCCATCAGTACTGGGAAAGAAGCGAACATTTTCTACGGTGAGCGTGACGGGGTTCCGATCGCCATCAAGATCTACCGGATCCGTTCGGCAAATTTCACTACCATGAGCTCCTACATTATCGGCGACCGGCGTTTTTCAAGTGTTAAGAAAGCCAAGAAAGAGCTCATCTTTGCCTGGACCAAGAAAGAGTTCTCCAACCTTATGCGGGCACGAGAAGTAGGTTTGGCTGTCCCGGAATCGCTCGTATGGTCCAGGAACATTCTAATCATGTCATTCATCGGTGAGGGGGAGAGTCCTTACCCCCAGCTGAGGAATGCCGAGCTGGAAGATCCGGCCGCAGTTTATGCTTCAATTATCAACAGCATCGAAGTCCTTTACAAAGAGGGGGGTCTGGTCCATGGGGATCTCAGTGAATTCAACATCCTCTATGGCGATAAGCCGTATCTCATCGATATGGGGCAGTCGGTAACAAAGGATCATCCCCGGGCCTTATTCTTCCTGATGCGGGATATCCGGAACATCAACCGATATTTTAAAAACCGGTGCGACATCAGAGAAGATGTTGAGATCTTTAATGCCATCACCGGACTTGATACCGAAGAGCCATAAGTACATGTATAATGCAAGAATGGATACCATAGGACTGCCAGATCAACTACAGGCAATCTCATCAAAGGGTGAACGTACGAAATGTTGCAGGAAATAAAAATCAACTCCAGCCGCGTCGGTGTCCTGATAGGAAAGGGGGGAGCAACAAAAAAGGAGCTCGAGACCCGGACCCATTCAGTAATAACGATTGATAGCAAGGAAGGCCTTGTAAAAGTCGAAGGAGACGATGAGCACACCGTTTCCCTGCTCAGGGCAGTGGAAGTCATAAATGCAATCAACCGCGGCTTCTCGCCCGAGAGGGCGTTTGAGATGATCGAGGATGAGGATCTCCTGCTCGATGTCATCGACCTTACCACGATGGCTGATGGCCCGAAGCAGCTCGACCGCCTCAGGGGCAGGATCATCGGCAAAGACGGAAGGGCTCGCGAACAGATCGAGGAGATGACCGATGTTGAGATCTCCGTATTCGGAAAGACTGTAGCCCTGATTGGGTATCCCGAGCAGCTCAAGACTGCTCGGGCGGCGATCGATATGCTGATACAGGGTGTACCCCATGAAAATGTCTTTGCCTTCCTCGACAAGAAAAAGAAAGAAACAAAGCGAGATATGATCAGCTACTATTACTGATTCCGAAGTGAGTGCGGGGGTTCCATGCGCAGTTTTACCATAAGAGTCCAACGCAAGATAATGCAACATTTCCCATGGAACACAAGTAACTACATTTAAAGCAAATTTATGAAAACAACCAGATTCGCGGAATTTTTGGAGTGGAACACGAGGGGTCGTGTGAGCGCGCGGTGAGCAATGCAGATACGAGATCTCGCACTACCGGAAACGTTGAAAAACCGCTATCTGTCATCAGGTATCGATTCACTTTACCCTCCGCAGGCTGACTGTGTGACACGGGGCCTGCTTACCGGTAAGAATCTCCTTATCGCGATTCCCACAGCGAGCGGCAAGACACTTATCGCCGAAATGGCGATGCATGTCCATATTGCAGCCGGAAGAAAGTGCCTGTATATCGTTCCTCTTAAGGCTCTTGCAAGCGAGAAGTTCGAAGAATTCGGCAACAAAGGGGCGCGTGTCGGAATTGCAACCGGAGATTTTGACCGGAGGGACGATATGCTCGGGCGCAATGACATCATCGTTGCAACGAGCGAAAAAGTGGACTCCCTCCTCCGTAACAGCGCTTCTTGGATCTCCGAAATTACTCTTCTTGTCATCGACGAAGTTCATCTCATCGATTCAGATGGTCGTGGCCCAACGCTTGAGATGGTCATTGCAAAGCTCCGATACCGGAATCCCCGGATGCAGGTAATCGGGCTCTCGGCAACAATAGGGAATCCCGGTAAGCTGGCCGGTTGGCTTGATGCAGATCTCGTGACCAGCTCGTGGCGTCCGGTCGATCTCCGGCCCGGGGTATTCTGCAAAGATCAGATCCATTTCCGCGACTCAAAGAGGAACGTTAAGGTCGTGTCGAAGAACTACGATGATCTCAATCTCTGCATGGACACGATTGCCGAGGGGGGGCAGTGCCTTGTCTTTGTCTCCTCACGACGTAATGCTGAAGCCTTCGCGAAAAGGGCAGCCGGCTCGATTAAGAGCGATGAGCCGGCGCTTGCGGCCTATGCGGAAAAGCTCCGCGGTACGGCGGAAACCGAGATGGGAAAGAACCTTGCCCTTTGCGTCGAGCGAGGTTCGGCATTTCACCATGCCGGCCTGAGCCGGGCCGAGCGGACGATTATCGAAGAGGGATTCCGGAAAGGGTTCATCAAGTGTATCTCTTCGACCCCGACACTTGCAGCGGGTCTCAACCTTCCTGCCCGCAGGGTAATCATTCGAGATTATCTCAGGTTCACTGCGGGAGAGGGGATGCAGCCTATCCCGGTCAGCGAATACCACCAGATGGCGGGAAGAGCCGGGCGCCCCCGGCTCGATCCGTATGGCGAGGCAGTACTTATCGCCAAAGACGAGACCGGTGTTGCGGAGTTGTTCGACTGCTACATCGAAGCACCTGTGGAAGACGTGCATTCAAAGATCGCTGATCCCGCAGCGCTCTACACGCACATCCTCTCCCTTATCGCCTCGGGTTTTGCTGATACCCGGTCCGAACTCGCCAGTTTCATGGAGCGGACTTTCTACGTGCATGAACATCGGCAGGGTCGTGTTATGCAGAAATCGGTGGACACCGCGCTTAAATTCCTGATCGCAGAAGAGATGGTCATGGATGTCGGCGAACATCTCTGTTCAACGGAGTTTGGCACACTGGTCTCGCGGCTGTATATTGACCCGCGAAGTGCGGCGAAGATAGTAAAGAATCTCCGTGCGAAAAAAGAGTACACCGATCTCGGACTCCTCCAGCTTATCTGCAGTACGCCTGATATGCCGAAACTCTATGCCCGCAACTCGGATATCAGTGCTTTGACCCGGATGCGGGAAGCTCACGAAAGCGAACTCTGGATGGAGCTACCTCTCGACGAGGAAGAGGCCGAATCCTATTACCGGGCCCTCAAAACAACCATGCTCCTCGCTGACTGGACGGACGAGCTGCCTGACACGAAGATCTGCGAGCGATACGCGGTCGGGCCCGGAGACATTTTCGGGATGGTCGAGAGCATCAACTGGCTCCTTCACGCCACTGCTGAGCTTTCCCGGATGTTCGCATCTGCCTTCCAGCCGAAGATCCGGGAATTTGAAATTTGTATGAAGAACGGCATCCGTCGAGAGCTCCTTCCACTGATCAAACTCCGGGGCATCGGCAGGGCTCGTGCACGACGCCTGTTCAATAACAACCTTAAAACACCCGAGAAAGTCCTGAAAGCCGGAATCGAAGAAGTGACAAAAATTATTGGCAAGGGTATCGCAGAGCAGATCTTCACGCAGCTGCAGGGAAACAGGAGACCCTCTTCGACAAAAGAGGAAGATGGTGTATCCGGCCAGGCTACCCTCTTCCAGTTCCGGTGATAACATGGAAATCAAAGAAAGTCCCTTGTTCGGGATACGGGCAGCACGCTGCACAATCTCCGATAAAAACGGTTTTCTTCGGAAAATCCAGGAGATTGCAGGCGAATATGAGACGCACATAATCTGCTTCGATGCCGATAAGCTGATCGGAGTCCGACATGTGCAGACCGCACTCATCCATGCACTGCGATCGTTCAGAAACGGTACGCAGATTTCTAATACCTTCGAGATGGAGGCGCTTCTTTATGCGGCTGGTTCCCGACAAACAAGTATCGCATCGGCCTTCGGACTTCACGATGGCGATAACTGCATGTATATTGCCTGTTGTCCATTGCGGGAAGAGGTGTGGAAACACCTTAATTGCGTCGTCGAACTGTGTCTTGAGAAGGATCCGTGGGAAGAGATCCCTTCGGAGAAGATGAGGCGCCTTACGGAGCTGTTTGACATATCCGACAGGGAACTCGAAACAACAGATGGAGGTTCCTTTATCGATCTCGTTCTGGAACGAGTGGCTATGCTTGACGTTTACCGGTAATTTTCACTTAAGGATCAGATATATCAGGAACCGGAGTACAAACCAGCCGATAATTTCATAGGGACTATTCACTTGGTTCACCCAGGTGTGACTGCCTTATCGAGAAATCGGGAGTTCTCTTGTATCTGGACTTGGCTGAGATCGGCTCCTATTTTCCATTGTGGTGGGTCCAACGCGGGTAAACAACACCCGGAGCGCTCGTTGATCGCGATAGTCGCAGAGAAAGACACTTGAAATCGTTTTCGTTGTGGTATTTCCTGTCCACACAAGGTCTCACTTACTCAAGGACACATTAAAAAAGATCTTTTCACGAGTCCGTGGAAGTATTGAAAAAAAAGCGTACGGATAAATGAAGTACTGATCCAGTTGATTCAATGATCCTCGATTGATAATATTGGAGATCCCAAGGATATCCGGAGGTTTCCGGGCCTTAGGACTGATGCATGGAGTGAGTCTGGTTGAATATGTCTCCGGAAAATCTGGCAGCTACTTCTTACTGTGGGAAAGGATGTGGGCAATTTCTGGAATTATAAGTTCCCTAGTTGCAAGAGTAACTGCAGGGGTTGATCCCGGGATGCAGAAAATCGCCCGTCCGTTCGAGATACCTGCAGTTGCACGGGACAGCATCGATGAAGTCCCAATTTCTGCCAGGCTTTTCATCCGGAACATCTCCCCAAAACCTTCAATTTCTTTTTCAAAAAGCGGGAGGATTGCTTCAATGGTACAGTCGTCATGGGTAAGACCGGTTCCCCCATTGAATATGATGCAATTGGATACTTTCATTGCACTGAACAACTCATAACGGATCGCATCAATCCGGTCATGAACAATTGCATAGTGATTCACCATGATCCCCACAGTGTCGAGCATACTTCTGATGGTCATACCGCTCATGTCGTTCTCCGGCTTCCGGGTACTTGAAACGGTGATAACTGCTGCCCTGATTTCGATTTTCTGGATATGATTTGATTTCATGGTATTCCGCTTACAAAAATTTGTGGGTCTGAGTGCATTAATAATATGGATTAATTCCACAAGTTTCCCTGAAATTCTCAACTTTTGTTTCTCAGAAGTTTAGATCCCCGGCACCCCTTCATTTCCACTGGACTGGAAGTGTGTATTTGTCCTATTTGGCTTTGTTTCTGGAGTATCGTCAAATTCAATTCGATTCATTTATATACAATAAAAAGCAAATTCTAGATGAATAATTTTAAAGAATATTATTTTATGATCAGGTCTTTTTTGCAAACATTCCACAAGAAACAAAGGGGTCTCCCCCTATTGATAAATACTTATTAATAATTCTTTAAACATTACAGATTCTCCACAGAAACATAACATTCGACAGGAATAAAGTATAAAAATCAAGGAACAAGGTGGCATAATTTAAATCTCTTTAATTATACGATAGTTTGCTCGATTTCAAGTAAATATCCGTTTTTCCAATGGAATCAAAGGGGTTTACAAACACCATTAACCGATCGCTTTTTAGTCTCGGTAAACCCATTCTCAGTTCCACAGTGTAATCATGCCGGAACCAGAAGACCCTCAAGCGGGATTATTTAAAAAATATCTCACCAATAACAGGATATTCCGGGATCGAGAAGTTCTGCGCCACTCGTACCGTCCCCAGATCCTGCCCCACCGTAAGCCCCAGATAGAAGAGGTGGCATCAATTCTGGCACCATCGCTCAGGAACGAAACCCCTTCGAATATTCTTATTTATGGCAAGACCGGAACAGGAAAAACTGCTTGTGTACGGTATGTAGGTACCGAACTCGAGAAGACCAGCAGTAATATGGGTACAATCTGCAGGATAGTCCACCTGAACTGCGAAGTCATCGATACCCAGTACCGGGTACTTGCCCAGATTGCAAAATGCCTCGATGATGTCGATGCAGCGGCGAGTGATAAGACACGGATACACATCCCGATGACAGGGTGGCCCACTGATCAGGTATACTCTGAGCTCAAGAACCAGCTGGAAGCCGGTGGTGGTGTCCTCGTCATAGTCCTCGATGAGATTGACAAGCTTGTCAAGAAGAGCGGAGACGACACACTCTACAACCTCACCAGGATCAACTCCGATCTCAAGAACTCAAAAGTCAGTATCATCGGCATCTCGAACGATCTGAGCTTTAAGGATTTTCTCGATCCCCGTGTACTTTCGTCACTCTCCGAAGAAGAAATAGTCTTTCCTCCCTACAATGCACCTCAACTGGTTGATATTCTCACCCAGCGTGCCGAAGGTGCGTTCATCCCGGGAGCACTCGCGGAAGGGGTCATTCCTCTCTGCGCAGCGCTTGCAGCTCAGGAACACGGTGATGCAAGGAGGGCACTCGATCTCTTCCGGATCTCAGGCGAACTTGCTGACCGCGACGAATCATCCCAGGTTACGGAAGAACATGTCAAACAGGCCCAGGCAAAGATCGAGACCGACAGCATGATAGAATGCATCGCGACCCTGCCGACTCAGAGCAAGCTCATTCTATTCTCGATGCTTACCATGGAGCAGCTTGGCCAAAATATCTTTACAAGCGGGGAAGTCTCGCGTATCTACCAGGACATCGCCCCGACGGTCGAGCTCGATATTCTGACACACCGGAGAATCACTGACCTCATATCCGAGCTGAATATGCTCGGTGTGATTAATACCCGTGTCGTCAGCCGCGGGAGATACGGGAGAACAAAAGAGATGTGGTTTGATGCCAATACCGCCAAGATCCGGGAGGTTGTTCTCAAGGATCCGCGACTTAACGAGCTCAAAGATCTCGACCCCAAACAGAACGAGGCAAAATGGTTGACAAAGACCTGGTTCAGGTGAAAGACAATGGATGAAAAGGATGTAGACATCCTCCGAATCCTGGAGGAAAACAGCCGGCTTTCAGTGGAAGAGATAGCATCGATGGTCAGCATTGATGCCTCTGATGTTCAGGAGCGAATCCGTGCACTCGAATCCGCGCAGGTGATCAGAGGATACAAAACCGCAATCAACTGGGAGCGTGCAGGAAACGGGGAAGTATCAGCAATCATTGAATTGAAAGTGAACCCGGAGAGAGATTACGGGTACGACCGGATCGCAGAACGCCTCTCACGGTTCAAACAGGTCAGGACCTTGCGGCTGATGACCGGGACCTACGATCTCCAGCTTCTCGTTACGGGGAAGAATATGCAGGAGGTCTCCCGTTTTGTATCTAAACATGTAGCTCCTATGGACCGGATCCGCGAGACAGCGACCCATATCATCATGAAGTCCTATAAGGAGAATGGTAACACGCTTTTCGAACAGCAAGAGCCGGAGCGCCTCCCGTATTCGTTCTGAGGTCAATACCATGCGAAAATTTGTATCGGAACGTGCAACGGAGATACCTTCATCGGGAATCAGAAAATTTTTCGATCTCGCTCTCACTATGGAGAACGTCATTTCGCTCGGGGTCGGTGAACCGGATTTTCGAACCCCATGGAATATCTGTGAGTCAAGTATCTATTCCGTAGAGCAGGGAACAACATCGTATACCCCGAACCGCGGCCTTCAGCCCCTCCGGGAAACTCTGTCGGGTTACCTTGCGCAGCGCTATAATCTCCGTTACTCGGCAAATGACGAGATGATCATCACGACCGGGGTATCGGAAGGTCTTGACATCGCCATCCGGGCTGTTGTCGATCCCGGAGATGAGGTTGCCATTGCACAGCCCGGATATGTATCCTACGGCCCATGCGTAACCCTTGCCGGGGGAAAGCCGGTACCGGTGCCATGCTATGAAGAGGATCACTTCAAGCTCACTCCGGAGAACCTGCAGGAAAAGATCAGCAGGAAGACAAAAGCCCTGATCATTAATTTCCCCAATAATCCGACGGGAGCGGTTATGACCGCCGCTGATCTCAAGGCGATCGCGGATATCGTGACCGATCGGGACCTCGTCCTCATCAGCGATGAGGTGTACGCGGAGCTTACGTACGAAGGTGCCCATTGTGCTGCTGCAACAATAGGCAGCCTTCGTGAACGGACTATCACCTTAAATGGGTTCTCCAAAGCTTATGCAATGACCGGCTGGCGTATCGGCTACCTGTGCGCCCCGAAGGAGCTCTCGGATGCAGCACTCAAGATTCACCAGTACGTCATGCTGTGTGCACCCGTTATGGGTCAGGTCGGGGCACTTGAGGCGATCCGATCTGCTGAGGACGAGAAGAATGACATGGTCAACGAATACCGTCTCCGCCGGAACATGTTTGTCGCCGGGTTGAACCGGATCGGTCTCATCTGCCACGTCCCGGAAGGAGCGTTTTATGCGTTCCCTTCAGTCAAATCAACAGGTCTCTCCGATGTGGAGTTTGCAGAACGGTTGCTCAAGGATCAGGGGGTCGCCGTTGTTCCCGGCAGTGTCTTTGGCCCCGGTGGGGAAGACCACCTCCGGTGTGCCTATGCCGTCTCCCGGAGAGAGCTCTCCGAGGCCCTTGGAAGGATGGAGACATTCATCCAGGGCCTGTAAAATCATAAAAACATTTTTCTTACATGGCCCCCGGCTCGTACGCCTTGTATCTTTGTTAGTTTATCCTCGTTACATCATCCCTTGTCGACCCGGGGGATAGTTTATTTCCCGGATTGATCAATACTACATGAAAGACAATGAGCTGTACAATCATCGTTGGTGGATTTTTTGGGGATGAAGGGAAGGGCAAGGTCGTTGCTCATATCGCCTATAAGGATAAACCCGTAATCATCTCCCGCGGCGGTGTAGGTCCGAATGCCGGACACACTGTCCAGGTCGGAACCAAGGAATATGGTGTTCGCATGGTTCCTTCCGGTTTTGTATACAAGGATGCAAAACTCTGTATCGGGAGTGGGGTTCTCGTCGATCCCCGCGTCCTTAAACGTGAAGTTGAGACGCTCGGTGTCCAGGGAAGGGTTTTTGTCGACCGGCGCTGTGGGATCATCACCGAGGATCACATCGCCCGTGATAAGGGCAGCGACCACCTGTCGAAGAAGATCGGGAGCACGGGAGCGGGCTGCGGGCCGGCCAACGCCGACCGGGTTATGAGAGTCTCGCCGCAGGCAAAGGATGTCCCTGAGCTTGCAGAGTACCTGATGGATGTCCCGAAGGCAATCGACGATGAGCTCAGGAAGGGAAAGAACGTCCTGCTCGAAGGAACCCAGGGGTTTGGTATATCCCTTTATTACGGGACCTATCCCTTCGTCACCAGCAAGGACACGTCCGCCTCGCAGATCGCGGCAGACAACGGTGTCGGACCGACAAAGATCGATGATGTTATCGTTGTTTTTAAGGCCTACCCGACCCGGGTTGGCGAAGGTCCGTTCAGCACTGAGATGCCCGTCGCTGAGTCCGATGCGATGGGTATCCAGGAGTTCGGGACCGTCACCCACCGGAAGCGCCGGATCGGCGACTGGGACGGGGGTATGGCGAAGTACTCCGCGATGATCAACGGTTGCACGCAGGCAGCGATCACCGGCATCGACCGGGTGGACAAAGAATGCTTCGGGGCAACCAAATACTCGCAGCTCACGAAGAAGGCAAAGGATTTCTTAAAGATCGCTGAAGACGATATCGGCAGCCCAATAACTCTGATGTCAACGGGGCCTGAAGTCACCCAGATCATTGACCTGAGGGACGAACTCGTATGAGACGAAGCCTCATGGATATTCTCTGCTGCCCGGTCTGCAAGGGGGAGATTACCCTGAATGTAGAGACTGAAGACGAGAAGGAGATCCTTGAGGGAACGCTCCATTGTGCCAAATGTAATGTTGACTATCCCATCCACGAGGGCATCCCCAATCTCCTGCCCCCGGCAGTAAAGGAATAACCAAAGGTGCCGAATGATCCTCCCGCTGCTGATATCCGTGCTCCTTGCAGATTCAGGAGGAGATGAGCAGAAGTACGAGATTTATCTCAACAGGAGCGGGATAAACTCGATCGAAGTACCACGCGGGAAGGTTCAGGTTGATATCGGTGGCCAGCTCCACCTGAAATTCCTTAACCGCGGTGCACCGATCCATATAACCATGACATCCTCGAATGCAGGGATGTTCACGAGCTTTTTTCACGAGAATATGTACGTCGTGGACTCGGTCAATCTCACCATCCCTATAAGCCGCGAAGCAGAACCCGGCTCGTTTGATCTTGAGATCCTGTCGGGATACGGTGTGACAAAGTCGATCCTTCACGTAAGCGTGATCTCACCGGACGCGGACAAATCTGAAGAAAAGGCAGATTTCCCGCTTCAACCGGTTCCCCACGGCAGGCCGCATCTCCTCATGGTGATGATGGGTGTTGCACTTATCCTGTACTGCGGGTGGCTGTACACGGATATTGAGTTCCTGAATATTACGGCTTTCATCACCCTGATCATCGGTGCTCTGTATACATGGTATCGCCAGAAATAGCGATTGCGACTGCTGGTATTGTCCTGTTCGCCGCTCTTCTGATCGACCGGATAACCGGTGACCCGCATTCATCCCTGCACCCGGTTGCACTTCTCGGCAGGTTCATTGGCACTTGGGGCAGACCAGGATATTACTCTCCCCGTATGCAGAGAATTGAGGGAGTCATATTCTGGCTTGTCACTGTATTTTTCTTTGTCCTCCCGTTCTATTGTCTCACCGCCATTGCCCCGTGGTACATCTATATTGTCCTGGCACCGTTTTTCCTGAAAGTGACATTTGCCTGGCGCTCGCTGGAGGAACACACTCTTGCGGTTGTCGATGCCGTAAAAGACGGCGTAGAAAACGGGAGGGAGAAGGTGAAACTTCTTGTCTCCCGGGATACTGCAAGTCTCGACCGGGATCATATCCTCTCTGCCGGGTACGAGTCCATGACTGAGAACCTTACCGACAGCATCATTTCGCCGTTGTTCTACTTCTCCATCTTCGGTCTCGTGGGGGCAGCGATCTACCGGGCGGCAAACACGATGGACGCTATGCTTGGGTACCGGGACGAACGGATCCGGCTTGGGTGGTTTTCTGCACGCATGGACGATATTGCCAATTTTATTCCTGCGCGGGTGACGGTTCTCTTTCTTCTCCTTTACTTCTTGTTCAAAGGAAGATCTTCAAACGCGTTCCGGGTAATGCGCCGTGATAAAAGCCTCCGCCCGGGATTCAACGGCGGCATTGTCATGGCAGTGATGGCAGGCGGCTGCGGAACACGGTTCGAGAAGCCGGGAATCTACACTATTGGTGACGGTGAGCGGTCTCTTGATGAGGTTGGGCCGAATATCGTCCGGGCAACCAGGGCTGTGACACTCATGTTTGTTGTTGCAGCCGGGGGTACTCTGATTTTATTGGGAACATGGATCAATAGTACCGGCATATGAAACTTGAAGAACTGAGATTTGGCACTGAGCTCCTCAAGCGCGGTTTTGCATCCATGCAGAAAGGGGGCGTAATCATGGATGTCGTGAATGCCGAGCAGGCCGTAATTGCAGAGGAGGCCGGGGCAGTCGCAGTGATGTCGCTTGAACGGGTTCCTTCCGATATTCGGAAGGCGGGAGGCGTTGCCCGGATGGCAGATCCTGAAAAGGTTATCGAGATCATTGAAGCGGTCTCGATCCCGGTTATGGGAAAGGCAAGGATTGGGCATTTTGTCGAAGCGCAGGTCCTTGAGGCCCTGGGTGTCGATATGATCGACGAGAGTGAAGTGCTGACCCCGGCAGATGAGCAATACCATATCGATAAGAAACTCTTCAAAGTCCCATTCGTCTGTGGTGCACGCGATCTTGGCGAGGCCCTCCGGAGGATTGACGAAGGCGCAGCCATGATCCGCACCAAGGGAGAAGCAGGGACCGGCAACGTTGTTGAAGCGGTCAGGCACATGCGGACCATCACGGGTGAGATCCGGATGCTGAAAGGGATGGAGAAGCAGGAGATGATCGACTACGCCCGGGATATCGAAGCCTCGGCAGAGCTTGTAATCGAGTGCGCTGAGCGCGGACGGCTGCCGGTGGTCAATTTCTCGGCAGGCGGTATCGCAACACCCTGCGATGCGGCAATGATGATGCAGCTTGGTGCGGACGGTGTCTTTGTCGGTTCAGGCATCTTCAAATCATCCAATCCTGAGCGTATGGCAAAGGCGATCGTCGAGGCAGTTAACAACCACAAAAATCCGGAAGTCCTTGCAAAGGTAAGCCGGGGTATCGGCGATGCGATGCCGGGACTCGACGTCCACCTGCTCAGCGATGACGAGGTGCTGCAGACCCGTGGACGTTAAGATCGGTGTGCTTGCGCTCCAGGGGAATGTGAGCGAGCACTGCGAGGCGTTCTGTAGGGCGCTTGAGCACCGGGGATACGGAGGGACCTCCTCAGTCATCGAGGTCCGCCATCCGGAAGATCTCCGGGGATGCAATGCCCTTGCGATTCCTGGCGGGGAGTCTACAACCATCTCCCGCCTCATTGATAAGAATGGTCTCTATGAGCCGATCCGCACCTTTGCCGGTGGCATTTTTGCAACCTGCGCCGGGATGGTTCTCATGGCTACGGAAATTGCAGACCCCCGGGTCCACACGCTTGGCCTTATCGGAATGACCGTTGACCGGAACGCCTTCGGAAGACAGAGAGAATCCTGTGAGATGGATCTTCATATCGAAGGGTTGTCCGGCGATCCGTTCCACGCGATATTCATCAGGGCACCGGTTGTCGCGTGTGTCGATCCTGACGTAAGAATCCTGGCACGGGTTGATAAGGGGATCGTGTCCGTGGAAAAAGGGAAATACATGGCCCTCTCGTTTCACCCGGAACTCAGCTGTGATAGCAGGCTGCATGAGCGGTTCCTGAAAAGTCTCGGAATCTGACAAATTTTTTTGAACAACCCGGTATCTTTATCCCGGCTCTTTGGTTTCTCTCACGAGTCCCCTCCTTTTACTGAATCGGTGTGTTCCTGAAAGGGCTGTTATCCCAGATGATAAATATCTGCATCGGGTAAGATTCGATCCGAATGTTATGCCAGTTTCGAAAGAAATCCCGCGGAAAAAACCGGTGACTCTTTCCCTCGGCACCGGAAAACGGTGGAAGGCCCTGAGGACCGGGACACTGTCATGCGTTCTTCTGGCTGTCCAGATGATGATTGTTCTCAGTCCAGTCCTCGCACAGCCCGCCCCCAATTCAACGGGAGCGGGAGGAAGTGCAGCCCGGGGTGTACTGATCTACTGGCCATATCACGCCCTACTGATGTCAACCGGCATGATCCTGCTCGTTGCGGATTCATTATCGCACGATTCCATAGGAAAGGATCGTGGTACAAAACTCACATGTTCCTTGAAACCACAGGAGGCACATTATTAATTGCTGGCCTGATTCTCGCCGTGTATATGGTGACTGCTTCCGGCTTCCCCCATCTCCACAATGCTCATGAGATCCTGGGGTTTTTCATCGTGATCCTGATGGCAGTCACGCTTGTTATTGGCGTTCTTATCAGGAGGGTAAACGCTCCGAAAAATACCGTCAGGGTGAGCCATCGCTGGCTTGGGGGCATTTCCATTGCGCTCACGGCTCTCCACATAGTCCTTGGTGTGATGATCCTCACCTTTATTCTCAGCAGGTAGGTGCTCTCCACTTTTCCGGAGTTTTGTGATTGATGCCCGGGAGAATGATCACGGTGGCCTTTCGGGCATTCGGCGCTGATATGTTTCAGATCGCAATCGTTCGATTGCGAGATCGTAATGTATCATCGATCCCCCCACTGCTGTTAAAAAAAGGAGATTCAGGTATCAGATCCTGGATGCAGGTTTAGCAACTTCGATCTGACCGATCCTCATGAAAGTACAAAAAACGAATGAATATTTTAATTATTCAGGGGGCTCCTTTAGTACTTTAATGACGATCAGAAAGGGCCGCAGGAAAAAAGAGGAGAAACCATTCCACGAAGCAGTTACCGATCTACTCTTCTCTGCGATGGCAAACCATGAGGATTTTGTCGTTACTTACGAAGTCAACCCTGCCACTAGTAAAAAAGAGATCCATGTCATGGCCGGGAAATTGATCTCTCCCGAAGTACTGGGAAATTTAAAGGGTCATGTTGCAGAGCAGCTCGAAGAGGGAAGCGGATACCACATCCGCCAGATGGAATAAGGAAAATCCATCTACCTGTTTTTTTCCATAGCTCTCGCCCTCAAGGTTTCCGGCATCAGTTCTATTGCGTACCTGAGCGATGTTCGGGGCATCTCTTTCCGGTTTCGCATGACGTAATCAAACACTTCTTTCTGGTGATTCCGGCTTGCCTCCTTGAGGAGCCACCCGTATCCTTTCCGGACCATATCGTCCTCATCGGTCAGGAGGAGATCTGCGATTTCAAAAACATCATCAAGATATTTTCCCCGTTTTGCGGGAATGATCAGGGAAACCGCTGCCGCCCGGCGGAGCCAGCGTTTTTCTGATTTCGCCCAGCATTTCAGTTCTGCAATAGACTCCGGAAATTTTTCGATAAAGTCACCCACCGCATGGTTACAAAACCCATCGCATTCAGCCCAATTGGAGATATAGGTTTCAATCCAGTGCTTGAAGATATCAAGGTCTGAGTATTCAAACCGGTCTTTCAGGTTCGGAACCCAGCTTGAAACGATAAATGCCTCTTCGCAATACCCGGATTCATAGAGTTCCTCGCAGAGAGCAAAGACCGCCTCTTTGTCCCGGGATTGTATCTCCTTCCAGGATTTCTTTGCGATTCCGATAACCGTGGCAGTCTTTACGCCGTAGCACCTGATGCCCTCTTTGAAAAACCTTTGGAAGCTCTTCTGGTTATGTTTGTTCTGTTCTCGGGCAAGATCTTCTCGGATCTTCCTGATGACCGGGTCCATAATGAATACACACCTGAATGAGATATAAACCGCCGGAATGCAAATAAAATTTTATTCCTGAAATTCTTTAGCCTCCGGGGAGGTGGTTTCTCGATGTCGACCGATGCCTGCAAGAAAACAAAAAGTGGATTCTCTGATTCTGGTTTGGATAACCGGCAAAAATTATGGGTGGATTAAGGCACTCCTCGTCATTTGATCAAATTGAATCTCCTGTTATTTTGGAATTATTTTGAATTCCCCAGCGAAAAACTCCGATTTTTCATGGGAGGCTTTATAAACGATAAATAAAAAGTAACTATTAGACATATAACTGACAGTTGGGCTCAGGGAAATTCTCCTGTTTCCTGTGAAAAGAGCCGGGCAGCTAAACTGCAGAACCTCGAACACGAGGTCTTTGTCATCAAGACCACCATCAAAAGTCTTCTTATCAATATACGCGACTCACTCACCGAACGCGCTTATTCATCCTCATCATCCGATCCGGCATGGGCAGCTCATCAGGCATCCTATGAACTGAACCCCCAGATTCTCTCATCTGCCGAAGCTGATATCGCGGCAAAGGAAGCAGCTCTGGATGCGCGTGAATCCCTTCTTGACGTAATCGAAGAGGGTTCAGAAACAGAGCCGGTTAGTAATTCCCCCGTCCCCGGTTTATCCCGGACTTTTTCCAGCGCCGGTAACCGGCAGGGCTTTTTGCCAAGGCCCCGGGTTTCAGAGCACTCCACCGGGCCGGACACTCCGGCGCCGCAATGGACAGGCTCCAGCTCCAGAAATTGTATCAGATGTTCATCTGGACACGTCACGCGGTCGGAAAATTCGGCCACGACCGGCTTGGTATTATGCTGGAATCCTATCACGTGATGGGTTATCTGACGCGGGACAGTGCAGACCAGATTCGCGAGATCTCCCGCATCATGCCGGCAAAACTCGGAGAGCTGCATGAAATCGAGCTGGATGAATTTGTATACGAGATCTACGCCCTCAACAGGATACTAGCCCCTGAGGATACCTCGTTCGACCGGGATATGATTGAAGTGCTCCTGGAACAGCGTCAGCAGCAATATGCCCGGAGTATGCCGTCCTTCGGAAAAGGGCCTCATTCCCGTGGTTCAGCTCGTGACCCGAGGCCCGGAGCAAAAGCGTACCAGATTGCGGAAGAGTGGATAAATCTCCCGATCTAGACTTTCATGACGGTGTATAAACTCTTTCCCGGCATCCGTCTCCGCACAAAGGACATCCATAACCGTCAGCTCTGACTTTCGTTCCGGGACCTCCAGCTGCGGCCAGTCTCTCCTCTGGCACGCGATTTTCATGTGCGCAAGCTGCACCTGCCGGCCGGTGTATCCTCTCTCCAGTGAGAGATGGAGCCCTATAAGACCGAAGATTACCGCAACCGGGCTTGACGCACTCCCGGCATGCTGGGCCGCATCTGCACCGACCGCGCGTGCTGGTGGATGATACGTCCGTCCTGCTGTGCGAGGGTCCAGTATGTCAGCTTATAGTATGCCTCCAGGCACTCTCCGGATGCACCCAATCTCTCCCCGGGTTCGGGATTCGGAACAGGGAGTGTCAGCCCGCAGCCGGGGCATTCAATCAGTTTGTTACCGGTCAAGGTGTGACCCGATCCTGTTCAGGAACCGCCTCGGCCAGGGGCGCCCTCCGAGCCTCCGCCAGGCCAGCGGGAAGATAGGCTCCGCCCCACTCGAGCATAGCCTCGATAATCGGCAGGAGAGCCCTTCCCCGTTCCGTAAGCGAGTACTCAACTCTCGGCGGAACTTCCGGGTAGACCTTCCGGGTTATTATTGCGTGGCGTTCAAGGTCCCTGAGATGCTTTGTAATGGTCTTTGAATTAACACTGCACATCTGGTTCTGGAGCTCGGTGAACCTCAGGACCCCGGTGTGCAGGTGCCATACAATGAGAAGGTTCCACTTGCTCCCGATGATATCAGCAATACCATCGATGCTGTATTTCGGCTTTTTATTACATTCCATGGGCATTCCTGCAATACTTTCTTTATGGAAATAGTGTTACAAAAAACCTTCTGGCGCATATAATAAACTAAAAGTGTACATGGATTCCTGTAGGTTATCATGACCATAAACGTTGATTCAGACACCTGCAATCGCTGTGGGACCTGTGCAGAGATATGTCCTATGGGGATCATCGATCCCACATCCGGGAGAGCACTGCCACGCGTGCCGGAAGAGAAGGAGAGAATGCGCATCTCCTGTGGCCAGTGCGAGGCTTTCTGCCCCACCGGGGCTCTCGTGCAAGGGAGAGAACGGGGAAAACCAACGAAGGCATCGGGTAAAGGAGAGATACCCGCCGGGAATCTCGGCACGTACCTCAAGAGCCGGCGGTCAATCCGGCATTACCGGACAGAACCCGTAGCAAAAGAGACAATCACTTCGCTCCTCGATATCGCACGGTACGCCGCTTCCGGGAGCAATGGCCAGCCGGTCGAATGGCTCGTTATCCATGATCCCCGGGAAGTACAGGAAATCGGAAAACTTACCGTTGACTGGATGCGTGAGCTTGCAAAGAGCAACCATCCAATGAGCAGCTATGCACCTCACTTTATTGCCGCATGGGAGAACGGTAACGACGTGATCTGCCGGGACGCCCCCCACCTTCTCTTCCCGACGATCCATGAGGAGAACCCCATTGCTCCTACCGATGCAGTTATTGCCCTGACCCACTTCGACGTCGCTGCGCCGGCATTTGGTATCGGGACCTGCTGAGCGGGTTTTGTCGCGGGGGCGTCCCGGACCTATAAACCGCTGCAGGACAGGCTGGCACTTCCTAAAGGAAGGGTAACCGGCTATGCAATGATGTTCGGCTATCCTGAATACACACCAGCATTCATCCCTTCGCGGAAACTCCTGAAAGTCACGTGGAGATAGAAACCGGGTGATAACGATGACGACCGTAATCGCGATAAACGGAAGCCCGAGGAAGAGATGGAATACCGCGATGATGCTTGAAAAAGCACTCGAAGGTGCAGCATCGCGGGGAGCGGAGACGGAGATAGTCCATCTCTACGATCTCGATTTCAAGGGCTGCACGAGTTGCTTTGCCTGCAAACTCAAGGGTGGAAAGAGTTATGGAAGATGTGCGGTCCGCGACGGGCTGACACCGGTCCTCGACCGGATTCACAATGCAGACGCACTCATCCTGGGTTCGCCGATCTACTTCGGGACGGTTACCGACGAGATGCGCTCCTTTATGGAGAGACTGTTATTCCCGTACCTTGTTTACACCAATCCCCCGTCATCTCTCTTCGACCGGAAGATCAATACTGCCTTCATTTATACGATGAACATCTCGGAAGTTCAGATGAAGGAGTTTGGTTATTCTCTGCCTATCGCGGCGAATGCGCACATTCTGAGCCGGACTCTCGGCTATTCCGAATCTCTCTGTGCGTTCGAAACACTTCAGTTCGAGGACTATGCAAAAATGGTCTTCAGATACTTCGATCCGGAACAGAGGAAGGAACGTCGCAAGACCGTATTCCCCTGGGACCTTAAAAAAGCGTACGAGCTCGGGGAGCGCTTCGGACGATCCGCAAAAAAAATTCCACAAGTCTAACCGATTTGTTTTTGGCTCCTGCCCGTTTCATACAAACCTGCGGAAAGGATTCCCACGTAATCCTTTTTTGACCGATGCACTGATGACCCGGGAAATCGTAGTGGATATCCTATGAGAATCCTGTTCTGCGGCGAAGGCTTTGCTGAGGCACGCAAGCGGCTCGCGGTGCTCCTGCCGGACGATGAGATTCTTGCTTACCCTTCCGATGAGCACGCAGCCCATATTGCGAAGGCTGATGTTGTCGTGCCTCTTGTTGCGTGTATTGATGAGATTTTCATCCGTAAGGGGACGTTCGGCCTCATCCGGCAGTACGGTGTCGGGCTCGAAGGCGTTGATATTGAAGCAGCGACACGGAACGGAGTCCGGGTCGCACGGATCCCGAGTGAAGAGTCCGGCAATACCGCTTCGGTCGCTGAGCACGCGATCCTCCTGATTCTCATGCTTTCCCGACATTGGAACGAGATTACCCGGAGCCGACAGCGTGGTGAACAGGTTTTGTGGGGTTCACCCGTCGGTCAGGCGCTTCGCGGAAAGACTGTCTGTATCATCGGACTCGGCGGGGTAGGAAGGGAACTGACCCGGCGACTGGGGAGTTTCCAGGTCAGAATATCTACGGTCGAAGACCATCCGGGCCGCGCCGGACGGTTCCGGGCGTGGAAATCACCCACTCTTATCCCCTGGCAGAACTGGAAAGGGCGCTTGCTGAAGCAGACTACGTTATGCTCTGCATCAACTATACCCCCGATCAGTTCCACATGTTCAGCACGGAACAGATCGCCGCTTTGAAATGTGGTGTTTTTATTGTGAATGTTGCCCGTGGAGGACTTCTTGACCCGGACGCCCTGCTTGCCGGGCTGAAGTCCGGGGGTGTTGCCGGTGCCGGGCTCGACGTTTTTTGGGAAGAGCCGGTCGATATGAGTCACCCCCTCATCTCCGAAAACGTCATAGCGACACCACATTTCGCCGGGGTTACTGTCGTCTCGTACGAGGGAATAGCCCGGATATTTGTGGAGAACATCCGGAGGTACGAATCGGGGGAGACACCACTTTACCTCGCGAATGCTCCTGATCAGCTGAGGAAAAGAGATCCTGAGCAGTGATCCAAATCTTCATACGCCACCGTGATCCTGTTTCCCTATGGATGTTCCAGCCGTCTTTGAAATAATCCATATATGCGCAGTCCTGCTTGGAATCGCCGGAGCAATATTGATTATTTACGGTGGGTTCCGGGCGATAATCCGTGTAATCCTGCTGGAACTCTCAAAGACGGCATATACCTACAACCAGATCCGGCGGGATCTTACCGACAAGATCGTTTTCGGACTGGATTTCCTGATCGCAGCGGATATCCTCGCCACGCTCCTCTCCCCTACCCAGCAGGATCTCATTAATCTTGGTGTTGTGGTGGTTATCCGGACGATCCTCGGTTATTTTCTGTCGAAGGAAGCTGCGGAATTCAATCTCCAGTAATTCTTTTCCGGTGTGACAAGTCGGACAAAAATTTTTTGCCCGGAGATCTATCATAATTGCCCGGTCGGAATATCAGGGAAAATGTCCTGCTCTCAGGAACCGGCAATTAATGACCGGGTAGAGACATATCTGAGAGAAGAGCAGGTATATTTCATGAACCCGAGCGAAGATCCCTGGCAGAAAAAGGCTTGTGAAAATGCAGAACGACTGGAAAAAGAGATAGGGCACCTCCTGGAGCTCATCGTCCCGATACGGGAGAAACGCCCCCTCATTACAAAATACCAGGACTTCTGGAACCACGCCAGGCAGATATTCGATCTGTTCAGGACCTTAAAACCGATCACCCAAGAAGATCGGGACCGGCTCTGGAAGCAGTTTTCGGATTTTTGCGCGGAAGTCAAGGAAAGCCAGCGTTCCGAGTACGGAACTCTTGAATCCCTGTCAAAAGGCCATTACGACGAGTTAATGGAGCACGCCGACGCAGCGTCTATCCCCCCGGGTAAGGAGTTTCCGGACCTTGAAAAACTCATGGAACGGGGCTATTCACTCAAGATTACTGCTGACCTGCTGGGAAAATACAAGCACGAGATGATTGCTCACCATAAGAAACGGTGTTTTCAGCATATCCAGCAGCGTCGGAAGGCCCTTGATACCGCATGGGAAATGTTCGCCTCAGAAAAAATCCGACATGACACCGGCCGGGTCTCGACCCTGCGGAAGAATATCGAGAAGAATTATGAGCGGTACCGGAAAGCCTCCGGGGCCCGGGACCATTTCCAAAATATTGTTGACGAGCTAAGGGGAAAGATTTCAACGGTCTGGAACGAGGAGTGGCGGGCTGATGCCATCCGCAGGGTTGTTGAGACAGAACGCAGGATCCATGAGATCGACGAAGGCAAGCGAAGGCTTGAGCTGTGGATCGCAGAAGACGAACGAACCCTCCGCGGTTAATTCCGTTCAGGCTGGCAACCGGCACTATATGGAAGAGAATTTTAGGGAGAACGCAACCATGGTAACTAGTGGAGAGAGGCATATGGCAACAGATCCCGTGTGTTTAGCAGTTATCGATGATGACAAGGTCCGGTTCAGGAGCACGTACAAGGACACGGAATATTCGTTCTGCTGCGATTATTGCAGGAAACATTTCGAAGAGAATCCAAAACGGTACTGCCGTATCGCTCACGATGTTAGTGTCGATCTGAAGCAGGCGATCTGAAACGGACAATTTAAAAACCCGTTTCGGTTTTTTTTCTTTATAGTGCCCGGAAGACAATCCAGGCACCCCGCACTCCGGAAGCTTCGTAGTTTCTCCGGCCTTTTTCTCTCTTATGTGTTAATTTTCGAATCCGCCTTCTCTGACAGAAGGATCCTTGACTTTCCCGATGCAGAGCAGGTAGCGAATGTTCTCTAATGGCAACAACCTCCAGTGACTCCGGCGAAAAATGGCTTCCTTTGGAAGCCTGCGGAATTAAAAAAAAAGTGTTAGATGAAGAGCGGCGCGAGCACGAGCGTCAGCGTAGCGAGGAGCTTGATGAGCACGTGGAGCGATGGGCCGGCGGTGTCCTTGAACGGATCGCCAACAGTGTCTCCGATGACTGCTGCCTTGTGGGCCTCACTCTTCTTGCCGCCGTGTACGCCGGTCTCGATGTATTTCTTGGCATTGTCCCATGCACCCCCGCTGTTATTGAGGATGAGTGCAAGGAGGATGCCGGTGATGGTTGCGACCATGAGGAAGCCTGCAAGGGCCTCGTGCTTCATGGTCATACCGATGATGATCGGGAACAGGATCACGAGCGCGCCCGGAAGAACCATGTTCTTCAGCGCACCCTGTGTCGTGATATCGATGACACGGGCATAGTCGGGCTTCTTGGTGCCTGCCATGATTGCCGGGTCCCTGAACTGGATGCGGACCTCTTCGATGACATATTGTGCAGTCTTTGACACTGCACGAATGGCGAGGCTTGCAAAGAGGAAGACCAGCATTGCGCCGATGAGTGCACCGACAAATACGGTAACGTTTGCCAGGTTGACGACTTCGAATGCCTTGCAGGTGAGCTTGGCGATGTCGGCCATGTAGGCGTTGATCAGCAGGAATACTGCGAGGGACGCGCTGCCGATGGCATACCCTTTGGTAAGTGCCTTGGTTGTGTTGCCGGCTGCGTCGAGCTTGTCCATGCGGTGCCTGACCTCGTCAGGTGCCTGGCTCATCTCGACGATACCGCCGGCGTTGTCGGCAATGGGGCCGAAGGTGTCCATGGTAAGGACGTAGGCACAGACCATCAGCATACCGATGGTTGCAACGGCAGTACCATAAAGGCCACCCTGCGGAATTCCGGTCATAGTCCCGAACCAGTACGAGAGCAGGAGCGAGACTCCGATGAGAACTGCCGGGACAAAGGTGGTCTCGAGACCGACCGAGAATCCCATGATGATGTTGGTTCCCGCGCCGGTCTCAGAGGCGTTTGCGATATCCTGCACTGGCCGGTAGTGGTGGTCGGTGTAGTAGAGGGTGACCCTGAGGAAGGCGACAGAAAGCGCAATACCCACGAAACCTGCAAGGACGAAGTATATCCAGCCGGGTGTTGCACCAAGGAGGTAGTAGACCCCGCCTGCAAGGAAGATCGCCGAGATGATTGCAGTGATGTAGTATCCGCGGTTCATGGCATCCATCGGGTTGGCTCCGTCTTTTCCTTTGACGGAGAGGATGCCGATCATGCTCGCAAGGAGACCGAGTGAACACATAACGATCGGGAAGAGAATGCCGTTGACTCCGAAGATCGGGAAGAGCGCGACACCGAGGATCATCGCACCGATATTCTCGGCTGCGGTGGACTCGAAGAGATCGGCCCCACGGCCTGCACAGTCCCCGACATTGTCACCGACGAGGTCGGCAATGGTGGCCGGGTTCCGGACATCGTCTTCAGGGATACCGGCTTCGACCTTACCGACAATGTCTGCACCGACGTCGGCTGCTTTCGTGTAGATACCGCCACCGAGCTGGGCGAAGAGTGCAACAAACGATGCACCGAAGGCAAAGCCGATGATGACGAACGGGGTGTGGGTCGGGTCTGCACCGAGGGCGATGTACGTCAGCGAGACACCGAGGAGTGACATCGAGGTGATGATCAGACCGGAGATGGCCCCGCCCCGGAACGAGAAGTCAAGTGCCTTACCGTCGCTCTTCTGGGCTGCTGATGCAGTGCGGATATTTGTCCTGACGGCAATCCACATGGCAACGACACCGGCGACAGCGCTGCAGGCTGCACCGACAATGAAGGCACCCGCGGTTGCCAGGGCGATTGCCTGTTGTCCCGTGAGGTAGTAGACAGCGAAGATCGCCACTGCGCCAACGATGGCGAGAATGGCGATAGTTGAGTACTGGCGCTTGATGAATGCTTCCGCACCCACCCGGATCGCATCAGCGACCTCGCGCATCTTTGGCGTACCCTCGTCCTGCGAGAGGAGATTACGCGTCAGGATTGCTGCAAGGCCCAGAGCGACGATACAGATTGCAATCACGATGAGTAATACAATGTCGATCATTCCTAAACCTCCCCTATACGTTGCCATTCCTGAATCAGCGACCACAAAGCCCATCATTATCTTTTTTTGATTCCGGCCGGATTCTGGTTCAGAGACGACGTAATCAGGTCTGATATATTCTAACGGCAGAGAGAGCTGCACGGATGACCCATAGGAAAGGCACAGGGCAGGTCCATGATCTTGCAAGAGACCCACCGCTAAACAACCAATCCTTTAGTCAGTAATAAGTTCAATTCCGGGACATTAAACTCTTATCATTCGGAGGAAGGGGAAAAAAACCGGTATATTCGGCCCGGAATACCGTTTCGGCAAAGTATGGTTGATTTTTAGTTTCCCTGATTTTGCCGGCCGGACCATCCGGCAGACACTCAATTCACTATGATTAATAATGATAAATTCGAATATTCAATGCAGGAGGACAGCGAGTGCAAATCGTACAGCTTATACTGTTTCTCATCCTCTTCCCGCTGGTAACAGCAGTCTTCATGCTTTTTGTCGGGAAAGATGTGGAACGCAGATGGATTGTCAAACTCTCCGCACTGGTCATCGGTGTGGTGCTTGTATATCTGTTAATTACGGGATTCAACAAGGGAACCCTGTTCTTTGATATCGGCGGTGAACCGATTGGCCTTCTGATGTTTGCGATCGAGCTTGCGATCGCAGCTTTCATCCTGTACATGGGTGTCAGGTACAAAAACTATCTCGTTGTTGGCCTGATCATCCTGCAGACCCTGATAATGGTTGCTTTCGAGGCAATGTTCACCGGAAAAGTTGAGGTAAGCTCCAATCTTTTCGTGGACCAGTTCTCGATCATAATGGCCCTCATCATCGGGATCATCGGCAGCCTCATCTGCGTGTATGCAATCGGGTACATGAGACACTTCCACGAGCACCATACCGGCATTCCGGACAAGCGAAACCAGTTCTTTTTTATCCTGTTCGCCTTCATTGCAGCGATGTTCGGGCTGGTATTCTCGAACAATATCATCTGGATGTACTTCTTCTGGGAGATCACGACCCTCTGTTCGTTCCTGCTTATCGGGTACACAAAAACCAAGGAAGCCACGAAGAATGCGTTCACTGCACTCTGGATGAACCTGCTCGGCGGAGTTGCATTCTCGATTGCGATCCTTTACCTTGCGACCCTTGGCGGTGGAGTTCTGGGGCTCGACCAGCTGCTTGCTTCCGGGAAGGCCGTTGCCCTTATCCCCGCAGCGCTCATCGGGTTTGCGGGTCTCACGAAAGCAGCCCAGCTGCCGTTCTCCTCCTGGCTTGTCGGTGCAATGGTTGCGCCAACGCCCGTCTCTGCATTGCTCCACTCGAGCACCATGGTAAAAGCAGGCGTCTATATCATCGTCCGGCTCGCACCCATCTACCAGGCGTCGGCAACTGGTTATGCCCTGGCTCTTGTCGGGGCCACGACCTTCCTCCTCGCGTCGGGGATTGCCGTATCCCAGACGAACGCGAAGCGCGTCCTTGCGTATTCGACCATCGCAAATCTTGGCCTAATCGTGGCCTGCGCAGGCATAGGTACGTACGAGGCGATATGGGCCGCGATCCTGCTAATCATCTTCCACGCGATCTCCAAGTCGCTCCTCTTCATGAGCGTGGGAACTGCGGAGCACCATATATTGAGCCGGGACATCGAGAATATGCACGGCCTCATCAACCGGATGCCGAGGGTCGCCGCAATGATGGTGATTGGTATCGCCGGCATGTTCCTCGCACCGTTCGGAATGCTGATCTCCAAATGGGTGGCGATCAGGGCGTTCATCGATGCATCGTTTGGATTTATCTTTGTTATAATCCTCGCGTTCGGGAGCGCTATCACCGTTTTCTTCTGGGCGAAATGGATGGGTAAAATCATCTCGGGAACTCCTGACAGCGAGAATATCGAAGGAAAAGTGGACCGCAGCGAGTGGATAGCCCTCGTCTCGATTGCAGGGCTCTCGATTATCACCACCTTCATCTTCCCGCTTATCTCGACGTTCCTCGTCAAGCCGTTCCTTATCCGGAACTACGGGTACACAACGCAGATCTCCCAATACAATATTACGATAATGATCATGATGCTTGTCCTGATCGTTGTCCTCCCCCTGAGCGTCCTCCTTCCGCACCGGAAACACCGGCACGCAGCGATCTATATGGGCGGGGTGACAACCAATGCGAACCTCCAGTTCACCGGGGCTCTCGGCATCAAGCGGCAGGTCGAACTCTCCAACTACTACCTTGAGAGCATGTTCGGTGAGAAGAAACTCAAAACGCTCGGCATATATCTCTGCACGGGAATCATCGCCATCATGTTCATAGCAATCGTTGCAGGCAGGGTGATCTCATGATATCTGTAGTCTGGGCTATCGTCTTCATCCTCCTTGCACCGATCGCGGGAGGTCTTATCGCTGGTATCGACCGCAAGATAACCGCACGGATGCAGGGCAGGTACGGACCGCCGATCCTCCAGCCGTTCTACGATGTCGGCAAGCTCTTCGAGAAGGAGCACATCGTCGTGAACGAGACGCAGATCTTCTACGTTATCTGCTACTTTGTCTTTATGGTCTTCACGGGAGCGCTCTTCTTCTCGGGAGCTGACCTCCTGCTGACGATCTTCGCGCTTACGCTTGCCCAGATTTTTCTCGTCCTCGGTGCGTACGCAACCTACTCACCATACAGCCACGTCGGTGCAGAACGGGAACTCATCCAGATCATGGCGTACGAACCGATGGTAATCCTCGCGGCTGTCGGAATGTACATGGTCACGAAGAGCTTCAATGTCAGCGATATAGCGGCTTCATCGCTTCCGGTCGTGCTTTTCATCCCGGGTATCTTCCTCGGTTTCCTTTATGTCCTGACTATCAAGCTGCGCAAATCGCCGTTCGATATCTCGACTTCGCACCACGCACACCAGGAGATCGTGAAGGGGATAACCACCGAGTTCTCGGGCCCCTCACTCGGGCTGATCGAGATCACCCACTGGTACGAGACGGTCTTCCTCCTCGGATTTGTCTACCTGTTCTTCGGGTGGAATCCCGTTCTTGCGATCATTGCGGTTGCCGTCATCTATCTCTTCGAAATACTCATCGACAACACAAATGCAAGGGTAAAGTGGCAGCTTGCCATGAAGAGCTCGTGGGCGGTTGCCGCAATAGTCGGAGTGGTAAACCTTGGAGCACTATATTATTTCGTGGGGGTGTGAGCAATGGCTTACCTGAAAAAATCACCATGGATCATTCATTATGATGCATCGAGCTGCAACGGGTGTGATATCGAGATACTCGCCTGCCTTACACCGATGTACGATGTCGAGCGGTTCGGTATCATCAACACGGGAAACCCCAAACACGCCGATATTTTCGTCGTAACGGGAAGCGTTAACGAGCAGAACAGGGAGGTCATCCTCAATATCTACAACCAGATGCCGAGCCCGAAAGCCGTTGTGGCTGTTGGTATCTGCGCAACCTCGGGTGGTGTATTTCGGGAGTGTTACAATGTCATGGGTGGAATCGACCCAATCCTCCCGGTTGACGTGTATGTCCCCGGCTGCGCAGCCCGACCCGAATCGATCATTGATGGTATCGTTACTGCCTGGGGCATCCTCGAAGAGAAGAGAAAGACCATGAAGCCGGCCGCTGACCTGACGTTCCCGGAAAGGCCCGGGATCGATATCGCTCCTGCCGGGGGTGCACAATGACTTTTGAAAAAGAAACACTCATACCCATAGAGATCGGCGAGCTGCTGGCGAAGACAGAACAGTACAAAAAAGAGGGAAACCGTCTCGTCCAGATCGGGTGCACAAAGGTTGGCGATCTGTATGAGATCAACTACTCTTTCGACAAGGATTTCGTATTCCAGACGATCCGGATAACGATTTCCCAGACCACGGAACTGCCAAGTATCAGCGGGATCTACTGGGGAGCATTCGTGTACGAGAACGAGATCCACGACCTCTACGGTATCACGGTAAAGGGAATGAGCGTCGATTTCAAGGGCACATTCTACCGGACCATGATCAAATATCCCTTCAGTTCAGTCGCGGTTAAGGAGGACAACCCATGCCTAAACAAGTAATTATCCCCTTTGGTCCCCAGCACCCGGTGCTTCCGGAGCCTCTCCACCTCGATCTCGTGCTTGAAGACGAGACCGTTGTCGATGTCCTCCCGTCAATCGGCTACGTGCACCGGGGGCTTGAGAAGCTCGTCGAGAAACGCGAGTGTACCGAGTACGTCTTCATCGCAGAGCGGATCTGTGGTATCTGCAGCTACATCCACAGCAACACCTATGTCAGCGGTGTAGAACAGATCATGGGCCTCGAAGTTCCTGAGCGAGCCCAGTATCTCAGGACCATCTGGTCGGAGTTATCGAGGCTTCACTCCCACCTCCTCTGGCTCGGGCTTTTCGCCGACGGTCTCGGGTTCGAGAGCGTCTTCATGAACGCTTGGAAACTCCGGGAGCACGTTCTTGATGAGCTCGAAGCGACAACCGGCGGCCGGGTCATCCAGGGCGTCAACAAGGTTGGCGGGGTCAAGCGCGATATCAGCCCGGAAAAACTGGACGAGATGGTGAAGGGCTTAAAAGAGATGGAGACCGAACTCCAGCGGCTCACCAATGTCTTCCTGTACGACAAGTCCATCGCAAGCCGTTTGAAAGGTGTGGGCGTCCTGAACAAAGAGGACGCGTACTATCTTGGTGCGGTAGGACCTACTGCCCGGGGGAGCGGTGTTGCGATCGACCTCCGGCAGACCGGGTACAATGCGTACGACAAGATAAACTTCAAACCCGTTGTAGAGACTGATGGTGACAGCTGGGCACGGTGCATTGTCAGGGCAAAGGAGATGTTCACCTCAATCGATATCATCGAGCAGTGCGTGAAGAAGATCCCCGACGGGCCGGTCGATATGAAAGTCAACGGTACCCCTAGCGGGGAATATTTCTCTCGTGCGGAGCAACCGCGGGGCGAGGTCATCCATTACATTAAGGGTAACGGGACAAAGCACCTCGTCCGGCACCGGGTGCGCACGCCGACCTTCACCAACATCCCGCCGCTGGTCAAGCTCCTCAAGGGTGTCCAGCTTGCGGATGTCCCGGTCGTTGTCCTGACCATCGATCCCTGTATCGGCTGCGCGGAGAGGTGAGGTGGATCATGACGTTCTTTGAAATGACAGGTACGGTGATCCGGAGCTTGTTCAAAAAGCCTGCAACCCTTATGTACCCTGTCCGGCCGGGGAAGAAGAGCTCGTTGAGCCGGGGGCACGTCACGATCGATCCGGAGAACTGCATCCTGTGCCGGTCCTGCCAGCGCAAGTGCCTGACCGGGGCGATCTGCGTTGAGGTCAAGGAAAAGAGCTGGCAGATCGACCGGCTGCGGTGCGTGGTCTGCAACGCGTGCGTCGATGTCTGCCCGACAAAATGTCTCACTATGGACACGCAGTATACTCCTCCCATGACCACCCGCGCAGGGATTTATAAAACACCGGTTGCGGGCCCGAAGAAGAAAGTCCCCGCGGCTACTGCACCCGCAACACCCGTTGGTGGAGCGCCAGTAGCGGAACCGGCAAAAGAATAATTTTTTCGCCCGGCTTCTCCTTTCGGCAAAGGACAGCAGTATCGAGAGCCGTTCGCCCTGCACTTTTTCTTTAGAGCTCGGATCTCCTGGAGAGTGCTGTCGTTTTCCTCCTCTTGTCATCGGGTCTCTCAGAGAGGACCTGCACTTTCGGCGGCGATCCCCTGCGTGCGGAATTCCTCCCATACCCGGTTCGTGATATCGGAGTTGAAGAGAAACTCGTACCGGAGATCGGTAACGTACGCCTTGATACGGATCTGCCGGTAGAATGGGAAATCATTGAGAAGGATGGTGCACGGGCCCTCCTTAGATACCGAAGCGTACTTCGAGGTAACGGCTCCCTCGCAATGCGGAGAGCGGGCTCGGCGGGGCACCGGGCGTCGATGTAGATGTCCGTAACCACATGCATCGTTAAGTTCCCCGTGTTGTTGCTCGTCGTCGGGTCAGTAAAGATACTGTAGTTCGGGACCGATACCTGCGAATCGTCCGGAGTCAGGAGCCGGGTGGAACGGAGCCCGATGTCGGTGACCTCGCCGTAATGATCGCCGAACGTAACCTTGTGCCCGATCTGGAACGGGGTCTTGACCATGATGACGATCCCCCCGACGAAATCCGCGAAAAGGTCCTTAATCCCGAATGCGAGGATGGCACCCGAAACCCCGAAGAAGGTGATGATCTCGGTAAACCCGATCTGGGGGCTTGCGACAATGCCGATGACATTCCAGAGAACAAGGATGTAGATGAAGATCTTCGCAAACGGAATGATCATCTTTATCCAGGTCCGGTAATAGGGAAGGACTTCGGCAGCCTGAGACAGGGCAAACGAGATTATCCGCATCGCGATATAGGCGATAACGAGAAGGATGATCAGCCAGATGACAACTCCTCCAGTAATTCCGGAAAGACTTATCTGGATCGAACCGAGGTCCGGAGTGATGTTCGGCATCAGGGTACCCCTTTGAGCCCGCGGAGAGGGGTAAGGACGCTGTTTGCAAGAATCGGCCGGATCCGGAACTGCCCTTCGACCTCTTCAACGATCTCCTTGGACCGGAACATGTGCAGGGCCGCTCCCGCCATCTTCCCGCGAATCGCCCCGAGTCCGGACATATCCACCGATTCCAGCATAAGAATGCTTGCGAGTACATGGCGCTCATTGATCGTGAGGCTTGCAATCACCGGCGGCTCGTGGATCCGGCTGAGCCGAATCGCCGGGTAATCTATACTTGCATTCCAAACCTCCGCTGCTACACAGGGATTCCCCTGCGCAACCCGGGTGATCCGGGAAAGGATCGCACCTTTTGGTGATCGTTCCCTCTCCTTCCTGCTCAGCGCCGATTTGAGAATGGCAAAATTAAACGATATCCATGGGATAGAAATCTTCAGGCTGGTTAACGAAATTGCAATCTTCCGGTTGATATCAGATTCTACAAACGATCGCATGAGCGTCGCGTCGTTGACGTACGTAATCCCCGAACCATAAGCGGCATCGACAGCCTTCTGGAGAAGATCCGGGGTAAACGGGGGAATGTCAATGATCTTCGCGTGGTATGCATCCATACCGGTAACCGCGGTACAGTCATTCCATGCACTGGTGTTCCATCCGGAGATTACCGTTGATTCAGTTTCCGCGAGAAATTCGAGGTATGTTTCAAGCTGTGAGAATCCCCCAATCCTCCGTGTTGCAAGGTACTGGGCGTTATTGAGGAAGAGCAGCGGAGTACCAGTATAGGGTTCCAGTTCCCTCCTGATGTCAGCGACCGGTGAAGAGAACGTATGGATAGCTGCACGCTCAGGAAAGGCATCCGCGAGTTTCGCGATAAGCCGATCACGGCCTGAGTACAGGTTACCTGTTACGGCAATATGTGTCCCATGGCGTCCGCTGGCGACCGCGATGACATCTCGTATCCTGCGAAAGACCGGCTCGTTGAGGGTATCGGTATCTACCCCGGGCAGGAGAGTGGGGTGTACTCCGTCATGCAGGTGAAAGATATCGCGGAGCTACATAATGTTTTGCCCGGGATTCCGTCCCGTTGCGGTTGATGGGGAATCCCGGAAAACGGGAACACGGGGCATCCCGGGACTGCCTGATGAGAGAAAATAGAAACGCAGCTCAGGAGGATTTTTAGTTCAGAAAGGTGAACGTCTCCGGCTGGAGCGTCTGGAGATCGACAACAACTGCCTGTGCAGGTGTCGGGTTGACGTTCATCTGTTTCTGGAACTTGGTCTGGGACTGCCAGGTACCGGCATTGATGCCGAGCACCCCCCGGTACTGAGTAATCCCCCGGATGTGGACATGGCCGGTGTGCAGAATCTCGGGCAGCGGGTCGATGATGAGCCGGTCGGTTTTGCCTGCGGCAATCGGGGTCCTGCGCCCGTAAGCGGGTGCAAGGTGGCGGCGCTGGAGGATCTCCTGCATCATCTCCCCGCTTTTATCATAACTGGCGTCGGGGATCAATCCGATCATGTCATCGATTGACCGCCCGTGGTACATCAGCACCCGGACGCCCTGGAGGTTTACGAGCCCCGGGTTCTCGACCTGCATGCAGTTTTTCGGGAACTTCTTTGTGAACTGCTCGGGTATAACTGGTTGTGGTTCTGCGCCCCGAACGAGATCGTGGTTGCCCGGTGAGACAATGATCGTGATCCTTGACGGAAGATCTGCCATCATCTCGCCGAACGCGTCGTACTGCTCGTAGATATTCTTGATTGTCAGCTCGCTCTCCTGCCCGGGGTAGATACCGATTCCGTCAACGAGATCGCCGGCTATCAGCAGGTAGGTAATATCCGATTCGTGGAGCCAGTCGGCGAACCGGTGCCAGCAGTCGGAAAGGAAGGTGTCACTACCCACGTGCACGTCAGAGATAAAAGCAGCCTTGCCCGGCCGGTCGCTCAGGAACGGCTTGTTGTCGATCCGGATATCCGGCCGGTAGAGGGTGTCTGCGAAAAAAAGTTTCCCATCGCTCGAGAGTTTTCCCTTGACACCGATAACCTCGTCCGGGATGAGCCGCTCGGCATCGGCAAAGACCGGCCGGTCCTTCCGGAAGAGGACCGACATATTGGTGGTCGAGTCTTCAAGATCGGCAATCCGGTGACCGTTGGTCGTGGTCTTGACCTCCGTAACCATGCCGATAACGGTCGCTTCTTCCTGCCGGTACCGGGCCGACCGGGTGAGTCCCTCCATCGGCATGACGCTGGTCCGGTTCCGGATCATATTGCCGAGCCGGTTGAACCGGTCCCGGAAGTAGTGGAGATAATCGGCGGACCCTGCAACCGGCCCTGCGGTTCCCGGTATCCCGCTCACCACTTCGACCGAGGGGTCGCTGAGGAACCGGGTCCCGTCCCGGGTGGTGTTCATGCCCGGGATGTGTTTTGCGGAAACAACGATTGCATCGGGAGGGACGCCGGCGATGATACGCTCGATCAGCCCAGGCTCGTCCTGCTCCTGGATATAGCGCACCACATCGGGGTGCACCTGGAGCCGGGTATCGAGGAACCGGTGGGTGATCTCCCGCGCATCAAGCATGGAATTTGGTTCGCCTCCTGAGAAAATATAGCATGATGATCTGACATGGAAAGCTTGTCCGGCTGCCATTATCCTGCCGGCGTCCGGGAAGAAATAGTACGGGTTCATCTACCCTCAACCCAAAAGTTAAGGGATAATATCCTGGATACCATGTACGACCTCCTCCCGATGCTGGCGCTCGGGTCTGTCATCGGCCTCACCGGAGTGCTTGCGCCCGGCCCGACGCTGGTTGCGACCATCACAGCCTCTCTTTCCGGTGACTGGACAACCGGGCTGAAGATCTCCCTCGGTCATATCATCGCCGAATCTGTCATCTTCATTCTTATTGTCATGGGACTCGCAGGTCTTGCCCTTCCGTACACGAATGCGATCGCGGGAATCGGTGGGATCGCTCTGGTCGCATTCGGGATCCTTACGATCCGGGGAAGCAGCTCGGCAACCATGACCGTTTCGGAAGGAAAAACCGCATCGAACCCCGTTGTCGCCGGCCTTGTTACGAGCGCTGCAAACCCGTACTTCTGGATCTGGTGGCTCTCAATAGGGAGCGCGATGATAATTGCCGGGCTGCAGGGAGGGATCGTGCTTGCCGGAGCCTTCATGATCGGCCACTGGAGCGCCGATACCGGATGGTTCACCCTTGTCTCAACCGGCATCTCCCGGGGAAAAACGATCCTTCCTGACGGGGTTTACCGGAAGGTCATTGCTGCCTGTGGGTTCGTCCTCATCATCTTTGGCATGTACTATCTCTCCCGCCTCATTCTGTGAGCAAAAAACCCGGACGAAGGATTGTGAAGGGTTAAACCCTATGACAAAAACATACAATACAGGACGAAAATCATGGTTGAAAAAGACGGAAAGCGGGATATCCGTACGCTGATCCGGCAGTTCCGGACAAACGAGCACTGGGCGGTCTCCCTTGCGCGGGATGCCCTCTGGCTGGTCGCGGTGGTTGGCAGTGTCGCGCTTGCCCTGTACCTCATCTGCGGCACCTGGCCGGCCGTTGTCACCATCGAATCGAAGAGCATGGACCCGCACATGAAGATCGGGGATCTCGTCGTGGTCGTGCAGAAAGACCGGTACGGTGCGTTCCAGACATGGCTTGACGGGACGACATCCGGGTATACAAAATACGAGGAATACGGGGATGTGATCATCTACAAGCCAAATGGCCTGATCAATGTCCATCCCATCATCCACCGGGCTATACAATACGTCGACGGTTCGTCGGTGACCGAGATCAAGGGACACAAACTCATCGGGAACTATACTCCGCCCCATGCCGGTTATATCACGTGGGGGGACAACAACGCCTATCCCGACCAGCGACAGGCTTACCCGAATATCGGCGTAGTCGAACCCGTTAAGGAAGACTGGATTATCGGCAAGGCACTCTTCGCCGTTCCGCTTGTCGGGTACCTCCCGCTCAACATCTGGGCGGTAGCGATCGTCGTAATCATCGCGATGGTCCTGCATGAACTCTACCTCCGCTCGAAAGAGAACGAAACCACAGGCACCGGAAGCGCAAAACCGAAGAAGACCGGGAAGAAACAGCGATGAGAGACACCATGACTTCCATTCCTGTGCTCCTTGCCGATGTGATGGGAGGGCACCGGCTCACAAACCTGGAGGCAACCCGGCTCCTTGAAGCCCGGGGTCGCGACGTACTCCGGATAGTCTCTGCCGCCGATGAGATGCGGGAGCGTAAAGTCGGTGACATCGTCACCTACGTTCGGAACCAGAACCTCCACGTGACAAACATCTGCAAGAATCTCTGCGGGTTCTGCGGTTTTGGCAGGAAATCGACGGACGAGGGTGCCTACTGCCACGACAAAGCAGGAATCCAGGCGCAGGCCCGGCTCGCCCATGAACGGAAAGTCACTGAGATCTGCCTCCTCTCCGGGGTTCACCCGGCCTTTACCCTCGATACCTTTGTCGACCTGATCCACTGGGTGCACGAGGCATCTCCCGGCGTCCATGTCCACGCATTCAGCCCGGATGAGGTCGCCCATGTGGCAAAGGGGGGCAATATCCCCACTACCGAAGTCATCGCCCGGCTCCGGGAGGAAGGGCTCGGGACGATCCAGGGAACCGCAGCCGAGATCCTGGTCGACTCCGTCCGCGAGGTTATCTGCCCCCGGAAGGTCCCGACCGCGGACTGGGTACGGATCATCAAAGAGGCTCACCATCTTGGCCTGCGATCAACGGCGACCATTATGTACGGATCCTACGAGACTTCCGCGGGCCAGGCGGAGCACCTCGGGCTCCTGCGAGCTGTCCAGGACGAGACCGGAGGATTTACCGAGCTTGTCACCCTCCCCTACGTCCACACGAACACCCCGATATACCAGCAGGGGATAGCAAGGGCAGGCCCGACCGGCAGGGAAGACCTCTTGATGCTTGCCGTATCGCGGCTCTTTCTCGATAACTTCACGAACATCCAGGTAGCATGGGGCAAGGTCGGCCTGAAGATGACCCAGCTCGCCCTGCTTTCCGGGGCAAACGATCTTGCAGGCACCATGTTCACTGATGACGTTACCGGTAATGCAGGTGCTTCCGGCTCGGATTACCTTGACCCAAGGGACATGGACCGGATCGTAAAAGACCTCGGACGGACACTCCGGCAGAGGACAACACTGTACGAGCTGGTGTAACGCCCGATCGTGTCACAGAAAAACCGGTTTTAAAATTCCTTAACCATCCGGCGCACCGGCGAACATGAATTTCACTTCGCAACCTTTTTTGAGACCGGGTCTCAAGTTCTATAATTCAGGAGTAAAATTCTATGTTGTTTGAATTACTGGTCCTCCTTATCGGTATCGCATTCGGGTTTTTCCATAAAGGCAAAGAAGACTTCTGGGGGCACTTAAAGACCGGTGGCATCATCGGTATCGTGCTTGCCATCATCTTCGCATTGCTCTCGTTCTTCTTCCTGCCCGGGGCACTCGGCCTTGGTCTCGGGATGCTCGGCGCCATCGGGATCTTCATCGGTGTTGTCATTCTTGTTATCATCTTCATCATCGGTGCCTTTATTGGCAATTTCCTCGAAGCAAAGCTGAAAAAGTAATGTTAAAAAATATAACGTGTCCGGGGCGGGGTAAAAGAGCCCTCCCTCTCTCTATTTTGGAACTATCCTCTCCATGACGTATTGTTTTTCCGGGCTGCCCGCGTCGAAGAAGCCGGCAGGAAAGAAAAGAGAACCATGAACCGGAAAACAAAAATTCCAAAGATGGGACGTTTTAAAAAAATTCCGGAAAATGACGACTAAAGGAGCTCCAGCGCCTGGCGCCCGGTCATCCCGGTTTTGATTCCCCGTCCCATCGCCGACCGGTTTGCCTCCTTGACGATTCCGGTGAGGATGTTCTCTATCGTGACGATCGATGGTCCTGTAACAGGCCGGACCTTCGCTGCCGGGTAACTGAAGGAATCGAGCGCCGCCACATCGAAAGCCCCGCAACCGATCAAGCCGATGTCGGTCTTGACTGCAACAAGATTTGCGGGCCCGAGGGGAATGACAAAACCTTCTGCATTTTTATGACTCAGACGAACAGCAGTAGAGTGCATAGAATTCTGCATTGATGGTTGTCGTACGGGAATAATAATCATACGGCGCGTGTGGATAGCTTTACTTTTTCTCCTGTGCCATAGTCTCTTGAACAACCCTGAGGCACCATGAACCCGGATCTCAAGACCCTGCTGGACGATGTTATCGGAGGACACCGGTTGAGCGTTGTGGATGCGAACCGGCTCTTCCGGGTCCATGACCGCGATGTCTGGATGATTGCAGAGGCTGCTGACACTGTTCGCGAGCAGCGGGTGGGAAACGGTGTCACGTATGTCCTGAACCAGAACATCAACGTGACCAATATCTGCGTCAATGCCTGCGGGTTTTGCGGGTACTCAAAGAAGGAGGGCGACGAAGGCACGTATTTCCATGACCGGGCCGCGATCCAGGAAAAAGCTGCGCTTGCGAAGGCCCGGCATGTCTCGGAGATCTGCACGGTCAGCGGGCTGCATCCCGGTTTTTCGGCGCAGTCCTACATCGATGTCTACCGCTGGATCCGGGAGGCGGCACCGGGTGTCCATCTTCATGCGAGCAACCCGATGGAAGTTGCCTATGCTGCACGCATGAGCGGGATAAGCACGCGCGAGGTTCTCTACGCAATGAAAGATGCAGGCCTTGGGTCCATGTGCGGGACAGCGGCGGAGATCCTCGTCGATTCGGTCCGGGACAGGATCTGTGCGGAGAAGATCCCGACCGATGAATGGATCCGGATCATCCGGGAGGCACATGGCCTCGGGATAAAAACGACTGCCACCATCATGTACGGGCACTGCGAGACCGACGCTGATCGCGTGGAGCACCTCAATATCCTGAGATCCATCCAGGACGAAACCCATGGGTTCACCGAGTTTGTCCCGCTCTCGTTCATCCACATGAACACGCCTATTTTCCGGGACGGGCTCGTCCGCGCGGGAGCGACCGGGAGGGAGGATCTCCTGATGGTCGCCATCTCCCGTCTCTTCCTCGATAACTTCCGGAACATCCAGGTATCGTGGGTCAAAGAAGGGATAAAGCTGGCCCAGCTCGGGCTTATCGCCGGCGGGAACGATCTCGGCGGGACGATGTTTGAGGAGAGCATATCCAAGGGTGCGGGAGCGGTCAACACCGATTACCTCGACCCGAAAGAGATGAAGCGCGTTGTCGAAGACCTGGGGCGTCGCCTCCGGCGCCGGACGACCTTGTACGAACTGCTCTGACGAGGGAAAAGGGAGGCGAAATGCGACGGAAAGATCGCGAGATTACGGACCGGGCGGAGATGGAAGCGATCTTAAACGATGCGCCAGCCTGCCGGATTGGGCTCACTAGTGGGAAGGAGCCGTATGTTATCCCGGTCTGCTTCGGCTACGAAAACGGGTCGATCTATATTCACTCGGCAAGAAAGGGAAGAAGATCGGGATTTTCAAGGAGAACCCACGCTGTTGCGTGGAAGTCGATATCATCCCGGGCCCGATCCCAAACGAAGATCCCTGTAAGTGGGAGATGCGGTACAGGAGTTTAATCTGCCAGGGCACCGCCCGTTTCGTTGAGGACGATCCGGGAAAGCAGGCAGCACTCGACTGCATCCTCCGGCACTATGGGGCAGAACCCCGGCCCTTCGATGCTGCGACCCTTGGCAGGCTCCGGGTGATCCGGATCGATATCGAAGAGATGACCGGCAAAAAACACGGGTATTAACCGGTCGGAAATTGTTGTTGGGTTAAAGACGGGAGAAGTCCTGCGATACCCTCTCCTGCTCAGTCGTGACTCGGCTTCAGGAACCGCACAATCTTATCGCCGACTTTCCGGGCATCCGCGATTGCTTTCTGGTCTTTTAAGACATCGCCCTTCTCATACCCTACGCCTTTGACCGACCCGAGCGAGACGAACTCATGGGTGTTCAGGAACCCTTCCAGGGTCTGGACTGTTCTGCTCGCGCCCTTCGAAGCGTGCACTGCCACGGCGACTCCTTTTCGTCCCGCGAGTTTATGGTCGTGATAGAGGGAATACGACCGGTCGATGAAGTTCTTGAGATGGCCGCAGACATCGTAATAGTAGGTTGGGGAACCGATGATGAGAACGTCGCTGTCCACGACCTTCCGCATCACCTCGCCCCAGTCGTCCTTCTCCTGGACACAGAACTTCTTCTCTTTGCAGAGCTCGCATCCGGTGCAGGGGAGAATCTTCTTCCCGGCAAGCGAGACGAATTCGGACGGAATTCCCGCATCAGCGGTCTGCTGGAGAATGACCCTGATCAGATCTGCGGTGTTGCCATCTTTCCGGACGCTTCCCGATAACCCAAGGACCTTCATAGTCCCTCCTCATACGTCACGGATATTGATAGTTTGGATGGCCGGGGCAAGCATGAGTGTCTTGAAGGCCGTTATAATCTCCTTCTTCGGGTCATGCTCCCGGAAGAAGAGGTGCGTCGTGCAGGAACAATCGCTGCACCCGAAGTTGCGAATCCCCGGCTCACCGAGGCGCTGGGCGAGCAGGCATTCGAGATCGTGGCCGGTCGCTGCCGAGACCGTGTATTTGAGGGTGAAACCGGGTGCGAGGAGAAGGTGATCGATGTGCCACTTCGGGGACTTCTTCCGGTCACGGAAAAGGGTGACGTGTCGGTCAAGGCGTTTTAACCCCCCGGTCCCGAGCGCTGAACCGACGTAGATGTACCAGCCTTCCGGGAAGGCGATCTCCCCGAGCGCACCGGCCCGTACGGTGGTGCCAGCGGTCGCGAGCACCAGGCAGTAGATCCCTTTATCCATACCCGCTCTGCATCAGCTGCCGGGCTGCGGCGATGCACCGGCTCCCGCCTTCTTCGGTCGGTTCCCCATGCCCGGCATACAGCCCTTCGACATCGAGCGGTGCAAGCCGGTCGAGCGACCGGGCGAGATCCGTTTTGCTTCCATGCGGGAAGTCATACCTGCCGAAGTACCCGTCGGCAAAGACCGTGTCGCCGCTGATGAGGATCCTGTTCTTCTCCGAATAAAGACAGATACAGCCCGGGGTGTGGCCGGGCGCGTGGATGACGAGAAGATCGCCGATGGTGTCGCCGTCTTTGAGTTTTATGTCAGGTATTATCCCCGGGGATCGGGCGCCAAAGTGCATCGAGAGGCTCTTTGTATCGTCGAGGAGACCGACCGCATCGTTCGTGTGGATGGCGATTTTTGCCTTGCACATATGCGCAATCTCCTTCACCCGGGCGATATGGTCATAGTGACAGTGCGTAAGAACGATCGTATCGATCGATTCTTTGAACGGGGCAACTGCCATGGGCGTGATCCCCGCATCTGCAAGGATCGTCCCGACGATGTATGAATTGGCATAGGGCCCTTCTCCCGGTATCCACCTGACCTGCATGCACAATAATAAGGAGCCGGAACAGATGTTTCTTATGGATTCGCTGATCCGGACATGCGAGTGGAGCATACAACAAAGCGTGGAAAAGGTTGCACTGGCTGAGGGGATGGACCCCGAACGGATGGCACGGGCCATTGCCGCAGGAAGAATAGTCATACCGGCAAACCCGGTACGGCAGCATACGCTCTGTGGAATCGGCGAAGGATGCAGGGTCAAGGTCAACGTAAACATCGGGACCTCGGGTTCCCGGTGTGACCCGGCGCTGGAAGTGAAGAAAGGCCGGGCGGCGCTCGATAACGGTGCGGATGCACTCATGGATCTCTCCACGGGCGGCGATCTCGTCGCGATCCGGAAGAAGATCCTCAAGCTCGATACTACGGTCGGGACGGTCCCGATCTACGAGGCAGTCCGCCGGGCAGGAAACACCGGGGACGTGGATGCCGACCTTTTGTTCAAGGTCATCCGCGAGCATTGCAAACAGGGCGTTGATTTCCTCACGCTCCACTGCGGGGTGAACCGGCAGGCTCTCGACGCCCTGAAGCTCGACACCCGGCTCATGGGGGTCGTCAGCAGGGGCGGGTCGTTCCACTGCGCGATGATGATGCGGCGCGAGGAGGAGAACCCGCTCTACGCGGAGTACGATTACCTCTTAGAGATCCTCGCGGAGTATGATGTCACGATCAGCCTCGGCGACGGGATGCGCCCCGGCTGCCTGCAGGACGCGGGGAAGCTCGCAAAGTCGGTCGAGTACGTGACCCTCGGTACCCTCGCGAAGCGTGCGCTGGAGGCCGGCGTCCAGCGGATGATCGAGGGCCCGGGCCACATGCCCATCGACCAGGTGGGCTACAACATCCGGATGATCAAGGAGATCACTGACAACGCCCCCCTCTATCTCCTCGGCCCTCTCGTCACCGACATCGCGCCCGGCTACGACCACGTCGTCGCCGCGATCGGTGGTGCGACCGCGTGCCAGAACGGCGCTGACTTTCTCTGCATGGTCTCGCCGAGCGAGCACCTCGCCCTTCCTGACATTCAGGATATTATAGAAGGGACTCGGATGGCGAAGATCGCGGCCCATGTCGGGGACACGGTCCGGCTGCCGGAAGGCTTCCGGATGGAGCGCGAGGTGCAGATGGCTGACGCCCGGCACCGGCTGGACTGGAACGGCCAGTTCAAGCTCGCCCTCTACGGCGACCATGCCCGGAAGATCCACGACCGGGACGGGAAGACCGAGACCTGCTCAATGTGCGGGGATCTGTGTGCGGTCAAGATGGTGAACGAGCTGTTCGGGACTGGCGGGAAGAAGGGGAAGAAGCCCCGGATAGAAAAATCTGATGCTTAAGTATCAGAGACGAAATATCAGAGACGAAATTTTTTATTTTGCATTTGTTTTCGAATAAACCCTTTAAATCGATAAATCGCAAAAATCCAAACTCATTTTCCCCGATCCCACCCTCACAAAATGTCTGATCAGCACAGAGGTAGTAACAATACACATTGCATTGTACGCTTGTGACAATGCAGGACATACGGTGTAATATTAACGCGGTCCTTCGCGTTGTCAGGAACCGGGCTAACCCTTCCGGCGGGGGTCTGTACTCACTTCAAACATTCAGCTGCCTGCTTGGATTTTATTCTATTACTCGATCTTCCAGTTTGCTTCCTGTATTTTTGTGTCCAGCTCCCTGTGTTCTCTGGCAAGATCATCTGCTTGTTTTTGCAGTTTGGCGATATTTACGGTACTTCTGAATTTCACTTCGGATTTCGTATATCGATCCTGAGTGACAACCGCTGAACTTGCAAGATGGCGGTAAAGTGAATGATTCATCCTGAGGATATCACGGGTGGCGATGGCATCTGAAATTGTCATTCGGCCATCCAGTTTTGTGTTTGAATTGGTCGCATTGATGTGCTGAATTAGATCTTGGAGTTCAGCAGATACACCCACAGCTTCTTTTAATAATTTTTCAGGATCTTCTGCAGGTTTTTCCCCGTCCTGGACTTTTGTATTTTGTAACAGGCGCTGTTGAATCTGGGAATACTTCTGCCAGTTTTATAGTTTACCGTCCCAGTTTGGGAGTTTTCGAATTTAAATCTGTATCTTAAAACGATATATTAGGATTGCATTCCGGATAAATACACTGACGAACCGCCACGAGAAGAGTTTTACATAGGCACGATAGTATCTCTATCCAAATTGCATCCGCAAAGGGTGTTCATCCGTGTGTTAGCGGTTACCGTCCCATACTTTTTTTATGGGCCCCCTCACCCAGAAAATAGAGACCCCCTTATCTCTAAGTATGACAGGGTCCCCCTTCTTTCGGCCGGATACCCCCCGGCCCTAACTCCGCAAGAATAGGAAGAGACCGACCCCCCTCCCCCCTGCCAATCAAAAGATGGGAGCTAAGATGTTCACATTCTCTTTTTCCCGGCAGTTTTTCCTTCAAGTGCTGCCACGATCTCCCCTGCCGTCACATCCACCGCCTCGGTGAACGGGAGCGTCCAGCCCATGATATGATCGATAACGGCATTTCCTTCGATCTCCAGCCTGAGGCCCCCTCTTCCGATAATACTCACGAATGCTTCCAGGAGCGCAAGATCGTAGGAAGTAACCGGGACCGGAATTACGATGTTATTATTCGCAGGGATCTCGATACGTCCGGTATTTCCGGACGCGATCTCCTTCTTTCCGGAACTTGTCCGGAAAAAAACCGTGAACGGGAGGTCGCGGAGGACCGCGTCGATGGGGTTCGGGTTTTCCACCCGGGGATTTACTTCAAGGTCAAGGGAGCTCAGGTGAACGGCGCGAATCGCCACTTTCTCAAGCCGGACCACCGGGTCGCGCAGGGTCAGCATGATTCAGCATGGGATTCGGAATACAAAAAAGTTCGCGCAGATCAGGCAGGAGCCGGGTGTCTCTTCCCTCTCGCGTACGAGGCAAATATCCCGATAATTCCAAGTACGAAGAAGACCGCGAACGCTACGTTCACGCTTTGCTGGAGCTGGGGGAAAACTGATGGGGTAATCTGCACTGTCCCGATGATTGCCGAGAAGACGAGCATCGCGATGGCGAGGCTGAGCATCTGGCCGATAGCCCGCATGGTCGAGACCATGCCGGACGCGATCCCGAGGTGTTTATGGTCGACCGAGCTCATGATTGCGTTCGTGTTTGGCGAGGAGAAGAGGCCATAGCCGAGGCCGAGGATGAGGAGGCCGATTATAATGACCACAATCGGGGTCGATGGCTAAATCAGCATCAGGATCCCGAGGCCGAGGGTCGCGCATCCCATGCCGGCGGTGGCGAGGATCCGCGGTCGATCCGGTCGGACCAGTGGCCGGCGAGGGGCGAGATGATCATCTTGACCACGGGTTGGGCGATAAGGATCAGCCCGGTGGTCTGGGGATCGATCCCCCGGTTGTACTGGAGGCTCAGCAGGAAGCCGACCGCGAAGACGACGGCATAGTTGATCAGCGCTGCAATGTTCGAGAAGAGGAAGACCGTGCTTTCCGTGAAGAGCGAAAGGTTGACCATCGGCGCCTTCACCCGGCGCTCCTGCCACACGAACATGGCAAACCCTGCGAAGCCGAGTGTCATCCAGAGGATGCCTTCGATCGACGGGAGGAGGGTGAGTCCGTAGATGCCGCCGAAGAGCATCATCCCGTACAGGATCGCGCCCGGGAAGTCGAACCAGCGTTCACCGGTTGTAATCCATTCCTCGGGAATGTACATCAGCGTGAGGATGATGACGATGAGGGCGAGGGGAATGTTGACGAGGAAGATGGCCGGCCAGCCGACATTGTGGGTGAGGACCCCGCCGATGAACGGCCCGAGGGAGAGGCCGGCGTAGACGGTTGTGGTGATGATCCCGATAGCCCTGCCGCGCTCACCGGGCCGGAAGACCGCGGTCACGATGGCGATCGAGGTCGAGAAGACCGTTGTCCCGCCGAGCGCCTGGATGAATCCGGGCCGCGATGATGACGGAGCCCGACCATGAGACTGCTGCAAGAAGGGATCCTATGGCGAACAGGACGTTGCCGAGAATAAAGAACTGTTTCCGGCCGTACGTGTCGGCGAGTTTCCCGATGGGGACGATGAAGATCGCGGCGGTGATGAGGTACGCCGAGGTGACCCCACCGAGGGTGACTGCATCGATGGAGAACGACTCGCTGATGGCGGGAAGTGCCACGTTCAGGGACGAGACGGTGTAGGGGACGAGGAACGATGCGAGGAGCATACGATGAGAAGGATACGCTTCCGGGCCGGCTCGTTCATGGGAACATGTTAATCCTGATCCCAGATGAGCGTGATGCCGTGCTGCCGGGGGCCGTTTCGGGCAGCGCTTTATCTTCCGACCACAAAGCCTCAAATTCCTGCCCCTAATCTTGGGATATCATGGAATTACCTCCGTTTTTTTACGAGATATTCGAATTTCTCCCCCGGCAGGGTCCGGGTTGCACGGCAGCGACGCGGGAGGCGTGGTCGTATTTCCCTGCCCTTCCCGACACCGCCCGTGTTCTCGATATCGGGTGCGGCAGCGGTACGCAGACAATCGATCTTGCCGCGCTCACCCGGGGCACCATCACTGCCTTCGACAACCACCAGCCGTTCCTTGATATGGTTGCGGCCCGGGCCCGGAGATCCGGCCTCGAAGGGCGGATCAGGACCGTGAACGCGTCCATGGACGCCCTACCCTTCCGCCGGGAGAGTTCGATGTGATCTGGTCCGAGGGGGCGATCTTCATTATGGGCTTCGAAGAAGGGCTCCGGGCCCGGAAACCGTTCGTGAAGAAGGGTGGGTACATGGTGGTCTCGGATGCCGACTGTTTCGAGTCCGACCCGCCCCGGGAGCTCATGGCCTGGTGGGAGGAGAAAGGGGACGTCCCCACATCCAAGGACGAGATGAAGGAGTGGGTGAAGAGAGCTGGTCTCCGGCTCCTTGCCACCTTCCGGCTGCCCGAAGAGGGCTGGTGGGAGAACTATCACGTCCCGATGCTGGAACGGCTTGCCTCACTGCGAAAGACCAGCGGAGACATCCCTGAAAAGAAAGCGCTCCTGGACGCTCTCGAAGACGAGGCAGAAAATTACCGGAAATACAAGCGGTACTACGGGTACACGTTCTTCGTGATGCAGAACCCCTGAACCGACCGCCCATCAGAAATCCATCGCAGACCTCAGGTACATAAACCATGTATCAGCCACTCGACGAAAAGATCAGAATGCTTGCTCTCTCCCTCGGCGCCGATTACTTCGGAATAGCCGATCTCACCCTTGCCCGGGACTTCATCCAGGCGCAGGGAGGAGAACGGATCGCCCGGTTCCCTCGTGCGGTCGTCCTCGGAATGGTCCTGCAGGACAGCATCGTCGAGCTCCTGCCGGAGAAGGACCGGGCGGGAGCGATACTCTACCGTCATACCACGTACGATGTGGTCAATCTCGCCCTTGACCCGCGCTCCGGGTGGCAAACGTGATCCAGAAGGAAGGCTGTTTTCCATTCCCGCGTCAAAACGGACCGATGATGAGCATATCTCCGGGATATTCTCCCAGAAACTGGGGCCACATCTTGCGGGGCTTGGCTGGATCGGGAAAAGCTGCCTGCTCGTTACTCTCGACCACGGTCCCCGGGTCCGGTGGGTAAATATCCTGACCGACGCACCTTTCGTGTCGATCGGTGCCCCGATGGAACCGCGGTGCGGAAAATGCACCGCGTGCGTAGATATCTGCCCGGAACAGGCTTTTACCGGCAGGGAGTTTCGGGAGGATGAACCCCGGGAGGCCCGGTTCGATGCCGCGGCCGGCGACCGTTACTTCAGGGAGATGGAGAAAGAGAAAGGTGTTGCGGTCTGCGGGCTCTGTCTCTTTGCCTGTCCGCACGGGAAAAAGAAGACACCCGGCTGAACCGGCTCTCATTTCCAGCCCTTCCTGCGTTATCTTCTCCCCGGGTCCCCAAAAAATTGCTAAAGGAAGGTCAGGGATGGAGTTCAAAGATTGGGTCCCGGGAAGATTTGATCCTTCTGATCAGGGCAAGCTCGGGTTTCAGCCCGAGCTCCTTACCGATCCGTTCTGCCTGTTCGAGCTTGTCTGCAATCGCGGCGTACCGGTCCGGGAACGCATACGGTGCCGCGTGGTGGAGCAGCGCCTCGGAGATAAAGATCTGGGCGATACTCCAGTGCGAGGAGATCTGGCAGTAGATCTCAAACGCGTTTGCGTACTTTGTCCCGAGATCCGGCGGTAGCGGCCTGCCGTATCCCTGTCATGCGATCCGCGCGAGCTCGCACTCGCCGATCAGGCCGTGGGCGTACCAGTTTATGTTCCGGATCCGCTGGGAAACCGTCCTGCTCTCCTCGTACAGGGCCAAAGCCCGGGCCAGGTCCTCCGGCGCCGGGGACTGAGTGGATTGAGCGGCCTGATGTGCGGCGAAAGCCCGGACACGCAGGAGCTCGGCCTGCTCGGGCAGCAGCCAGACAAGCCCGCGGATCATCTCCTCGCCGTAGATGGCGGCTGCTTCTGCGTAAACAGCCCCGGCCTCGTCAAATTTTCCCTTGAGCCGGTGAACCGTCCCGGTTCTCCGCAGGACATCCGCCCTGAGTTCCTGTACGTCGGGATCCGTGCAGTCGGGATCCGCCTTACGGCAGAGATCAAGCGCCTGTGCAAACCGTGCAGGCGCCTGTGCCGGAGCAATATCCCCGCTCAGCACCTCGACCTCTCCTGCGCCAAACAACCCTTTTGCCTTTGCGTAGGATCCCGCCTCCCGGTCGCGGGAGATCTCAAGAAACGCTTCCTTTGCGCTGGCAGGATCGTTGAGTCGGAGGAGAAGTTCCTCTTTCGAGATACGTGCCTTCTCAAGGATCGGGGGAAGGAAAACCCCTTCCTTACCCGCAAGCTCGACACCCAGCTGGTAGGAGTCGTATGCATCCTTGTACCGGCTGAGGACATCGAAGAAACCGGTGTACCACCGGTAGAACCGGACTTCCCGCTCCTCGTCCGGGGCGGTCGCGACAGAACGGAGGAAGTCCCGGGCGATGAGGGCCTCGATATCGCCCGGGGGGACTTTTCCGTCGTAGATATCTTCATAGATCCCTTCCAGGTAGTCCCCTATTGCGCTCCTGTTGCCAAGCAGGTTCCGGAACGCCTTGTAGGAGGTTTCGATCTGGTGGCTCCTCTCGGTCCTTTCACCGATGGCAGCGATGTATTTCGGGTGGGGAAGTGCCGCGGTTGTCTCATCTACCATGTGCGAGAGCTCGTGGATCAGGATCGTGATCTGCAGATAATTTACACTTGCTCCGCCAGGAGTGAAGCTACTCTCCCGGACCGGCGGGTGGCAGGTAAAAACCGGATTGTTCCTTCGGAAAATTGCTTTCCCGGAATGAAATAAGGAAAAGTTATTTTTTCAGCAAATTCAGCATCCGCACCGCAAGGTACGCCGCGTTCTCCCCGTTGTCGATCCCCACGCAGGCGACCGGGACACCTTTTGGCATCTGGACGATAGAGAGGAGGGAGTCGAGGCCGTTGAGGGGCCCGCTCACGGGAACGCCGATGACCGGCTTCTTGGTCTTAGACGCGATGACGCCCGGGAGCGCTGCCGAGAGCCCGGCTATCGCGATATAGATCTTCGATGGGCTTCCCTTGACGTACACGTCGAGCTTGTCGGGATCCCGGTGGGCGGAGATCACCTGATAGTCGTAGGAGACCCGGAAATATTCGAGGATCGCTTTTGCCTTGTCCGCAATGGCGCTGTCCGATGCCGAACCACAAATAATCGCTACGTCTGCCATGTCTGCCATCCAAACTTATATTGTGTGTATATAAAAATACTATGAGAAGATCCACATGGAAAAAGAACTACTCCTGATGCTCCCGGGCCCCATGCCGATGCCGGAACGGGTACGGCTCGCGATGTCGCGCCAGGCAATAAACCACCGCAGCGCCGAGTTCGGCGCCGTATATGCAGACTGTGTGCGGGTACTCAAGACCGCCTTTGGGACCACAAACGACCTTTTTGTCATCAGCGGATCGGGGACTGCCGGCATGGAAGCCGCGGTCGCGAACTTCGGCCGGGACAAGGAGATCGCCTGTATCGTCAACGGGAAGTTCGGCGAGCGGCTCCTCAAGATAAGCCAGCGCTACGGGAAAGCGCACGAGATCGGATCCGCGTGGGGAACGCCCGTCGATCTCGTGGCCCTCGAAGCCCGGCTCGAACAGGGCGCTGAGATCGTAACCCTCGTCCACAACGAGACCTCGGCTGGTATCAAAAACCCGGCAAAGGAGATCGGAAGGCTCGCAAAGAAACACGACGCGCTCTTCCTGATGGACGCCATCACCTCCGTCGGCGGGGACGTTGTCGAAGCGGATGCGTGGGGTGCGGACGTTGTCATCACCGGTTCCCAGAAGTGTCTTGCGGCACCTGCGGGACTTGCAGCGGTCTCGGTCAGCAACCGGGCGTGGGAACGGCTCTGCAAGAACCCGCCGTACTACCTCGACCTCGCCGCGTACCGGAAGTGTGCGTCGGGAAAACTGATGGAGACCCCGTATACCCCGGCGGTCCCGCTCTTCCTTGCGCTCCGCGAGGCCTGCCTCATCCTTGAAGAGGAGGGCCTGCAGGCACGGATCGCCCGGCACCAGAAGATGGCAAAGGCGATGCGGGCTGCTGCGGAGGCGTGGGAAGTATCTCTCTTCCCGAAGATCGATGCGAAACACGAGTATTCGACCACGGTCACCGCGTTTGCCTACCCCGACGGGATCAAAGATGATGAGATGCGGGCGATTGTCAAGAAGATGGGCATCGTCATCGCCGGCGGTCAGGATCACCTCAAGGGCAAGATCTTCCGTATCGGCAGCATGGGCGCGGTCAGCGCCCCGGAGCTCCTCTCGACCCTCGCTGCTACGCAGCATGCGCTCAAAAAGCTCGGGCACAAGATGAAGGGCGATGGGGTCGGGGCTGCCTGCGAGGTGCTCGGATGAGAGTTGGTGTTGCGGACACCACCTTCTCGCGCGTCAATATGGGAGTCATCGCTATCGATGAGCTCAAGAAACATGCCAGCGTCTCGATCGAGCGGGTGACGGTACCGGGGATGAAGGATCTCCCGGTCGCCTGCAAGAAGCTGATCGAGGAACGGAAGTGCGACATCGTGATGGCGCTCGGTATGCCCGGGGGAAAAGACAAGGACCGGATGTGCGCCCACGAGGCCTCGCAGGGGCTCATCATGTGCCAGCTGATGACAAACACCCACATCATCGAGGTCTTCGTCCACGAGGACGAGGCAAAGGACGATGCCGAGCTCTCCTGGCTCGCGGAGCAGCGGACCCGGGAGCACGCGGTCAACGCAATCAAGCTGGTGCTCCATCCCAAGGGATTGGAGAAAGAGGCGGGGACCGGGCAGAGGCAGGGGTTCGGCGATGCCGGCCCGGCCCGGTAGCCTGCAAAACCCCCATGAGGGGCGAAGGAATATATCAGGAATAATTCACAAGAAATGATCAAGCATGTGTGACACAAAACCGATAAAACTGGGATTCGTGGTCGCGGAGTTCAACCGCGACATCACCTATATGATGGAGATCGAGGGCCGGGAACACGCAGCATTCCTCGGCGCTGAAGTGACCGAGACCTTCTACGTTCCGGGAGCATACGACATGCCCCTTGCGATCAAGAAGATGCTCAAGGACGGAAAAGTCGATGCAGTCGTTACCATCGGATGCGTTATCGAAGGCTCGACCCAACACGACGAGATCGTGGTGCAGCACGCGGCCCGGAAGATCATCGACCTCTCCTTAGAGTTCGGGAAGCCGGTCACGCTCGGCATCTCGGGCCCTGGCATGACCCGGCTTGAAGCGAACGAGCGGATCGACTACTCCAAGCGTGCCGTTGAATCCGCAATCAAGCTTGTCCAGCGATTGAAATGAAGCCGCTATCGGCGAAGATCGCCGCCGTGACCGAATCGGCGACGATCGCGATCTCCAACAAGGCCAAAGCGATGCAGCGGCAGGGGATCGACGTCATCTCCATCTCCATCGGCGAACCCGACTTCGATACGCCGAAGCACATAACCGATGCCTGCATCGATGCGCTGCGGCGCGGGGAGACGCACTACGCGCCGAGCAACGGGATCCCTGAGCTGACAAGCGCGATCGCGGAGAAGATCGTCAGGGAGAACAAAATCCCCTGTACCCCACAGCAGGTCGTCGTTGCGCCGGGGGCGAAGCAGGCAATCTATGAGACCTGTGAAGCGGTCCTGAACCCGGGCGACGAGGCGATCATCCTCACCCCGGCCTGGGTCTCCTATGAACCCTGTATCCAGATCGCCGGTGGGAAACCGGTCTTCCACGAGATTAACCAGAAAACATTCCAGCTCGACGATTCCCTTTTAGAAAAGGTCAACAAGAAGACCAAGATGATCATCGTCAACTCCCCGTCGAACCCTACGGGTGCTGTTTTTAACAAAAAATCCATGCAGCTCGTCGCGGATCTCTGCGAGGACAAGGACATCTACGCGATCTCGGATGAGATCTACGAGAAGATGATCTACGGCAAGGAGCATCTCTCGCTCGCCTCGCTCGGTGACATGCACCAGCGGACCATCACCATCAACGGTTTCTCGAAGGCCTACGCGATGACCGGCTGGCGCCTCGGCTATGCCGTGGCCCCGAAAGAGATCATTGCGGAGATGTCCAAGGTTCAGCAGCACTCCGTCAGCCAGGCGACGACGTTTGCGATGTTCGGCGCTGTCGCGGCACTCAAAGGCGATCAGAAGTGCGTAGAGGAGATGCGACAGGGGTTCGACAGCAGAAGGAAGTACGTCATCGCCGAGCTCGCGGCTATGGGCTACGAGTCGGCACCGGCCGAGGGTGCGTTCTATGCCTTCGTGAAGGTGAAGGGTGGGGACGATATGGATGTTGCAACCCGCTGGCTGGAGAAGGGCCACGTGGCCGCGACCCCGGGGAGTGCGTTCTATGCGCCGGGATGGATCCGGCTCTCGTATGCGGCTTCGATGGAGAAGCTGCACGAGGCGATGGCGAGGATCCGAAAGGTTGGATAGATCACTTTTTTTTATTTTTTAAGACTCCGGTCCGGATCGATCCCTGTTAGGTATCGAACGGTCACCTGCTGACTCAGAACCCTGCTGCACTACCGTCCTCCTCCAGCGTTGCTCCTGCCTTCCCCTCTCCTCCTTCCGGTCACGTGCGAGGATACCGAAAATGAGTACCGGCAAGGTGATGAGGATGGGCGTCCCGTCTGCCGGAAGGCCAGCACTGTAGGGCGCCCCTTCGAATATAAGGACGAAGATGGCGATCCCTACCGTATACGCCGCATTCCGGCTGGTCTGCAGCCCCCTCCTTCCCCGGCGGGCAATGGTCGAGGATGAGCTTGGAGGTCGGGACGAGCAGATCGCGGAGCTGATCCGGATAAGAATGATGATCAGGATGCCGAAAAGGATCAGGTCCCAGGTCACCAGGGTGAAGCCGGCAAGGGTGAGGAGCGTTAAGAATGCCCCGGCAATGCAGACCGGACGAGACCCGAAGCGGTCGGAGAGATGCCCGGCAACCGGTGATACGAGAATGGCAAAACCGGCCGCTACCATCAGGATAAAGCTGGCGGTAAGTACGGGAAAGCCGAGCCCCAGCGTCAGGATGAATGGGAGGAGGAACATGATCCCTCCCATCGTGAGATCCATGATCGTCTTGCCGATGACCGCATAAGAGAACTGCCGGTTCTTAAAGAGGGTTATATCAAGGATGGGCTCGGGCGTGCGCTGGGCATGAAGGATAAACCCGGCCCAGGGGAGCACCGAGAGAATGTACAGGGCGTGGGGTACGAGGTCAGGGATTGCCGGCTGGTAATCCATGGAGACCCCGAGAAGCAGGGTAACCATCGCAAAGAAAAGGAGAATGGACCCGGCGAAATCAAAGGAACCACCGGAAGGCTGTGCAGGAACATTCCGGATATATCTTCTCCCTGCCAGGAATGCTGCGAGACCTACGAGGAGCATAATGAGGAAGGATCTCCAGCCGAAGAGGCCGCAGACAAGGCCACCGATTCCGATGCCGGCAACGGATCCTGCCAGGGAACCTGCGCCGATCCAGGAGAGCCCGGTTCCCCGTTCCCCAAAGGGAAGGCCGGCAGCGATGAGTGCGTGTCCGGTTGCGAGGAACACGGCGGCGCCTGCCGCCTGGAGGAGGCGGGATGCGACGATCAGGAGGTAAACGTCCCCGGCAGCAAAGCAGAAGAGCGATGCCGCTGAGAAGATGAGGACTCCCTCGCGGAATGTCCGTTTCAGGCCGTGACGGTCTGCGATCCTCCCGATGATGATGCAGAACCCGGCGATGATAAGCAGGTAACCCGTGATATCCACGAGACTGTGCTCATGGCGGCATGTAGATCCCCAGCTATCAGGGGTATGGCGATGTTGACACTTCCGAGGGCGGCGGTTCCGAGGAATGCTGCGATGGCGATGGCCGCAATGGCAAGCCGTTCTTTCCAGTTCATGATCATTTCCGTGCGTGAGGCTGGAGGGTCCGTCGGGGGGCCAACGAAAAGGACCCGGGCGGACTCGCTTGCGTTCGACCTGCACAAGTGGATGTACCTGGCTTACCCCACCGCCTGCGTCCTGATCCGGGATGCAGCCGATCACCGCAACGCCTTCTCGCTCACCCCGACCTACCTTGCCCACGGGGAGGGAGATTACGGCCTGACCGGCGTGGATGTGCCCTGGCTCTCCGATTACGGGTTTGAGCTCTCGCGGGGTTTCTTCGCGCTCAAGGCGTGGATGACCATCCGGGAGCAGGGGATCGAAAAATACGGCCGGCTCATTCAGCAGAACATCGACCAGGCGCACTATCTCGAAGGCTTGGTACAGGACGCTGAGGAGCTTGAACTTGCCCTGCCGGTCTCGCTGAACATCGTGAACTTCCGCTATGTGCGGCCCGGTCTCACCGGAAACCGGCTTGATGCGCTGAACAAGCAGATCGAGATCGCACTCCAGGAGCAGGGAATAGCGGTCACGTCAACGGTCACCACCCATGGCCGGAAATACCTGCACGTTGCCATCACCAACCCCCGCAGCCGGCGGGACGATTTCGATCTGCTGGTCCGGGAGGTTATCCGGCTGGGGAACGAACTGGGATGATCCCTTCCGGATCACCGGGGGGTCATACGTGTTTCTTCCACCAGATCTTCGCAAACGTTGAATCCCCTGAGATAACAACCTCGTCGCCGATCTGCCGGATGAGCGGGTCGAGATACTCATCGAGAATCTTTTCCTGATCCGGGGTGGTTACATTGAACCGGAGTCGGAAGAACGCCGATATCTCCTCCCGTCGCCTGAACCGGTAGTCTTTCCCCAGGGGTAGCATCTCGACGTTTGCGTAGATCCCCATCTGGTTCAGGACGTTGAAGAGGCAGTCCGCCTTCGGTCCCGGGAAGTAGGGGACGCCATGTAACGGTTCCCAGAGGTCATCGTACATCTTCTCCCAGAATGGGGAGTTGACGAACCAGAAGAGATAGACGTACTTCGTTGAGGCTGCATCCATCTTCGCAAGCGCAGCCCGGATATCGTGCATGGTAAGTGAAAGTGAGGCAATGACGATATCGAACTTCCCGCCAAGATCGCGCTCGATATCCACGTCCTCCCAGCGTTTTTTTACACAGGAGATATTCGTGATCCCGTTTTTCAGGATGTGATTCTCAAGGATCGTCACCATTCCCTCACCCGGTTCGACCGCAGAGATCTTCCGGACGAGCGGCGAGAGGGGGATCGCGAGCGTCCCCGGGCCGGCACCGATATCAAGAACCCGGGAGTCCGGGGTAATATCGAGGCTCCGTATCGTCAGCTGGATCCTCGCGTCATACCGGCTGCTGGAGTTCTTATCGTACCGGGCTGCATTCTCCGGCTTGTCCCAGTTGTGCGAGGGATCGTCGAAGTGCTTCGAGGATTCATGTCGTTCCTGCCTCGCCATCCAGATCGCGTTCCAGTTCGGATCGCACGTGCATGCCGGCTCGGGATTCATACCAGTCAGTGTACGCGAAACCGGTTATAGATTTCTGCCTTATTCCCGGATCGATGGTACGGACAGATAGCTGTAAAAAAAACTGCAAAAAGGAGATGAATTATTCATGCCTGAGCGCATCGATCGGGTTAAGGTGGGCAGCCCTCCAGGCCGGGTAGATCCCGCAGATGAGGCAGACGATGATCCCAAACGAGACGCCGTACACGATGCTGATGAGGCTTGACGGTACAAACAGGTATTTTGTTGTCTGGAGCATCATACTGCTGATTGCATAACCCCCGATGCGGCTTCCCACCACGCCGAGGATCAACGCCTCGTAGAGGAACATTGCCATGACCTCCCTCCGCTGCGAGCCGATACTCCGCATGATCCCGATCTCCTTGATCCGCTCGGTCACCGACATCATCATGATATTGAGGATGGAAACACCCGCGACGATCATCGAGATGCCGCCGATGGCCGAGACGAAGGTGGTTATCTGGCCGAAGGTCTGGACGATGGTCTCCATAGTCTTCCGGGTATCCATCACGTCGACGATCTTGTCCCGCTTGTTCATCTGCTTCTCGATCACAGTCTTCACGGACGCAAGATTGTCGAGGCTATCGACTTTGACGACAACCTTGTCGTAATCGTCCCGGTTGTAGGACCTGTCGAACCAGTCTCTGGTGACGACTACTGCGGAGTCGGTGCTGACATCGAAAGCCATGCCCCGCTTCTCGATGATGCCCGTTACCCGGAGCGTCCCGTGGCTTCCGTCCGGGCCGATGGAGATCCGGGATCCGACCTTGATATTATTGTCTTCCGCGAACCGGGATCCCACGAGGTCCCCGGAGTTCCCCTGGCTGTACCCGCCTTCCTTGAGCTTGAGAAGGTTCGGGACAGTCGGGATTGATCCCGTAGAGCATGGCGACGATGTCGTCCTTCCCGACTCCGAATTTCATCCGGTCCTATGTCTGCAGGACCGGTATGGCAATATTGGGAGCGGAAACCCGCTTGATCTGTTGGAACTGCTGCTCGATGATCTTGAGGTTGGCTGCGCCTCCACTGCCCCCGAATACGCTGCCGTTGCCGCTGACATGGGTAGTAACAATGACACTGTCCCCCACCGATCGCAGGCTGTCGGATACGGCGAGGATCATGCTGTTTCCGAGTATGCCCATGGTCGAGATGGTGACGACGCCGATCACGATGCCGAGCATGGCAAGGAACGACCGGAGCATGTGGATTTTGACGTTCCGCTTCGCAATCTCCCAGAAGATCATTCTACGATCCTCCCGTCAGCGATCCGGATCGTCCGTCTCGAATATTCGGCAATGTGCGGATCATGGGTCACCATGATGATCGTGGTGCCTTTCTTGTTAAGCTCGGTCATCAGGTCCATGATGCCAGCCCCGGTTTTCGAATCGAGGTTTCTCATCGGTTCGTCGCAGAGGAGAATGTCCGGATCGTTGATGAGTGCCCGAGCGACCGCGACCCGCTGCTGCTGGCCGCCCGAGAGTTCGGTGGGCGTGTGGGTGAAAAATTTCTCTTCGAGCTGGACTGCCCGGAGGACTTCGCGTCCCCTCTCCGGGTTTACCGCCTTCTGGGATTTGAGCATCATGGGAAACGTCACGTTCTCGATGATGTTGAGGAGCGGGAAGAGGTTGAAGTACTGGAAGATGAATCCTATCCGGTCCCTGCGGAGATTGGTCAGCTCCGTATCCGACATGTCCTTGATTCTGCTGCCGGAGATGAAGATGTCGCCTTCGGTAGGAGTGTCGAGACATCCCATAAGGTTGAGGAGCGTCGATTTTCCCGATCCTGACGGCCCCATCACGGAGATAAACTCCCCCCGGAAAGAGACACCGTCGAGTGCCGTTACGTCACCGGCCGGGAGCGGGTAGATCTTTACCACGTCCCGGAACAGCATTACCGGCTGATTGCCCATGTGACTGCTCACTTCTTCTGCCGCTTCAGGTAGAAGATCCAGCCGCCGACAAATACCGCAACGATAAGCCCCGCAACGACCACGATTGGGACAACGTTCGATCCGCTGCCCTTCTGCGCCGTCATCCCGGTTGAGGGGAGCTGGACGTTCTGCACGGAATTGTAGACGTTCCCGTCAGCATCCTTGAACGAGAGCTGCAGGGGCACACTGGTCGTGTTCGTTGCCGCAAAGGTCACCTTGAAACTGCCGAAATCGTCCGGCTTGAGCGCCCCGACAACATAGCATTTGTAGGGATCCTGCGGGACCGCGGGATCGAGGGTCGTCACCATCACGGTATTTGCGGTCTCGAGACCTGCGTTGTTGACATCCCCGGTGATACGGTAGAAACCAGCATCCGGCTTGACGATAAGGTTGCTCACGACCGGGTATATGCCTGCTTCTTGTCATCACCAAAGGCAAGGGGAATTTCTGTCTTCACCACATGGATATTATCTCCGTTGCCATAGGTGAGGGTCAGAAGGGCGGTTGTCGGCTTGTCGGGAGCCACGGTGAAGTTGACCGGTATCTTGGAATTGGCGGGGACATCCCCGACAAATATCCTTGATGGGGGGGTCGCGCCCGCTCCCGAGATATCAACGATCACATTATTTGCGGTATTGTCCCGGGGGTTTGCGACCTGCATGTAGATGGTCTTCTTTTTCCACTGTGCGTAGGCATCAGGTTTGTCCAGTACCGTGAATACGAGCGGGGTGTCATCGATCTTTACCGTAGCCCGGTTGAGCAGGATGTCTGCGTCCCGGAAGCTCAAGGAAAATGTCGGATAGTACGTACCTACGGGCCCATCAGCTACGACGGAGAAGGTGAAGGTCTGCGTCTGGCCGGGCCCAATGGTTGTCGATGAATCGTAGGGCCTGCTGATTACCCGGATATCGTTATCGCCAAACGTTGCATGATTCACCACAATTCCGGAATTATTGTTTCCGTTTGTTACCTGGATTGCGACCGTCACGGTGTCGCCCGGGAAGAAGACTGCCGGATCGTACGTGATGCTGGAGACGTACACTTTTCCCGCAGCGGTGATTGAATCCGGTGTTGTAAAGGCATATACCGTCGTCGTTACTACGACAACAAATACGAGAATACCAAATAAAGATGGAAGGAGTTTTTTCATATTTACATCACTGTCAGATTGTAGACCATATAGAGAATGAACGCGATCACGGGAACCATGACGCAGATAACTGCATTTCTCATCGATAATCCCCGCGCTTGTTGTGCCCCGAAGATCCAGATGTTTGCACTCCAGAGAAGGAAGACGATACTGATAAGGGTTGAGATTTGAGTGAATTCCAACAGTGCGGGATCGCGCATGAGCGATTTTATCGCCTCCTGCATCAGCTGGGGATCCTGCATGGCTGCCTGGGAAATGTGAGGGATGACGACTTTCGGGAGGTATTCGAGCGCAACGATGAGCGAAATCACGGAACCGAATACCTGCGGGAGGAACCTGTACCCGATAAATTCGAGTGTCCGTTTGAAGGTTCCCGTTCCCTTAAACGCCATCGACATCAGGAAGATTACTCCCGTCCAGACGGCCCAGAAGATAAAGATGATGAGGAAAGCCCAGATAACCAATGTTGCGAGGATTATCGGTCCGATTCCCTCCATTCCGCTGGCCATAAGGGTCGCCGTGAGACCGCCATACTCGTACCCGTGTATCGCGCTGACAACCGCGGCCGCAAGCAGTATCAGGAAGGGAATTTTAATATTCTCTTTTTCCTGCATTGCTTCCTTGAAAAAAGCATTTGGATTGATAAGAACGTCGAGGATTCTGGGACTTATGCTGTATTCACCATGGAAAGAGACGTATTCCGTGAATTCAGGCTCGCGGGTAACGATTCATTACTTTCTTCAATATTTTGATATTGACAGGAAAAAGGTTGTCGGTAAGCGGGAAATACTTCCTGATCATGAAAGATCACCCAAAGAATAAGAATTCATGAATTACATCGTCATTTTTTGTGAAAAACGACTTTTTCCCTCAAAAGTTTTTGCTTCTTGTACAGAGAATACCGGTGAATAATAACTTTGTGGTACTGCCGGTGCTCTACGGTTTATGATGTCCTGACTCTCCCCCAGCCGAGCCGGGAATTTTCACAGTAAATCCCGGGTTCAATGAACGAATAAAAACAATTTATAACAATTTTGTTCAACAATGTATATATTAGTACAAACTAATCTTCTAGTATGCAGACAAAAATCCTCCTCGATGAGGAGCAGATGCCAAAAAAATGGTATAATGTCCAGGCGGACCTGCCATCCCCGCTTGATCCGCCGCTTCATCCACAGACGAAGAAGCCGATCGGCCCGGAGGATCTTTCCGCAATTTTCCCGATGGAAATCATCCGGCAGGAAGTCACCCGGGACCGGCATATTGACATTCCTGCAGAAGTCCAGGATGTCATGCGGCTTTACCGCCCGACTCCTCTCTACCGGGCACACCGGCTGGAAAAATTCCTCAAGACGCCGGCACGGATCTACTACAAGTATGAAGGTGTGAGCCCGGCAGGAAGCCACAAGACTAATACCTCGATCCCCCAGGCCTATTACAATATGAAGGCGGGAGTTGAGAGGATTGCGACCGAGACCGGCGCCGGTCAGTGGGGTTCGGCCATCTCCTTTGCGACGATGCTGTACGATCTCGAGTGCACCGTCTACATGGTCCGGTCAAGCTACGCCCAGAAGCCGTACCGCAAGTCGATGATGCATGTCTGGGGCGCTGAGTGCATCCCGAGCCCCAGCACGAAGACAAACTCCGGAAGAGCGGTGCTCGCTAAGGATCCGGATACCCCCGGCAGCCTCGGTATCGCAATTTCTGAGGCGGTTGAAGACGCCGCGTCCCACGAGAATACGAACTACGCGCTCGGGTCCGTCCTGAACCACGTATGTCTCCACCAGACCGTGATCGGCCTCGAATGCCGCGAGCAGATGGCGCTTGTCGATGACTACCCGGATGTCGTGATCGGCTGCGTTGGCGGAGGGTCGAATTTTGCCGGGATTTCCTTCCCGTTTGCCGGTGACAAGCTCACCGGGAAACACAAGGACGTGGATATCATCGGTGTCGAACCGGCGTCATGCCCGACACTCACCAGGGGATTGTACACCTACGATCTCGCGGACGAGGCCGGCTACACACCGCTCCTCAAGATGTTCACGCTCGGCCATGACTTCGTGCCGCCGTCAATGCACGCCGGCGGGCTCAGGTACCACGGGGATTCTCCCATCGTCTCCCGCCTCGTCCACGACGGCGTGATGCGGGTGGTTGCCTATCATCAGAGTGAGGTCTTCGAGGCCGCTCAGACGTTTGCACGCACGGAAGGTATTATTGTCGCTCCCGAAACCTCCCACGCGGTAAAATCTACCATCGATGAAGCGCTCAAGTGCAGGGCGACCGGTGAGGCAAAGAGCATCCTGTTCAACTGTTCAGGACATGGCAATTTCGATATGTCCGCGTACGATGCATTCTACGATGGAAAACTGGTGGACTATGAATATCCCGACGAGCTGATCAGGGAAGCGCTCGCCCGGATACCCCCGGTACCCTGACCTTTTTTATGCGCTGCATCGGTTTCCTGATCAACCCAATAGCGGGGATGGGCGGACCGGTGGGTTTTAAGGGTACGGATGGCCGGGCTGATGAAGCACACCTGTGGGGTGCAGAGCCCATGGCCCGGGAACGGGCGAAGGTCACCCTCGGGCACCTGAAGAACCGGACCGATATCATCTTTGTGACCTGTTCCGGAGAGATGGGGGCAGACGTCCTTGCGGAGACCGGCATCGCTGCCCGGGTTCTCTATGAGTACGGGGGCGCAAGCTCTGCGAAGGATACCAAAAACGCGGTCCGGCAGTTTATCCGGAACGGGGCTGACCTGATACTCTTCTGCGGAGGAGACGGGACCGCCCGCGATGTCTTCGATGTAACGAAGAACGAGATCCCGATACTCGGCATTCCCGCCGGGGTGAAAATGTATTCCGCGGTCTTTGCGATCGATCCTGATACTGCAGCCGAGCTGGTATCCGGGGACGGAGACATCGTGATCAGTGAACGCGAAGTGATGGATGTCGATGAAGAGGCATACCGCGCGGGTATCCTGCATACCCGGCTGTACGGGTATGCCCGCGTCCCCACGCGTGCCGGGAAAACACAGGTATCAAAACAGGTGTTCGAGGAAGCTGATGAAGAGCGGGCAAAAGATGAGATTGCCCGGTTTATTCACGAGGTGATGCTTCCGGATATCCTTTACATCCTTGGCGCCGGGACAACGACCGGGTCGATCGCTGCAAAGATTGGGATTGAAAAAACCCTGCTCGGGGTCGATGTCGTTAAAAATGGAAACCTTGTCGCGCGGGATGCCGACGAAAAAACACTTCGCGTCCTTGTGGAACGCGAGAAAGACGTCCGGATAATCGTCAGCCCTATAGGAGCGCAGGGTTTCATCTTTGGCCGGGGGAACCAGCAGATCAGCGGGCCGATCATCCGGAAGGCAAGAATACCGCACGTCATTATCGTTGCTTCGCCCCACAAGCTTCGCGAAACACCTACCCTGTATCTCGATACCGGGGATCAGGATCTCAATCGTGAGTTTGGTGATTCAGTCCAGGTTATTTCCGGATACAGGATTGCCCAGAGAAGGAAGATCTTCCAGCATGCGGCAGGATAGAAAACCTATACCCTGGATTTCTGCCCGTGAGGGGAATCGCCTCTTTTTGGAAAAGTGAATAAAAACGGTGGGGGGTTTTAGGTAACCGGCCAGAGCGGCACGATCATCTTTCCTTTGCCATAGGATTCGTTGATTACCTGGGCGAGTCCCGTATAGATGGCCGAGAATCCGCAGAGTATCCCTTCCCATCCGGCAAGCTGGGTTATTGCCTGGATTCCGGTGATATCACCGAGTGCAAGCAGGAAGAAGAGGATTGCAAGGGATCCGAATACGAACTGCATTGCACGGTTGAATTTGAGCGTGCCGATAAACATCACCGCGGTGAAAATTCCCCACATCGTGAGATACGCAGCCATAGCCACCGGGGATGTCTTTTCGGCGAGATCCATTGCGGGGAGGATCAGGAGTGCAACGAACGAGAGCCAGAACAGCCCGTAGGAAAGGAACGCTGTTGTTGCAAAAGTGTTCCCTTTCTTCCACTCCATCGTTCCGGTGAAGAGCTGGGCAAGTCCCCCGTAAAAGATCCCCATCGCGAGGATCATGCTCCCAAGTGCGAAGAACCCTGCATTATGCAGGTTCAGGAGTACGGTTGTCATTCCAAAGCCCATCAGACCGAGGGGTGCCGGATTGCCGGTCAGATCCCGGGATGTTATCACATTTTCTTTTGTTTCCGAGTTCATGGTTCACTCCGTTTTTTACTTCTCTGGTTTTTTGAGGGTCCTGCAAAATGAGGAACCTTATTCCTCCAGTGTTGACACATCGCCGGGATCCATTCCCATCTCTTTTGCCTTGAGAACCCGGCGCATGATCTTCCCGCTGCGGGTCTTGGGCAGTTTCTCGACGACTTCTATCTCGTGGGGGACCACGATGGGGCCGAGGGTCATTCTCACGTGATACATCAGATCCTGCACCAGTTTCTCGCTTGGCTGGTTTCCGAGCCTTAAGATAACGAATGCCTTGATCAAGTTTCCTCTTACCGGATCGGGTTTCCCTATGACGGCTGCTTCCGCAACTGCGTGGTGGGAGACAAGAGCACTCTCGACCTCCGCTGTCCCGATGTTGTGACCGGCGACGATGATGATATCATCAGATCTGCCAAGGATCATGATGTACCCGTCTTTGCCCTTCACTGCGAGATTCCCGACCGCGTAGGTACCGTTAATCGTATACCAGTACTTGCGGTACCGTTCATCATCCTTGTAAACTCCCCGGAACATGGAGGGCCACGGTGACTTGATCACAAGGAAGCCCCCGGTCCCTGGGGGAACCGGTTTGCCGTCTTTGTCAACGACATCCGCCTCAATTCCGGGGATCGGTTTCCCGGCAAAACCCGACCGCATCGGTTCGCCGATCATGGTCGTGATCACGTGCATCCCGGTCTCCGTCTGCCACCATGTGTCGAGGATCGGGTACTTGTCTTTCCCGATTACATGATAGTACCACTCGAACGCCTCCGGGTTCAGGGGCTCTCCAACGGATCCGATCATCCGGAGGGAATCCAGGTTGTATTTCGCCGGCCAGCTCTCCCCCATCTTCATGAACATCCTGATCGCGGTGGGTGCCGTATAGAAGATGGAGATCTTCTGCTCCTGGATGAGGTTCCAGTAACTGCCCGCGTCAGGGTAATCCGGTGTGAGCTCGGTCATGAAGACCGTTGCACCAACAGCGAGCGGACCGTAGATGATATAGCTGTGCCCGGTGATCCAGCCGGGGTCGGCAGTACACCAGTAGATTTCGCGCTCTTTTATGTCGAAGACGTATTTTGTCGTGTAATAGGTTCCCACCAGATAGCCGCCACACACGTGAACAACGCCTTTTGATTTTCCTGTTGACCCGCTCGTGGAGAGGGATAAAGAGAGGATCCTCTGCATCCATGACTTCAGCAGGGCAATCCTCAGGTGCCTCGGCCATCATCTCGTAGAAATCCAGTTCGAACCCGGGTCGCATCTCGATCGGTGGCTCCCTCCTCCGGTAGATGATGAGATGCTCTACGCTAGGGGTATTCAGGATCGCTTCTTCAACAAGCGTGATAAGGGGAATCGCCCTGCCCCTCAGGATTGAGATGTCTGCGGTGATTACAACCTTTGCATCCGCGTCGTGTATCCGCTATTCAGTGCAGTTGCCCCGAATCCTGCGAATACAACGTTGTGGACGGCCCCGATCCGTGCACATGCGAGCATTGCAATGATCTGTTCAGGAACCATCGGTATGTAAATACAGACACAATCACCTTTCTTCACCCCGTTTTTTTGAGAGCGTTCGCAAAACGCATAACCCGGGAGAGGAGTTTCTGGTAGGTGAATACCCTCTCCTCCCCATCTTCCCCCCACCAGATCAGCGCGGCTTTGTTGCGCCGGTCGCTGTTGACACGCCGGTCAAGGCAGTTTAATGTAATGTTGAGTTTTGCATTGGTGAACCACTTTACATACGGATAATTCCACTCCTTAACTTTGTCCCACGTACCAATCCATTCGAGTTCCCCGGCCGTTCCGCTCCAGAACTTATCCGGGTCGGCAAGGAACTGATCGTAGGCTTTCTGGGAATCTCCCATCCATGCATCTCGTTTGTACCGTGGATCAGGTGTATAGTACCTGGCGTCCTGAACGAGTTTGACATCAAAGTCTTCGGTCATTTGGTCCACCAATTTAACACTATTAACAATGTTCAAATATCTATTTATAATTTGACGATTCGCGAAAATGCTGTTTGCATTGCATCACGCCCGATGATGAAGAGGATGGCTGAGAAATATATGGAGGATTCGGTTTAGTGTTACGGAAAACACCGTCACCTCGTTGACCGACGGGATAATGACAAGTGTTATCATCGGGCTTTTTCAATATAGAATCAATGCTTGGAAAATTCAAAGGGTGTCTGCTGGGCGCGGCGATAGGTGATGCGCTTGGAATGCCTAACGAGAGCGCAGCTCCCAACCTGAATAAGATGAAGTACGGCTACCGGCGCCCGTACAAAGGTCATCCCAATGATAATCTCAATCCCGGCCAGTACACCGATGATACCCAGTTGATGCTGCTTGTCGGAACGCTCCTTGCCGATGGCAGATATAACGAGGAGCGGTATGCAACAGCGCTTCGCGAATTGTGTGCGCGGGGTGCTCTTCGTTTTCCGGATGGATCCGTGACTTCCGCGTGCGAACGGACGGTCAGGGAAAACATTACCCAGAAAGGGGTTAAATCGACAACCTCCGGTTGCCTCCCGGTCTCGATTCCGTTCGCGCTCACCTTCCCGGATATGAACGAAAGTTGCGAACGGGCGGTCCGGGCCTGTAATGTCACGCACTCCCATCCCGCAGCCCATGCAGCAGTTTCGACATTTGTAACCCTCCTTTACCAGGCCCTTAATGAATCTCCGGCCCCAGTTGAACGTGCACTTGAAAAAGCCCAGACCGAGGATGAAACCCTCGGAGCGAAGCTCAGAAATGCAGTTATCCTCGAAAAAGATGGGATGGAGACCGAAACGGCGTTACTGAAGATCGGCAATGACGTTTCCGTGTTCCAGACTCTCCCCATAGCATTCTTCCTGATCAACCGGTATCACCATCCTCCGGATCTCCTGACCGTTGCTGCGAACACCGGCGGCAACACCGATACGATCTGCCTGCTCTGCGGCGCGTACATTGGTGCATCGAAAGGGATGGATGCGCTCCCCGCAGATCTTCTGGAAATACTTGAGGACCGCCAGCGTATCGAGCTATTGGCCCAGCGACTTCATACAGTATATAGCCGGAAAGCCGGACAATAAATCAACACCTGTTTTCCCGATACATTCCCGCAGCCGGGGTGAATTTTTTAAAATCCTTAATAACCATTAAATTTTCACAACCGGATATTCTTTTATGAAAATTGCGATTATCGGTGCCTCCGGCTACGCCGGTGGTGAGCTTATCCGTCTCCTTGCTTACCACTCTGCTGCGAAAGTGGTCTGCGCCACTTCGCGCACGCTGGCAGGAACTCCTCTCGATCAGGTACAGCCCCATCTCAAGGGGTTCACGGATCTCAAGTTCGAGAACCCGGCAGTTGATGCGATCGACGCCGATGTCGCGTTCCTCGCAGTTCCCCACACCGCTGCAATGACGTACGCGGGAAAGCTCCTCTCCCGGGGAATAAAGGTCATCGACCTCAGTGCCGATTACCGGTTGCCCAAAGAAGTTTTCGAGAAGGTCTACGGTGTCCCCCATACCGATTACTTCTGCGCACCATACGGCATCCCGGAGATCCACCGGAAAGAGATTATCGGGGCGAAATTTACCGCAAATCCCGGGTGTTTCCCGACCGGTGCCACTCTCGCAGCCGCTCCGCTTGCGAAGCTCGCCCATACCATCATCTTTGATTCAAAGACCGGTGTCAGCGGAGCGGGCGACAACCCGTCTGCGACAACCCATTACCCGAATGTCGGGGACAATGTCGGCCCGTACAAGCTGACAACCCACCGCCACCTTGCTGAGATGAAGCAGGAGATCGCGTGCCTTGGATCAAAGGCAAACGTCTACTTCACACCCCACCTCGTTCCCGTCAACCGCGGAATCCTGACGACCGCACATATCCTTCTCAACGAGCCGCTGGGCCAGAAAGAAGTGGAAAAGCTCTACCATGACTATTTCAAAGGCGAATATTTCATCAGGTACCAGAAACCCATACTCGCAGCAGTCCGGGGAAGCAACTTCTGTGATATCACGGTCGAAAGTGAGGGCTCGCGCGTCGTGGCGATCTCTGCCATCGACAACCTTGTCAAAGGAGCGAGTGGCCAGGCAATCCAGAACATGAACCTGATGTGCGGGTTCAAGGAACAGGATGGACTGACAGGAGCAGGCATACTGCCGTAGGTGAACCATGCTGGTTGAAGAAGCGATGACAAAAAACCCGGTTATTTGCAGCCCGGAGACCCCTCTCCGTGAAGTAACGGCCCTCATGAGGAAACACAAAATCGGGGGCCTTCCTGTCGTGGACGGCGGGGAACTGGTAGGGATGATCACGGAATCCGACCTTATTTCGCTCCTCAAAGACGAGCGTATCTCTGATGATCTCTGGCTCCCTTCACCCCTGGAGATAATCGAGATCCCGGTCAGGGAGTTTTTTAACTGGGAGAAGACCAAGCACGCGCTCCGCAATATCGGCGATATGCCGGTAAAAAAGATCATGACCCCCCGGGTAATCACCGCCCGGAAAGAGATGGAAGTCGAGGAAGCTGCCGCAATTATGCTGAATGAAGGCATTGCACGGCTTCCGGTCCTTGCAGAGAAGAAGCTTGTCGGGATCATCACCCGGGAAGATATCATCCATGCGATAGGGTCCGCCTTTTCAGAAGGTTCGGGAGCCGCGTAATGACGTATAAGAGCATCTGTTCCGTTCAAGGCGTCGACGCGTACGGCATGAAGGAAGGAAAATTCGGGCTTGCCATCATACGGGCAAGCGGAACCGCAGCGGGCGTTTTCACGGAGAACCTTGTCAAGGCGGCACCCATCGAACTTATGCGCAACCAGATAAAAGCCGGGAAACTGGAGGCCGTGATCGCCAACAGCGGCTGCGCAAATGCCTACACGGGGAAACAAGGATATGCAGATGCAGTTTCGATGACCGGAATTGCCGGAACCGCGCTTGGCATCGACCCGAAACATATCGGCGTCGCAAGCACCGGGGTCATCGGAAGGTATCTCGATCTCCCGCTGATCGAACGCCAGTGCAAAACGGTTGTCCCGAAACTCCATCACACCCCGGAAACTGAGGCGCTTGCTGCACAGGCAATCATGACTACCGACATCTTCCCCAAGCATGCGCTTGTGAAGAAAGAGACCTTCACGGTTGCCGGCATAGCGAAGGGAAGCGGGATGATCGCTCCCAATATGGGGACGATGCTTGCCTTCGTCTACACCGATGCGGAGATCGGGCCGGAACCACTCTCAACCGCGCTGAAGCAGGCGACCCGGAGGACCTTCAACCGTGTCGTGGTTGACGGGGACATGAGCACGAACGATATCGCACTCTGCACGGCAACCGGGGAGTCCGGGAAAGTTGCGACCCTCGAGTTCTCATCCGCACTCGAAGAATGCTGCAGCATACTCGCGCAGCAGATCGCTGCCGACGGAGAGGGCGCAACAAAACTCCTTGAAGTAACGGTGAAAGGAGCAAAGAGGGAAGACGATGCCGCAAAAGTTGCGCGGACCGTGATTGAATCTCCCCTGGTGAAAACCGCAGTCTATGGCGAGGATCCGAACTGGGGCCGGGTCATCGCAGCGGCCGGACGGGCGGGCGTAGAGTTCGATCCCAGTGCAGTATCGCTCTGGATAAGCGATGGCGAAGGAAAGTACCCCCTGGTCAAATCGGGTGAGATCATTGCTGACCTCAAGAAAGCAAAAGAAGCCATGCACGGCAAAAAGGTGATCTTCATCCTCGATCTTGCCACAGGAAAAGAGGAAGCGACTGCGTGGGGATGCGACCTCACCGAGCGCTACGTCGAGATCAACGGGAGGTACACCACATGATGAAACGCGAAGACGTGCTCATGGAAGCCCTCCCGTATATCCAACAGTTTCACGGGAAGACCATCGTCATCAAGCTCGGCGGTCATGCGATGGTGGACCCTGTTGTCCTCGAAAACGCGATCCGCGATGTCGTGCTCCTTCGTTACGTCGGTATCCACGTGGTCCTCGTCCACGGGGGAGGCCCGGAGATCAGCGAGAAGATGAAGGCCATGGGGAAGGAGTCTGTCTTTGTTGGCGGTCTCCGCGTCACCGATCAGGAAACCCTTGAGATCGCCCAAATGGTACTCGTCGGGAAGATCAACCGGGGGATAGTCTCGCTGATTGCAAAGTGCGGGGCACGGGGGGTCGGCCTTTCGGGAAGCGACGGGAACCTTATCATCGCAAAGAAGATGGATCTCCAGAAAATCGTGGTTGGAGGCGTGGAAAAAGAGGTAGACCTCGGCCATGTGGGTGAGATCGAGTGGATTGATCCGGAACTTCTCAACACCCTGCTTGACAAGGATTACATCCCTGTTGTTGCACCCATTGCTGTTGACCGGCACGGCGGCGGACTGAACATCAATGCAGACACCGCAGCCGGAGATATTGCCATCGCGCTCAAGGCGTATAAGATCATTAACATGACCGATGTCGACGGTGTCATGGATGCCGATCGTAAGCACGTGTTCCGGAAACTCACCATTGATGAAGCCAGGGAGATGAAGAAAACGGGCGCAATCGGGGAAGGTATGATTCCCAAGGTTGGCTCGGTTATCAAGAGCGTCGAAAACGGAGTTGCATTTGCTCACATCATCAACGGGAATATCGAGCACAACCTCATCCTCGAACTCTTCACCCATGATGGCGTGGGGACGATGCTTTCCCTCAGGTGATCCTTTTTTTCTGCCGGAAAGGGCATTTTATTAAACCTCCAATTTCCACTGCTATACAAGGGATACCAGCAATGGACAGGATAATAAAATTGCAGTGGGACTATTTCTCATCGTGGTAATTGGCGCAGCAGCATTTCTTTTCACCGCTTCCGGTGCGACAGAAACCCAACCGGTGATTACCGGCCCAACCGGAAATGTCTCGGTATATTTCTTCTATGGCGAAGAATGTCCGCACTGCAGGAATGTAGAACCGTTTCTGGCGAACCTCTCAAAGAAATATCCACAGGTGACATTTTCATCCTTCGAGACATGGCACAACCAGACAAAATACTTTCCGATTTAATCCTTGCAGGAGCGTCCCCGCTGGCGTTCCTCGCTCATAGCGATAAGAATCCCAAATATTTTCCGGATCGACTCGGGATCAATATTGTAGCCGGTTGCGAGGTCTGCTGCTGATTCAATTACCGCTGCAGCTCGCTTCGCGTCATGGACCGGGATCCCCTGTCGGCTCTTAATCTTTGCAATCTCCAATGCAAGATTCTGCCTCTTTGCGATAAGCCGGACGATCTCGTTATCCACGCCCGTGATCTCGGCTCTTACCGTCTCAAGGGACATACACATAACATCTCGTTATCGTTCCTATAAATCTGATCGGTTAAAAGCCACAGAACACCAGAAAGATAACAGAGGACTTCCTTATCTAATCCGGTGCTTTATGCTCGGACGTATCTCCCGCCGCGAAGAATTCGATCTCTTCATCGCCTGGATCGCGATATCGCTCGCGTTTACGATAATTTTCATCTCGCCCGGAGGACTTTTTACCTCCGCGATGCGCATCCAGCCACTGACCGCCTTGATCTTTTTTGGGGTCTCCCTGGTTACTGTTGGCATCGGGTTCATCCTCCACGAGATGGCCCACAAGTTCCTCGCCATGAAATACGGGTTCTGGGCAGAATTCCGGAAAGACAATGTTATGCTCCTTATCGCGGTCGTGCTCGCCGCACTCGTGGGTTTTGTCTTTGCCGCTCCCGGAGCAACGGTTATCTATTCGAATACGGCCGATGGCCGGGGGCTTAGCCGCGAGCAGAACGGGAAGATATCAGCTGCCGGCCCGTTCGTCAATCTCCTGTTGTGCATCCCGTTTGCCCTGATTCTTTACCTCTCGGATAGTGCCCACAACCCGAACAGTATCCTCACCATTATCGGTATTGTCGGCCTTCAGGTCAACGCGATGGTCGCCGCATTCAATATGCTGCCGGTCAGTGTCCTTGACGGGAAGAAGATCCTTGCGTGGAATGTCGGTGTATTCCTGGTTATGATCGTCGCAGCATTCGGTATCCTTATCGGATCGTTCTATATCTGATACCGGTACCCTGCCACGTTTTTTGGATGAATAAGAAGATCAAGCCAGCGTGTTCATTTTTTCCAGGACTTCCACAACCGTTTTTCCCTTCTCAAACGCTTCTTTGAGAGCAGTCGGGTGCTTCTTTACCCCTCCGAACGCGTCCATGTTGTTTGCGATAATATTATCGTAATATTCGAATCCCGTACCATTGAAGAATGCAGTTATCGCGGGAAACGCCGCGTCGAAGACATTATCCCACGAGAGACCTGCCGTGGAGATAAAAAGTCCCTTATGCCTTTTGATATGATCGTTTGAGAAGTACAGGGTTTTCAGGATAAACTTCCGGGCCCATAGATACTGTGCCCGGTCAATAAGTCCCTTCAGCTCGGCAGTTATCCCCATGCTGTAGATGGGAGATGTGACCGCAAGACAATCGGCTGCGAGGATTTTATCGATGAGGGGGATTACATCGTCCCGGACTATGCATTCACCGGTTTTATGACAGACGTTACATCCTTTACAGGGAACATATTCGAGATCCTTGAGCACGATCTTCTCGACATCAGCACCTGCTTCGCGCGCACCGTCGAAGAAACTGTCAAGGAGCGTCTCCGTATTCCCGTGCCGGTGCGGGCTGCCTGAAATTCCCAGTACTTTGATAACCATGCTTCCTGTGCCCTTCACGCTGCGAGGCGCTTTTTCAGTTCGGCAATTGTTCCCCGGCCGAGTTTCTCTGCATCCTGCTTCGCGGTCGGATGAGCCAGGATCGCTCCTTTCTCATCAACATTGTTTACCATCAGGTAACTGATATCAGCGTCCCTTATGTCAATGACGTGGCAGAAGCATTTCACCGAGGGTTTCGCGGCATCGAACACATGATCCCAGTTCTGGCCGGCGGTCGCGAGGAATATGCCGAGACGCTTCCCCTTCCGCTCTTCGGGAACGACCGGGAGTCTCAATACATATTTTCTCGATCTGAATACCTGCGCCCGGTCGATGAGTGACTTTGTCTGGGCGTTAATCCCCATGCAGAAGATGGGTGCTGCAAGGACGATGCAGTCGGCTTCGATGAGTTTGTCGTGCAGGATACCCATCCCGTCCCGCTGGACACATTTGTTCAGCTTCTCGCAGGCGTTGCACCCGTGGCAGGGGTTGACATTCGCTTCGGTTAAGGCAATCTTCTCTATAGATACATCCTTGTCCTCACCCATGGATGCCAGGACCCAGTCGAGCAATGTTTCCGAGTTGCCGTGCCGGCGCGGGCTGCCTGCGAAGGCGAGAACCTTGATTACCATAACTTATAATTAGGAGATTCACTGTGAAAAAAGATTGGATGAATTCGTGAAAATAAGAATAGACTGAACCATGCCGGACAAGTAATAGAATTTTGGTTAGGGTCCGGAATCCGCTCCCCCTTCCAGTCCCTTACCCCTTTCCGGTGGTAATCAATGCCGAATCTCAATGGGGGGAGGTACCCCCTCATGTGACCGGACAGGATCCCACCCCCTCCCCCTCTCCAAATCCGGAGGGGTACCCCCCAAGCTGGTTTGCCGGAAAAAATTTTAGAGAGGGTACTCCCTCCCAAAAAATAACGAAGTTGTTTAGAAACGGGATGAAAAACCGCACGCGATTCCGGGTAGCGGAACCGACCTACGGTTCGAAAAAAATTACCTTGTTAAAAAATTACCTTGTTATTTCATCACTTCATCGAGCTGGGCCTTGCCGTACACGTAGGAGGGCATTCCTGAGAGCAGGAAGGTGACCCTGAGTGCCTCTTCAACTTCCGCCTTCGTGACACCAAGGTTTGCCGCGCCCGCGAGCTGGGCACGAACGGCATGCTGGTCCCGGAGAGCGGCTGCGATCGCGATCGCGATGAGTTTTTTCGTCTTCTTGGAAACCGCACCATCGTCCCAGATATGCTCCTCGAATTTCATCACGAGATCGAACATCTCCGGGTCATTCGCGGTCAGTTCCCTGAAAAACTTCGGGACTTTCCCGATCTGTTTCTCCAGGGTATCGAGTTTCTTGCCTTTTGCCTTATCCATAATCACTCACTCTCCAGCTGCATCGGTTCGCCGCAGCAGACTAGTTCTCCACCGCCAGCCTCCTTGACGACAACGACGTTGCCGCAGATCTCGCATTTGTAGACCTCTCCGGCCTTTGACACGTTTACCATGATCTTCTTCTCCTCCCCTGCGTATGCAGAGGTTATTCCGGGGGCTGGTTGTGGCTCCTCTTAAGCGCCTTTGCGGGCGCCTCCAGCCCGGGCGATTGCCCTGTTTCCGAGCGATCCGTTTTGAAAAATAAGAAATTACTGGAAGCTTTTACCACGCTCCGGTGGGTTTTTGGCATCCTCCGGGGTTTTAACATCCGGCCGGATGTGGGTCATGGGGAAGCACTGGTACTCCTCGCATGAACAGGATGCGCACTTCCGGAGATCCTGTTCGCTCTCGTCGAGATTATACTCTCGGCCACAATCGAGGCAGACATATTTTCCGGGGCCGATTTTCTGTCCTGCATTGTAGGTCTTTTGTTCGGTCAAACGACTCACCAAACTTCTCATCTATGCCTAACGTATATATTTGTTGTGTTCGCGTCAATTTCGGCAAATCCTGATATCCCTCTGGGATAACGATCTCTTTATACCTTGAAATGTACTGGATCTTTCCTGGCAGTGATGACATGACAGGCAGGATAATTGGTCTCCTTGGCAGCCCTCTTTCCGGGGGGAATACAGCACGGCTTCTCGACCGGGCAATACAGGGAGCCCTGGATGCAGGATGCGATGTTGAGAAAATAGCTGTGGTCGACCTCGATTTCGAGGCATGCAAAGAGATGATATTCTGCACGGAACATGAAACCTGTATCATGGATGACAATATGCAGGCAATGTACCAGAAATTCCGGGACATGGATGGGATCATTATTGCAACCCCTGTCATGACGATGGGAATTCCCGGGAGGCTCAAGTCATTCATGGACCGGTTCCAGGTCTTTTTTATGGCGAAATATATGCGGAACAAACCCCTGGTGGCAAAAGAGAAGCGTGCAAAAAGGAAAGGGCTCCTGATCTCTATCTCGGGCATGAATATTCCCGGGGTATTTGACGGCGTGCTCCTGAGCGTTAAGGCTTTCTTAGATATTATCGACTGCCAGTATGGGGATGAACTGCTTGTCCGCGGTATGGATACCATTAGGGATATCGACACCCGGCAGGACCTCCTCCAGACTGCTTATGACAAGGGCTACGGCTCTGGGAAGGTGCTCAATACCTGAACACTGGTGAGCCTTTCCTGTCCGCCATCTGCCTGCATAATCGGACCGTAGGGTGCTTCGCAATCTGCTTATGTAAAAATGTCCGGGTTTCTGCTTAGAGCAGTCCGCGCTCACGCATGCTCAGGTGGCCGGTTTTTGTAACAATGATGTGATCGATGAGCTGGATGCCGGCAAGGGCACCTGCCTCCCGGAGCTGGGTGGTAATCGCAATAACCTGGCTGCTTGGTTCCAGCGAACCGGAGGGATGATTGTGGATACAGACAATGGACGCTGCACGATCGGTAATTGCATCGGTGAAGACTTCCCGCGGATGAACAAGGCTGTGGTTCAGGAGCCCTACGGTTATCGTCCTGTTCCCGAGAACCTTTCCTGCACCGTTTAAGGTGATACAGACAAAATGTTCCTGCCGTTTTTCCCGGAGATCGGAAACGAGGGAGAGGACATTTTCCGGCTTTGTTACCTTGGGAACCGACGGCTCTTCTTTGAAATGTCGCTGTCCGAGTTCGAAACACGCCATGATCTGGGAGGCCTTTGAAGGGCCTACCCCTTCGATATCCAGGAGATCTGCATAGCTGATCCCTTGGGGCGACTGCTGGATACGCGTCGCAATTTCTTTTGCTATCTTCCGGACATCGTTACCCTTCGTTCCCCGGCCGATGATAACTTCTATCAGTTCATTGTCCGAGAGCGCCGAGACACCCTTTTTTGCGATCTTTTCGCGGGGCCTGTCCGGTAATGGCACATCCCGCATCTTTTTCATGACAAAACAATCCTCAGAAACACAAACTTACCCGCAGATCCCAGTAATAACCGGATTTCTTTATTGGATGCTCAAAAACCTTTTTTTTTTAAAAAAAAAAACCCGGGCTCAAACCCCGGCGTATCCCGGTAACCGTGAAGGGTGGTCTGGCGCTTTTACCCGGGAGGAAGCCTTTAAATGAATCGTTCTCAATAAATCTTCACATGGCAACCGTAGAAAATGCGAAGGAAGCACTTGCCGGTGAATCGCAGGCGAACAGAAAGTACCAGGCTTTCTCTGATAAGGCGGCAGAAGAAGGGTTCAAAAATATCGCAACACTCTTCAAAGCCGCATCCGAGGCAGAAGCGATCCATGCAAAAAAACTCCTCAAGGTCCTGAACACTGTCGAGAGTACCGCAAAGAATCTTGAAGCAAGTATTGCCGGCGAGACTCATGAATTTACCTCAATGTACCCCGGTTTTGTCAAGGGAGCTGAAACCGAGGGGAGGAGCGACGCCCTGATCGCATTCACGCACGCGATGAAGGCCGAGCAGGTCCACGCAAACCTCTACAAAAAGGCTCTCGATGCAATCAAAGCGGGAAATGACATGAGCAGGGAGAAGATTTTCCTCTGCCCGATCTGTGGGAATATCGAGACGGGCAAGGCTCCGGACAAGTGCCCGATCTGCGGCGTTTTCGGGAAACAGTTCCGGGAAATTACCCTCTAATATTTTTTAATCTTCACTTTCGGGCTCTCTTATTGTAACCTCGCACGCAATCAGGTGCTATTTTCTCATCCGCTTGCTTCTCACATGGAGCCACACCATGACAAGGATGAGGGCGATAAGCGTAGCCCATGACGCGGTGTAAATCACAATTATCGGATTGCTCGAGATGATCCCCTGCGGAGTGATGACAGCGGGTTGCGTCAGGGAGTCAAACCGGACAGACACCGTTGAGGGAAATCGCCCCGGTCCATCGAAATACCTGATGATAACGGTTGCATTCCTGCCGTGAATCGCACCCTCGACCGGCGCATTGTTGGTGTTCGGGAACTGGACGCCCCGATCGACTTTCCCTTGCCCGTCATCGATCTCCACGTACCATGAATCCGGGAACTGCTTTGCATAATGATCTCCCGCTTTTACGGAAAGTTTGGATCCCGGCGGAAGCGCAATGTTCCATCTTGCGGTCTCACCAGGACCGGAGAACGTGATGTCCCTTACCTCAGAGCCTCCCGAGCCAAGAACCAGCGACCCTGAGAGGGGGTTGCAGACTGCCTGGTATACAACGGGCGGCACTTGGACCGACGATGTCCCGGGTTCCTGCGAACAGCTCAGGTGGTCATTATTGACGTCCCCGTATTTAAGGCCGGTATCATATATTTTCACCTCGTCAATCCCGCCACGGAAAAATTGGGGGCATTGTGGATCCGGCTCATCTGATATCCCGGCATTTGCTCCGATCATTACGTAATTTGGAAACTGGTAATGGATCGGCCCTGAGGCGTTGACCTGGTTTCTGAGTACGCCGTCAAGATAGATCTTCGAGCTTGTCCCATCATAGATTCCTGCAAGGTGATGCCACTGGCGCAGCGCGATGTTCTCGTGCTGGACCGGGATAGAGATATCCCCGGATCCTTCGAGGTTGACGGTCCACCAGAGATCCCCCCCGTCATCGAATCCAAGCTTGTACCCTCCATTCTTATACGTGGAAATCAGCACTTTCGGGTTGTAATCATCGATAAAGAACCAGAGGGAAGTTGACACCGCGTTCGCCGGGTGGTTTTCGTGAGAATACGGGATCGTGACGTAACTGTTGATCCCGTTAAAAACGATCGAACGCCCGCATCCGCTGTCCTCGACACGGGTAACCCCGTGTAGCGTCCCGCCGCTGCCGGACCCTGAAGCGTCAAGTGCGGTATCTCCGCTGCCTTCATTGAAGTTGAGATGGACAACCGGTTTCGCAGATCCCGTAGAAGAACCGGGGAACCCCTGGACCCCGGCAACGAACGTGAAGAGAATGAGAATGCACCAGAAACAAAAGATACTTTTCTGGTACCCGGTACCCGGCTCGATGCTCATGGTAACTGTTCAGTGGATTATTGGCGTTCGTCCGAAAAGAACGTTGCGATGGATAGATATTGGTAATCCGTAACGTGTCAACATGTTTACGTTTCAACATGTTTATATCGGTCCAGAACGTTTTCGGGAGGTATGAGGAAAGTTGTGGTCTACTCTACCCAGAACTGCCCCTACTGCCGCATGGCAAAGGCATTTCTTGAGAAACACGGGGTAACCTACGAAAATGTTGATGTCGGCAACGATGTCGTTCAGGCACAAAAGATGATAGAGTTATCGGGGCAGCGGGGTGTGCCGGTGATCACGGTCGACAGCGAGGTAATTGTCGGGTTTGACGCCCAGCGGCTGAACGAGCTCTTCGGCGAACCCCTTAAGAGTGAAAGTTCCGATGTCCTGATTATCGGTGCAGGCCCGGCCGGGCTTACTGCCGCGGTATACTGCGCACGGAAGATGCTCAGCACGGTAATCGTCAGCGAAAATATCGGTGGCCAGGCCCTCGAATCATGGGCGATTGAGAACTACATGGGATACCGGATGGTTTCAGGAGAAGAACTCATGAACAGGTTCGCCGAGCAGGTCCGGAAAGAAGATATCCGGTTCGAGCTCGACCGGGTGATCGCCCTGGAGAAAAAAGATGGACTTTTTGTTGCGGAGACGATCTCAGAGAATACCCTCAAAGCAAAAACCGTGATCCTCGCCCAGGGCAACAAGCCCCGGAAGATCGGAGTCCCGAAAGAGGATGAGTACCTGGGACGCGGCCTTTCGGTCTGCTCGACATGTGACGGGCCTCTGTACCGGGGGAAGAAGGTTGCCATTGTTGGCGGGGGCAACTCTGCTCTCCAGACTGCGATCGAGATGAGCGGGATTGCCAAATCGATTGATTTGATCGTTCGAAGCGCTATCAAGGCAGATCCGGTCTACGTTGACCGGCTCAAAGAGAAGGACAATCTTAATGTGCACCTGCAGACCCATATCACCGCACTACACGGAGACAAGTTCCTTACCGGCATCTCAATTAAAACGGAGAGCGGAATGGAGCGGAACCTGGAACTCGATGGGGTGTTCATCGAGATCGGGTGGCTGCCCAACACCGGGTTCCTCAACGGGTTTGTAAAACTGAACGAGCGGAAAGAGATCGTGATCGATACTGACTGCCACACGAATGTCGAAGGTATCTTTGCAGCAGGAGACGTGACCTCGATCAAGGGCAAACAGATTATCATCGCTGCCGGGGAAGGGGCAAAAGCGGCGCTCGAAGCCCACGAATACCTGATGAAACTGTAACTACCTAAAAGTCACGATCAAAAAGTTGCAACCCAAAAGTAAAAACAAATTAAGGATCGGTTAATCCGGTCACTCTTTTTTGCAGGAATTCTTGTTCCGGTCCTTCTCCCGGTACCCTTCGAGAAGCACCGTCGCAACATGCTTTACTGGTTTATCTGTGTGCCCGCTGATGTGGAACTCGCAGAACGGGCAGGAGGTAATGACGATCTCCGCGCCAGTCTTCGCGATATCCTCTCCCCTCCGGGCACCGAGGGCTGCTGCCTTTTCGGGAACCCCGGACCGGACCCCTCCGCCGGAGCCGCAGCAGATCGAGGGCATCTCGACGAGATCGACTACATGCCGGATAAGCTCCCGGGGCTGGTCGTGGATCCCCTGCCCCCGGAGAAGGTGGCAGGGGTCGTGATACGTAGCCTTTATCGGGAGCTTCGCCGGGGGCTCAATTCCGTACTTCGTAAGAAGCTCGTTAATGTCCATTACCTTGAACGGTGTCGAATAATCGTTCTTAAGCGTGGACCCGCAGCCGGCGCACATGGTCAGAACGGTGTCGATCCCGCGGCTCCTGAACGTCTCGATATTCCGTTGTTTCAGCGAGTCGATAATCGCGAGCTGCCCGGTGCGGATGAGCGGCGATCCGCAGCAGACCTGCTCCTTCGGAATGATGACCCGGATTCCGTTGCGTCGGAGGACCACCATCGCATCGAGCGCAGACTGGACCTGCCGCATATTGTACATGCAGCCGACAAAGAAACCCACGGTCGCCCTGACAGGGCCGTACGGTTCGATGACCTCACCGATCTGTTCGAGAAAGGTCGGGCCGGTGCGGGGGACGCTCCTTCCTGTTTCTTTGATGAGGGCTGCGACCTCCTGGTGCCGGGGCAGGGTGTACCCTTTCTTGTTCGCGAGCGCCCGGAGTTTCTCGATCGCCTTTGCCGGCATTTCGATCTCTTTTGGGCAGATCTTCCAGCACGCCTGGCAGCTCGTACAGGTGAAGAGCTTGTCTCTTACCGCCTCGGTCACCCGATCTGCGCAATCCCGGGGATCAAGTGCAAGCCGCATCTCCTGCCGCATCATGGTGGGCCCGGGGAACTCTGTCACATTTACGGCCGGGCAGACCGTCACGCAGCAGAGGCATTCGATGCAGTCCTTTAAGGGCTTCATCGCATCGATCTCGGATTTCTTTGGCATCACCAGTTCATCACACGGTTTGATCGATGCTATCGTTTCGAGAGTGGGGATGAGATCGACCACGAGATCTTTTTTTACCGTAAGTTTCAGAGGTTCGATAGAGATGTTGTTCCTCGCCTCTTCCATACATGCGAGCGTTGGCTCGCCATTCACCCGGACAGCACAGCTGCCGCACTGCCCCGAGCCACAGCAGTACCGGTACGCAAGCGTCGGATCGATCTCATCGTGAATCGTGTGCAGAACGCGGAGGACCCGGGCGCCATCGTTTACCGGGACGGTATACGTCTCCCAGTGGGACTCGCAATCAGTCTCCGGATCGAATCGCAGGATTCGGACGGTTATCTTTTTCATGATCCGGCACCCCGTCTTTCGATCTCTTCCCGTACCAAGGAAATATATGTGTGGCCGAAGGGGGAGTTCTTTACATCCCAGGCCGGTGGCGGGATATCCGTTCTTACATGCGCCCCCCGGGACTCCTGGCGGATCAACGCGCTCCTGCAGATGAGCGATGCCGTCAGGCACATGTTCTGGACAATGCAGCACTCGGCAAGGTTCCGCGGCGTCTCCGCACGGAGCCCGACCCCGGAGAGCCGATCGACGGTTTTGAGCGTCTTTTCGAGAGCAGATGCGGTCCGGAAGATCCCGGCACCTTCCCACATCGCCTGCTGGAGTTCTTTCCTGACCAGGGCCGGGTTCACACTACCGGAGAGGAACGCTTCGAGCCGGCCCAGCCGGGATTTGACCTGGGATTCATCGATGCGTTTACCCCGCGTCTTGGATTTCCCTGCAAACTCTCCCGCCCGCTTGCCAAAGACCTGTGTCTCGGCAAGGGCGTTCCCCCCAAGCCGGTTTGCCCCGTGAACTCCCCCGGACACTTCCCCGCAGGCAAAGAGCCCCGGCAGGGTCGTCCGGCACTCGGGCGTGATCCTGAGACCTCCCATGATGTGGTGGGCGGTCGGGGCGACTTCCATTGGCGTAGTCCTGATATCAACTCCGAATTTCAGGAACTGTTCGAGCATCACAGGCAATCGTGCCTCGATCTGTTCCCGGGGAAGGTGGGTGACATCAAGGAAGACCCCGCCATGCTCGGTATTCCGCCCCTCAAGAATCTCCGTAGCGATCGCCCGGGCAATGACATCCCGTGTCGAGAGTTCCATTCGTTCGGGATCGTACTTTTTCATGAAACGTTCGCCAAGGCTGTTGAGCAGCAGTCCCCCCTCCCCGCGGACTGCTTCGGTCACGAGCCTGCCCCGGGCATCGTACGGGTGTACCGCCCCGGTCGGGTGGAACTGGATCATCTCCATATCGATGAGTTCCGCTCCAGCCCGGTACCCAAGCGCAAACCCGTCCCCGGTCCCGCTGGACGAGTTGGTTGAGATGTCGTAGACTTTCGTTGTTCCTCCGGTTGCAAGGATCGTACTGTCTGCTTTGAGCAGGATGATGTTGCCTTTTTCATCGAGAGTCATCGCTCCGATCACGGAATCGCCGTCTTTTAAGAGTTCGATGATGGTGAATTCCTGCATAATGTTTGCATTCGTGGAGTCAAGGCGCTCCACGAGAGTTGTCATCATCTCGTGGCCCGTCCGGTCGCCCGCATAACATGTTCTCGGGAACCGCTGTCCCCCGAATGGGCGCTGCGCGACTTTATCGTTCTCCGTGAAATCGAAGACTGCTCCCCAGCAGAGGAGGTCGTGCATGCGCTTGGGAGATTCGTTGACAAGGATCTTCACGAGCTCGGGATCGTTGAGGAACGCCCCGCCTTTGAGTGTATCCTCTTCGTGAATACCACAGGAATCCTGCTCCCGGAGCACCGCATTATAGCCTCCCTCGGCCATTGGGGTACATCCCCCTTTGCCTGCGATAGTTTTTGTAACAAGCACTGTGTCGCCATAGCACGATGCCTCAATGGCAGCTCTGACCCCGGCACCGCCGCTCCCGATCACCAGCGTATGGCAATCCACCGTCTCATCTGCAAGCATCTTATTATTTTGTGGATCGTATAGTTACATAAATAGTGACAAATGGCATTGCCAGAGTGAGAACGACATGAGATTTTTGATGAAATTTGGCGGGACTTCGGTTGCCGATGTACAATGTGTCCGGCGGGTCGTGGATATCCTCGAACAGCATCACCGGACCGGGGACGAAATTGCAGTCGTGGTGTCCGCACAGCGTGGCGTGACCGACCAGCTTATCGAGGTAGCATCTGCGCTCCCGACCGCAAAGGACCCGGGCGCGATCATCCCGATGATCCAGAGCCTGAGTAAGCGCCACATGACCACGCTCGAAGGAGCTGCCCCCGACTATATCGCCGAGACCGGGGCGATTATCGATGAACGGCTGATCAGCCTCCAGAACATCCTCTTTGCTGTCTACAACCTGCGGGAACTCACTCCCCGCTCGAAGGACTACGTAATCTCGTTTGGCGAGCGCCTGCTCGCGCCGATTGTCGGAGCAGCTCTCCGGCAGCGGGGAATTCCGTCAACCGTCCTCGATGGCTGTGAGGCAGGAATCATCACCACGCCCCAGCACGGGGAATCGACCGCGCTCCACGAAAGCGATGAGCGTATTAAGAGCCGGATCGGCCCTCTGCTCGGGAAAGAGATTCCGGTTATCATGGGGTTCACGGGGTGCACGAAGGACGGCATCCTGACCACCCTTGGACGTAGCGGCTCGGACTACTCCGCATCGATTCTCGGGGCTGGCATCGATGCCGACGAGATCTGGATCTGGACCGATGTGGATGGGATCATGACCTGCGATCCACGGGTTATCAGCGATGCACGCGTAATGCCTTCCCTCTCGTACCTCGAAGTGATGGAGCTCTCGTACTTCGGCGCTAAGGTCATGCACCCGCGATCGATCGAGCCCGCGATGCGGAAGAACATCCTCGTCCGTGTCAAAAATACCTTTAACCCGTCGCATCCCGGAACAGTCATCGTCCGGAACGGGCAGCGGGACCACCGGGTGGTCAAGGCCCTTACTTACATCGACAAGGTTGCGGCAATAAACATCAATGGTGCCCAGATGATCGGGAGGCCCGGGGTGGCAAAGGCGATCTTTACGATTCTTGCTGACCATGAAGTGAACGTGATGATGATCTCCCAGGGGTCGTCCGAAGCAAATATCTCGCTCATCGTAGACGAAGCCCACCTCAGCTCGGCTGTTGACGCACTCGGGGATCTTATAAGGAGGGGCGTTGTCCGGGAAGTCTCCCATGACCATAAAGTCTGTGCGGTTGCCGTTGTAGGGGCGGGTATGGCAGGAGCCCCGGGAACCGGTGGGAGAATATTTACCGCTCTTGGCAAAGCGGGGGTCAATGTACGGATGATCTCGCAGGGTTCGTCCGAGGCAAACATCTCGTTTGTCGTGAGCCAGGACGACGGGCCCCGTGCGGTGCGCATCCTGCACGACGAGTTCCGGCTCTCGGAGGAGTGTGAATGAGTAACAACGCGTACCGCGATGCCGGTGTAGATATCGATCTTGAGGTGACAGCGATCAAATCCCTGATCAAGAATCTGACATACCGCCGGATCGGTGCCGGGAAGATGATGGGGTCTGTCGGGCACTTCGCCGGCCTCATCGAAGTCGGCGAGATGGCTCTCGCCCTGACAACAGACGGGGTCGGTACCAAGATGCTGGTCGCCGATAAGATGGAGGACTGGAGTACGGTCGGGATCGACTGTATCGCGATGAACGTTAACGACCTGTACGTGATGAACGTCGAGCCGGTGGCGTTCGTCGACTATATCGCGACCGACAAGCTCTCGATAGAGAAGATGTCCCAGATCGGTATCGGCCTGAACGAGGGCGCCCGGCAGGCGAACATTGATATCGTCGGCGGGGAGACCGCATCGCTCCGCGGACTCGTGAACGGTCTCGACCTCGCCGGCACCTGTCTCGGGATGCAGAAGAAGGAGAAGATCATTTCCGGTGCAACAATCCGGCCCGGCGATAAGATTGTCGGTGTTCCGTCAACCGGTGTTCACAGCAACGGCCTCTCGCTCGCCCGCTCGGTCGTCGAGAAGTACGCCGGCTGCGATGAGAAGATGAAGAGCGGCCGGACCCTCGGGCAGGAACTCCTCACCCCTACCCGGATCTACCACGAGAGCCTGAAGGTCGCGGCGTCCTGCACGGTCAATGGCATGTGCCATGTAACCGGCGGTGGCCTGCTGAACTTCAAACGGTTGAGCGAGTTCGGGTTCCGGTTCGACACGCCGATCACGCCCCCGGAGATCTTCACCTGGATCCAGGAGGCCGGCGATATCTCGGTCGAAGAGATGTACCGGACCTTCAACATGGGCATGGGCTATGCGTATGTCGTTCCGGAGAAGAGCGTCGACTGTATCCGGAAGATGGTTCCCGGAGCAAAAGTGGTCGGCTCTGTGGTGAAGGAGCCCGGGGCGTTCCTGGGCGAGCTGGAGATAACGTAAGTCCTTTCTGCAACTCCATAATCCTCACTTTTTTAAAATGTCCACCGGCTTTGAAGGTACCTTCTTAACGTCCACCCTATCAGTGGAGAACAATAGTGATTTCCGGGAATTCAGGTGGCCCCCGGCTTCGGGACTATAACACCTTCCTTCCCGGAGCGACGAGGCCGGTACCCGGGAGCGTTGTCAATAACTGAAGAGTACAACCTGAGAAAAAGAATGGAAAAAATAGAATGGAAAAAATTCCGGACTTTTTACTCTTCCGGTGTGTATACGCACTTCTCTGCCTTATCCGAAACTATCGCACTGTTCCCGGAAGGATCTTCGAGAATCAATGTTACCGGAAACGTACCACACTTGATCCGGGCGATATCAGCAAGGAGCTTCGTTGCGTTCTCCTTCTCCTCGTCCGTTCCCCACTGGAAAGCGCCCATAACAACCTGTTCGATCCGGTCAAGAACACCCTCAACGTTTGAGACGAATCCCTGGCACTGCGAGCCGGGACTGATGTGGACCCCGATCTCCGGAATTTCGATGCTGGCGCTCGTGCTCCGGATGATACGGATGCTCATGTCGTTGGCGGTGGTGACAGCAACCGTATAGCGGGCCGGCTCGCCGTGCTTCAGCATCTGGGTATCGACAAACTTGTACCCGCATTTGGGGCAGATCGCAGAAATAATGAGAATATCAGAAAAATAAGGGATATTTTCTGTTTTGTAACAATATTCAATTTCGGTATTGCAGCTCGGACACGGGCCTGGAACGATCGTCTCCAAATCTATGCCCCGCCGATCCGGTCGCGTGAGATCTTCACGGACATGGGAGTAAGGACGACGTAGCGCTGGTCCCCAAGCCCGATGATGTCCCCGTTGACATCCTTTGCGACTTCCTTGAGATCCTTGAGTACCCGCTCGTAGGAGATCTTGTCCATCTTGAGCCGGGAGATATCGACGATAACAATGTTGCCGGAGTAGACTTCGTCCTTGACCCGGGGGGTATCCTTGAGATCGGTTATCGTTGCGATCTTGACGAGCAGGGCGGGAGAACCAGCGCTGTGCTCTTCATAAGAGGCGAGGTCGAGTTCCATGTAATCTTCGTCCGAGCTTCCGGAACTCTTTCCAAGAAGGGTGTCTATGATCTTAACCATAAAAAAACTGTATGACGAAAGTTATTTAATTGTATCTATTTTGCGTGCCTCGATCCGCGATTTTTGGGCAGAAATCAGGCAAAACCGTCTGCTTCCCGCATATGCCTTACCCGGAAAATTCGGTCAGATCTCAAGGTTCCAGATCTCGTCACTGACGTGGTGGAAATTCTTGCACATCTTTCCCGATGTGCTTGCAAGAATTGCCGGTCCGTCGTGGAGCGCGATGCCTATCGCCAGTGGCTTCCCATGACGCTCCTCCACGATCTGGACCGGGGAACCCGCCTTCACATCCGGGGTTACTGCAACGATTCCCGGCTTCATGACGTCAGCGCCATTGACCACGTACGGGATTGCACCGGCATCAACGGTCACCCTTCGTTCCGGGAAGGGGATCTGCACGGCTCCCTTCATGGTTGGGAAGACCCAGGTACCGGCATCCATCAGGACCGGTTTTTTGTTGACAAGGAAGAGCGAGACCTCGGCATTTGTTTCGATGACCTCAATCATATCTGCGGTGAAGAGTTTTGCGGACTCACCTATTTCCTGGGAAAGCCTTGTGATAAGGTCCTGCGCCTGACTCTTCCGGATCGAATGACGTTTTTTGACGGTTATTTTTTTCATGCTTCCTGCACACTTATCTCCGTCCAAAGGAAATATGTGTTCCCAAGATCTGCATGTACGGGTCAGCAGTTGCGATCAACCTGTTACTATTTCTGTCACTCTTTATCTGTGCAGGATCCGCATGAGCCTGAGAAAGGTTATTGGCAGATGGCGATCTACGGTATGTTTAAGTGATCCGCTCGCACACATATATTACTCCAGAGCGATGGTATAACAGGGTATTATTATGACCAAACGGCCGTTGGATATTTTGGATCTGGTGCTGAACCGTCAGCCCGTTATTGTGTCTCTCAAAGGCGGGAGAAAAATCAGGGGAATTCTCCAGGGATATGACGTACACATGAACCTAGTGCTTGACAAGGCAGAGGACGTGGAGAACGGCAAGGTCCAGAAAGTCGGGACGCTTATCGTCCGTGGCGACAACGTGATCTATATATCACCCTCATTGGAACAATAAGGTGAAGTAACATGTCAAAAGGCACTCCATCCATGGGTAAGAGGAACAAGTTCACCCACATCGCCTGCCGGCGCTGTGGGAAGATCTCGTTCCATGCCCAAAAGAAAGTCTGCTCTGCCTGCGGATTTGGCAAGAGCACGAAGATCTCTGACTACAAGTGGCACAGCAAGCGGCCGAAAGTCCCGACCCATTAAGAGTCTATCATGTGCGGTATCGTTGGCATCGTGGATGCTGGCGGTGCATCCATCAAGCTCTACTATTCCCTGTACGCTCTCCAGCACCGCGGTCAGGAGAGTGCCGGGATCTCTACTTTTGATGGCACGAACCTCCACAAATTCAAGGGGGCCGGGCTCGTTGCCGATGTTTTTTCCCCTCCTGTTTTATCCGATCTGAAAGGCAGCGCCGGGATCGGGCATGTCCGGTATCCTACGACCGGTGCGAACCTTCCGGAGAATATCCAGCCGCTTAATTTTCAGTTCAAGGAACATTCCATTTCGGTAGCCCATAACGGGAATCTTGTCAACACTGCCGAGCTCCGCTCTGGATTCGAGCAGGCCGGCCAGATCTTTACGACAACTACCGACACCGAGATTATAGCCAAGATCCTGATGGATGAGCTTAGTACCTTCGGCTCAGTGGAGGATGCAGTGAAAGTCTGCATGCAGAAGATCCGGGGTTCTTATTCTGTTGTCATGATGATCGATGGGATCATCTATGCGTTCCGTGATCCGCTTGGCATCAAGCCGTTCTGCATCGGTAAGACCGAGCAGGGCTACATGGTAGCCTCGGAGAGTGTCGCGATCGATGCCCTGAATGCAAAATTCATCCGGGATGTCTATCCCGGTGAACTGATTCGCATCGATTCTGAAGGTGTCAAGTGTACGCGCATTGCCGTGCCGGGAAAACATGCGCACTGCATCTTTGAATACATCTATTTTGCCCGTGCCGATTCGGTTATTGACGGGGTGCTGGTCTACGATGTCCGGAGGAAGATCGGGCAGGACCTGTTCAAAGAGGATCCGGTGAAGGCAGACTCTGTCTGCTCTGTCCCTGATTCAGGAACCGCGTACGCGATCGGGTATGCTGAAGGTTCGAAGATCCCGTTTGTCGAGTCCCTAATGAAGAATCGTTACATGGGACGTACGTTCATCATGCCCTCGCAGAAGGAGCGTGAGAAGGCAGTCCGGATCAAGCTCAACCCGATCCCGGCCCATCTCAAAGACAAGTCGGTTGTTCTTGTCGATGACAGCATTGTCCGGGGCACGACATCGAAGCGGATCATCGAGCTGATGCGGGAGGCGGGTGCCCGGGAGATCCACATGCGAATCGGTTCTCCGGCTATCAAGGCTCCCTGTTACCTCGGTGTCGACATGCCCACCCGGGAAGAGCTGATCGCGAGTAACCGGGAGGAGGATGAGGTCCGGCACAAGATCACCGCTACCACGCTCCATCACGTCTCGCTGGATTCGCTTGTTGAGGCAATCGGAATCGATCGCGAAGACCTCTGCACTGGCTGCCTGACGGGATGCTACCCACTTGCTATAGAAGGGGAGCAGGCGAAGATGCATGAAATCGATTTTATTGATGCAACGTACCAGGCAAAGCTCGGGTCGTTTGAAGCGTGATTTGGAGTGCCAGATCCATTTTTTTTAAGTTCAATTTTTACTGGAAAAACCTCAAAATTTTAAGAGCGGTGCAGAAAAAATTTTTACACTCGCTGATGCTCAGACTCACTTCTTACCGGTAAAGGTCCGGCAATGAGATATAGTTCTCCTGAAAATTTTCCGGACATCCTCGTTCATTGCGAATGCGTCGGTTGCCGCATCGATCAGATCTACCCTCTTACGAATAGACCCAGCGGATTTATGAATGGCAAAAGAAAACGAAAGGTCGTTCTGGTGAATGCGATCTCGGTCTCTTCAGGCAAGGGATACTCAATGATCCCCGACACCGGCTGTGGTATTAGTGCCCTTTTCGAGGAATTTTGATCGGAGTGCGATGTTATCGACTTCGGGGGGCCGGCTGTAGCTTTTATGGAAATGACTGTTACCACAGTCCGGAAAGCATGCAATCAGAGCCTTTTACGGGCACCGTTTGACTACTCCGGAAGGGGGCTGGAAACCTCATTCCGGAGTTGTTGCTAAAATCCGGGGAAAAGTTACACTCGCGGGAAAAGGGATACAAGAAGTAGCGAGGGATGGATTTGAACCATCGATCTACGGGTTATGAGCCCGTCGGGATATCCTGACTACCCTACCTCGCTTTACGGTCAGGGTATTAGTATAGGCGAGTGACGCAGATATAGTTAACCCATTTTTTTCGGGTGGGAACCCCGGTTATCTTTAAGTAACTTTTTCTCCATTGAGGAATATGGATGATGAGTTGACCCGGATACGGGAGAAACGGATGCAGGAGATGAAAGAGAAAATGAGAGAACCGCCAAAAGCCGTCGTGACCCACGTCGACGAAATGCATTTCCAGGAATTTATCAAGACCAACCAGTATGCTGTTGTGGATTTCTGGGCGGAGTGGTGCGGACCGTGCCGGAGAATCAGCCCAATCATGGAAGAACTCTCGATGGAATTTTCCGGGAAGGTTGCGTTTGGCAAGGTCAACACGGATGATAACCGGAATCTTGCCATGCAGTTCAATATCTCTGCTATCCCGGCGGTCATGCTCTTTTCAAACGGGCAACTTGTCGAGAGAATTATTGGTGCATACCCCAAAGATGCGTTCCGGGAGAAGATCAGCCGGAAATTCAATATCAAATGAAAAGAGCCGGAGATCCGGCGAATTTTTTTATTGTGGCGTGCATTCTTTTGCGTTGAGTTTTGCCGCCATGATAAAATCGTTCTGGGTTAGCCCCCCGGCGGGATAGGTATAGTACGAGATGGTAATAAATTTCGATTCTTTCATGGAGAAGTCCGGAATGTGCCCTTCCTGCATCGAGAGGTTCATTACTTCGTTAAAGAAATCGATGCACTTTTCCGCATCGGGCAGCTCGTAGTTCCGGTTCAAATGCCCTTCCACGAGGGACCAGTCGGGTACCTCCCCAAGAAGCTCGATCGTCTCCTTTCGGGTAAGGGGCGGGGATCCTGCCCGGTAGGTTGCACATTTTTTTTCTGCGAGATCCATGGTTATTTTTCCGTTTTGTTAGGAAAAAAAGGTTTCTTACCGGCCAATATCCAGAAAATTCATCCGGACCAGAGGGAAAGATTGTTTATGCTGCTCGGACCGCAGCAGGTTGTGCTTTTTCTGCCCGGATCTGCATCACGATCATCACGATGAAGGAGATTGGGAGGGCGATTACGATCGGGTCGACGACCGACCAGGGAAGTCCCAGGAGCGAGACCTTGTCGAAGAGCGCCTGGCAGAAGCCGAGCGGTTTTGCTTCGGCCGCATGGACGAACGCGGTCCAGAGGAACCAGATCGCTGCGCCCGAGACCATGCTGTACAGGGTGGCCTTGATGGTACCTTCGCGTAGACGCCGACCTTAAATGCCGGCAGGAACGCAGCCGCACAGAGCCCCATGAACATGGCTGTTGCACGAGCGATGATGCTGATGGGGAGAGCGAAGGCGAGGAGCGTTGAGAGGATCATCATCATGATGATGCCGTACTGGTGATGGCGCAGGGTGAGCGAGCACTCACGTCCCCGTCCCCAGAGATCGCAGGTGAGGGCTGTCCCCATCGCGTGGTACAGGGCGCTCAAGGTCGACATTGCCGCGGCGAACAGGGTGAGCAGGAAGACGACGATGAAGAGATCCGGCATCGCCTGGTTGATGAAGAGTGGCATGATCGTATCGACGTTTCCTCCCGCGGCATCGATCGCGATCTTCCCCGAGGTCTGAAGGAAGTAGACGTTTGTCAGGGCACCGACCGTGAAGGCGACACCGGTCATCATCAGGATGAACGGCCCGCCCACGAGGATCGCACAGTTCAGTGACTTGTTGTCCTTTGCCATCATGAAGCGCACGACCAGCTGCGGCTGGGCAAGGACACCGATACCGACACCGAGCACGATCGTTGTCACGAGCGTGAACCAGATAGGTGAGCCGAGAGATGGCATCGTCGTCCACCCCGTCATTCCCTGGTCTGCAAGTGCCTTCGGTACAAGGTTTGCCATATTTGTCAGGGCCGTGTTACCTGCGGTGATTCCGCCGATCGCGATGTACGTCAGCACCAGGAGGATCGTCATGCCGATGAACATGATTGTTCCCTGGAAGGCATCCGTGTACATGACCGCAATAAGCCCGCCGAAGACAACGTAGATCGCGGTGATCGCGGCAAAGAGGATGAGTGATCCCTCGTACGAGATGTTGAGCGTCGGCTGGATGAACCGTACCCCTCCGATCGGACAGCTGCGGTATAGAGCGGCATCGAGATGACGATGATGAAGCCGCTGATGTACTGGAGCAGGGGCGACTTGTAGATCTTGCACATCAGGTCCGGGAAGGTGACCGCGGAGAGCCGCTGGCCGATCTCCCGGGTCTTCTTGCCGAAGAGGACAAAGGCGAGCAGGATGCCGATACCGATGTTCAGCACCGTCAGCCAGATCAGGCCCAAACCGAGATTTGCGGCCTGGCCGCCGAACCCGATGATGGCTGAGGTGGAGATGAACGTCGCGCCGTACGAGAGGGCGATGATGACCGGACGGCTGCACCGGCCGGCCACGAGGTAGTCCACGGAACTCTTCATCTTTTTGTACCCTAGGTACCCGATCACGAGGGCCGCGGCGAGGTAGACGAGGACCAGGGCGGTCATCGTGAGCGGATTAACTGCATTTACCTTCTCCCCCTCGTTCCAGTACAGGTAGCCGTACACTATGCATGCGAGCGCTAGGCCGATTGCAAGGCCATAGCCGATCAATATCTGCGGGTCAGAAATTTCAAGAAGTATAAAAACCTCTGGTAAACTCTTATCACGACATCAAACGGGAACCCGGGTAAAAACCGGATTCCCTATCTAAAAAGGAACGTATAGCACAGGCTAAATGAAAAATCAGCGGATGTAACCTGTGGTGATACTATTGTTTACCGGAAAATTATCCGGAAATTGTTATATATATATATATGCGTTGCAAGTTGCGTTCGTTGACCTCCGGTCCAAGTCAGAAGATAGCAGCCGGGAATATCGTGATTATTAGGGACAAGGCAGACGCCTCACACAAAGACCATAACAGGGAACGGATTATGCTCATATACCGTGTCAAACACCTTCTCCGGGCTGCATGAATCCCTCCAGCAGGTCCTCTCCCAGCGGCTGGGCTGGACCGAGATCCGCGATGTACAGGCGCGGGCGTACTCTGCTGTTATTTCCAGGAAAGATGTTCTTGTTATCGCGCCGACCGCAGGAGGAAAGTCCGAGGCAGCTCTTATCCCCGTAATGGATGACATCCTCAAAAATGGGAGGCCCGGGGTGAGCTGCATCTACATCTCCCCGCTAAAAGCACTAATCAACGATCAGGAAGAACGATTCCGGGCATTCTGTGTTCCCACCTCGCTCTCGGTCATGAAATGGCATGGCGATGTGGCGAAAGGGGAACGCACCTGGCCTGATGGCGAGCCGCCCCATTTCCTGATGATTACACCGGAGTCTCTTGAAGTAGTCCTTCAGGGAAAGAAGTATGCAAAAGACCTCCGGCAGGTCAGATCCATCATCATCGACGAACTCCATGCGTTTGTGGAATCCGATCGGGGGGTCCAGCTGAAAGTCCTGCTCGATCGCATGGACATTCTCACGCAACGAAAGATCCAGCGCATCGGTCTTTCGGCAACAACCGGGAATCCTGAAGAGGTGCTGGCGTGGCTCTCGGACAACCGGCAGGAAACAGAGCTGGTGGTAATCACCTCGCCGCCGAAAGAGAAGCAGTTCAGGTTTACCGTCGAACCTGAGGATGAGGGTCGAATCGAGGCGCTTGTCCGGATTGTGTGGGGCAAAAAGGCGCTGGTCTTTGTCAACAGCAGGAGCGAGGTGGAGAAGATTGTGAAAGCAGTTTCCGGTAGGATCCGGAACCTTCACATCCACCACTCCTCAATCGCACCCGCGATACGGAAAGCTGCTGAAGATGCATTCTCTTCCCCGGATGGGGCATGCATTATCTGCACGAGCACGCTCGAACTCGGCATCGATATCGGCAATCTTGACGTTGTGGTCCAGATCGGCAGCCCTGCCACCGTTTCATCGTTCCTCCAGCGGATGGGGAGGACCGGAAGACGCGACAGGATCGCGTCCGTTGCATGGATCCTCAGGAACTCCTGCGAACTCCTGTACAGCGCAGCAATCATCGAGTGCGTTGTGCAAAAAGAGATCGAAGGCCTTAAGCCCCCGAAAAAGCCCTACAACGTCCTGCTCCAGCAGATCTTCCTGTACCTTCACACGCATTCTCGGGTGACCCGGCGCCAGGTTTTCTCTGCGCTTCACAGCCATCCTCCTTTTCGTGGGATTGAATCCGAAGTCTTCGATGCGATCTTCAATCATCTTGTCAATTCCGGCTATCTCGCACCGGATGGTGAGCTGATTATGCCAGGACCTGAAGCGGAGAGACAATTTGGGAGGTCAAACTGGAAGGATCTTTACTCGGTCATAACGGGCGGTGAGGAGTACCGGGTGGTCACTCCTGAGGGAGAGACAGTGGGGAAACTGGATGCGCGTTTTGTCAACAGTAATACCGACGGTGCAATTTCCCTTGGGGGCAGGGACTGGTCGATGGTAAAAACTGATGAGGGACACAACATCGTGGTTGTCGTGCCGTCAGGATCGGGCATGTCCAGGATCTTCTGGACCGGGGGCGAAGCAGAGGGTTTTTCCCCGATTGTCTGCCGGATGATCCAGAAGATCCACTCCCGGGGTGGTTCGATCCTTCCTCTTGGAGAGGCCGAACGAACATTAATCGCTGAGGCACTTCACCGGATCCCTGACAACGTGGGTGCCGATGGCCTTTACGTGACTTCCCGGAAGGGAACTCGTGGTGGAGTAGATGTTCAGATATTCTCTTTCTCTGGCAATGGGTTCAACCGGCTACTCGCCCTTCTTCTGAGACATCATCTCGGCAACAGGGTTCAAGTCAAGTACAATGACCTCCTCATACAGGTGCAGCGGCCGGGAAAGGAGGGCCAGGTTCGTGCACGCGAGGAGCTCCAGACCGCATTAGAAGCAGTCCGGTTGATGAGCTATGACGAGTTCTCCCGTGTCCTGCCGCTTCCCCGGACGGAAAGCTGGAAGTTTGTGCCTGCTATGCCTGTCGCATTGCTCCATGATATGGTGGTATCCGATTATTATCATACTTATGATTTCATGGAAGTCTTTACCCGCTTGAAGGTAACAGTACTCGAAGTGCCCGACCCCGGGGAAACCTGAAAAATTCTTTGCGGATATGCGTGTTCACCGTTTCTCTTTCTAATACCACGCATTTATTTTCGCCGGCCTACAACTATTGAACAGAGAGTTAATCAAGGGAAAATCATGAAGAAAAAAATTGTTTTTGCCATTATTGTGACCGCTGCCATTCTTGCGATGGGGTGTACCCAGTCTTCACCGGCATCTGCAACACCTGCTCCGACCCCTGCCATAACAAAGCCAGTTGTTACAAAAACGATCCCTACTGCACAACCGACCCTGATCGCAAAGCCCACCCTTCAACAAACGGTCTCAGTCAATGACAATACAATTACCCTCAAGAAACTCGCGATCGATCCTGAAGTACTGACAATCAAGGCCGGCGATTCTGCCCGGTGGGTGAACGGGGATGATTCAACGCACCGGATCAAATTTGCCGATGGATCCACTTCACAACTCATGTCCCCCGGCCAGTCCTGGACCAAGGTATTTAACAATCCGGGAGTATATGATTATTCGGACATGATCCAGCCAAGCATGCAGGGTTCTGTACACGTAGTATAACAACTGTTCCGGAAGATTTTCTGAATCTTTACTTCGAAATGCCTCAGATCGCGTCAGGGAGGGAATGGCAGTCTTAATCATCTCTTCCCTGTCCGCGGGTTCACTTCCGTGCTGGATATGCGGGAATTTATGCATTTTGTGCCAACATCATTATGGGTCTTTCTTCCTGTCGTTCTTCAGAAGGCCTGGACACCCCGCACTTCTCAAAAACTGAACTCTGAATAAAAAAGTTATAATCCGATCGAACGGAGAACTGCACCAACGAGGATCCCTATCATAGAAGTCGATGCTGACAGCATTCCCAGTCAGATGTACCCGACAGCAACCCCTACTTTCAATGGTGTATAGGTTCTGTTAAGATTCAGTCTCCGTATGGAACGGAATGTTTTTGCATTGGGTGAGATCGATGGCTTGTTTCTTTTTATGCGCAACATGGGAACACCGAATGCCTGTTCTGATATCCTCACTTTCTTGAAAACCGTTATAGTTATCCTGTCAGTTGACTGTGTTGGTATTAATAAATTCTGCTTGCCGCCAGTATCCTTTTTTTTGTAAAATTTTAGGTTTTTTCCATTTTTAAATCCAAGCACCCCGATATTTCCTGAAATTAACCCCCCGGGTATCTATGAAAAGAGAGAATTTATGGAGAAAGTGGAATTTCTCCAGACTAGAATAGAGATCATAAAACGCCGAGGGGGAGATTTGAACTCCCGAGGCGCGAAGCGCCAGTAGCTTTCGAGGCTACCGCCTTCCCGGGCTAGACTACCTCGGCACCCTATTCTCTTATTTTTTCACCAATTGGTCTAATAGTTATCTGATTGATTGGTGAAAGATGTCTTAAAAATTTTTGAAATTTTCAGGAAGAATTTTTTAAAAAATGTGGAAAGGTTTTCCCGCAACACCCGTAGGTTACCGGGTCTTGGACTGGGTAATCATCATGTCATCGACACGGATGAGCATGACCGCAGTCTCGGATGCGCTCTGGATTGACTGGCGCTTTGACCTGAGGGGCTCAAGAACACCTTCTGCGAGCATGTCAATAACTTTGCCTTCGTAGACGTTAAGACCGGTATTCTTCTTGCCCTTCGCGTGGGCGTTTTTCAGTTCTACCAGTTTGTCGATCGGGTTGAATCCTGAGTTCTCTGCGAGCGTGCGTGGGATGGATTCGAACGCGCTTGCATATGCTTCGATTGCAAGCTGGACGCGTCCGCCAACGGTTGATGCATAGTCCCGGATCTTCATGAGGAGTTCAGTCTCGACTGCACCGCCACCGACAACGTATGTTCCGTCTTCCATCGCGTCCATAACGACGCGGGTCCCGTCTACTACTGCACGTTCGAGTTCATCAAGGAGGTAATCGCTCGATCCGCGAAGGAGAATGGTGATGGCCTTCGGGTTCTTGCATCCTGAGATCCTGGTGATATCGATATCGTTGTCCTCTTCAACGCGTTCTGCAATGCCAAGGCCTTTTGTGGTCAGGTCTTCGGGCTTGTTAACGATAACTCCGTTCAGCGCCCGGGCTGCATACTTCATATCCTTCTCGGGAACATCCTCGACAGCGTAGATGCCGGCCTTTGCAAGATAGAACTGGACTGCATCTGCGATTCCCTTCTGGCAGAGGAGGACGTTTGCACCACTGTCAATGACGGCGTCTGCAAGTTTCTTCAGCGCCTCGCGCTCCTGCTCGCTGAAAGCATTGATCTGCTCCGCGCTGGAGATCTTGATCTTTGCTTTCATCTGGGTCTTGGTAATCTCAAGAGGTGTCGCGATCAGGGCAACCTTTGCCTCGGTGATCTGCTTTGGCATTCCGTCGTGAACGCGTACCTTGTCAATGACGATTCCGTGGATCAGCTGGGCGTCGTCCATCGAGTGGCCCTTCTGCTTCTTGATCATTACATCGTCTTCATCGACCGAGATCTTCTTGCCGTCCTTTTCGGCAACGGTCATAACTGCGTCCACAATAATTCCATCGAGCTTGCCCTTGACAAGCTCGATCGACTTGCCGGTAATTGCGGTGTCTGCGAGCTTGATTAAGGTCTTGCGGTCGGTCGGATCGACTTTGAACGAGTGGCCGTTTACGATCTCAAGAGCCTTTTCCATACCGAGCTGATATCCCTGCGCGATCACGGTCGGGTGGATGCCCTCTTCGAGCATGACCTCTGCCTTCTCCATAAGCGCGCCGACAAGAACGACAGCGGTGGTTGTACCATCGCCGACCTGATCGTCCTGTACCCGTGCGACCTCGATCACCATCTTTGCACCCGGGTGCTGCACGGCGATCTCCGAAAGAATTGTCGCACCGTCGTTAGTGATGACAATGTCCCCGGTCGAGCTGACGAGCATCTTGTCCATACCCCGTGGACCGAGCGTTGTCCTGACAGCGCCTGCTATAGCTTTTGCTGCCGCAATATTCGAGCGCTGGGCTTCCTTTCCCGTATTTCGCTCGACATTTTCTTTTAGAATGATAATTGGCTGTCCAGCTAGCATAATCGAACCTCCGATGTTGTAAAAGGTAGAATTGAACTTCTATATAAATTGTATTGTGTCTTGGTCCGGCAATAATGCCGGATCAGTCAATACGGGATATTTTGAAGAGCGAATAGACCGGCACGCCATCTATATCCTTGATGCCGCGCTTATCGAAAATGACCCAGATTGCGACCGGGACAGCGTTGTGCTTCTTGAGATATTTCACAACTTCTCTCATGGTGTTACCTGAGGTAATGACGTCGTCAACAATGATGCACCGCTCGCCGCTGATCGTTGCAAAGTTCCCGCTGATCGAGCCGGTCGGGCGCTCGTTCTGGCTCTGTTTTGACGGGTAGTAAATGGCAAGTCTCGCTGCCTCCTGAACAGATATGAGAGTCGCGAGAGGAATTCCTGATATAGATATTCCCACCATCACATCCGCTGCGGGGGATGCGCAGTCTCCGGACTGGTCCTGATAATACCGGTTCAGGAGCATCATCGCAGTCTCTTCAAGGAGAGATGCAGTGCTGCTGACTGCCGTCCAGTCGATGTGCACATCTTTTGGTGCGGCCGAACCTTTTGCCTGGGTCAGGAGCCAGGTGACGGTCTCCATGGAGAGGGAGAATTCATCGGCAATCTGACCCGGACTGTGCCCTTCGGCAAGGAGCACTTTCGCTCTGCCGATCAGATCGTCAAGGGAAGACATGAAAAAAGATTCGCCGGTATCTATTTAAGTTTTCTTTTAATCTCTGCGCCGCAGATTGGGCATTCGCCATCGTGATCGAAATACTTGCCGCATCCCCGGCACCGGTACTTCCAGGTTATCTGCCGGGCCCTGCGCTGCTGGAGGGGGGCGATGGTGACGCCGAGTTTTCCCGCAACGTTCTGGATGGCAAAGTCATCGGTATGGAGCATCCCGCCAAGTTCAAGTGCAAGTGAGAGGAGGTCCCGGTCAGTTTCCGAGATCACACCGGCGTCTCCGGTCTTTTTTGCCGCTTCAGAGACTTTTTCCCGAAATTCATGACCGGGAGAGACAACCCTCAGGCCTGTTGCACAGAACTTTTCGAATCTGCCTTTCGACCGGATATCTTTTAATTCATCGCAGACTGAGGGTGTTGTGTAGATCTCTCCGTCGATCTCGATCTCGTAAAAGAAGAACGATGCATCCAGGATCGCTTTCATGCTGAGAACTCCGCCACAGAACTTTGGTGAAACTGCACATCATACCCAAACTGTTCCAGGAGCCAGAGTGTAGTCTCTGCGTGTGATGTGAGATGTGAAGTAGTATACGTGCCTCCGAAAAGTGCGATAGGCACGAGAAGCTGATCCGAAAGGTACGTGTCGACAACTCCCAGACTTGCAAATTCGTCGAGTGCTGTTCGTGCTGCAATTCCCCCAATTTTTTCGGCCGGAACGCCTCGTTTCCCGAGTGCACTACTTCCTTTTACCCCACGCCATATCGTGATGGAACTCCCTGTGTTTAACCCGGTGCGCTGGTCTTTCCGGATTGTGCAGGAAATCCCTTCTTTCCCAAGTAATTCCGCAGCAGACGATGCCTGCCTCTCCGTGACATGGGGTGGCAGGTTTGAGGAACCAGAGACAATGCCGCAGCCGCTATTCTGTATTGATCCCGGCTCAATCGGTGATAGGGACCGTTTTTTCACATCAATGAGTGCCTCACCCCCGCCTTCCGGGTAATATCCCCGTTTCAGGATCTCCATGGTGATCTCCGCACCTGCGGATCGAAGTACGTTTGCCAGAACGTTGTTGAGATAATCAATTGTCGGGCTCTTTTGGACTTCAGTGCCTCCGGTTACGCGAAGAGTCCCACCTACCCGGAGCGCAACGGACAGCCATGACTGGATGACGAGCGGGATGCTCCCGGCTGTTCCGATATCGATGGTAACATTACATAGCTTCAGCTTGTCCGGGACAAATGTCAGGGATAACGAACCCGCAGAGATTCCTTCGACATCTGCATCACACGCACGCATGACCGCCTTCACCGCCCCAATATGCTGTGCCACGAGCCCCGGCTTGTTGCGACCCGCCCGGATATGGTCATGGTTATTGGTTCACCGGTGATTGCCGAGGGTGCGACAGCATTCCGGACAATCTGTCCGCCCCCTTCACCGTACGAACCGTTAATGGTCAGCATCGGTGACCGCTGCTGCAATCTGGTCCACTGCCGAGATTTGGCTGCATCCCCGCTCAATAGTGTCGCTGCAGATCACATCACGGATACCGGTTGCCATGAGCCGTGCATATGCCCCCCCGGTAAAAACCCCGTGGGCGCAGGCTGCGTACACATCTTTTGCGCCTTGCTGGTACAGCATGCCGGCGGCGGTCGCGATCGTTCCGCCCGTTGAGATAATATCGTCAACGATAATGACCGAGCGGGAAGCGGCGCACAGCTGCTTGGGGGCCATTTTGACTTCAAGACCGCTCAGCCGGGTCTTCTCGAGGTGATCGTAGTCCCACCCGTTTGCAGAAGCAACATCACGGGCGAAGTGAAGCGCACCGTCATCAGGAGAAAGGATGAGGGGGTCTTCAAGTTCCAGGGTCTTAATGAACTCTCCAATCCCTTTTGCGATCGAGATGTTCCTCGCGGGCGCAGGGAAATATCTAAGAATATCCGGTTCGTGGATATTTACCGTGATTACGCGCTCGACCCCGCGGCCAAGAACCTGGGCGACAGCCCGGGCACTGATGGGCTCGCCCTGCTTGAACCGTTTATCCTGGCGGGCGTAGGCCATATAGGGAAGAACGAGCTGGTTTTTCGATCCCTCGCATGCATCGATCATGAGGAGGAGCTGCACGAGAGCATCGTTATCCACCACGCTTCCGATAATAATTGTCTCATCGTCGAGTTTCCCTGAGGCAAGATACTGCTCTCCGTCAGGGAATCGCGAGTATTTGACATCTACCAACGGAACGTTAAGTTTTCTTGCGAGCCGGGTTGCAAGAATCTGGGATTTATCGGTGCAGATCACTCTCATGATACCAATCCTTGAGATAGCGGGGACATCTCTGGTTTTCCATGCCGGTTTTTATCATCAAGATGTTGTTTTCCGGACAGAATAGTATTTGCGACAGGCGCTTTTGCCTTCGTCCTCTGGCTTCTCTTCTGGCAATCAGCTGAAAGTACTTAAACTATCGTGAGACAAATTATATGAAAACTCCAAGGGAAAAAGAGGTAAATCCTTAATGGATTCAGCAGAACAAGCGCCATCGCAGAATATAGACGGACATGAGGCATCTCCCGAGGTCTACACACCAGCGCCCGGGACCGCGACTCCCGAAGGCCCTCCGGCCGCCTTATCGCAGATTGAAGTGCCTCCCAAACTGATCGATCAGGTGATCGGCCAGGACCATGCTGTCGAAGTAATCCGGAAAGCGGCGGTACAACGAAGGCATGTCATGATGATTGGAAGTCCGGGTACGGGCAAATCCATGCTGGCAAAGGGCCTGGCCGAGCTTCTGCCAAAGGAAGAACTGCAGGACATTCTGGTCTATCCGAACTCTGATGATTCCAACAACCCGGTAATAAGGACTGTAGCGGGTGGGCGCGGGAAGCAGATTGTTGCCGCGCATAAAGCCGAGGCAAAAAAGAAGATCCAGTTCCGCAACACGCTGCTGATGCTCCTTCTTATTGGTATCATCGCGTATGCATTCATCACCTACCAGTGGCTCCTTGGAATTATTGCAGCGGCGTTTGTTTTCATGGCGCTCCGGTACACAACGTCACGTGAAGAGGCGACGGTTCCGAAACTTCTTGTTTCAAGCGACAACAAAAATATCGCACCCTTTATCGATGCAACGGGATCTCACGCAGGCGCACTCCTTGGCGATGTGCGCCACGATCCGTTCCAGAGTGGCGGTCTTGAGACCCCGGCACATGACCGGGTCGAAGCTGGTGCAATCCACCGGTCAAACGGCGGGGTTCTCTTTATCGATGAGATCAATACCCTTGACCCGCACTCCCAGCAGAATCTCCTGACTGCATTGCAGGAAGGAGAATTTCCCATAACAGGGCAGAGCGAGCGATCGAGCGGTGCAATGGTCCGGACGGAACCGGTTCCCTGCAAGTTTGTTATGATTGCAGCAGGCAATCTCGATGCAATCCAGGGAATGCACCCGGCACTTCGTTCCCGTATCCGTGGGTACGGATACGAAGTATATATGGCAGAGAGCATGGAAGATACCCCGGAGAACCAGCAGAAATACATCCGGTTCGTCGCGCAGGAAGTGAAAAATGACGGGAAGATCCCGCACTTTGACCAGAGTGCCATCGATGAAGTCCTTCGTGAAGCCAGGCGTCGTTCGAACCGGAAGGGACACCTCACCCTGAAGCTTCGTGATATGGGTGGTCTCATCCGCGTAGCCGGAGACATCGCCCGTCAGGAAGGGGCGGCAATTACGACTGCCGATCATGTCATAACTGCGAAAGCAACAGCGCGGTCGATCGAAGATCAGGTCTCCGATGAATACATCCGGAGAAGCCGGGAATACGAGCTTACGGTCATTGAAGGGACCCGGGTAGGACGGGTCAATGGTCTTGCGGTCATGGGAAGCGATTCAGGTTCGGTTCTCCCGATTATGGCCGAAGTTACTCCTGCACAGGGTGCAAGCGGTACGGTTATCGCAACCGGGATGCTCAAGGAGATTGCACAGGAATCGATCAAGAACGTCAGTGCAATCCTGAAAAAGTTCACCGGGCGTGACGTGAAGAATGTCGATATCCATATTCAGTTTATCGGCACCTATGGTGGAGTCGAAGGAGACTCAGCCTCAATCAGCGTTGCAACTGCAGTCATCAGCGCAATTGAGGGAATCCCCGTTCGCCAGGATGTTGCCATGACCGGCTCGCTCTCGGTCCGGGGAGATGTTCTTCCGGTCGGCGGTGTGACATATAAGATCGAAGCCGCAGCAAAAGCAGGAATCAAGATCGTACTGATCCCCCGTACGAATATCAACGATGTTCTCATCGAAGAGAGATACAAATCCCTCGTCACCGTTATCCCGGTTGATACGATCGACGAAGTCCTCAAGTATGCGCTCGTGCCGGAGAATGCAGAGGGTTTCCTCGCCAAATTCAAGAAGATGACGATGAGATCCACGACAATGATCAGCGACACCCCCGTTTGCAATCCCGTGGCTTGAACATGCCCGGGCTCCGTTATTATGATCTGCGGCATGTAACGGGACAGGTAACCCATATCGATATCGATAACGGCGTTGTGGAATCTGCTGGAACATCTTTTTTCAATAAAGCCGTGTTGCGGGTCTTAACTGCGACCGGATGGGGGATTCTCCAGATCGATAACTACATTCCCGGAAATGGAAAGTTTGACGATCTTCTCGCGGAAGCATCCCGGCTTGCGAATATTACCGAGGAGCGGATCTTGTTTGGGGATGCAGTCAGGGGAGTACTTCCCATCCCCCCCGTGAAAGAAGATCCACGGGATGTAGATATTGAAGAAAAGTCGTCCCTGCTCGCCGGGATAGAAGCAGCAGCGGTGGATCCGGCCGTTACCAACCGCAGGGCAAACTACATCGAGAGGATCGAACAGATACATTTCTCCGACAGTTCCGGTATCGAGCATTCGTTTGAGATGTGCAGATCAGGATTCAATGTCCTCGCTGTTGCATCGCGGAATGGGAATGTCCAGATGGGGTATGAGCGTGAGCATTCCATTCATGGGTTTAATCTTCGCCATCAGGAAGATCTGGGAAGAAAGGCAGCCGGGGTTGCGGTTGCCCTCCTTGATGCAAAACCCGCAAAAGGTGGAAAGATGCATGCCGTCCTTGATCCGGAGCTTGCCGGCGTCTTTGCTCATGAAGCCGTAGGTCACGCAAGCGAAGGCGATCTTGTCGCAGAAGGCAGCTCGGTTCTCAAAGGAAAAATTGGGACAAAAATAGGGAGCGAGATCCTGACCATCGTGGATGACCCCGGCCTTCACGAATTCGGGTTCGATCCGGTCGACGCCGAAGGAGCTGCGGTTCGCCGGACGGAGATAATCCGGAAGGGAATCATCAACGAGTTCCTGCACAGCAGGGAATCACTTGCAAAAGTAGGGAATGGCGTTGCAGGTCATGCCCGGGCAATGCCCGGGGAGCCGCCTCTTGTCCGGATGTCCAACACGTTTATCGAAGCAGGTGATTCTACCGAGCAGGAAATCTTCGAGGAATGCAGGGATGGAATATTCCTGAAAGGCTCCCGCGGCGGGCAGGTTGATCCCGGCCGGGGAATATTCCAATTTAACGCAGAGTATGGGTACCTGGTAGAAAACGGGGAATGCACGACCATGGTGCGGGACGTCTCGCTTTCCGGTGAAATTCTGACAATTCTCCACGGGATCGTTCTTTGCGGAAATGATCGCCGGATGAGTCCGGGCTATTGCGGTAAAGGCGGGCAGAGCGTGCCGGTGAGTGACGGAGCACCCCACGTTCTCCTGCTCGATGCGGTGGTGGGTGGCTGTGGCGTGGATTGACGAGATAATCAAAGAAGCGGAAAAGACCGTTGATGAAGTAGAAGTCTATTACGTGGAGGGGAGGTCAGTCTCTGCCGATCTGAAGCAGAGGAAGATCAATCTCGCGACGATCTCGGAGGATATCGGGCTTGGTATCAGGACTATCCACCAGGGAAGGATTGGATCTTCGAGCACCAATAATCCTGCCGACTGGAAAACCTGCCTGAAAGCGGCGATTGCCAGCGGAAAGCTTGCAACTCCCCAACAATGGGGAGGACTCCCGGATCCCCGGCCTCTTTCCGGTACACCGCTGGCATTTGACACGTCAATGCACGTTGAGCCATCCGTTGCCAGAGACTTTCTCGCGCGAATGCTCTCCGCGGCGGAGGAGCATGAAGCGGATATAACCGGGGGATCCGCCGGACTTTCTACCGCAATGGTGACGCTTGCAAACAGCAGGGGAATACGGTACACGGATAAGCATTCCGGAATTTCCCTTTCCCTTGAAGCGATTCACAACCAGTCAACCGGCTACGAATTCGACCATTCCTGTTTTGTAGATGAAGTGGATCCGGAAACCGTTGGGGAGAGAGCAACCTTTTTCGCCCATGAATCGGCGGGTGGGGACGATATGCCAACCGGTAATTACGATGTGGTCCTCTCACCGCTTGCATATGCCGAGCTCCTTGGAGGGGTATTCATCCCCGCCCTGAATGGCCGGAGTGTCCATGCCGGGAGATCGCGTCTTGCAGAATCGCTCGGGAAAGAGATCATGGGTCCGGGAATAAACATGTATGACGACCCCCTGCTCCTCCATGCGAGCGGGAGCATCCGCTGGGATGCGGAAGGAACCGAGACCCGACGGATAGATTTTATCAAAGACGGGATCCTGAAAAATTTCGCGTACGATCTCAAGACCGCGTACCGGTACGGGAAGCAAAGCACAGGCAATGCTGTACGGGGCGGGTTTGGGGGACTTCCCTCGATTGGCCATCATAATTTTGTTGTTGGCGGAAAACGGGATGCAATCGACGATGAGCCGGTCGTATACGTACACAATGTTGTCGGGGCACATACCGCAAACCCCCTCAGCGGAGAATTCTCGGTTGAGATCTCCAATTCATTCCGTGTGAACGGGGAATCGTTCGAGACGCCCATCCGGAGTGCGATGCTCTCCGGCAATGTCTTCGAGATGCACAAGAAAATTGTCGGGATGAGCAAGAAGACCCGGACCATTGGATCGATGATCGTCCCGTCAATAAAATTACGTAACCAGCGGATTATCGGGAAGTAACCGATGGCCCCTGTCCCGCAATGATATTACCCCCTTTTGCGGGAAAACAGATCGCTTTTTCAGGGATGGATAACCGCATAAAGCGGAGGTGAGAGCAAGAGATATTTCCTTTGCTCCCGGGTGTGATGTACCGCAGTGCGCTGGCGCACAGTAAAGGGTCAATGACGACGTATTTAATCCAATTGGACCCGGTTTCGCGTTTGATTATAATTGCATTGTAATATTACAACTGCAGTACAACGGCGCTTAATAACTATCAACGGGATGCGAATTTTTTTACGATAAGCGCGCATTCTGATGAATGAATAAAATTCCTTATACCCCGGAGCGGGTCTGCACCGAAATGATCGATCTGTTTGCTACAATCTCGGCATCCGATAAACGCCGGAACCTGATAATCTTCCTCAGGACCGAAGAACTGGGGTACGATAAAGGAAGAACTCGGGGTCACATCAGCGGGTATAATTCCCCAGATAAAAATCCTGGAAAGATGCCCATCTGATTACCCGATCGGGAAGTATCTACTATCAGACGTTAATGGGCCTCGCACTTGCGACCCATGTGGACAAACTCACGAAAACGACAGAATTTTTTGAAAGAGATCTTGCCTTCTGGCATGAGCATAACCTCGACGTCATCCCGTGCGATCTTATAAACGATATCTCGGATATCGGTGAGTACACGCTCCTGACTGTTCCCGAAGCCGATCTTTTTGACAGTAATCCTTTCCTGAACAATCTGAAAAATTCAAAGACGGTGACCGGAATTACCCACCACTGCCATCCGAGTTTCCCCCGGTTCTTCTCCGCTCTTGCGGAGAATGGGGTAAAATCTTCCCTGGTATTCACTCCTGCAGTTTATTCTATCATCAGGGAGCGGTACCCGGAGTTCCTTGAAGAGTATCTCCCCCGCCCCAATGCAGAATTGTCTGTGCTGTCTCCGACGCCCATTTCTCCATGTCCCTCTTTTTCCGGACGGGGGCTTTTGACACCGCCCGCGATGTAACCAGTTGTGATCCTTCCGCGATTAGATGGGGAGAACGCCTCGTAGCGCACTATCGTGAACAATCCGTGAAGATAGACTCTCCCGGACCGGTTGTTACCGGCGAATGAAGCTTCAACATGTTTGAAGCGTTTTTCCCTGTAAATCCCATTTTTTCGCGAACATTATGTCTACGGAGACCGGCTCAGATGAATAAGGTAATAATCAAAAGAAGAGTACCCTGAGGTAACGAAAATTACCAATCGGTAAAGACCGGTGATTGTCTGTGAGTGTCCTTCTCGTTACTATTCTGCTCGTTCTCGCCATCATTGCGATTGCATACTATCTGGTAAAAAAACTCTCCATCCTGGTCGTTAATGCAATTCTCGGGCTCGTTGTTCTTTTTGCCTTCAATTTTTTCCATGTCATGCAATGGATAGGAAAACCCGATCTGGGCGACAGTCTTGCAACAATCCTTATCTGTGCGGTCGGTGGCTTTCCCGGGGTACTTATTCTTGTCCTCCTGAACATTCTCGGCATAACCGTGTAGACTTCTGAAATATGAGATGTCTTGCTCAGGTAAGGTATCAGCAGCAGAGTGGCAAACTTCCAAAAGGGGATGCCGCTCAGGGGATCCCGGTTCCGGTCGCCTTTATCCCCCCTCCGAAAATTTTTGCCGGCCTCTCTTCCCCCATGGGGAGTTATCGATCCGCTTTTGAAAAGCAGGTACGAAACGATGCAAGAACGATGCTCTCAACCGAGCGCTCTGGATTCAAAAAAGTTTTGCCTGAACAGATCAAAAAACGTTTGCTTCTGAGTATACTTCGACATGATCCTGCATGAGCTCGTACGGCTTAATCTCCCGGGAGTGGGATGACATCCGCATTTTTACAACCTCCAGCGCTAGATGAACGTCAGTACGATCCGATGGACGGACATATCGCATCAGGATCACGGTATCCGCGAGATATTCGATAAGCGCATGACGGCTGGAAAAGACATTGTCCTTGTCGGTCTCCGATGTCATCATAATGGTGCATTGTTTGTCCCGGAGCCCATCAATCAGCCGAAACATCTCCTGCCTTTGGACAGAATCCGTATCAAAAAGGTCTTCAAAGAGAGAGATGGGAGCTATCACGACGCGTGCCGCCCCCACCAGGTTGATGAGCAGTGGCAGTTCGTTCTTGATCCGGTTGTTGGCAAGATTGAAATCGGTAGGATCGAGTTTGATCACAAATAAGGCCGTATTGAGGTACGGGCCAACATCCCATCCCTTCTGTTTCATATATGTCAGGATACGATCCTCACGTTCCTCAAGACAGATATAGATGATATGTTCTCCCCGGTTGAGGTCTTCCCAGACAAACTCAAGCGAGAATATCGTTTTCCCGGTCCCGTACGTTCCGATTATCGCACAGATACTGTCCGGAATCAGTCCTCCCCCCAGCGTATCGTCAAGGCCTGCAATGCCAACTTTGACCCTCTCCGTCAAATGATCACCCAGATATTGCTCACTTCAAATCCTTCCAGGGTGGTAATTCTTACTGCGAATTTCACCAGATCCCGCTCCTCAAGATGCGGCATCACACGCCCCGGAATTTCTCAAAATACATGACACGTTGCCTGCGGGCCCCGGCAGTATCCTCCCATTTAAAGAGCAAAACTGCGTCAGCGATATCGGCGAGTTCGCTCTCCCTTGAAGATTCGAGGATTCCCCGGCTCAACAAGAGGTAACTTGTAATGTTCCTCTGTTTTGACACCCGCTGCAATCCCCGCAGGAAGCCGGTGAGGTTCTGCCAGTCTTCAATTCCCTTGACCTGAGAAGCAATCTCGGTGATCGAGTCAAATATTACCAGGCTGCCGGGTTTTATCGTATTGATCACGTTTGCAAGAGTCAGGAGAATATTTTCGTGCTCTGATCGTTTCTGCAGTCGTGCGAGAACGTCGCCATGACTGTACCAGTCATCCGGAACCAGGCTGCTGTCAAAATAGTGCTCGGAGAGGTCATTGAACTGGACTAAATCGATCTTTTCCCGGAGCCCTTCAATTCTGAATGAAAGAAGAATTTCCTGTTTTATATTCTCCTTCAGCCGGGTGAAGGTAATGTACCGGACTTCTTCCGGTAGTACGGTTCCTTCCGGGATACCACCCTTCGAAAAACTCAGGATGTGCGCTATGGAACTGTGCGCGAATTCATAATTTCCTCCCCCCAGGTCTCCAAGGAGAAGTATGACTGAACCTTGTGGCACACCGCCTTCTAAAATTGGATCGAGAGACGTTATTCCGGTCGGCATTTTCTGGCTGATTGATTCCATTTCATTCCTCTCGGGTCGTATAATAAAAGACTGCAAAGGCACTCTCTTAAGGAAACTGATAAAGATCTGTCGGTTTACGATAGCTTTCCTTTGTGATTACCTGTATTGCGAAAGACGACGGATTGACGCACACTTATATAAAATGATATTACGAATTATTAACCAGGAGAAAAAGGGTAGGTGGCAGAGGTGTACCTGAAACAGGGGATTTTCTGATTTTTTCAAATCGCGAAAAGATTATGCGGCCGGGAAACCACCAGTCCAACCATCACTACCGGAAACAATACCAACCGGGACTGAACCCATACCCGCCCCATCGCAACGGAACGTTCCTGATGCCTCATATCTCCAGTACTTCCGTCTTCTCCGGAGAAAGACGCGATCGCAGATCGAGGATTATGATTTCGACGAACACGGCAGCCTTGTTGAGGCAAAGGTTCCCGAAGGCTACGAGCATATCGATGAGTACTGGGTTGAAAAGGGCCACTCGCTTGTGATAATTGCCCTCAATAAAAAGAAAAACCAGAAAGTGTATCTCCTGTTCGAACCCGTGCTCTCAGAGTTTGAGTACGAGCTCCTTGAACGCCTGTATGAAGATCTCCGTGATGTCCTTATCCTCTCGTCAGAAGAGGTCAAACACGACCGGATGCGCACGCTTCTCGAGAAAACCTACGGCCTGATCGATGACTATGGTCTCAGTCTTGAATCCAAATCCCTGTTCAGGCTTCAGTATTATTTCATCCGTAATTTCATCGGGTGGTCCCGGCTTGAACCTCTGATGAAGGATCCTCTTCTTGAAGATATGTCCTGCGACGGCAACCGTATCCCCCTGTTCCTGTAACCCCGAAAGTACCGGAATATCAAAACGAATATCTCGTTTGAGGCAGATGCGCTCAACTCCCTTGCGATTGCGCTTGCACAGCGTTCTGGTAAGCATATCTCGGCAGGTTCGCCGATCCTTGATGCAACCCTTCCCGATGGTTCAAGACTTCAGCTTACTCTGGGGACTGAAGTGACGACTTGGGGGACATCGTTCACTATACGAAAGTTCCGGGAGGAGCCGTTCTCCCCGGTGGAGCTGATAGAGAACGGGACGTTTAATGCGGAGGCCCTTGTTTATTTCTGGCTTGCCATTGAGAATAACAAAAGCCTTCTCTTTATAGGTGGAACCGCGTCCGGCAAGACAACCTCATTAAATGCGGTCTCACTTTTCATTCCGCCCGTTTCAAAAATTGTCAGTATTGAGGATACCCGGGAGATTACCCTTTTCCATGATAACTGGATCGCGAGCGTGACCCGGGAAGCCCTCACGAAAGGTGGCAATGCAATCAATATGTTCAGTCTTCTCAAAGCGGCGATGAGACAGAGACCCGAATATGTCCTCGTGGGTGAGGTCCGGGGAGAAGAGGCTCAGACACTTTTCCAGGCAATGAATACCGGTCACACGACATTCTCAACCATGCATGCGGGAAGTGTTGATGCGGCAATCCACCGGCTTGAGAGCGAACCCCTCAACGTCCCGAGAAACATGGTGCAGGCGCTTAACATCATCAGCGTGCAGGGACAGATTTATCGCGGGACAGAACGTGTCCGGCGCCTTGTCGAGATCGTTGAGGTTGCAGGAATCGATCCGTCAACCGGCAATCTCCGGGTCAACAACGTATTCACCTACGATACAATTCACGATGTCTACCATTTTGCCGGCCGCTCACAGGTCTACTCCGATATCGCAGAGAAACGAGGCTGGACCCGGGATCAGCTGGAGAAGGAGATCGCGATTCGGAAGCATTCTCGCTGCGATGATGAAACAGGAGATTTGCGACTACATCTCGGTAGCAACCCTCTTCCATGCGTTCCATATCGATCCTCCCAAGGTGCTTGCCAATCTTTCAGACCTTCGCAAGGTAATCTGATGCCCCTCAAAGACTATGTACGGAAATGGGTCAAGCGGGATCCGGTAAGGTACAACCATCTTCATGCCAGTATGATCTCCGCCCGCGTCGGCATGACGGTGGAACAGTATCTCTGGAGATCGATCCAGATCTCATTTGTCATCGGCGTAGTTTTTGGAATCATCGGATACATTCTCAGCAGTGTTTTGACCTTCCAGCCGACCGGGAGACCCGGGGGGATTTACAATGTTCTGAACCTCCCGGTCCCTGACCTGATTCTGGGTATCAGTACCGTCTATTATGCTCAGGCAGTCCTTGTTATTCTCTCGTTAATTTTCGGTGTATATATCAGCTATACCGCTCTTCTGAAGATTCCCGGGATGGGAAAGAATTCCCGGGAGACCAAGATCAACCTGACCCTGCACAATGCGGTTTCGTACATGTACGCAATGCGCAGAGGGGGGCACAGATGATGCCTATCTTCCGGTCCATAGCGGAACGTTCGAATATCTATGGTGAGATCGCGCTTGAGTTCCGGCAGATCGTTCGGGATACGGATTTCTTCGGGTACGATGTTCTGACTGCGTTCCGGCACCTCTCTGAAACGACACCTTCAGAAAAACTCAAGGATTTCCTCGAAGACCTCCTCTCGATAATTGAGAGTGGCGGGGATATGGCAGAATTTCTTTCCATGTGGGTCCGGTTGTACCAGGAGGAGGCGAAATTTGAGCAGAAGCAGTTTCTCAGCACCCTCTCCCTCATTGCCGAATCGTACGTAACCCTGTTTGTTGCCGGACCCCTCTTCCTTATTATCATCATGGTTGTGATGGGGATGATGGGCGGATCTGCGGTTCTCCAGCTCGCTCTCGTCACCTATGTTCTGCCGATTGGATCTATCATATTTATCCTGTTCATCGACATAATCTCGATCCAGGGAGAAAAAACTTCGCGCTATGTCAAGACGAGAGTTCTTCGTACCTACGAAAATGTTTCCGTAATCAAAAAAGGGGACGAAAAAGTTCTCTTCCTTCAGCTAAGCCAGTACGACCGGATCAGGGATCTTATCCGGTACCTGCGTAACCCGTTTGAGACATTCATCAACAACGTAAATCATACGCTGTATATTACCATCCCGATCGCTTGCCTCTACGTCGTGCTGATCGTTATCAATACACCAAATTACGCAGATCCTGAAACATTTATCAACGTCGTCGATGACCATCTGATTATTGCGCTCCTTATCGTCCTGATCCCATATGCAATATTTTATCAGTTATGGTCAAGACGGGTTCTCGGTATCCAGGAGCTGATACCGGATTTTCTCGAACGTATGGTGGGAATAAACCCGGTTGGTCTCACCATCGCGCAAGCTATCGCCATCATGGTCAATACCAACCTCGGCCTTATCAGCTACGAGATAAAAAGGATCAAGCAGGATATGGAATGGGGGGAATTTCTCTGAAGCCCTGGTCAGGTTCGAAAAACGAATCAGCACCCCATCCATCGCCCGGACCGTAACCCTGATCACCAAAGTGAGCGAAATGAGCGACCAGATTGGGGAGGTGCTGACCATCGCCGCCAGTGATGCAAAAATGAGCGAGGTCCTGAAAAGGGAGCGCCTTGGCGAGATGTTTATTTATACGGCGATTATTTACATCTCATTCTTTGTCTTCCTCTTCGTTGTCGCAGTGATGGCATCCCAGTTCCGTTCTTGCATCTGTCCCTACAAAAGGCCTTCCCGCGACCGGTATCCTGTCCGGTATCGGGTCGGTCCCTCTTGAAACAATCAAACGCCTTCTGTACCATGCCTGTCTCATGCAGACGTTGTTGTCAGGACTTATCGCCGGGCAGATGGGCGAATCATTGGTTGCTGCGGGAGTAAAACATGCCTGTGTCCTGCTTATCATCTCGCTCATTGCATTCAATTTTGTTATCGTTTAATGTCTGATGAGGAATAAACGGCAGGATCTGAATTCAGATACTATTAAGCCCTGCAGCGCTTACAGTCGTACTGAGGTTACAAACCCATGTGTAGTGTTGGCGGACCTACGGATATTGACATTCCCCCGGACCGGGTAAAAGGAAAGGATTACCGGTGCAACGAATGCGGGGAACGCTTCAAGGGCATTGGCAAGAGGCCGATCTGCCCTAGCTGCCAGTCCGAAGATGTGAAAGCGGTATGAATTTTTCTCTTGGTGACGAGATTGCTCTTATCCAGGGAAAACAATCTTTTTTTCTCGTAGCCCGGGCCGGATCCCGTTTCTGCCTTTGCATCGAATCTTCCACGGGTGAGTACTGCCAGGGAGTCGATCCCGCCGATGTCATCGTTGTATCCGCTCCCGAAGGGGGCGAAGTCAAGCCGGGGATAATGCTCATCGAGCTCGTCCGGAAACACCATATGCCCCTCATCGTATTGCCAAAAGATCACCCCGGCTCAAAGCGATTATCGTATGTTGTATCCGTCGGTCCGGAGATCCATACGGACTGTTCTATCCGACGAGGGACCCATCCTGAACAACACGTAATCTGCTCGAACGATGAATTAAATGGATTAACGATTGCCGGCACGGCGGAGGGGATCGCCGTTTCATCAATCCCGGATGGCGTAACCCTGAAGCGCATACAGTTTCAGATGAAAGCGGTTTTTTCCTAAGAAAGTTCTGCTTCTTTTACCCCTCCCGGTTCTCCGGGATGCCACTCTCGGGGGAAAGTAAATAACAATACATATATTGTTTTTTTTACCAACTATTACACTGCCGTGAGAGGAGGGTTGGATGAAGACTGAGGTCCTAAAAGACATCAAAAAAGCTGAAGAAGAGTACCAATCTATGATCAGTGCGGCTCAGGATGAGAAGAAACACAATAAATCTCATGCCGAGCTGGAATCTGACAATCTGGTCACCAAGGCGCAGAGCAATGCTGAACAATATAAAAAGCTGAAACTGGAAGAAGCACGGCACCAGGCGGCACTTAAGCACGCTGAAATCACAAAAAGCGGCAATCAGCGAGCGGCGGCACTGAAAGAGAAAGGAGAGAAGAACCTTTCAAAAGCGGTGCAGTTGCTGGTTTTGCGGTTTAAGGAGCAGCTGCATGTTAGCGCCTAAGCGAATGAGCAGGTTGCTCATTGCTGCTTCTCGGGATCAGTTGTCAACAGTTATCGCAGAGCTGTACCGCCACCATCTGTTCCATATCGAAGAATATGTCGATTCCGGAGTAGATGGATACGAGGGTTTCAGGATTGGCACACCCCTTTCGGGAGCGAGTGAGGCATCCACGGACCTAATCAAGATCCGTGCCATTGAAAATGCCGTTTCCATAAATGCTGAGGATATTGAATCCAAGGCCGTGGGAGCCCGCCCGGAACTGATGGCGAAGATCGAACGGGAGCTTCCTGTTCTTGAGCGCGAGGTGGAAGAGCTGACGGGCAGACGCTCAAAGCTTGAAACCCGTGTGAAGGAGCTCGAACAGGAGATCCAGGTGATCAAGCCGTTCTCTGAAGTACCATTCGATATGGATCTTCTTCGTGGATACAAGAAGTTCACCGTTTTTGCAGGATATGTGGCACGTGAGCCGACATTCTCCGTTCCTTCCGAAGTATACTTCGCGAAGGGAAAAGAGAAGAGTTTCATTATTGTCATAGTCCTCGCCGATCAACGAGCTGTCGTCGAAAAAGCTCTGCAGGAATCCGCATTCCTGGCTGTTCAGATCCCTGAAGAATCAGGACCTGCCCAGAAAAGAATCACGGATTATACCGGGCAGATCGCATCCGCGTCGCAGGAAATTTCCGAAATCGCGAAGAAGCTCGACGAGGTAAAAACGAAGCATACCGGGTTCCTTGTTGCCTGTGAAGAAGTCTTACGGGCGGAAGTGGAGAAGACCGAAGCACCGCTCCGGTTTGCAACTACCCGTCAGACCTTCGTGGCAGAAGGCTGGGTCCCGATAGACTCCGTCGATGCGGTAAGCAGTGATCTCGAGAAGGCAACCGGTGGAAAGATCTATGTTACGGTTATCCCGACCGATCTTGAGCACGATTCCGTGCCGGTCGAGTATAACAACCCGTCATTTGCAAAACCGATCCAGTTACTCATGGATGTCTACTCCCGTCCGAAGTATACCGAGGTCGATCCCACACTGATGCTTGCCATCGTATTCCCCCTCTTTTTCGGGCTGATCCTCGGGGATTTCGGGTACGGGTTGATCCTCCTTGCACTCGTGTTTGTGCTCGGAAGCTTCATGAAAGGCGAAGACGGCCAGCAGTTCTTAAAAGTGCTCAGGAATGCGAGTATTTCGAGCGTTATCTTCGGTCTCCTGTTCAGTGAGTTCCTTGGTTTCAAGCTCCCGTGGGAGCCGCTCATCTTCTCCCGCCATCTGAACATCGGCGGTGAAGCGACCGGACACGGAGCAGCAATTCCCGAACTGATGGTTCTTTCCATATGGATCGGTATCCTGCACATCACGCTCGGCAGGGTTCTTGGCATGTACAACCATGCAAAACAGGACCACGGAGAGCACCGCACGAAGACGGTTATGGCCAACTTCGGCTGGCTTGCCGTGATGTGGGGGATTGTCATTGCAATCTGGTCATACGCGGCAATTCCGCTTATGCCAGACCTCAGGGGACTTCCCGCTATCATGCCAGGAGTCGCAATCGGGTATATTATCGGAGCCGTTCTTATCGTGCTCGGTGTTGTGTTTATCGCCCGTGACGCAGTCCTTGAAGTAATCGAGCTTCCGACCATCATCAGCCACGTGCTCTCATACACTCGTCTCGTGGCAGTCGGGCTCTCATCCGTCGCTATCGCGATGGTTGTCAATTTCATATCGATCGGGATGTTCATCAGCCCCGGTCTTGCAAATCTCTCAATTGTCGGTATCATTATGATCCTTGTCGGTGTCGTAATTTTCCTGCTTGGGCATACGCTCAACGTGGCACTCGGGATCCTGGGTGGAGGCCTTCACTCCATTCGTTTGCATTATGTCGAATTCTTCACCAAGTTTTACAAGGGTGGAGGCAAGAAGTACGTCCCGTTCGGGATGAAAAGAAGATTTACGGAGGATTAAATTATGGCAGACGTAGCAACAGCAGCAGCAGTAGCATCGACCGCAACCGACCTTGCATCGATTCAGGCATCGCAGATGGGAATGAAGGCAGTAGGCGCAGGGCTTGCCGTTGGTCTTACCGGTGTTGGTACCGGTGTAGCCGAGATGGGCATCGGAGCCGCAGCAGTCGGAGCAATCGCCGAGAACAAGGACTTCTTCGGTCTCGGTCTTCTCTTCACGGTTATTCCTGAGACAATCGTTATCTTCGGACTTGTCGTCGGTCTCCTTCTCCTGTTCTCATAAACGAGGCAGACAATGGGACTGGAAGCAGTAGTTGAAGAAATCAGGGAAAAAGGCAGATCGGAAGCGGCGAAGATCCGTGCAGAATCAAAAGCCGAATTAGATCAGATCATAGCAGCGGCAAACAAGCGTGTGGAAGAGATAAAGATTGCAGCGGAAACAGAAGTTGCAAAACAGGCTGACCACCTGATTAGCCAGGATATCTCAGCAGCAAGCCTTCTCGTCAAGCGCGAGAGCTTAAACACGCAGAAAGCCCTGCTCGATAAGGTCTACGAAGCGACCCGTGCCGAGATAGCTAGCCTTCCTGAAAGCTTCCATCGTGAAGCCATCAAGAAACTCCTCTCCGACGCAAAGAAGGAGATTCCTAAAGGCACGATCTTTTGTAACGCCCGGGATGTACCGGCTGCAAAAGCAGTCATTGCCGAAAACCCTGCATTCTCAGGATTCAGGGTTGGGGAGCCGGTCAAAATCGACGGGGGAATCCTTGTCGAAGATGAGACCGGGGGGTTGCAGATTGATTACAGTTACCGCACTTTCTTAACGAGCGTGTGGGAAACCGGGTTGAAAGATGCGTCTGATATCCTGTTCGGATAGGGAGGTACAGGTATGGTGAGCGTTTCCGCACCGTACATTTATGTATGTACCAGGATGCGGGTGAGGAAGGCAAAGCTCCTCCCGAAAGAGGAGTACATGCGGATGCTCAACATGAGCATTCCGGAAATCACCCGTTTCATTGAAGAATCCCAATACAAACAGGAAATCGATGAACTGGGAACCGCGTTCAACGGGATCAACCTTATCGAAGTTGCACTGAGCTGGAACCTTGCAAAGGAATACCAGAAGATCCAGGAGATCGCACCAGGCTCCCTCAAACAATTTACCCAGGCATATCTCCGCCGATGGGACATCCAGAACGTCCTCACCATCCTGCGCGGAAAGGCACAGGGGGTAAAGTGCGGGAAGATCAAGGAGTTCCTCATCCCGGCGGGGAGCCTTGACATCAAGGAACTTGACCGGTTCCTTGCAGAAGAGAGCAATGATCGGATTATAGATCTTCTGAAAATGCACCGGATGTATCCCGTGCTTGTACAGGGATATCTCTCCGCAAAGGAGACCGGCTCATTCTCCCAGCTCGAAAATGATCTCTACAAGCAGTTTTACGAAGAGATCATCCGGGATGCACGGAGCGGCAGTATCAGAGGAGGAGCATCGTTCCTTGCGTATATCCAGCTTGAGATCGATATCCGGAACGCGAAGACTCTCTTCCGGCTCCGGGCCGATTCAACGGAGGAAGACGCCCGGGACTTGTTTGTTCCTGGCGGAATCCTGACCGTAAACGACTTTGCTAGCCTCAACGCAATCAAGGACCAGAACGAATTCATCGACCAGCTCAAGGTAAATGCCCGGGCCGAAGCCCTCATAGCTCTTCTCGAGGAGCTCAAGGGGCAGAAATCGATCCGCGATATTGAAGTGCGCCTAACCCGGGTGCAGCTGGAGCAGATGGAGCGGATGTCCAAACGCAACCCGTTCTCCATCCATCCTGTCCTTGTCTACCTTGAAAAGAAGAAGTACGAAGTCTTCAACCTGCGGGCTCTCGCTCGCGGCAAGGAATCGAAGTTGCCATCGGAGAAAATTGCGGAATACCTGGTGATGTAGATGGAGATCGCAGTAATCGGTAACAGTGAGTTCATTCTCGGGTTCCGGCTTGCAGGTATCCGCAAGACCTACGCGGCAAAGAGCGACGAAGAGCTCTCCGAAACCATAACCAGGGCCCTTCAGGACAGTGAAGTTGGTATTCTCGTCCTGAACTCAAGCGACATGGAACGAATTCCCCGCAGGCTCCGGGCGACCCTCGAAGAATCGGTAAAACCCACGGTGATTGCCATCGGTGGGGAAGAAGAGGGCGGGCTATCCATGCGAGAGAGAATCAAGAGATCGGTGGGTGTTGATCTGTGGAAGTAAAAGAGAAAAAACCTAATGAAGCAAAACAGGCCGTTCTGAAAAGAATCGCCGGCCCTGTCGTCACGGCAGTCAATCTTGACGCCCACATGTACGATGTGGTGAGAGTCGGCAAGGAAGCGCTGATGGGAGAAGTCATCAAGATCCAGGGTGACAACACCATCATCCAGGTATACGAAGATACGTCCGGCATCAGGCCCGGAGAACCGGTCACAAACACCGGCCTCTCCCTCGCGGTCGAACTCGGCCCCGGCCTCCTGACCAGTATCTACGACGGTATCCAGCGGCCCCTCTCCGTCCTCGTGGACAAGATGGGCAACTTCATCGAGCGTGGTGTCTCGGCACCCGGTCTCTCCCACGAGAAGAAGTGGGGATTCAAGCCGCTCGTGAAGGCAGGTGACAAGGTCGAACCCGGCGCAATCCTTGGCGAAGTACAGGAAACCAACATCGTCCACAGGGTCATGCTCCCGCCGAACGCGAAAGCAGGCGTTGTCAAGACGATCAAGAGCGGTGACTTCACGGTCGACGAGATCATCTGTATTCTCGAAGACGGTCGCGAGTACCCGATGATCCAGCGCTGGCCGGTCCGGGTCCCCCGCCCGGTCAGCGAGAAGAAGAATCCGACCATCCCCCTGATCACGGGACAAAGGATTCTCGATGGTCTCTTCCCGATCGCAAAAGGCGGCACTGCTGCAATCCCCGGCCCGTTCGGGAGTGGAAAGACCGTTACCCAGCAGCAGCTGGCAAAGTGGTCTGATGCGGAGATCGTCGTTTACATCGGCTGCGGAGAACGCGGCAACGAGATGACCGAAGTACTGACAGAGTTTCCGCACCTCGAAGACCCGAAGAGCGGCAAGCCTCTCATGGAGAGGACGGTCCTCATCGCGAACACCTCAAACATGCCGGTCGCGGCCCGGGAAGCATCGGTATACACCGGTATCACCATCGCGGAGTACTTCCGTGACATGGGATACGATGTCTCGCTGATGGCAGACTCAACCTCCCGCTGGGCAGAAGCGATGCGTGAAATCTCCTCGCGTCTCGAAGAGATGCCCGGTGAAGAAGGGTACCCTGCATATCTTGCTGCCCGTCTCTCCGAGTTCTACGAGCGTGCCGGTCTTGTAGAGACACTCAATGGTGCCTCGGGATCGGTATCAGTTATCGGTGCAGTTTCGCCACCCGGTGGAGACTTCTCCGAGCCCGTCACCCAGAACACTCTGCGTATCGTTAAGGTCTTCTGGGCACTCGATGCCAAGCTCTCGCAGCGCCGTCACTTCCCCGCCATCAACTGGCTCAACTCGTACTCCCTCTACTTAGAAGCACTCCACGACTACTACGATAAGGAAGTCTCGCCAGACTGGAACAAGATCCGGTCCTGGGCAATGGAAGTGCTCCAGAAAGAGGCAGAACTCCAGGAGATCGTGCAACTCGTCGGTTCCGATGCACTGCCTGAAGCAGAACAGGTGACCATCGAAGTTGCCCGCATGATCCGTGAGATCTTTCTCCAGCAGAACGCCTACGATTCGGTAGACACGTTCTGTGACATGAAGAAACAGTACGACATGATGAAAACGATCAAGCTGTTCGCCGAACTTGCCTACGCTGCCCAGGTAGCGGGGGTCAGCCCGACGCAGATCAATGCAGTTAAGTCCAAGGGCGAACTGCCGCAGATCAAGTTCATCAAGGACTACAAGCCCGAACTCGCGAAGATCGAGAAGCAGATGGATGCGGAGTTCAACACACTGAGGTCGGCAGCATGAAGGAATACAGGACTATCAGCAAGATTGCCGGTCCCCTCGTCTTTGTCGAAAAGACCGAGCCAATTGCCTACGGAGAACTCGTAAACATCGTTCTTGCCGACGGCACAACCAAGCGCGGTCAGGTGCTCGACACAAGCGACGAGCTTGTCGTTGTCCAGATCTTCGAAACCACAACAGGTATCGGAAAGGACAGCGGTGTCCGGTTCACCGGTGAGACGATCAAGATGCCGGTCGGCAGGGAAATGCTCGGCCGTATCCTCTCCGGCGGCGGTAAGCCAATCGATGGCGGCCCGGAGATTGTTCCGGAGAAGCGTCTTGACATCACCGGTGCTGCGATCAACCCGTATGCCCGGGGAATGCCTGCTGATTTCATCCAGACGGGTATCTCGACCATCGATGGTACGAACACCCTTGTCCGCGGCCAGAAGCTCCCGATCTTCTCGGGTGCAGGTCTGCCGCACAACAACGTTGCGCTGCAGATCGCCCGGCAAGCCAAAGTGCCCGGCTCAACCGAAGGGTTCGCCGTAGTCTTTGCTGCAATGGGTATCACGAAGGAAGAGGCCAACTACTTCATGGCCGACTTCGAGCGCACGGGTGCACTCGAACACGCAGTTGTGTTCCTCAACCTTGCCGACGACCCTGCGGTCGAGCGTATCATTACGCCCCGTCTCGCCCTGACAACCGCCGAATATCTTGCCTTCGAGCTGGGTATGCACGTGCTGGTTATCCTGACGGATATGACAAACTACTGTGAAGCACTCCGTCAAATCGGTGCAGCCCGTGAAGAAGTCCCCGGTCGCCGTGGGTACCCCGGGTACATGTACACTGACCTGGCTTCACTCTATGAACGTGCAGGCATGATCAAGGGCCTCAAGGGATCGGTTACGCAGATTCCGATCCTGACGATGCCCGGTGACGATATCACCCACCCGATCCCCGACTTGACCGGGTACATCACCGAAGGTCAGATCGTGGTCAACCGTGATCTCCACCGCAAGGGTATCTATCCTCCGATCAACGTCCTGCCATCACTGTCGCGGTTAATGAACCTCGGTATCGGCCCGGGCAAGACCCGTGACGATCACAAGAAAGTCTCCGACCAGATGTACGCGGGATACGCAGAAGGGAATGATCTCCGCGGCCTCGTTGCCATCGTCGGTAAAGATGCACTCTCCGAGCGTGACCGGCTGCTCCTCGAATTTGCAGAGCACTTCGAGAACAAGTTCGTCCGCCAGGGATATGACGAAGACCGCACGATCGCAGACACTCTCAATGTCGGATGGGATCTTCTCTCGACACTCCCGGTCGAGCAGCTTACCCGTATCGACCGTGATCTGATCAACAAGTACCACCCGAAGCTCAAATCCGGTGTAAAGAAGGAGTAAAAAATCCATGGCGCTGCGCGATATCAAGCCAACCCGTTCCGAGCTGATTAACCTCAAGCGGAAGATCCAGCTCTCCGAGCGAGGCTACAAGATCCTCAAGATGAAGCGCGATGGACTGATCATGGAATTTTTCAAGATCCTCGGCAACGCCAAGGACACCCGGGGCGAACTCCTGAGAAGGTACGAACGGTCTGTCGAGATGATGGCCCTTGCCAACACTGTTGAAGGTGCGATCGGGGTAATGTCAGCAGCTTTTTCGGTGAAGGAAGTTCCCACGATCACGCTCAAGAGCAAGAACATCATGGGCGTTGTCGTCCCGCAGATCGAGTCTTCGAAAGTAAAAAAGAGCCTCGTTGACCGGGGTTACGGTGTTCTTGGTACCTCTACGGTCATCGATGACACTGCATCCTCGTTTGAGGAGCTCGTTGAATCGATTATTGAAAGTGCCGAGATCGAGACCACGATGAAACGCCTTCTCGATGAGATCGAGAAGACGAAACGCCGGGTCAACGCGCTCGAGTTTAAGGTCATTCCCGAGCTGACCGAAGCCCGCGACTTTATCAAGATGCGCCTCGATGAAATGGAACGCGAGGAGCTCTTCCGTATGAAGCGGATTAAGGCGCGGAGCACCTCCTAACTTTTTGGGAGCTGATTTTTAATGCCGATTGGAACTATCCGGGAGCTGGGATGCGAAGGAAAGACGGTTCTTCTCCGGCTCGACCTGAACTCCCCCATCGATCCCACATCCAGTATTATTCTTGACAACAAGCGATTTCGCGAGCATCTTCCGACAATCCGGGCCCTCTCGGAAAGCAAGGTCGTCATTGTTACCCACCAGAGCCGGCCGGGAAAGAAGGACTTTACGACTCTCGAAACTCACGCTGAGAAACTCGAACAGCTTCTCGGAAAGCCGGTCCATTACGTGGACAGTATCTTTGGTCGCCATGCCCGGGAAGCTGTCCAGGCGATGAAGATTGGCGATATCCTGATGCTTGAGAATGTGCGGTTCAATGCCGAAGAGAACCTCACCCTGAAGCCCGAAGAGGCAAAGAAGACCCATCTTGTCAGAAAATTATCCGGCATGGCGGATGTCTTTGTCAACGATGCGTTTGGGACTGCCCACCGGTCTCAGCCCACCGTTGTCGGTCTCCCGCTTATCATGCGGTCTGCGGCCGGACTCCTCATGGAGAAAGAGGTCTCCACGCTCTCGAAAGTCTTCTCGGGAGCTCCCCGCCCGGTCTGCATGGTACTTGGCGGGACGAAGGTGGATGATTCCATAGCGGTTGCCCAGCATGTGCTTGCAAATGGCATCGCCGATCAGGTCATAGCGATCGGTGTTGTTGCCAATGTTTTCTTAATCGCTGCCGGGTACAATATCGGGCAGCCCTCAACACAGCTGATTGCCCAGCTCAAGTACGAGCCCGAAATAGAAAAAGCCCGGGAGATCCTGACCCATTACCGGGACCGGGTACTCATGCCCGAGTCAGTTGCCGTCAGGCAGGATAACAAGAGGGTCGAGTACCCGATAGAGAAGATCCCTGAGGATGCACCCGTTCTCGACCTCGGAATGGACTCGCTTGCCACCATGGTCGAGGTGCTCAAACAGTGCGGGACGGTAGTCTTTAACGGACCTGCCGGTGTCTTCGAGGATGCTGATTTTGCCACCGGCACCTACGAGATGCTCCAGGCTGCGTCCAAGGTCGAGTTCTCTGTTGTCGGCGGAGGGCACACCGCCGTGGTCATAGAAAAACTCGGGCTCGATAAGGACTTCACGCATATCTCCACCGGTGGCGGTGCCTGCATCGAGTTCCTGACCGGCAAAAAACACCCGGCCGTGGAGGCCCTGGAGCAGTCAAAAAAGATATTCGGCTGAGCGGACGCTGATTTACTTCGTTCCAGCTGCTCACTTTACAAATTTTTTATAAATCTTTAAATTTTTTTGTTCATCTGACTTTCAAACATTTACTCTTTTTTCAGAAGCGAACTGACCATGAGTTGTGAGAGTGGCTGGTGATATGTTTTCCGGGAAACGCTGGTCACCGTGATGTTCTCCCGATGCGGTGGAGAGGTTGTAGTTCTATCAGATACGGTTGCACGTACAAGAGGAATTTCCATTGCGTCTCTCCGGCTTTTCATGGTGCTGAGCACAGCAAACGAGAAGACCAGGGCAGTAAACATAAACAGGGTTATTGAGAAGATTGCGGTAATACCTACGATCATCGCAAAGCGGTTTTCCTGGAAAACGGCCCATCCGCCAATAATGAAGAGAGCCCAGAAAATCACGACTGCTATCCGCGTGGATTCGACAGGGCTTGTAAGGGACCGTTCGCGTTTTGATTCGTCTCCTACCGGGTAGCGGTCAATCATCTTTCCAAGTGCAATCAGTGCGATGCTGCTCGCAATCGCAAAAATTCCGACAATTCCGAGAAGTAAGAGGAGCATCTCATTCATGGATCTCACCTGCCGATGATCTTCTATTACTTGCCGCGCTATAAAAAGTACTCCTTATGTAATCCATAAAGATTATTTACAAATTTTGTGTAATATTTAAGAAATATCGACAGTGTATTTATAGTAATTTAGCCTACGATAGAGGGAATGGCAGAGAAGGGACCGCAGAGCGGGGGGGAACGGGTTGCAATATCCTACAAAATGCCCCTCAATATCTACGAAAAGGTCAACAAACTTGTGTATGAGGAAAAAAAGTTCTCTACGGCGGTCTCCGACTGGCATAACCCAAGCTTTATTATCCTTCGTCGATAATCAGCACGATATGGGACAGTTCAAGGAGCTGTTCAAGGACTACCCCTTCATCAGAAGGGGTCGGGAACTCATGAAAAAGATGATGAAAGAAGTGCTCATGGATGTTCTCTCCTCGCAAAAGGCCGAGGTTAAGGAGTCCAAGGGTAATCCATAGGAAACATTATTCCTCCCTCTTACCTATAAGTTTTTAGTGAACACTCCGCGCGGATACATTCCTGTTTCTGGTGCGCCATGCAAATCCGGGTAATCGCTGTTGGCAGGATTAAAGGGAAGTACCTCCAGGACGGGATTGCTGAATATGAGAAGCGGCTGCGCCCGTACGTGAAACTTCAGGTTATTGAGCTTGTTGAGGAGCGGCGGGCAGGAAACGTCTCTGTTTCGCAGGAAACGTATCTGAAGGAGCAGGAAGGTGTTCGGATTCTCGAATCGATTCCTCCGGAAACCCTCGTGATAGCGCTTGATGCGACGGGATCCCGATGGTCGAGCGAGGATCTTGCCCGGAATATACGTGATTGGGGAATTGCCGGAAAGAGTTCACTTGTTTTTGTTATCGGCGGCGATCTCGGACTCGGGCAGAATGTTCTTACGAGATGCAATCTGCGCTTATCCCTCTCACCATTGACGTTCACGCACCAGATGGCCCGGGTGATCCTGCTGGAGCAGATTTACCGGTCGATGCGGATCAACAGCGGTGAGCCGTATCACAAATAAGCCGGGAATTTTTGACTGCCGCGTGCACCCGATCCGCCTCTCGTCCCAACCTTTTACATCTGTTTTCAAGCACCTGAAGAATAAATTTTGAGACACAGCTCGATCCGCTGAGCGAGCCAATTCGGATCTGAAAAGTGAACGGATATTACGGATTTCTGAAATGGTGCATTGCACTATGTCCTGTCGTTTAGGAATTTGACAACTGGCGTTTTTACGGGAACTGGACCCGATCGTAAAAAATGGGACTGGTGGTCTACACCATGTCTTCTTCATCAACCAGCGAACACGCCTCTTCCTTCCCCTCGCCCTCAGCCTCTCCGACTTTTTGCGTCTTCATCGAGGGGAAGAGGATGACTTCCTTGATCGAGTCGTTATTGGTAAGGAGCATCACGAGTCGGTCTATGCCGATCCCGACGCCACCGGTCGGGGGCATGCCGAACCCGAGCGCGTTGATGAAGTCGTAATCGATCATCTGGGCTTCAACATCACCGAGCCGGCGTTTCTCATCCTGCGCTTCGAACCGCTCCTTCTGATCCACAGGATCATTGAGCTCGGAGAACCCGTTTCCTACCTCCATCCCGTTGATGAAGAACTCGAACCGTTCGGTGAAACCCTCTTTCTCCCGGTGACGCTTGGCGAGGGGTGAATTCTCGACAGGGTAATCGTAAATGAAGGTCGGCTGGATGAGTTTCTCTTCAACAAGTCCTTCGAAGAACGCAATGAGGAATTCCCGCTGGGACTGGGGTTTCTGCCAGTCATCGATCTTGTGCTCCCGGGCAAGGGTGCGAAGTTCGTCGACGGAATGCGCGAAGATATCGATTCCCGCGTACTCCTTCACCGAATCTTCCATCGAGATCTTCTTCCACGGTGCGGTAAAGTTCAGGGTGATATCGCCGTACGGAAGTTCGAGTTTCCCGTGAACCGACAGGATAACGGAGGTGACGATGTTCTCGGTGAGTTCCATCATGTCCCGGAAGTCACGGTAAACCCAGTAGATCTCCACCATCGTAAACTCCGGGTTGTGATCAGCGTCGACGCCTTCGTTCCTGAAGTTCCGGGCGATCTCGAAGATCCGTTCGAATCCGCCTACGATGAGGCGCTTGAGGTAGAGCTCGGGGGCGATACGGAGGAAGAGTTTCTGGTCGAGGAAGTTATGGTATGTTGTGAAGGGGTGTGCGTTTGCCCCCCCGTAGACCGGCTGGAGGACAGGTGTTTCGAATTCGAGGAATCCGTGGTCGTCGAGATACCGCCGGATCAGGGAGACTATGCGACTCCGGTCCCGGAAGGTCTGCCTGCTCTCTTCGTTCACGATGAGATCGACGTAGCGCTGCCGGTACCGCTTCTCGACATCGGTAAGCCCGTGGAACTTTTCGGGAAGAGAGCAGACCGCTTTGCAGAGGAGGGTGAATGTGTCCACCCAAATGGTTATCTCGCCAAGTTTTGTCCGGAAGACATGGCCGGTGATCCCGATGATATCGCCCCGTTCGATGAACTGGTTGAAGAGATCGAACTGTTCCTCGCCGAGATCATTCTTCCGGATGTAGAGCTGGATCTTCCCGGTCTCATCCCCAAGGTCTGCAAAGATCGTCTTCCCGTGGTTCCGGACGATATAGATCCTTCCCGCGGTCGTGACGCTCTCTTCACTCTTTTCGTGGGTGATCTCGGCATATTTCGTCTTTATCTCGGCAATGGTATTCCTGCGGTCATAGGAGTGCGGGAAGATCAGGATCCCTTTCTCTCTGAGTGCAGTGATCTTATCGAGTCTTGTTATATCGAATGGAACGTTTTCGAGGGGACCGGTCATTTTGAAAAGCACCACGGTGAACTTGAATGAACTGTAATGTAATTATGCGATTCCGGGGGTAATAATACCTTCACGGCTTAAGCGTCGGAAAAAAAGTGCGGGCGATTTTTCCCGGAATTCTGCCTGCAAAGCCCGGCAATTTTTCTGGAGATACCGGGGAACTCATTTTTCGTTCCGCTTGCTGAGCAGGAACGAAGTATATTTTGCAAGGCCGTATACTCCGTCCGTGGAAGGATGGATCTCGATGAAGTTCTCAAACTCATGAACGGAAAAATTCCGCTGCATGAGAAATGCCATGTATCCCGCGATCAGGCCCCCGCCCGGCCCGGCGCTGCATACCCCGGTTATCCTGCCGGTTTCCGGATCCGCCATAACTTTTGCAAGGCCGGTATTTCCCGACGGAACGGACCAGAATGAGCCGGGGCCGGTGGGACCGGGAAGGGTAACCGATGCCGAGTCGCAGGTATCTCCGATGCAGAATGCCAGTTCGTTCATCAGGTTGATCGATTGCGGAATGTACCGGTAATCCATCGTGCGATCGGTACCAAGGATATTATCTGCCGCAACTATGCCCTGGTGCCGGGCTACAGGGGTAAGGTAGGGGGGCCCGGTGACATCGCCGCATGCGTACACTCCCGGGACGCTCGTGCGCATATGATTGTCGACGATCACTTCACCAAGCGGTCCCTTTTTTACTCCTTTCAGCATCTCTGACCGGGGCGCAAGCCCGGCCGTGATGAGGACCGCCCGGGTGTCGATCGCGCTGCTTTGTTCTCCGGTTTTCAGCTGTACGGATTCCACGCATGACGTGCCGGAGCACGAGCAGAAGCAACAATCCTCCCTGATCTCGACATCGTCAAGTTCTTTTTTCGCGAGCTCCCGCAGGTGCTTATCCACGCTCTTCAAAAATCCGCTCCGGCTGACAACGGTCACCCTGCTCCCGAACCTGCTGAAGATGTACGCGAACTCGGCGGCCATTACCCCTCCGCCTACTATCACGAGCTCTTCCGGGACATCGGGGATTGACCATATCGTGTGGGGGTTGTAGACCCCGGTCAGATGCAGCCCGTCGGCTTCCGGGATAAGTGGGCGGGATCCCGTTGCAGCGATAACGGCATCTGCATCCAGCCGTTCGTTACCGGCAAAAACCTCGTTGCCTTCGAGCCTGCCGGTTTTGTTGTAAATAATTTCCACGCCGGCGCCCCGTGTCTCCTTGTCGAGAATACCGGCGATCTTCTTCTGTATCGCGTGCATTTCCCCGATAATCGCGGGAAAATTTACCGAAGGTGAAGAATCAATAAGTCCGGCGCTTGAAAAAGAGCGGGCCGAATGTATCATGCGGGCGACATCATTCAGCGCACAGACCGGCATGCAGCCTACATGGAGACACTGGCCGCCGATGCCTCTGTGTTCGATAAGGGTGACTTCCTTTCCCGCCGATGCGAGCCGGATCGAAGCCAACCTGCCGCCCGGCCCGCCCCCGAGGATAACGATCATGGGGCACGACCGGGGGTACGCGGGAAGTTTGTTTTTTCTGTGAATCTGCCGGAAACCATGGGAACGCTTACCCGGGGGATGGCCCGCGGGTGCTCCCCCTAATGTTGCAGTTGAATTTTAGAATACTTCGACGCCTTCATCCATCGGCTCCGAGAGGAGCTCACCGGTGAATGCGTTGACCTCGACAATTCTCTTGCCCCGGATCTGCCAGACCGGGATGTAGACCTGCCGGGCTTCAACCGTGATATTCTTCTTGTCGGGTTTGAGGATCTTCTCTTCGTAGAAGATCGCGTCCCCCTTCTCCTGCTTTATCCTGACTTTCTGGGTGAGGCGATCGATAAGTTCGGTGACCATGCGCTCGGATGCTTCCTCTTTCCGGATGTGGGAATCGCATACTTCGGCACTTGCAGGGATCTCGGACTCTTCGACTTTACTCCCGTCGAGGTCGATCTTGATCCCGTTGATGCCGTTGATGGCGGTATATCCTTCCGCATCGAAGGGGATCCGCCGGTCTTTGTACACCTGTTCGCCGGAGCTCACGTAGTGGATCAGGTAATAGGGAATGAACCGCAGTTTCGGGGTTCCCTGGATACCGGCAGCCCGGATTGCTGCCTGTTCGGACAATTTTATGGGGAAATGGGAAATTTCAATACCGGAGCTCTCTTCTTTGGCAGGTTCTGCCGCAGCCGCCTGCGGTGCTGCAGATTTTCGTTCTTTCTGTGGTGTCAGGTCGAGGGCCAGCTCGCGGTTGACAATATCTGCAAGGACTGCTTCGCCGGTGTAACGGACAAACTCGCTGACGCCCCACTGGATGCAGTTTTCGGCGGAAATCTCCTTGTCGAGCGTGAAGAGCAGCTTCTTGCAGCTCATCTCGTGGTCGTCGATCAGGAGGCTGTAATTGGTCTTGTCGAACTGGCCCACAAGATTTGCATCGTTTGTGCAGAGTACAAGAACGCAGATCCCTTCCCTGACTGCTGAGAGATCGAGCGGTTCATCGACCTCTTCAACTTCGAAACGTGCAGCTTCAAGAATGAGTCGCATCGCATTCCTGGCTTTTTCCCGCATTTCTGATTCCATTAACTATAAATTGCCGTGGTCTTATAGAACAATTTTTCTATCGCGATGTCCGAGACTACTGGTAATGAATTCCCCCCTCAAATTTGTTAATCACAAGATCGAGGATTTTGCGATCCAGGTCACATTCGATCCGGTTGCCGGGGAAGGGAATGTTGTTTACAATCTCTCCCTCATAAAAAACGAGGATCTTGAATTTGCCATCTCGGTCCTCAAGGACGCATACCGGGCTGGGATCAGTGTCAGCGGGCTCGTCAAATTTTTCAAATCCGGGGAGAGGATCGCTGACTTTGTCGTCCCGGACGGAGATACAGCCATCTGCACGATGTGCAGCATGACCTTTGACGGCCTCCTGATTAACCGGGGCATCCCGATCAACCCGATCGGCGGGGGGGTTGTGGAGATAGAGGATCGCACTCCCATCCGGTTCACGCATATCATCCTCTACGAGTATACGACAATAGACCCGCTCCAGGTACTGATCTCCCAGAAGACAACCGCGGTAACGAGCGTCATGAGGAAGGGAAGCGGGAGCATCCTTGCAAACATCCGGGAATTCCACATGGAAGCCGAACCGCTCGTAAGCGTAGTTCTCGATGAACTCTTAAGCAGCAGTTATTCAGGGATTCTTGAGGTCGGGATGCCGAACCTTTCCCTGCTCGGCGTGCCGGTAAGCCCGCAATATGTCGGCATAGCGGCGATCGGGGGTACAAATCCGCTTGCTGCGATCCGCGAAGGCGGGAGACCCGTGCAGATCCAGGCAATGAAAGGGCTCATCGACGTTAAGGAACTTGAGGAGATCCGGACCTTTTAGGTAGCCTCTGGATCTTTTCCCGTTCATTCCTGTTTTTTCGCCCAGTCGATGATAAGCTCGTAATACCGGGAGAAGAACCGGACGAAGCCTTCCGATTCTGAAAAGAGGGCGACAGCATCGTCTTCGCCCGATCCGACAATCACCATCACGCTCCGGTTGTCCGTGAGACAGATTCCCCCGGCGAGCATGTCCTCTACCCGGGCAAGATCTTCCGGGAGATCCGGACGTTGTTTGATGTAGACCTGCATATTTCCCGCAATCTTTCCTTCCCATTGCGGGGCGGTTATCTCGACCGGGGTCCGCTCCGCTCATGCACCAGCGCACTCCAGATCTCATCGGAAAAGATTCCCGGATGGGCAATGATCCTGATATCGGTACGGGCGGTTTCTACAAGATTCGAGAATCCGGCCCCGGATATTTTCCATTACCCGGACGTTCCAGATCAGTTCCTCCCCTGCCTCGCTCCGGATCAATTGTTCCTGCGGGATCGCGGCCAGTGCATCCCGTGCGTATCCTGCATCCCGCTCGATCTTTCCCGAGAGCCGGGAGATCCCTTCATCGGGAGGGACTGCGGCAAAACGTTTTGGTGACGACTGGGAGACCGAAACGATATTCTTCTCCCGCAGCTGGTCGAGGACCGGGTAGACCGATGCGCGCGGCACGCCCGAGATCCCATGGATCTCGCTTGCCGTCGCGCTCGCAACCCGAAGGAGAGCAATGTAGACGAGGGCTTCGTATTTTGTGAGACCGAGCGATTTCAGGCAGGAGATTGCCTGGAGCTGATCGGTCTTCTGCTCGTGCATCAGGACATCACTTTATATTGTCCGCTATAAAATGTTGTTATGATAATAATAAAACGTGATTTCCCATGAATTTTCGCAGATGGATACTCGTACTTATGGTACTTGCCGTTACCTGCAGCCTGCCGGTAATGGGAATAACAACCTATCTCGGGGGTTCGCCCCAGATATCGGCTGTAATAGCAGGCACCAATGAATTCACTGCCGGAAGCGATGCAACAATAAATGTCGTTGTCCAGAATAGCGGCGTAAACCTGGTCAAATATGTAACGAAAGGAACGGTCGAGCGCGACGACAACCCGACAACTGCAAAGATGCTGACGGTAGGTCTTGCTGCGGGGAACGCACCGATCATTGTCAAATCCGATCCCCAGAATGTCGGCGATCTCCTCACGCAGGGGATGATCACGGTACCGATTCAGGTCAAGATACTTTCCAATGCAACCATGGGAGAGTATACGGTCCCGCTGACCGCTACGTACACCTACCTGCAGTCATCCGACCAGCCTGCATCCGAAGTGCTCCAGTCAAACTACCAGACCGCGAGTCAGCCACTTACCCTGACGATCAGGATCAAGCCCCAGGTAAAGATCGATGTAATCGAGACAGTCCCTGAGAACCTCAACGTCGGCACTGAGGGCTACATCAACCTCAGGATCAGGAACGCGGGGTTCGAGGACGGGAAAAAAGCGACGGTCCAGATTCTCCGGAACGGTGCAAGTCCGGTAATTCCAACCGACAGCAGCATCTTTATCGGTGACTTCCCCCGGAACGGGACCACTTTGGCGCGGTACAAAGTAGCTGTATCCGCGGATGCCGGTAAACAGACATACCCGGTCGATGTCGCGGTCACGTACGAGAATAGCGAAGGAGACGTTGTTACTTCCACAACAGAGACCGTGGGGATCCCGGTGGGCGGGAAGATCACCTTTGCCGTTGTCTCGGATCCTGCACCGATAACTCCCGGATCGGATAACACGATAATGGTAACGTACCGGAACACCGGTGATGCAACGGCACACAATGCACAGGCCCGGATCACCGCGGTCACTCCCTTTTCGAGCAGCGACGATACTATGTATCTTGGTGACTTGAAGCCCGGCGATGTGGCAATCGCCCGGTACCAGCTGAGCAGCAGCGGCGACGCTGAGGTCAAGAACTATACGCTCGATACCCAGGTACGGTACCGGGACGCCCTTGACAACAGCCAGGTTTCGGATACGTTCAAGGTCCCCCTTACCGTTATCCCGAAACCTGCAACAGCCGGTTTCATGCAGATCCTGCCCATTGTTATCATAATCGCGCTCATAGCGGCGGGCGCCGGGTATTATTTACTTGTAATAAGAAAGAAGAAATGATGTTATGGTGGGATGGGGAGCTGCCTGCACCGGCGGTACGATCAATTGATGAGATGCGCCCCGTCCTCGCCGTTCCCTCGTGTGAGCGGGAAGCCCCCCTCTATTTTATGTACCGCGATTGTGCGAAGTCGGACGCCGACTGGCGCTGGCTGCACGGGCACAAGCTCCGCTATGATATGACAGTCATTCCTCCCACGGAACTCTGCGGGGAATGGGTGAAGACCAAGGGGCATTATCACCCGAAAAACCCGGCCGGGGTCGGGTACCCAGAGATCTACGAAGTGCTCGAAGGAGAGGCCCACTATCTCCTCCAGTCCCGGACACTTGACGATGTCGTACTCGTAAAAGCCCGGGCGGGGGATGTGGTCGTCATCCCGCCGGAGTACGGGCACATCTCCATTAATCCAGCGCCCGACAAGACTCTTGCGATGGCAAATATCGTTTCAACAGCATTCGGGAGCGAGTACGGGGAGTACGAGACTCTCCACGGGGCTGCATATTACGAGATGTGCTCCGGCAGGATGCAGAAGAACGAACACTACCCGGATGTGCCCCCGGTCCGGTATATCGATGCGAAAAGTGGTCATGGCAATCACCGGTTCTTCCGGGGGCCATTGTACAGCCTGATCGGGAAACACGAGGATCTCGCGTTCCTCAACAACCCGGAGAATTATCTTCCGGTCTTTGCGGTACTGCTAAAAGATTAGGCGCGGGAAGCCGTTTGTGTGCGCTCTTTTTGACGAGATCGAGAACTTTTTCTTCAATCGGGGTTTCAGCCCGCCAGTTCCGGGCTTCGAGCGCTGCCAGTGCGGCGTCGATCTCGGGATAGGAAAGGCCGATCTCCCGCTCATCGCTCTGGCCCTCCCAGAGCCCGGCGGATGGAGTCTTCCGGATAATTGCATCGGGGATCCCGAGTGCTTTTGCGGCTTCGTAAATTCCGGACTTATAGAGATGGATGATGGGCTGGATATCAGCAGCATTGTCCCCGAATTTCGTGCAGTACCCGAGCATAAATTCGCTCCGGTTTGAGGTCCCGCAGACAAGCCGGTTGTCCCGGTTTGCAGAGTAATAGAGGACGGCCATCCTCGTTCGCGCCATAAGATTGCCGGTGAGATAGGGTGTTTCCTTAAAACCCGGAATGCTCCGGAATCCCGCGAGCATCGGATCGATACTGACTAGCTCGTGGATCATCCCGAACTTTTTGCAGAGATCCGCCGCATCCCGGATATCCTCCGGGTTGCTGACCGCTGAGGGCAGGGAGAGGCCGAGGACTTTTTCCGGGCCAACCGCAAGGCAGCAGAATGCAGCCGCGACTGCCGAATCGATTCCCCCGCTCAGGCCGATCACGATCCCGGATGTACCGCTGTTCCAGTACGCAAACCGGATCATCTTTTCTATCTCCCCCATCCTGCAGCCGAGTTCCATCAAATCCCCTTGGTTTAGTTATATTAGATGGATAAACTTTTTCAATTGTTCGGTGGTACCGACGGCGATAACGGCATCGCCTTCAAGGAGGATCTCCCCCGTATCCGGCAAAACGACCGTTCTTGTGGCCTTTTCAATCCCGATGATACGGGCTCCCGTTTTCTTTCCGTACCACTCAACACTGCGGGGGTGCTCCTTTCTGACCTGCTTCAGTACTACCATGGTGCCGTCCGGCAGATCGACAAGTACCATCATGGATGCGGAGAGGACGATTCTCCCGATGGTCTGGGCGCCGATAGTGGGAAGAAGGGCGACATAGTCTGCTCCTGCCCGGTACAGTTTGTCTACGGACGCAGGCTCGTTTGCCCGGGAGAGGATCCGGATCGACGGGTTGAGATTGCGGGCCATCAGGGTCGTGAAGATATTGACCGAATCGTTGTTCAGGGCAACAATGCAGAACTGCGCGTCCTGAATTCCGGCATCCCGGAGAACCTGTTCGTCTTCAGCATTGCCTATCACCCGGTCGAGATCATAGTGCCGGGAGTCCACACGATCTTGCACTGAATTCCTGCTGCCTTGAGATCCTGGTACGCTGCCTTCCCGACACCACCGAATCCGGCAATAACCGCACGGGTCCCCGTGCCTCCATAAGTCAAGAGGTCGTGGATAACTTTTGCTGTGCTCTCTGCCGGCCCGAACAGGAAAACCGATGTCGTGTCGTCAACAACGAGCCCCGGGTCCGGTCGCGTAACAAATGTTCCGGATTTTCAGAGAAATAATGGAGCAACCCCGTATGTTGCAAGAATGCCGAGATCCTGCAGGCTTTTTCCTATTGCTTTGCAGCCGGTGACTACCGGGATATTGATCAGTCTCAACTCCCGGCCCACCTGCCGGTGGAGGTTGATGGTAATCCGGTCCAGGCCGGGAATATCGCCACAGAGTCCCCGGCTGGATTGAGCACGGCATGCCTTGTAAGAATCCTTCCGGTTATATCTTTGGGGGAGAGCACATAATCGGCACCCGCATACGCAAGGTACGTCTCGAACGAGAGGTTATCCACAACCGAGATGATCTTCCCCTCTGTCCTTTCCCGGATCCCAAGGATTATGTTTGCTGTCAGTCTTTCATCTTTTGCAATGAGAACGTAACCCGCACACTCCAGGTACGCTGCGTTCCAGGTACCGGGATCGGTGTATTCGCCCCAGATGACGTATGCCCGTTTCCGGTAATGGGTTGTAATTTCGAGTGCCACAGCCTTATCCCGCTCGATGATGAGGATGTCGCGATCTGAGATCGTCAGGGCATCGATGGCCGAACGGGGAAGCTCATCATATCCCACGACTATCGAGTGGCCGGAGAGTCTGTGCGAGACTTTCCTCGGCGGTATCGGCGCAAGGAGTGCGGTGAGAAACGGTGCAATCAGGAGCGGCACCACGATGAAGATCATGATAACCCCGGAGAGAATGATCTGGATCGAGAGCAGCATGGTGTACGGGTTCGTGAACCGCGGGAGCTCCGAGTTACCCACGGTCGTCATCGATTCCACGACAAAGAGGAGCGCGTTTGCCCCGGTGATCGGCCTGCCTTCGAGGATTGGGTAGAGTTCCAGGATAATGAATGTGTGTAAACCGATCAGCATCGCGAGAAGTACTGGGTGATCTGGATCCCGGGCGAATTTCTCACGATACGCCAGATCCGCCCGCGTTTACTGGTCATTGCCGGTCTCCTCTACGGGGTTTTGGCGTTCGCATCATGAGATTTCGGGAAATTTTCCCCTGTCGGTGTCGGGTCATGTCTTGCATTCCCCACTCTTTTTTTTTCAAAACGAATGCGCTCGGAAATCTGCAGGAGCGAATATTTTGTTGCCGGGTGCCGTTCGGTATAGCTGTCCAGCGCATCCCCGACAGTCCGCTCAAAACTTCCGCAGACCGGTGGTTTTGGGGGTGGGAGGATACATCCACTTGCAATTACGTCGGCGTAGAAATCGACTTCCGGGCCCGGTACGGAGATAAATGGCGTGATTACCGGGAGGAGCGCTTTCGGATCGTTTCCGAAGAAACCCTCCGGATTTCCTTTGAGAATGCTTACAAAAAATTCGAGCGCCGCGTCATCGAGACATCTCCCCAGTGCGAATTTTGTTATGGTATACCAGCCTGCAATTTCCACAAGCATTGGCGATGTCCCGGTTAGATCTCCGGTCAGCGAATCCGTATCTGTTTCGTAAATACAACCGATACCTTGATCTTCAACAAAACGCTGCACATTTCCCGCGGTGTGAGACTCGTCTTCAAGATTTCCTGTAAAGATCGCCGTGACCCGGACATCGCGCCGGTTTGCCACAAGCCCGGAAAGGAGGTGGAGAAGGGCGAGACTCTTCTTGTCCCCGGTCATGAGGACCCCGAGGTGATCTCCGGGCCGGAGCCAGGAGTGCGTCCGGATGTCACGCTTCGCTTTTGCTTCGACATCGAGGAGAAAATGGCTCCTGCAGAGATGCATGCCGGAGTAAGGCTGGAAAATTAGGGAATCCTCGGGGCATTTAGAGCATTGCATTGTCTGTTCCGATAAAACTCTGGACGATAAAAGATGTTTAAGGTTGTGATAGCCGGCACGTAACGTGCAGAAAACCCATGATTTTATATTCTGGCAGGCAACCACTATGCAACCATGGCCGTCGCCGCGGAACATATCCGCACTCTGAATAAATACGAGAAAAATATCCTCGCCGCCCTTGAACGCTGGATGAAGCAGTATGCCTGGGTACCGCTCGACCAGATCAAGCTGACGACAAAGCTCTCCGAATCCGAAGTCAATTACCGGCTCTCCCGGCTCATCCGGTGGGGGATGGTCCGGTTCAACCCGGTACCGTACGACGGGTATGCGTTAGTTGCCGGCGGGTACGATACCCTGGCCCTTGCATCGCTTTCCAAAAAAGGAACGATATCGGCACTCGGGACAATGATCGGTGAAGGGAAGGAATCAGTCGTGTACGAAGCTCTCGGCCTCGGCCCCGTTGCGATCAAGTTCCACCGGGTGGGAGGGCGCTCGTTCTCCTCGGCCCGGCTCAACCGGGATTATATCCCGGATGTCGGGCACTGCCCCTGGCTTGTTGCCTCCCGCAGGTCAGCGGAGCGGGAATACGAAGCTCTCAAACAGCTCCACCCACGGGTCAGCGTGCCGCTGCCGATCGACCGGAACCGTCATACCGTTGTTATGGCACTCATCAACGGCGCAAACCTTAACCGGTGCAGTCTTGAAGCCCCGGGTGAAGTGCTTGACGATATCCTTGTGCAGGTCGGCGAAGCGTACCGTGCCGGTGTCATCCACTCGGATCTCTCGGAATATAATATCATGATGGAAGATGACCGGGTCGTTATCATTGACTGGCCGCAGTGGATCGGAACGGACCATCCGAATGCACTTGTAATCCTCGAACGGGACGTGGGAAATATCGTCGCGTACTTTAACCGGAAATACCCGCTGAAATGCGAGCTGAAGGACGCACTGCGATGCGTGACCGGTTAAAAGTCTTCGGGATCGACATCATCAAAGGGTCGGTGCGTTCACGCTCCCGTCGGCCGATGTACGCTCTGGTCCGCATGACCGGACCGGTTATCGCGAGCGAATCCGAGGTCTCGATGTTCTGCCTCTTCCGGCTTCTTGCCGAGGAGCGCCCCGATATCCTTGCGGTTGACAGTCTCCAGGAGATATCCGTCGACCAGCACGAGCTCTTCGCATTTCTCCAGCGTCTCCCCCCGCAGACAAAACTCGTGCAGGTGACCGGCAGCGAGCGGAGGGAGACGCTCGGGAAGGTTGCGGCCCGGTTCAATATCAGTTTCAACCGGTTCGATCCTTTTGCCGAAGCCCGGGCTACGGCCCAGGTTGCTTCCCTCGGCGCCGGTGCCGAAGTCATCGCGTTCGAGAACGAGAGCGAGGTCGTCGCAAGCAGGCACCGGTCCCCGGGAAAAGGCGGGTGGAGCCAGAACCGGTATATCCGGAAGATCCACGGTGCAGTGCAGCTGAAGGGGCGCGAGATCGAGATGACCCTTGTTGCCTCCGGCCTGAAGCACGAGAAGAAGGAGACAAAGGCGTTCGGCGGCAGCAGCAGGGTTGTGTTCCGGGTCTTTGCTACCCGCAACCAGGTGCCGGTCAAGGTCACGGAGTCGCTGACCCGGGATGGGGTAAGGCGCCTTTGCGAAGAAGCCGGGATCGAAACCGGGGGTATTATCTATGTCCTCCGCACCAGCGGCTGGGGTAAGAGCGTTGTCCGGGAACTCGCGGAGGCAGGTATTGGTGCAATGGTCATCGGTTCGTCTGCTGCAGCCGGCATTCCGCGAGGCGGGCATCCCGCTCCTTTCCGACAAGGATGCAGGTGAGAGGTACGGGGAAAACAGGGACTTGCCGGCAAAGATTCGCTCGACTCTTCACTCGCACAGTGGCGCGGCGAACAGGTCCAGCACGAACGCGAGAAGAAATCCGATCTGATCGAACAAATCTTCAAAGAGTACAAAAGTGAACGGGGTAAGGAAGTGAGAAAGAGTGGATGACCGGGAACTCTTAAACGTCGTTATGAATATTGTGGGGCGGGAGAATTGTCTCGATGACTGCGCAGTGCTGCCGTGCGGCGACCGCGTCATGGTTGCAACAACCGACATGCTCCACCGGACAACGGACTTTGTTGCCGGAATGACCGACTGGCAAATCGGCTGGATGAGCGCCGCGGTCACCCTAAGCGATATTGCAAGCATGGGAGCGGCCCCGGCGTACCTCCTCATCGCGATAGGCCTCGATGACTGGCAGCATCTTGTCGGCGTGATGAAGGGGGCACAGGACTGCTGCAGAACATTCGGCGCTGCAATTATCGGCGGGGACATCGATCATCACGATGAACTTACCGTTGTCACAACAGGGCTTGGTCTCGTGGAGAGCAGATATCTTGTCCGGAGGACCGGTGCAAAACCCGGCGATCTTGTCTGTATTACCGGTACGCCCGGGCAGGCGCAGGCGCATCTGGACGGGTTCACCGGCTTTGAGAAAGCGCTCTTCGAGCCACAGCCTCGGGTTGCAGAAGGACAGCTCCTTGGCAGGTGCGGTGCGAGCGCGATGATGGATGACAGCGACGGGATTGCGCTCTCGCTCTACGATCTCTCCAGCGTAAACGACTGCGGTTTTTCGATAGAATCGGATAAAATTCCCCGGGCAAAGGGAGTTCCTGCGGAATCCTCCCGCGAGCTCGCGCTCTACGGAGGCGGGGACTATGAACTGATCTTCACCCTTCCTCCTGCGCGGCACCCGGTACCGGGGCTCTCGTACTCGGTCATCGGGACGGTTACCGCGGAAAGAGCGGTTCTTGTTGACGGCAAGCCCCTGGAGAAACGCGGGTATCAGCACAAGTGGGAATAAAGGTTGTGGCCCCCGCAATTCTGCTTAAATACGAATAGCGAAGATTTTTATTAACGGGAGATTCCCGGGGAGAGATCATGGAATCGCTGGAAAGTAAACTGGAGCGGCTGAGCCCTGAACAGCGGAAGGAGATTGAGGATTTTGTGGATTTTCTCCTCCACCGGGTAGAACCCGCCCCGGCCCGGCAGGCACCCCCGCTTCTTCAGCTGGTGCCGCCACCTCTCACGGTTCCGGATGGGGAACCCGGTCTTCCTTCTTCCGGTGAAGCCGTTCCCCGGCGCGTGATCGTCCGCTCGTCTCCACCCGTGGTTGCCGAAGAAGAACCCGAACCTGTTGTCCAGGAGATCACCGTAGGTGGCGAGGACTTCGCGACCAGAAATTACCTGGACTATGGGAAGTTTGAGAAGACGTCACAGGTGCTGCCGCCTTCTCCCGCAACCGAAGCGGTCAAACGAGTAAAAGAGAAGATCGGGAACCGGGCTGAGAATGACAAGAGCAGACAGCTCCTCGACTGGATCGATTAACCCGGGTTTAAAAAAAATCCGGATTGACCGCAGGAGTTTTGCCCTTCGCAACCCGGGAAGACCTTTCGGTCTTCAGGAAAAATTGCTTTGTAGAAAACCTTTGTTTCTGAATGGGGGGTTGCCCCCCCCTTGTGCCATCCCGCCCCCAGAGGGGGCGTGGGCGCTAAAGATACCTCTGCCCCCCTCGTACCAGCCGCGTGTACCTCCTGAAAGTTTTTACGACACTATCGCAAAGGAAGGTGCGACAGCGGCGGGACGAAGTTCCGGGAGGGCCAGATGGAAAAAATGATCTCTCCAGAGCAGAAGAAATCTGAAAAGGAAAATGGACTCGACGGGATTTGAACCCGTGGCCTTCACGTTGCAAACGTGACGATCTACCCCTGATCTACGAGCCCCTGCAAGGTTACTTGCGGCATACTATTTTTCTGCGGATTCCATATAGTTGTTACTGATCGAAAACTACGTGGAACAAGCAATGGACCCGGCGGGATTTGAACCCGCGGCCTCTACGTTGCGAACGTAGCGATCTACCCCTGATCTACGAGCCCGATACGGTATACAAATTTCCTTTCGAAGGGATATAGTTGTTACTGTAAATGAATTAAAAAATAATTTTTAGAGAATGATTTCGATGTCGAGCTTCTCTGCGAGTTCCTTGTACCGGTTCCTGATGGTTACTTCAGTGACACCGGCTACTTCTGCGACCTCGCGTTGGGTCCGCCTCTCTCCGCCAAGGATTGAGGAGATGTAGATCGCTGCTGCCGCGACACCGGTCGGGCCCCTGCCGCTCGTCAGCTCGCGTTCCCCGGCCTGCCGGAGGATCTCGACTGCACGGCTCTGTACCTCGCCCTTAAGCGTGAGCCCCGAGCAGAAACGCGGAACGTAATCGATGGGTGAGGTCGGGAGGAGCTTGAGTCCGAGTTCGCGGGAGATGAAACGGTAGGTCCTGCCGATCTCCTTACGGGAGACACGGGACACTTCTGCGATCTCATCGAGTGTCCGGGGGACGCTGCACTGCCGGCAGGCTGCGTAGAGCGCTGCTGCCGCTACACCTTCAATACTTCGGCCACGGATCAGGTTCTTGTCGACCGCATCACGGTACACGACTGCTGCGGTCTCACGGACATTTCTCGGGAGACCGAGAGCGGATGCCATCCGGTCAAGTTCCGAGAGTGCGAATGCAAGATTGCGTTCTGTCGCATTGCTGACACGGATACGCCGCTGCCACTTGCGGAGACGATAGAGCTGTGCCCGGTTCTTGGAGGAGATGGCCCGGCCATAGGAGTCCCGGTTACGCCAGTCGATCATGGTCGAGAGACCCTTGTCGTGGATCGTGAAGGTCATCGGCGCACCGACACGGGACCGCTTCATCCGCTGGTCGTGGTCGAAGGCACGCCACTCGGGGCCGCGGTCGATGAAGTCATCGTCGATGACAAGTCCGCAACTCTGGCACACGAGCTCTGCCCGTTCGTAGTCATGGACAAGCTGGCGGCCGCCACATTCGGGACAGACGGTCTCGGTGTGGTTCTCCGCCTTCTTCTCCTGTTCTTTTACTTTCGTTCTCGACTTGAGAGCTTCTCTCTCGGTCTGGAGGATTTTTAATTTTTCAACTTCTTGCATCCGCGTTCACCAATTCTGGATTTTGTTTCGCTCGCATGTGAGCGGGCCGCTTCCGGCCAGGGCTCAGGTCTCACTTCGTGAAAAGTTTGTCGTTTGGCTGGACTGTGCATTTCCCGCGGCAGAGTACAGCTGCGTAGGGGGCTTTTACATTCCCAAAGAGATCAAGGATCTTTCCGACCGGCTGCATGCGCCGGTCAGTAATCTCACTGTACAATGCGGGAAGCTGCGCGGCATCGCACTGGATTACCAGCATCCGGTTGCCAATTGTGCTCACCGCTCTTCCAACAACTTTCACAACAACCTCGGGGATTTGATAAATTAATTTAGTAATCTATATATGTGTGACAACAGAATATAAAAACTTTGCATGAAACTATAAATAGAAAATTCAGCAACTGAGGAACTCCCCGACATTTAAAGATAGTATCTCCCTACATTCTGCCTCGTTCAGTCCGGCACCTCGTGCGACGATCCGTTTCGCGCGTTTGTCAAGGATATCGTGGGGAGCGTGGGCATCCGAATCAACAACGAGCCTGCACCTGGCTTCGCGAGCAACACGGGCAACGTGGCCGTTGGTCCGGTTGTGTCCTCCTCGCGAGGTAAGTTCCAGGGCAACCCCGGTTTCAGCCGCAATCTTTGCGTCTTCCACGCTTACGAGCCCCGGGTGGGCGAGGATATTTACGTACCTGCACCCGCAGGCAGCATGGTTTGTTCCCGGCGCGACCGGCTCAACCGGTGTTTCGCCATGGACAACGACGATATCCGCTCCTTCATCTTTCGCGAGTTTTGCGAGGTCTGCAATCTGTTGGGGCGGGACATGGGTGATCTCGACCCCGCATAAAAGCTCCACGCCGAAAAGTTTTGCTGACTCCCGCACCCTGAACAAGGTTGACAGGATATCGGATGTATTGGATGTATCTGCATGATCCGTGATTGCAACGGTCGTGTACCCTGTTACCGCCATCCGCCGGATCAGTTCGATCGGGAGCATCTCCCCATCGGACAATATGGTATGGGTATGAAGATCGTACAGTCCGCTCATCGTTTCCCGCCGATTCTCTGTGCGACTTTCTTCATGAGCGCTTCCTTGCTCTCCGTCCATTCAACGACAACCCGTCCCTCCCGGCGGATCAGGTGCCCGGGGTTGTGATGCTCCTCGGCCCGGTACTTCAGGCCGAGTTTGTCCAGGGCCCGTTCGATGTCGGCAAGAACCGGGGCCTTGGCGCTGAGACTGCGCGGGACCCTGCGGCCTTCAGCCCGGGTGTACGCTGCATTGAAGTAGCAGGGATAGAGGATGCGCTCACCGTGTGCCATTGCAGGATCGTTTGTGGGTCAAGGTATAAACAGTGTACGCTCGTAACTTTCTAGTATGCATCACATCGACGTCAGGATTGAGAAGGATGTCTACGACGTCAACAACAAGCTTGCCGACAAGAACGCACAGCATCTGAAGGCACACGGGGTCCGGGCATTCGATCTCCTGGGTGCAATTGGCTCGGGAAAGACGGCGCTTATCGAGCGCCTTGTCCCGATGCTGGCCAAACGGGGCCTACGGGCGGGTGCGATCGCCGGCGACGTGTATGGTGACGATGATTACAAGCGGATAGTCTCGCTCGGGATTCCCGCGTTCAACGCGAACACCGGGAAAGAGTGCCATCTCGATGCGCATCTTGTCGAACACGCGATCGATCACCTCCCGCTGGACGAGATCGATATTCTCTTCATCGAAAATGTCGGCAACATGGTCTGCCCGACCGACTTCCGGCTCGGGGCGGAGAAACGGATCGTCATTGTGAGCTCAACCGAAGGTGACGATGTGGTAAACAAGCATCCGATGATGTTCCGTGACTCTACGATCGGCGTTATCAACAAAGTTGATCTCGCCCAGTTCGTGGGGGCAAACCTTGACCGGATGGAGAAGGATATCCGCCGGTACAATCCGGGCATGCCGGCATTCCGGACAAATCTCAAGACCGGGGATGGGATCGCAGCTCTGCTCGATACTATCCTAGCCTGATTTTTTAAAAGCGATCTTTTTCCCGTATTTTCCCTCGGGGTAAAAAAAGTTTTCCCGGTTTTCCCGGAAAACCTGGTAAATTCCCGGAGACCCGTACGACCGATTGGGGAATTACTATAAATAATCCTGAAGGGAATATATAGTGCACTATCTTCGGGAGTACTTTCCCGCGGAATACATGATGGAGTAACACTATGCTCTGGCAGGGAGAATCAGTTCGAAAGGTAACCGGAGGCAGGCGCCGACCGGCAGCAATGAAGCGGAGAGCAGAGATCGGGCTTGCACCCGCAGACACCCATATAGGTGCAGAGCGGCGGCGCATTATCCGGACGTTCGGCGGGAACCAGAAGACCCGCGCCCTCCGTGCAGAGATGGTCAGCGTGACCAACCCGGCAAACGGTGAGACAAAGAAGGTCAAGATCCAGAACGTGCTGGAGAATGGGGCAAACCCGAACTACGTGCGGCGGAATCTCCTGACCAAGGGCGCAATTGTCAGGACCGAGATCGGTAATGCCCGGATCACGAGCCGCCCCGGCCAGGACGGGGTTATCAACGCCGTGTTACTCGCATAAGCAAAATATCATCCGTGAAAAACTGCAAAAAAGAGCTCATAAGGAAAACCCTGTGGGGTTTTCCCTGTGCAGCACTGTTTTTAAAAACCCGTCTTTCGTAATCTTTTTTCTCTCCGGAATTTCAATAGCTAAGCTATGCGAAGGATCTATTATCGTTTCCCCCAGCGGGTGGATCTCTCGTTTGCCATGGGAATGCCCTTTAACGAGACCCTGAAATATATTGCCGGGTTCGATAACCGTGAATCGATGAAGACGACCGGCAAAGAACTAATAAAGGTCAAGACCAAGGTCCAGGTCGCCGTCGATCGTGCCACGTTTGGCGAGATCACACCCGATGTTCTCCGCCCGGGGGTCGTCACCGAATCCGTCGATCTCCAGATGTCGGTGCTCGCGCTCGCGCTCCGGGGTGGCGGCAAGGTGCCAATCGCAAACGAGATCTTCTACCTCCGGCTCACGGATGGCGTCTCACGGACTGACATCGATATCGCAAAGGACGGGAGAGGCGAAGGGCTCGACGCGCTCGATGTGAAACGAATTCTCCTGGGTGTCCCTGGTTGACCCTGCAGCTTACGCTCGCCGCCCCGTTCAAGCACTCGCGGAAGACGGGAATGCGCAAGAACGAGCTTGTCTACTATTACGCGCTCGACCGGAAATGGATGAGCACGGAACAGGCAAACCTCCTGCTCCGCCGGGCCGAGGAGGACGGGCTCATCCGGCAGGAGAACGGGGTCTTCTCGCCGGTTTTCGATCTTGCATCCGTCTCGATCCCGGTCGGGTTCAAACCTACATCGGCGATCTTCGCACGGAACGATCCGGTCCAGGAGATGCTCGGCAGGATAGCCTCGGCAGCAAAAATATCCGAGACTGACGTTGTCGCGGAGATGAACGGCATTATCAAAACCGGGTTCGATGCCCATCTCCTCACGCCGGCTGCGCTCATTCTTCTTGCGAAGAAATACCGGGTTCCGTTCGAGGACCTGCGTGACGGTCTCCGGCAGAGCATAGACAAGGCATAACATATTCTCCCAGCCGCCATTTTTTAAAAGAAGTTTCCGGATTACCGAAAATTCTGTCCTTACCGGGCGGATAACAAAGTATTTCGCATATTTCCCTGCAATAATTAGTATCTCCAGTACTCCTATGCGGGACGTGAGATTTCATGAGACGGAAGAGACATGATGTATGGGACAAACCCTGGGTTCTTGTATCAGTAATCGCCGGCTTTGTCATTGTTCTTGCAATGGCAGGGATGTTTTTTATGGGCAGCGGTTCGGGATCGGCCGCAGCACCGGAGAAAACGGTCACGACAGCACCCACGCAGGCGGTTACTCCCGTGCAGGGTAAAACCGCGCAGCCGGCCGCAACCCCGCAAACGACGCACCTTGCAAGCGGCACGCCGATTTCGGTTCCGGTAACGACTCCTGTCTCTGTTCCGGCAAGTGGGATCGTTGTCCGGGTCAGCTATATCGGTGGTTTTTCAGGAACCTATGGGATCGACGGCGTCCGTGAATCGGCACGGGACTCCGGGGACAAAATCTACGCGCTGAATAAAACGAGCGGAAATGTGTTTGCCACATTTAAGAAAGATGACGGTTCAGCGCGGCACGAGATAACCGTAGAGATTGTCCGGGACGGCAAGACCATGAGGTTTGCCCAGAACTCTTCGGCCTATGGCGTGGTCAGTATCAACTATACGGTTTAAACAAACTAATTTTTTGTCAATCCCTCAAGGAAGACTCCGGATAAAATCCGTCAAAAAAGTATTTTATCTTCTTCCGGCCTTTGCCGGCTTCTCTTTCTTCTCGCCTTCGACCTTCGGGAAGATCTCGTCGAGAGTCTTTTCCCCGTACGCAGTTACGCGCGCGTTGATCTGCACGAAGTCAGGGGTGATCTCGTTTGACCGGATTGCCTTTCTCCTGCGTTCCCCTTCCATAGTGGGGTGGAACCCTACGCCGCCGGCGAGGAGGACTTTCTTGCGCCCTGCACCAGGCAGGCCCTTGCGTGCGGTTGTCCCGGTCCGGTCGGAAGCACCGGTGATCTCGATTTTGTATCCCGCGAGCCCGAGGGATCCCGCATCGAATTCATCCCCGATCTTCTTTCCCACAATTGCACTTGCAACGCCGCCGGTGGCGTCGACATTGTAGGCGCGACCGGTCTTGGGATCTGATACTACGACTTTGAAATCTGACATACTAATTCCTCTTTATTGGTTCTCAATTTAAAAACCCGGATGGATTTTTTCACGTCTCCGGCTGCCGGCATATCCGCCTACACATGAGAAGTACCTATTTTGTTTGACCGGCACGATATTAAATCCTCGCTAGCCCGGATCCGGAATTTTTACTTACCCCAAAACGGTTCGGTCTTGCGCCGCATCGAGGTATACTCTTCGAGAACTTCCTGCGTACCCGGGTTCAGGGTCTTTATCATCTCTTTCTCGAGCACCTTAACGTGCCGCTCAGGAATATTGACGAACAGGTCGTCCCCGACATTTACCTGCCGGCCGACCGTTGCGCCTTCGATCGAGATCGCAACCTCGAGACCTGCATCCGCTTCCCGGATCGTTTCCTGCCGGAGTTGCATGGTTTTTAAGTGACCGACCTTCTTCCCGTCGAGCTTGATCAGTTCCACATCGCTGCGCAGTTTGCCGCCGAGCACCCGCACCCCCACGACCGCGGGGTTGCTCTGCCGGAAGACACAGTCCGGGAGGAGCCGGATCTTCGCCGGCATGGCAACGTGCTCGAACCGCTGCCTCTCCTGGAGCCGCTTCTGCTCGTCCCGCCACTCGACGTACTGGTCGATGAGCTGGTAGATCACCCGTCCTTCGAAGACCTTCACCTGCGTGTACAGCGGGTCCTTGATCATGTCCGCAGCATCCGGGAGGATGGGGGTATTGAATGAGAGGAGGACCCGGAAGACGGGGTTCTTGATAGTCTCGGTCTCGATGAGGTCGTGCCTGCTCACGGCGCCGACTTCTGCACGCATGACGCCGATCCCTTTCCCGTCGAGCTCCTTGCAGAGCGCTTCGAGGGCGCCTATCGTGTCTGCCTTTATCACGATCCCTTCCTCAGCGAGGTTGACATGGATCTCGGTCATCTCTTTTCTTATCTTCTCTTCGATCTCGTCCCGGTTGCCCCGGATGACAAAGAATGGCGATCCCGCGATCACGCCTTCGAGATTCGGCGCCGTGACCTTGATCCCCACAGCGGCTGCAACCGATTTGACCCGCTCGAACTTATCCTCGATGAGGATCTCTTTCATGGGCCGGGGTTTCAGGAGCGACCGGACTTTCGTCACTACGACATCGTCCTGGGACGCGACCGCGATCTCGTCCCCGATGGCAAGAGTCCCGTCATACAGGATGACATCGAGGGTTGTCCCGAGACCCCGTTCTTCCTTGACCTCGAGGACTGTTCCGGCCCCCGGGCCTTCAACTGCAAGCGTGAGGGCCTCGCCCATGTACCGCTGGGCAAGCCCGATCATGACGAGAAGAAGGTCCGGGATTCCTTCACCGGTGTGCGCGCTCACGGGAACGATCGCAAGGTTGCGCCGGAAATCAGAGACCCGGTCGAACCGGTCCGCGGAGAAATCGAGTTCGGAGAGTCTCCCCACGACCTCGTAGGTTTTGTTCTCCACATCGGTCCTGACCCGCTCGTTCTGTTTGGCAAACGAGGAGAGGAACGATTTGTTTGCATTCACTCTCCAGCCGTGGACGCGGTCGATCTTCGTCGCCGCGATCACGAACGGGGTCTTGCAGTTACGGAGGATCTGGAGCGCCTCGATCGTCTGGGGCTGGAAACCCTGGTTGATATCCACAACGAGGATTGCCATATCGGCAAGTGCTCCGCCCCGGGCCCGGAGTGTCGTGAACGCGTGATGGCCGGGGGTGTCGATAAAGAGAAGGCCGGGAATATTGATGGGCATCGTTCCCATGGTTCCGCTCAGCGTGCGTATCGCTTCGATGGGAACGATGGTGGCGCCGATATGCTGGGTGATGGCCCCGACTTCGGAGCTCACGACCGATGAGCCGCGGATCCGGTCGAGAAGCGAAGTTTTCCCATGATCCACATGCCCCATGACACACACAATCGGCGTCCTGATCTTCGGATTCTCCGCCATACGCACCACACTCTTGTAATCCCTGCCCGAACCGGGACAAAAAATACTGGAAATCCCGCACGCGGGGCTTTTTTTTTAAAAAAAAACCGGCCGCGCTCTCCTGTTTTTAAGGAATATTGTTCAGAGCCACCTGATATGTAATGGACTTCCGACCCTATTAATAGTCGCCCTCAAGGATGGCGAAGGGACAGGTTCCTGGAATCTTACTGAAGAGGAATTCCCGGGTCGGGAAAGGGGATAGATTAATGTGAGACCGGTCCTAATGTAAAAGGGACATTTGCCGGATTCTCTGGCAGTGTACAGTCACCCATATGCCGGGGTGGGGTAGTTGGTCATCCTAGAGGATTGTGGATCCTCCGACCCGGGTTCGAATCTCGGCCCCGGCCTCTCATTTTTACGGTTTTTCATAACCCGGGACTCCTTTTTATCAATCCGAAAATTTATCTGAACATCCCTTTCGCGTCCTGCGCGGGAACGTTATATCCGTTTTTACCCTGTGTGCACAACCCGGATCGATTCTTTTCCGGATGTCAGACCGGCGTGTACACGTTTTGCAACCCGGGATGGAATTTGCGATTATTTTCCCCGGCAACAGAAAAAGAGACAGCCATAAATACAGTACGAAATACATAAAATACAAAAATTAAAAAGAAAATTATTGCAGCTTCGGCTCTCGTAGTCTGGCTTTTTCTGATCAATTTTTTCATGATCCTCTCCCGGCACATTAATATTGCGGTCTTCTTTGTCATCTGGCTGATCGGTGTCCTTGTGGTGGTCGAGATGATCGATACCCGTTTCTCCTAGCCGGTTTACCTGAAGTACGTCAAGATCCTTGTCGCAGCCGGGATCGTGATCTTCGGTGTTGTCGTGACCCAGAAAGTCCTGGAGATCCTCGCAAAATGAAGAGAATATATCGGTATGCCCTGCTCGCTATAATCGTTATTGCGGTACTCGGGATACTTGCCGTATCCGTGCCGCATACCGTGCTCTATTCCCTTGAGTCTGATACCTTCCCTTCCCGGTTCCATGACAACGTTGACGTCCTGAAGATCAAATCGATCAACAGCACGACGGATGTCCTTCCGCTGCTGCAGGAACTCTCCGATTCATCGTTCCCGGTCAGCCTGAACCTCCGGATCCGGAATGTCGGGGAGGCCCGGAGGTATCTCAATTATTTTTCCCGGAATAATAACCGGGTGAAAAATCTCGTCGTGACGCTCGATATGCAGAACAGCGAGCTCCAGGAACTTTCGAAGAACACCGCCATGCAGCAGCAGCTCCTGGACGAGCTCATAAAGTCGTCCGCAGCCCTGGACATACTGGATGCCCTCGAAGTCCAGTACCGGGATACTGTCAACCCGGAACTCCTGAAGTCGGTCAGGTATCAGAGGGAAGCACTGCTCAGGAAGATCCATGGGATCCACAGTCAGTACGGAGAGTGCACTGCATCGATCATGGCTATCGACAAGAGGATCTTTTATCCCGGATAACCGCGGGAAAAACCGGAGACCTCCCGGCTGGAATGAAAGGTGTGATGAGGTGTATTGGGCGATACCGGATAGTTGAGGTTGCCAACCCCCGGCGGCCCGGTAATCCTCAATTTGATCCCCGGAATATAAGCAATTTGTCGGTCAAAACTCGACATGTGCAGGAAATATCAGATGTTTTCCCTGTTCTCTTAACTTGGCGAGCGATGGACAAGCAATCGTTCGGGCGCTGGCGATGAGTGAAAAAAGGGTGGCGATTATTTCAGATCTGGGCTATCGAGGATCAAAAATTAGGAAAAATCAATTGACGACAAAGGTCAGGTTCTGTGTTGAGATGAGTTTCTCATGACCCTTACCTAGTTCCCATCCCTTTGGGAGTCGCTCGGGTGCCTGCGCCGGAAGACCTGCGGGGTTGGGCCCCGATTCATCCGCGAAATTGCGTTTTGAGAACGGGAATTATCCCGGCGGAACAGGCAACCCTAGGACAATTTCATCGTTGTGTTTGCTCGGGAATCTCATGCTGTGAATCCCCAATTCCGGCCCTCAAGCTCGCGTACATTTTTGTGCATTGAACGCCAACTTTGCGCCACATCTCCCGGGATCCCGAGCGATCCCGGTAAACGGAGCGTTCATGACTGAAAACCGCTATGTCCACGGGTACTCCCCCGCGAATCCGGCCGGCTCTTCGACCAGGCCCAGACCCTGACCGATCTCCTCCACCATGACACGTGCTACCCGGAGGGCGCAGAAGTCCTCGAAGCCGGTTGCGGGATCGGCGCCCAGACAGTAATCCTCGCACGGAACAGCCCCGGTGCCCGTATCACCTCGGTCGACATCTCGCCCGACTCCGTGAAAAGGGCCGAAGAGCGGATCCGGGCAGCAGGGATCACGAATGTCACGTTCCGGCAGGGCGACCTCTTCAGGCTCCCGTTTCCTGAGGAGAGCTTCGATCGCATCTTCGTCTGCTTCGTGCTCGAGCACCTCGCGGCCCCGGGCCTCGCCCTCCGGAGCCTGTACCCGCTTCTCCGGCCGGGCGGCACGATCACGGTGATCGAAGGCGATCACGGCTCAACCTTCTTCCACCCGGAGAGCGAAAAAGCCCATAAGGATCCGGTGTCGCGTCGATCTCCAGCGCTGGATCGGCGGCAATGCGCTCATCGGGAGGCAGCTGTACCCGCTCGTGGCCGGTGCCGGTTTTGGGTCGGTCACGATCTCGCCCCGGATGGTCTATGTCGACGCCTCGCGGCCGGCCCTTGTCGAAGGGTTCACGAAGCAGACCTTCACCGCGATGGTCGAGGGCGTGCAGGAAGACGCGATCCGGGAAGGCCTGATGACGAGGAAGGAGTGGGACGAGGCGATCCGGGACCTGTACCGGACCTGCGAGCCGGACGGGGTCTTCTGCTACACGTTCTTCAAGGCGACCGGGATGAAAAAATAATCCGGGCAATGGGAGACCGACAAATGGAACATCTCCGTAATTCCCGCACATCCGCGGCCCGCATGAGGCCCGGAAAAAATCCCGTGACCCGGTAAAACGGCAAAAATTCCGGTATAATCTCCGGCATCTTACCCGCCGTTATAAATTCCTGAGCGGTAAACCGGAATATACCAAAAAATCTGGATCCGGAGGAGAATAATGGATACCATTGAAATTGTCGGTTACATCGCAGGAACCCTTACGACCAGCTAGTTCATCCCGCAGGTAGCCCGGAGCTGGAGACTCAAGGAGACCCGGGACCTCTCGCTTGCGATGCTCTTCCTCTTTGCTGTCGGCGTCCTTCTCTGGCTCCTCTATGGTTTCTGGATTCACTCGCTTCCCATCATTGTGGCAAACCTCATCACCTCCTGTCTCATCCTCTTCCTGCTCTGGATGAAGGTAAGGTCCCACTAAAAAGGGAGGCCCGGGTAAATTTTTTCAGGTCTCTTACTGCGAAATAATCCCGATCCGGAAAAATACTCTCATCTATGAGGAAAATCTGCTCCGGAGAAAATCTCTTTTTCCGGGCCGGTTGCCCCCCTTGCGCTATCCCGCCCCCTAGGTAGCGTGGGCGCAGGCGATGCCTCTGCAGCCCCGGAAAAATCAGTAACAGCCCTGTTCAAGCTCTACCTGCAAACACGAGACCCATGAGGGTGGTACGAGCTCCGGGTTATTGAATGGCTCTCATAAGGAAATTACGGGTATAAAATGCCGATTGACAACCTCGCCCAGCGAGGGCCCGAAAGGCGCCCGAACGACTTCCGAAGGGGGGGAGGCTCACAATAGTTCGATGAAAGTTTTCTTTCGTTTTTAGAATAAGTGAAACATCATGAACGTTTTTAGAGAGAAAAAACCGCCAGAATCAGTAAATCCAGTACTTTAAAAAAAATCGAAAACTGGTGTTCCCCGGAAAAAATTAATAAAAAAATTTAGTCCTGCTGCAGGAGTACGAGGCAGCCGGCAATCTTGTCGTGGAATCCCTGCTTCTTTTTGGTCAGTCCGATTGCGATGAACCCGGCGAAGACAGGGATGAGGGAGATGAATTTTGCGAAATGGCGGAGCGTCACCCGGGCAAACGTCGGCTTGTTGCCTTCGAGATCGGTGACCACGATGCGCATCAGCAGTTTTCCTGGTGTCGCCTGGCTGCGTGACGATTCGAAGCCTGCGAAGTAGACCCAGGGGATGATGATGAGCGCAACACCGTACGCAGCGATGATGGACCCGAAGAGGGCCGCGTTTGTTCCATCGAGTGTGAGGGTTTCTACGGGCTCGCCCTGGATGAAGAAGTACAGGTTCTGGAGCCCCCGGATCATGCCGAGGACCAAGACTGCAACAATATCCAAGATCACAAGGAGGATCATATCGACAATAAAAGCGACAAACCGCCGGCCGAGCCCGCCGTAAATCCCGACATCAGGCACCTCGTCCTCTTCCGGGGCAGCGACGACCGCTGGCTTTGCCGGAAGCGACTCGATATCGGCTCCGCACCACTGGCAGAATTTTCCGGAAGCATCGGTCTCTTTCCCACATTTTGGACAGAACATTCCTGTTACTCCTGATATGTAGAGTTACTCCGGTGTCCTTTTTAATTTAACTGTTCTTTCCTGCGGTTTTGTGGTTCCGGCGTGCCCGGATGCATGCCCGCGGGTTGATTTTTCGCGTCCGGGCCAAAAAAATTCCGGAAGCAGCTGCTTGAAGGGCAGGCACAAATCAGTAATATGAACAAAAGATAAACGGTTCCTTATGAAACGAACGATCCTCCTCCTCGCGTTCTGCGGGCTTATTATCGGCCTCCTGTCCGCCGGCTGCACGAGTCCGACCAACACGGTGTTCGGCCCGGTTGCGATCCCGTCCCCGACGCCGGAAGAAGTCTTGACCCCGCTGACCGGAACCGCAACGCTCCCGACGCCGGAAGCGATCGTGACGCTGCCGGCCGAGCAGTTCGTCGATATTGCGATCATGAAAGAACGCCCCGATGCAACCATCCACCTGCTCTACAACGGCGTTCCGGGAGAGATCACCGTCCAGAGCATCATGATGCGGGTGACCCGGTCCGACGGCAAGGTCATCGAGAAGTACCTCAACGACAATGCCCGGAAACCCCGGCGCGGCGATGAGCTCGTGATCCCGGGGACCCGGGGCAATGACCGGGTCGAGGTCTATGTGACGAGCACCGGCAAGATCTACCGGGTATACGACCAGCCGATCATCTCCCTCCAATAAAAAAAAATAATCCGGTTTTTTTGACACCTGCACGGCAGCATGAAGTGCCCGGGCCGGAGGATATCCGGGAGCAAAAAATGTTGTCTGATCTTCCAGCCCGCACGTTCTCTCTTTCCTGTCCGATTCCCTTCTCTATCTCGTTGTCCGGACCCTGCCGACCCTCTCCGCAAACCGGAAGGTGACGTACCCGAGCGCGATGACGACAGCTCCCGTAACTGCGAGCACGAGCCACTGCTCCGGACCGGCTGTCCTGATCGAGAGCCGGGCGATGAGGTTGAGCGGGTTTGCGGGGATCGCGAGGGCGAGGAGGATTACGACAACGAGGCCGGTCGAGAAGATGAACTGTGCGGCGGTCCGCTCACGGTAGTGGAGGGCGGTCAGGGTCCTGAGCAGGATCAGGATAAGCGAGGTGATGCCCACGTGGCCGAGGATCAGCCCGGCATTCTGGATCGCGATGCCGTTTGCGAGGATGAGGAGGATCCATGCCCCGGTCTGGATCAGGACAAGGATCCAGCAGGCAAGGATCTTGCCCCAGACCATCTCGGCAAACGTGACCGGGTGGAGATGAGCGTCTCTAAGGTCTCGTGCTGGACTCCTCCGTGATCAGGTCGATGACGAGCGCGGAGGCGATGATGGCCGGCATGAAGACGAGGAGCGGGATTAAGAGCCCGAAGACGAACTCAAAGAAATCCCCCTCTGGTGGTAGTTGGGATCTGGAGCGGGATCGGCCTGACATCGAACCGGGCCTCGCGGATCGTCCGGCGATCTTTCTCGTACGCAAGGAAGACGTCCTTGAGTTTCACGTCCACGATCGCGGACTGGATATCGTTCTCGAGCGTGTACAGCGTGATCTTCACCGCGGGTCGGTAGCATCGGGCCGGGTATCCGGTACGTAGATCACCGCCGCGAGCTTCCGCTGCTGGAGGGCTGCGATGCCCGTCGAGAGATTCATCTGGTACACCCGGAAGTCCGGGCCCACCCGGAGGTTGCCGAGGATCTCTGAGCTGTTCCCTGCGTACCCGACACTGTACCGGAAATGGGAATATTTCGAGAGCGATGCCGGGTCGTACATCGACGTCAGGCCGACCATCAGAAACGACGAGAAGAGAGCTATGAAGAGCTGGAGCAGGACGGCAAGCAGGATCGTCCGCTCGTTATGGAGCCCGCGGAACTCTTTCTTTGCTATTATCGAGAGGTGTTTTGGCTTCATCCGAGGTACCCCCGAATAAAGTAGAGATTATACCGGCAGTGCACGACCATCACGATGAGAAGGCCCGGGATAAACCACCTTGCCCCGCCTTTCTTCAGGCAGACCGCTACAATGAAGACGAACGGTATCGAGAGTGCGGAGAGGAGAAAGAGCGAGAGGAACGGGTACTTCGGCGGCAGGCTCTCGGAGAGGAACTCGCGCACCCGGGTGACGAGGCGTTTCTCAGAGAAGAGCAGCTCTTCCTTGAAGTTCTTTGCCGCGAGCCAGAAGAGGACAACGCTCGTGAGCCAGAAGAGGGAGGTCGAGACAGGTAATCGGTCGCGGTCCAGACCGCGCCCTGGATGGTGAGGACGATGAGCGTTAAGGGCGAGATGAAGCTGATGATGTGGATGTTGGCAAAGATGCTCGGGAAGAAGAGGTACGAGGTCGCGACGGTCGAGAAGAAGATCGAGATGCAGGAGAGTTCCTTGAACGACCGAGCCGTCATGCCGATCAGGAGCGCGTTTGCAAGGAGGAAGAAGATGACCGGGATAAGCGGAAGGAGGATGATCGGCGAGGCCCTGATGTAGAAGGTAAGCCCGATGCAGATCGCGAGCATGCCGTGGAAGTACGGGAGCATCTTCCCGAGGATGATGGACGAAGTCTTCACCGGGGTGGAGAGGAGGATCTCGCCCTTCCGTTCGATCCGCTCGTTCATGATGCTCATCATAAAAAACTGCGAGGTGAAGTAGAGCGGGAAGATGAAGACGAGGATAATGGAATCGAACGGCAGCGGCGGCGAGAGCTGGGCCGGGGCGGCGCCGACCACCTGCCCGCTCTGGGTAGAGAGGAAATCAATTTCGCTCTTCACGCCCTGGGTGTCGATCCAGAGCGGGTACGCGGCAAAGAGATCGGTCTCGGTATTGTAACGCTGCTCACGTACTTCGCATAGTCCCGGGAGAGGGTCTTGAGTGCCGCATTGGATTTATCGGTGCCGGCTCCGGTCACCGTTCCCTGGACAACGATCGCGTCAAAAAACTTCCGGTTTTTAGAGGGTACTGAGGGAGGCGATCTGCGGGTCGTCGACCCCGATCGTGTACATCCCGTCCTGCAGGTGGAGTCCGGATGTTGCGGTGAACCCGGTCACGAGCACGAGGAGGACGAAGAGGACTACTGCGAGCGGCAGGACGTTTCGTCCCATCATCGTAAAGGATCTCTTTACCTCCCATCGCGTGATGATCAGGATATCGTGCAGCGTGCCCATGTGTCAGGTCTCTTTTCTTTCGTTTCTTTGGTACGGACACGATCGGATCTCCGAGTATAAAATAGTACCATTCCGGGAAGCCCGGATACTTCACCTTTCCGGGCACGATTCTCCCGGGCAAAAAAAGAATTATCCGGGCCGGTACGAAAGGAAGACTTTCCCGTTTCTGAAAACATGCGAGCCCGTAAGTTCCAGGTTCATCCGGCTGACATCTTTGAAAAAGGCTTTCCGGCACCGAGTACGATCGGGATTACCATGAGCTGAAACTCGTCAATGAGCTCGAGGTTTGCAAACTGCTGCACGATGGAGCCGCTGCCGAGGATGGCGAGATCCCCGTACTCCTTCAAGTCCGCGATGGCCTCTCTGTCGATCTCCCGGAAGACGGTGACATTCTTCCAGATCGGGCCGTGACTGGGTCGATCCTGATCGCTTCCGGAGATGGCCAGTACCCCGCCATCACCTCGTAGGTGGTCCGGCCGAAGACCAGGGCTCCCGACGACTTCGCCGCGTCTGCGGAGAATTCCCGGTCCTCCGCGTCGTTCGTATTCTTGAACCTGTCTATCTCCCCCGCAGGCCCGGCATAGTATCCATCCACCGAGACGATGGTAAATGCGATTATCTTTCCCATAGCGTACGCTCCCTTGACGGAGAAGCTGATAAAATTTTTCCCGGCTGTTTTCTCCCGGTTTTTTCCCGGTTATCTTCCCTGCCCGATCCGGGGGTTTCCTATTTGGTCTCTCCCCGTTTTTGTGATCCCGGGGTCCGGCACAATTTTTATTCTCCGCAGGGTTCCTCCGGTATCTTACGAAACCCGGGATCATACAAAAATATTTGAACCCCCCGGAGGAACACTAGCCAGATAAAAACCGGGATGTTACCCATGATCCGCGCCTCCCACCTCTCCAAGAGATTCGACGGGTTTGTGGCCCTCGATGACGTGAGTTTCGAGTTCGAGGACGGGGAGATATTCGGGATTATCGGGCATAACGGTGCAGGAAAGACAACCCCTCTCAAGATCATCGCCGGGCTTATCGCGCCGACATCCGGCGATCTCTTTGTCAACGATGTCGATGTGGTGAAAGACCCGGTCGCGCTCAAGGAGGATCTCGGGTATCTCCCGGCGGAGTCCCGGCTGTACGAGACCATGACTGCCGAGAGCTACCTTGCGTTCTTCGGGGAGATCTACGGGCTCTCCCCGCAGGAGATCAGGGTGCGGTCGAACCAGCTCTTCGCTGCCCTCTTGCTTGAGACCGGGGGGAAGAAGATCGGAGAGTTCTCCAAGGGAATGTGGCGCAGGACCGCGATCGCCCGGTCCCTCATCCACGAACTGAACTTCCTTGTGTACGATGAGGCTACGAGCGGCCTCGACCCGGTGACCTCCCGGTTCATCGCCGATTACCTGCGCACGCTGAAAAAGGAGGGCAAGACGATCATCCTCTCGGCCCACAACCTGTACCAGGTCGAGGCGATCTGCGACAAGGTGATGATCCTCCGGCGGGGTAAAGTCGTTGCCTTCGGGAGCATGCACGAGCTCCGTGACCAGTTCGGATCGCTCACGTACTCGATCTTCTTCTCGATCGCCGATCCCGGGAAACTTCTCGGGCACGCAAAGACCTACCGGCAGGAAGAGGGGCTCTACGTCGATGAGGCAGAAGACATAAAAGAACTCAACGAGACATCGACGCTTATCACCGGCGCCGGCGGGAAGATCGAGAAGATCGAGTCACGGTATCCCTCGCTTGAGGAGATGCTCGTCAAGATCGGGAAGTAATCCCTGCCGCAGGCAGAGTTTTCTTAAAAGCGGGATCTTGGGAAACATAAAGACAGGACACGATGCAGGGGCCGGCAGCTGATAGTAATTTTTCCAGCCTTTCGTTTCCCTTGTTTTTCGTATCGGCCAGGTCCGGTAAAGCCCGGCCATTTCGTAAAAAATAATAATCATCGCGGGTAACAGCCGGCAGTACGATCACCCCGAGAATTTTCCGGGGCCGGAGTCGGGAATGAACGGGAGCGTGACAATACGGCAGGTGCGTGACAGCGATCGCGACCAGATCATTGCGATCTTCAACTACTACGCCGCAAACGGGTATGCTGCGTACCCGGAGAAACCGGTCACGGACCAGTTCTTCCCGTTCCTCCGCGAAGGGACATTCTCGTTCTATGTCATCGATTCGCCGGAGGGAATCCTCGGCTTTGGCTTAACGAAGCCGTTCCTCCCGTTCCCGACCTTCTCGAAGACCTGCATGCTCACGTACTTCATCCGGCCGGAGTACATGAACCGCGGGCTTGGCACAAAACTGCTCGACCGGCTGGGCCGGGATGCGAAGAAGATGGGCATCCTTATGATGGTTGCAAACATGGCCTCCCGCAATGATGCGAGCTTCCGGTTCCACAAGAAGCACGGTTTCGAGGAAGCCGGCAGGCTCCGGAGCATCGGCGTGAAGTTCGGGGAGCCGTTCGATGTCATCTGGATGCAGAAAACCCTGTGAGCGGGATCTGGCGTCGGCCGGGAAACAAACCGGCCTTCTTTCCCGGGAGAAGATCTAAAAATATTTTCCCGGGAGAGAACTGTTTTTTTTCAAAAGGGCAGCCCCCCTTGCGCCATCCCGCCCCGGGGGGGCGTGGGCGCGTGCGATGTCTTGTGTAATTCTCTGAAAAATTCGGAAAATCCCTCTTCCGAGGTTCTGCTGCCCTTTCACAAAAATGATGCTCCGGCATGGGTTTGGAACTCCTCTGTCATTTTAGAAAAAACCCCTGGAAATGACCTGCGTGAGGAAAATGAGAGACAATGATAATCGACAACCCCGCCCGGCAGGCTCGCCGCCGGATGTTCGTCCTTCGTGGGAGAGAGTCCGCCTCCCCTGCCAGATAATTTCCTGGTCATCCGGTCCCGGCCGGGACCGCACCCCTGAGCCGGTACGGCCCGCAGGGAACGGAGATCTCAAACCGCGCCCCTTTTCCCGGCTCTCTCGTCTCCCTGATCGTCATTCCCGTTATAGCGAGGATCTCGCGGATCAGGAAAAGGTCAAAACTGGTATTCTTCCCGTACCCCCGTTCAAAGATCATCTCTTTCTCGCCGGCCCCGATCCCTATCCCATCGTCTTCACAGGCAATAACAAGCGTCTTTTCGGACAGCCATGAGGAGAAATTCACGTTCATGAGGTTCTCCCCGCCGTGCCTTGATGCGGTGCTGCTTTATTATTTTCCCGATCGGGATATCGGCTTTCATCAGGTCGTCCCGGAACTCCGGGGAGAGCCGGTCTACCTGTTCGCCGACCCGGATCCCGAGACGGTCCGCGGTGGATCCATCCGCGGGAACGATCTCCTGGACTCGGGTCTCGACCGCCACCGTTGCTCCGGTGATCGCTTCGAGAAGCTGGGTGATCGAGCCGTCAGTCCCGAGCAGGATTTTCTAGACCGGCGAGAGCCGGCCGACCTCCGATTCGATAGCTTCGATATTTTGTGTGATATGCATGGAAAAGGATCGTCACCGCCAGGTGTAATAAGGATAGTGATTCCAGGTATCCGGTATATTCGGGATGAAACCGAAAAACCCCTCGCGGGAATCAGATGGTGACTGTGCGGGGTCTTCAGGCCCGGAAGTTTTGTCCGGGAGCCGGCTTTTTCCGGTAACTGATCCGGAACAAAAAATCAGCGCACGGGCCCTGGTCGCCCGGATTTTTCCCGGCTCCTGCCGTCCGATGCTCCACGGCTCCCTGCATGACTCTTGATCTCGTCCAGCGTCTCCGGAATAATCCTGCCCCGTTTGCCGATCACCTCGCCGGTCCGGATAACCCGGACCCGGGAGACCATGATGTAGCTCTCGCCAAAGAGATTGAGGCCGCCGGATGCGAAATCGTCGATGCTGAGCGGGATGCTCGGTGCATCCGTCGGTGGTTTGCTGCTGACCGGGCAGACCGAGATACCCCCACCCCCTGCGTCTGCGATGACAACTGCGGGCCGGATCTTTGCTCCGCTCCGGTCATCGATTGCAAGGCAGGTGAGGACGACATCGCCCGGCAGGTAGCTTCCCATTCCGTTCAGAGTTTGGTTTCTGAACGATAAAGGGAATTGGTCCGGGAGACGGGGAAAAAGTCTCACCGGACGGAATTTTTCGGAATTTGCCAGCGGGACAAAAAATATCGGGCTTTGGGAATTCCCGGGGAGGCTCCTTCGGGGGCCCTGCTTTGAAGGCGAAAAAATGTTCCCTGATAAAACCAGCAGGTTTTTTTTTTTAAAAAAAAAGAGCACCGGGAAATTTCCCGCAGCTTAATTTTCCTAAAAAACCCTATCACTAAACTATGCCACGCTGCGATCGATGCGGAAAGGAATGCACCCTTCCATTCAGCTGCCAGCACTGCGGGGGATCTTTCTGTGCCGACTGCCGCCTCCCCCCGGTCCATGAATGTGCCGGCCTCCAGTCATGGAAAAACAAGCCTGCGCCTGGCATCGGCCTGAAGTACGGGAAAGGGGGCGGGATAACCGTGACCGGGGGAGGATACATTTCACAAACACGCGATCGTGCGAAGAAGAAGACCGGCCCGAAAATTCCCTGGCTGAAGCTCATGATGGTTATAATTGCAGTTGTCATCCTCGGCGTTGCGTACCTTGTCCTGATCTCATCCGCACGGTAAGATCCCGCTAGCTCTCCTGGTGGCTTTTGCTATCAAGGTCTCCCAGGGAAGCTCTCGATCGCGTCACCGGTATCATTCATCTGCCGGGAGGTCCAATCCCGTTACGAGGAAGTGTGGAATGCGAGGGTTGTATATGCTCATTATTGCCGGCCTGTGTGCGGTTGTCGCAGCAGATGCGGGAATCTTTCTTCTTGCCGGTGACCCCGGGAATGGGGTACGGTATGTCCCGGCTTCGTCCCTTCCGGAACCACGCTACTATACGGGGATCGATTTCGATAGTCTTCATTCGAATGACCACCTCACCGTCATTCCCCTGAAGGCGTACCGGCAGCAGATGACAAACTACAGCTGCGGGCCGGTGGCAGCCATGACCGTCATGTCGTATCACGGGAAACCGGCGAACAATACGGACGTTGAAGAGGAACGGATCGCCCGGGAGATGAACCCGACCGTATCCGACACCACCGGGATCAACCCGGAACTGATCAGTTCCTGGTTCAATCGTAACGGGTGGAATGCAACGTGAGGCACCGGCGGAAGCCGGGAGATGCTGCGCACGAATCTTGACGCGGGGATTCCCGCCATGGTTGAGTGGATGGACTGGGGCGGTCACTGGGTCGTTGTCACGGGCTATGACCCCCGGGGAACAGAGACCGTCTGGGACGATGTGATCATCGATGCCATGTGGTTCGATGCCCGCTACTTCCCGTCCACGATGCGGGACCGGGCATGGGTGGTCGCGGTACCCGGGCGATAAGGGAAAATTCGATCATTTTATTTTTATCGGATGAACAACAATCTGTACAAGATTTAAGGGAATACCATGTCACAACAACTCGGGGGACAACCCATCATCATCACGAAGGAAGGCGCGACCCGGAGTCGCGGCGAGGAGGCCCAGAACAGCAACTTTGCCGCGGCCAAGGCGGTTGCAGCGGCTGTGCGCTCAACGCTCGGGCCCAGGGGAATGGACAAGATGCTCATCGACGGGATCGGCGATATCACCATCACGAACGATGGCGTTACCATCCTCAAGGAAATGGACATCGAACACCCGGCCGCAAAGATGATCGTCGAGGTCGCAAAGACGCAGGACGCGGAAGTCGGCGACGGAACCACCAGCTCGGTCATTGTTGCCGGCGAACTCTTAAAGGAAGCCGAGGGACTTCTCGCGCAGAAAGTCCACCCGACCACCATCGCTGAAGGTTACCGAATGGCGGCAGACAAGGCATTGGAGCTTCTTGACGATCTTGCAATCACGGTCAAGCCGACCGACACCGTGGTCTTAAAGAAGATCGCGGGCACGGCGATCACCGGCAAGAATGCAGAAGTCGCAAAGGATGTCCTCTGCAACATTATCGTAAAAGCCATCGTCTTCGTGACGGATGCGGACGGCACCGCAGACATCAGCCACATCAATGTCGAGAAGAAGACTGGCGGATCGATCGATGACACGGAACTCATCGAAGGCATGGTTATCGACAAGGAACGGGCCCACCCGAATATGCCGGCCTCGGTGAAGAACGCAAAGATTCTCCTCCTCAACACGGCCCTCGAGTTCAAGAAGACGGAAGTCAGCGCGAAGATCAATATCACCTCGCCCGAACAGGCGCAGGCATTCCTCGACGAAGAGGCGCACATGGTCCAGAAGATGACCGAGAAGGTCATCAAGAGCGGTGCAAATGTCATCTTCTGCCAGAAAGGGATTGATGACGTTGCCCAGCACTACCTCGCTCAGGCAGGAATTCTTGCGGTCCGCAGGGTTAAGAAGAGCGACGGGGAGAACCTCGCCCGCGCAACCGGTGCAACGACCGTCAACAACATCGACGCGATCTCCTCAAAGGATCTCGGCGTTGCCGGTCTTGTCGAGGAGCGGAAAGTCTCGGGCGGCGAGATGATCTACGTCTCGAAGTGCAAGAATCCGAAGGCGGTCTCCATTATCGTCCGCGGAGGCACCGAGCACGTGGTCGAGGAGCTCGAACGGGCGATCCACGACGCACTCATGGTCACAAGCGTAGTCATCAAGGACAAGAAGGTCGTCCCGGGCGGCGGTGCGATCGAGACAGAGCTCTCGCTCCGGCTCCGGGACTTCGCCGCAAGCTCCGGCGGGCGTGTCCAGCTTGCCATCGAGGCCTTTGCAGCGGCACTCGAAATCATTCCCAAGACCCTTGCAGAGAACGCGGGCCACGATGCGATCGATGTCCTTGTCGATATGCGCGAGGCGCACCAGAAAGGGAAGAAGACGTTCGGTGTCAGTGCCGTGACCGACAAACCCACCGATATGCTCAAGGAAGGCGTTGTCGAGCCGCTCCGGGTAAAGACCCAGGCTATCTCAAGCGCTGCTGAGGCAACGGTCATGATCCTCCGCATCGATGATGTCATCGCCTCCCGGCAGTCCGCAGCACCCGGTGGCGGCATGCCCCCGGGAATGGGCGGAATGCCCGGCATGTAAGATCGAAGCCCCCCCCCCTTTTTTTGATTTTTCCGGTTTTTTCTCTCTCCAGGCTTCAGGAATACTGTGGTTCTGTCCGGATCGCATTCCGGAAGATCCGGTGGAACGCCCGGACCCCCCTGGCATAATAACCCGGCCCGCCCTACACTAGAGCAGGAGCCACGCGCCTCATGAAGATCCTCGCTATCCATGGAAGTCCCCGGACAATCCGCAGCACCACGCGAAGACTTGCCGGTCTTGTTCTCGAAGGCGCAGCAGAGGCTGGCGCGGAGACGGAGATGTTCGATCTTGCCGATCTCCGGATTACCCCGTGCACCGCGTGCGAGGGATGCTCCTTCAACGGTATCTGCGTGTATGAGGATGATCTGCCTGTGCTCGTGACCCGGATGAACGAGGCGGATGCTATCGTCTTTGCATCCCCGGTATACCTCGACAGCATAACCGGGCAGATGAAGATTTTCTTCGACCGGCTCGCCGATGCGATCCATTACCAGGCACTGGCAGGGAAGTTCGGCTGTTCGGTTGCAACAACCCACGAGTCCGGCGGCGATGAAACGACCGCCTACATGGATCATGTGCTCAACTATCTCGGGATCGTCTCGGTCGGAAGGATCCATGTCGCAACCGGTGGGGATGCCGGGGCCGTGGATGCCGTGGAGCAGGAAGCAGGAGCCCTTGGCCGGAGGCTTGCCGGCGCGGTTATCGGCGGTTTCTCCGATCCGGCGCAGGAAGCAATCATCGCTGACAACCGGTCGTACTTCCGTGCGATTGTTCTTGAGAACCGGGATCTCCGCACAGACGAGTACGAGCGGTGGGTCCGGATTGGATGGATCCCGTGAAGGCATCCTCTCCCGATCCTGCGGGATACCTGGATGCGGTCTTCCTTGAGGAGACCGGCTGGCTGCGGGTCGATGCCCGGGGCAACCCCCCCGGGATTTACCCCGAACCACTGCCGGTTGTTGTCGCCGCGCTGGCCCACAGCCGGTCGTTTGAAGATGTGCTGAGAGATCCGCCTGACTGGGACGGGTCGTGATGACAGGGGTAACGAAAAGCGGGGCGAAGCGGAAGGTGACCCGGGCCGCTTTCGAGAAAAGAATATTTTATGAGTCTTCCGGTCAGGTATTCTCTGTATGAAATTTGTAACCCGGATCATTGAGTCCGTTCCCTCCGGCTCTTCAGCGGTATCCGTCCTGTTCGAGCGACCCCGCGCGTTCACGTCCCTCCCCGGTCAGTATATTTTCATCACGATCGGGACCGGGTCTTTGGCGCTCACAAAGCACCTGACCCTCTCGGGCAGTCCGAATGCGCCGTATTTTGAGGTGACGAAAAGGCTTGACCGGCCACCCGTTTGCGGATGCGCTGCAGGCGCTCAAACCCGGTGATGAAATTGCGGCCTGCGGTCCCTTCGGGGACTTCACGTTCATCGGGGAGTACAAAAAAATTGCGCTTATTGCCGGGGGAATCGGGCTTACCCCGTTGTGGAGCATGACCCGGTACGCGACGGAGATGATGTTCACCACGGACATCACGCTCCTCTATTCGGCAAGGACCGAAGACCTGATCCTGTTCCGGCATGAGATGCGGGACCTCACCGAGCGCAACCCGAACCTCAGTATCGTTCTGACCCTCACCACACCCGGCCCCAGGTGGAACGGCCGGACCGGGAGGATCGATCGCCGGATGATCGAGCAGGAACTGCCCGACTGGCGGGACCGGGTCTTCTTCACCTCCGGACCTACGGGGATGGTCGACGCAATACTCGCGATCCTCCGGGAGATCGGGATACCTGACAGCCAGCTGCGGTCTGAATATATCCCGGGTTACTGAACCGGCCGGAAAAACGATCCGGGCGCTGCATCGCGGGAGGGTGCGGGTAAGCCTGGCGTTCCCCCACCACCGGCCGGTGCAACAGTATCCATTCCCCTGGGCAAAACAATGATCCTTTCCCCTTCATTTTACGAGCAGGATACTATCGTGGCAGCCCGGGGTCTCCTTGGCTGCTGTCTTGTGCATGCCGAGGGCGACAAGACCATGGCCGGGATGATCGTCGAGACCGAAGCGTACCCCCGCCTGGATCCGGCAGCACATTCGTTTCACGGGAAAACGCCCGCAAACAGCGTGCTCTTCGGCCCGCTGGGTCATGCTCACCTCTTTTTTTGTGTACGGGATGCACTGGTGCATGAACGTGGTGATCGGCACGGATAAAGGCGAGCGCGGGGCTGTTCTCCTGCGGGCGCTCGAGCCGGTACAAGGAATTCCCGTGATGCAGGAACGCCGCGGGACTCATGAGCTCCATCTCCTCTGCAGCGGCCCGGGAAGACTGACGCAGGCGCTTGGCCTTACCGGTGAATTCAATGGTGCCCCTCTCGATTCCGGCCCGCTCAGGATCTTTTCCCGGGAGAGTGTTCCCGGGTTGCATCCGGTGGAGGAGTCCGTGATCGTGCAGACAACCCGGGTCGGGATTGCAAAAGCCAAGGAGCAGCCGTACCGGTTTTACCTGAAGGAATCCTGCATATCGAAGCGGTGACGGGAAAGCGGAGCCGGTCAGCAGGAGCGGTCTGCAGGGGAGAACAAGGGTGTGATCCTGCCGCCGGGTTCCCGTTCTGCGGACGAGAGCACGGGCTGAACAGAAAAGTTCAAAGAAAACGGGCCTGAAGGGATTTGAACCCTTGACCTGCGGATTAAGAGTCCGCCGCTATGCCGAACTAAGCTACAGACCCAAGCCTGTTAGACCTAATAAAATGGTTGATGATGCCGAATAAATGTTTTGGCTGTTGCCCGACTCGAATCCCTTAATACACTGGAATGGTACATCTTCTGTAACATGCCGGAAACAGCCCCGTTTGAGCCGCAGGGACCATCAAAATACTGCATTTTCGGGTGCGGGACGAACGGGTACAACATCATTCTCGAACTCGCAAAAGAGAATGAGCGCCTAGTCGTGGTGGACAAGGATGAGTCGCGGGTCCGGCATCTCCGGGACCAGAAATACGATGCCTACCAGCGCGATCTCACCTCCTCCGATATGCTCTTCGGGCTTCCCCCGTTCGAGATCGCGTTCGTGATGACCGGCGACCCCGATGCAAATCTCGCGGCGGTCGTTACCATCAAGAAGCGGTACCCGGCCGTGCAGGTTGTTGCCCGGTCGATCGATCCGGTCAATGGCGGCAAGCTCACCGCTGCAGGCGCGGAGTTCGTTCTCTACCCACAGGAGGTCGTGGCCCGTGCCGCGATCCTCCAGATCCGGAAACAGCATTCGAGCCGGCTCTCGCAGCGGCTGTACGGGCTCCTGGCCGGCTGGGAAGGAACCCTTGGCATCATCACCCACAAGAACCCGGACCCGGATGCGATCTCGTCTGCCATGGCGCTTGCCGAGATTGCCCGGTCGGCAAACAAGAACCTCGCGACCCGGATCTTCTATGAAGGAAATATCGGCCACCAGGAGAACCGGACCTTCGTCAACCTTCTCGATATCAAGATGGAGCACCTGACGACGGACGCGCTCCAGAAGTGCAATTACCTTGCCATGGTCGACTGCTCCGGGCCCGGGGCGAACAACGATGTCCCGCCCCAGATGAAGATCAACATCATCATCGATCACCACAAGGATGGAAAGCACCTTGCATCCCAGAGCACCTTCGCCGATATCCGGCCCGGCGTCGGTGCAACCGCGAGTATCATGACCCAGTACCTGCAGGAGCTCGACGTCCCCGTAGACATGCGGGTCGCGACAGCGCTCCTCTATGGGATCCGGACAGACACCCGGGAGTTCAAGAGGAACGTCACGCCGCAGGATCTTAATTATGCCGGCTTCCTCCTGCCCCTTACCGATGCCGACCTCCTCGACAAGATCATGTCGCCCTCGATGTCGCAGGAGACGCTGGATGTCATCGGGAAGGCGATCCAGGAGCGGAAGATCCAGAGCGGGTACCTCTTCTCGAACGTGGGCTACGTGATGAACCGCGACGCCCTTCCCCAGGCAGCGGAGTTGCTCATCACACTCGAAGGCGTCAACACGGCGCTCGTGTACGGGATCACCGATACCGCGATCGTCATCTCTGCCCGGAACCGGGACATCCGGCTCCATATCGGGAACGCACTCTCCGAAGCGTTTGGCGATATGGGCGATGCCGGCGGCCACCCGAACATGGCGGCGGCAACCCTCCCGCTCCACTACTTTGGGAAAGTGGAGAACAAGGCGGAACTCCTCGGTTTTGTGATCGAGCCCATCCTGCAGAAGTTCAAGAACCTCGTCGGCCTTGAAAACGAGGGCAAAAAGAATGGAGTTTAAGGACTGGGAACCCCATTACCGGGAGATCCTCGAATACTTCGGGTTTGACCGGGCAGCGGATGAAGAGGCTGCCCGGGTCCTCTCCTCGCTCATGACCCGGGACAACCTGCACTCGCTTGCCGCCCTCACGAACGGGAACGATGTGACGGTCTGCGGCAATGCTCCGAAATTAAAGGACGAAATCGGGAAGATCAGCGGGATCGTTTTTGCGGCGGATGCGGCAGCGGAAGTCCTTGACCGGAACGGGATCCATCCCGCTGCCATCTTCACCGATCTCGATGGCGCTACGGACCGGTTCGTGGAGCTGAACCGGGAAGGGACGATCGTCGTTATCCATGCACACGGCGACAACATCCCGCTCCTGAAGCACTGGGTTCCGCGGTTTACCGGGCCGGTCGTTGCAACGACCCAGAGCGCCCCCCTGAAAAATGTCCATAATTTCGGCGGGTTCACGGATGGTGACCGGGCGGTCTTTGCTGCCGAGGAATTCGGTGCCTCGCGTATCACGCTGGTCGGCTTCGATCTCGATGACCGGAACGTCGAACCCATGAAGCGCGGGAAACTCCACTGGGCACGAAAACTCCTTGCCCTGATCGGCCATGAAGCGTAAACGGATCCGCGGGAATTTCGCGACCGTTGTCGTGACCGAGCCGGAACCCGCACCGGTGCCGGTGACGACGACTGGCACGGCCCGGGCCGGGACCGGGGCAAAAGGAACCGCGGTCATCCTCGACGGGTACGTTGATGAACCCGCCTGTCTTGGCGTCCCGCCGTCCATCTCGCCGTACATCCGGACGGTTGCAGGTGCCCTGATCGATAACGGTTACTCCGTGCGGTATCACACGATCGACCAGCTGAGAAAGGAGCCGCAGACCGCGGCGGACCTCAACAATGACGATACGCTCGTGATGATCACAGGTGTCACGGTCCCGGGCAAATACCTTGGCGGGACCCCGGCCAGCTTAACCGAGGTCCAGCAGATCGGCCACCTCTTCCGGGGGAAGCGAAAACTGGTCGGCGGGCCGATCGGGTTCGGGTTTGCCTCCGGTGGGGGGCAGAAAGCGTTCCGGCAGGTCATTGCGGGGTACGATGCTCTGCTCGAAGGGGAGCCGGCAATCGCCCTTGACAATTACCTCAATGGCGGTGAACCGAAAGGAACGCTTGATTATACCCGGACCGATCCCTGGAGTGTCGGGGGGGCAGGAATTATCGGGCAGCACCCCGATTACCCGTTCGTGATGTGCGAGCTTGAGACCGCACGCGGCTGCTCGCACGGTGCAACGGGTGGCTGCTCGTTCTGCACGGAACCGTTCTACGGCGCGCCGAAGTACCGGAGCACCGAAGCCATTGCGGCCGAGGTCGCTGCCTTAAACCGGCAAGGGGCCCGGCACTTCCGGGTTGGGCGACAGCCGGACATCCTCGCGTACGGTGCAGGGGCCGGGGAGTATCCCGCACCGCGGCCCGAACTTCTCGAAAAACTCTTTGGCTCTATCCGGGCAGCGGCGCCGGATCTCCGGACCCTCCATATCGACAACACGAACCCGGCGACCATCGCTCGGCACGAGGAGGAGAGCCGGGAAGCTCTGCGTGCGATCATCCGGCACCACAGCTCCGGTGATGTTGCTGCGTTCGGGATGGAGACTGCGGACCCGGCGGTGATCGCGGCAAACAATCTCAAGGCATTTCCGGATGAGGTCTTCCGGGCAATAGAGATCGTCAACGAAGAGAGCGGGATGCGGAGGGACGGTGTCCCGGAGCTGCTGCCGGGCCTGAACTTTGTCTGCGGTCTCGCCGGTGAGACGGAAGCAACGTACGATCTTAACGAGCAGTACCTCGGACGCGTACTTGCCGCGGGCCTGCTGGTCCGGCGGGTCAACATCCGGCAGGTCATGCCGTTTGAAGGAACACCGGTCTACACGGACAATACTCTCGGGAAATACGACCGGAGGTTCAGGAGCTTCAAGGAGTTCGTGCGGGAGAAGATCGATCTCCCGATGCTCCAGCGGGTGTACCCGGCAGGGACCGTGCTTAAGGATGTGCAGGTCGAAGTCTCCGGTGATCTGTCGTTCGGCAGGCAGATGGGATCGTACCCGATCCTTGTCGGGCTCCCGTTCCGGCTTCCCGTCCGGACCATTATCGATGCGGTTGTCGTGGACTGGGGGAGCAGGTCGATCACCGCGCTGCCGGTCCCGGTTATGATCAACCGGCTTCCTGCATCCGCGCTGAAATGGCTGCCCGGGATCGGGAAGAAGAAGGTCGCAGCGGTTGTGGCGAAGCGGCCTTTTGCGGATCCTGCTGCGTACCGGAATGTGGCGGGCAGCTCCGCGATCGATCCGGTCCTCGATTTCTCGACAGTGGACTAATGGGCTGATTTGAAAAATCTGTCAAAATGAAGCCCCCCTTGCGCCATCCCGCCCCGAGGGGGCGTGGGAGCAGGCGATGGGTCTGTAAATACTTGTTCCTTAGGCGTCACGTTCCCGGTAAGAATTGCAGCACCATCGCGATGGAGTCCCGGCGGCAGGGCGAAGCCCCTTGAGCATTTTGAAAAAAAAGTTTGATCGGAAGATAAGAAATTCAGATCTGCTTGAGTTCGGTAATCTTGATGATATCGGTCCGGGTGACAATTCCCAGGAGTTTCCCGTCGCTCACGATCGGGATCCTGCCGATGTTCCTTGCTGACATGATCTTGAGGGCATCGATCGCCGGTGCTGTAGGAGGAAGCGTGATCAGATCCTGGGTCATGATATCCCGCACCTGCATTGCTTCGCGATCGATCGAGGATGTCCGGTTGACATCGGCGAGGGTGATCATCCCCACGAGCGTATCCCGTTCGATGACCGGGAAGCCGAGGTGCTTGCTCGTATACATCATGGTAATTACCTGGCTGACCGGCAGCGTTGAGGGAATCGTTGTTACCGGGCTGCTCATCATATCCCCTACCGTGACATCCTGCAGGAGGAAATTGTATTTTACCGTGTTCGACTCCATGTTCGCCCCGATATAGATGAAGAGGGCGATCAGGATCAGGAACGGGTTCAGGAAGATGAGGCCGACGATCCCAAAGAGGATCGCAAACCCCCTACCGACATCGGCCGCGATCCGGGTTGCCCGGTGGAGTGGCATTTGCTTGGCGAGGAATGCCCGGAGGACCCGGCCGCCGTCCATCGGAAAGGCCGGGAGCAGGTTGAAGGCAAAGAGGATGGCGTTGAGCAGTCCGAGGTACGCGAATAGGAAGACCCCGACCCCGGCGGTCGCCGGGTCAGGGGCGATGTTCGGGATGATGTACACGACTGCCGAGCAGATAACCCCGACCGCGAGGCTCGTTAATGGTCCGACAAGGGCCATGGGGAGTTCGACCTTCGGGTCGGGTGTCCCTTCTTCCATGCTCGAGAGCCCGCCGAAGATCATCAGGGTGATATTGTTGATCCGGATTCCGTTGCGCAGGGCAACGACCGAGTGGGCGATCTCGTGGATCAGCACTCCGCCAAAGAGCCCGATGGCGACGATAGCCCCGAGGATATAGGGGATAAACCCGGAAGTGATGAGCGTCGGATCGATGGGGACCGCGTACACTCCCTTGAGAAGATCGATGGTCGCGGTGATCTGGCTGCCGATGATCCAGGCAAAAAGGGGGATCACCAGCAGGAAGGTGTAGTGAATCTGGATCGGGATGCCAAATAAGCGCCCGATGCGAAAGGACCCGTCCATAGCAAAGGAGTATCTTTTTAACTCTTAAGTATATACTTTCATCTGATAACGATGGAAACTCAGATTACCGAGCTGTTCGGGCTTCAGATCTATACGGACAAGGGCATGTTTGTTGGAGAAGTCGAGGATGTAGTCATCGACGTAGACCAGAAGAAGTTAGAATCCATCGTCGTGGGCAAGGTCAACGACGAGCTTTTTGAACTCCGGAATTTCAAGGGACTCAAGATCCCGTACCGGATCATCAGCGCGATCGATGACATCGTCCTGATCCGGCACCTCCCGGGCGCGTTCACCGGTGGAAGCGGCGAAGAGTAAGTGGGAGTTCCTGATTTTTTTGGAGTCTCTCCGATATTTTTGAGCCGGCTCCCCGGCGGTTGTAAGTTATGGAAAACCGGGAAATATTTTCTGCTATCTCAACTATCCCCCCTGTTTTTGTCCGGCTTGACGGGCGTGCATTCCACAGCCTGACCGCAATGCTCGGGCTCCGGAAACCGTTCGACGAATTTTTCAACAAGGCGATGGTCGCGGCCTGCACCTCGCTTGTTGCCGGGAGCGGTCTCTCCCCGGAATTTGCGTTTACGTTCTCGGATGAGATCAGCCTGTACCTGACAAAGCTGCCGTTCAACGGCCGGGTGGAGAAGATCGATTCGGTCACAGCATCGTACGCGGCAAGCGCCCTGAGCATGACCCTCGGCTGTGTAGCTCCGCTGGCATTCGATGCCCGGATCGTCCAGGCCACCCCGGAGTTTGCCCTTGAATATCTTGCCAGCCGGCAGAACGAGGCGTGGCGCAACCACATCAACGCGTACTGCCAGCAGGCGCTCATCAGCGAAGGGATGAACGGGCGCGAGGCTGCACACCGGCTCCGGGGAATGCCTGCAAAGGAGATGCACGATATGATGCACGAACGGGGAGTGAACCTTGCAGCAACCCCGGCCTGGCAGCGGCGGGGAGTGCTCGTGCACAGGGAGCTGTGCCGGAAAGAGGGATTCAACCCTGTCACGGAAGAAGAAGTTGTCGTGGAGCGGAGTACAGTCGTGGAGAACCGGGAACTGCCGTTGTTCTCGAGCCCTGAGGGGCAGGCATTTCTGAAGGGTTTGATCGCGGATTCGCGGTAAACCCACCTGTTTTTCGTTCAGATCCGGGGAATCAGATCCCGATTACCTGCGGTTAAAATTTCGTGCGGGGTAACTTCGTGGATGTCAGTCCATCGCCGGCGGGACAGAGCGACCATCCCGGGAACCGGGCGATGGGAATCGTTGTATCCGCAATTGATCCGGGCACGGGTATCGATCAATCTTTAACGCAACCGCGACAGCGTCTGCGGCGTTTTTTGGAAACGCTCCCGGTATCGCGATAGCATTCCTGACGGGGGGAAAGCCCTCCATTTAATGCCATCATTAACCACCTTCTGTAAAGGACCGTAGCCGGTCCGGTGCAAGACCATGGGAGACCGTACCGATACCCCCCCGAATTCTCCGAAAGCAAAGAAGATCGTTTTCATCCTGTTCTTCCTGATCGTTGCAGTTTCTGTCTTTTTGTTCGTAGCTGCATTCCAGCAGACGCAGGGCGTCCTCATGGAATTCACCCGGTTCGAGGGAATCTCCTCTGTCCGGCTCGCTGCACAGATGATCGATGGGGACGTTCTTGCGGGGCTGAAACCGGGTGACGAACAGACCGCAGCCTATGCTGTCATACGCAACAATCTCAATCGCATCCGTACAACACGGACATCCGCTACATTTACACCATAAAAAGGGTCGACGGGATTGTCACCCTTGCTGCTGATGCAGATTACCTGAACCCGGATGCCGTGCCGGCCGGTGCACGCGTAGGAGAACATTATCACTATGTCACTCCTGCGATGTTGAACGGGTTCTATCTCCCCACGGCAGAACCGGATCTTACGACCGATGCGTGGGGTACGGTCTTCTCCTCCTATGCACCCGTTTCCAATTCCCGGGGCGAAACCGTCGGGATTGTCGGGGTGGACCTTGACGCAGGACAGCTCTCGTCCCGCATAATGACTCTGAAGATCCTGTACCTCCTCGTCCTGATCCTCACGTTCGTTCTCGCCCTGGCTGCTGCCTCCCTTGCAGCATTCAGCCGGGATCAGAGTTTCCGCAAAGTGCGGGAGAACGAAGAGTACCTCAAGACGATCATGCAGTCAATCCAGACCGGGGTCCTTATTATCGAAGCGGAGACGCACGTCATAACCGACATAAATCCAAAAGCGCTTGAACTCATCGGCGCATCCCGGGATGAGGTTATTGGCCGGCCCTGCCACCGGTTTGTCTGCCCTGCTGAGGCGGGGCGATGCCCGATAACCGATCTCAACCAGAAGATCGATAACGCGGAACGCGTTCTTATCGATATTTATGGCCAGAAGATTCCCATCATTGAAAACGTGAAAAACGTGACCCTCCAGGGAAAACGGCTGCTCATTGAATCTCTTGTTGACATTCGTGAACGGAAGAAGATGGAGGAACAGAATGCCCAACTCATCCGCGATCTGGAAATAGCCAACACGGAGCTCCAGGATTTTGCCTACATCGTCTCCCACGATCTCAAGGCACCTCTCCGCGCAATCGGTTCCCTGTCCCAGTGGCTGTATTCCGATTACCGGGACAAGTTTGACGATGAGGGGAAGTCCCAGATAGATCTTCTCGTGAACCGGGTAAACAGGATGCAGAACCTGATCGAAGGTATCCTGGAATATTCCCGGGTTGGCCGGGTCAGGGAGCAGAAAGACCATGTCAGCCTCGATCGACTCGTGCGCGAAACGAGCGACAACCTCTCGATCCCGCCCGGCATCTCCGTAACAATCGATACTCCTCTGCCGGAAGTTTTCTACGAGGAAACCCGGCTTGGGCAGGTTATTGCAAATCTTGTCGGGAACGCGGCAAAGTACATGGGTAAGCCTGCCGGCGAGATTCATATTGCCTGTGTGAGGGAAGGCGAATTCTGGAAACTCTCTGTCAAAGATAACGGGCCGGGGATCGATTCCCGGCATTTCGACAAGATCTTCCATGTTTTCCAGACGCTCCAGCCCCGGGACAAGATTGAGAGCACCGGCATCGAGCTCTCCATCGCGAAAAAGATCGTGGAGATGAATGGCGGCCGGATCTGGGTTGAATCGGAGCCAGGTAAGGGAAGCATTTTTTACGTCACCCTTCCGATATCCCCTCAGGAAGAGGAGGTACAGAAATGAAAAGCGATAAAAGCATACTCCTTGTCGAAGACGATCTCGTAGACATGATGTCGGTGAAGCGTGCACTCCGGGATCTGAATGTCACGAACCCGCTCTATCATGTAAATAACGGTGAGGAGGCACTGGAATGGTTAAACGATCCGGCGAATCCAAAGCCTTCGATCATTCTGCTCGACCTCAACATGCCCCGGATGAACGGGATCGAACTTCTCGCCATCCTGAAAAAATCAGAGAACTTTCGCCGTATCCCGGTGATTGTTCTCACGACTTCCCGGGGCGAGCTTGACAAGGTCCAGAGCTTTGATCTCGGTGCGGCTGGGTACATGATCAAACCCGTGGATTTCCTGCAATTTGTCGAGGTCATGCGGACGAGCCGCATATACTGGACCTTAAGCGAACTGCCCGAATAATCACCCCATGACATTTACGCCGAATCACGACCGGAACCTGACCATTCTTCTCGTGGAAGACGACCGTGTAGACCAGATGGCATTCAGCCGGATGATCAGGGACTCGTACCCAGCGTATTCCGTGAGAATTGCCGGGTCCTTGACGAGGCCAGATCTCTCATCGTGATGGAGGCTGTGGACATTGTTGTCTGTGATTTCTACCTCAGGAACGGTACTGCATTCGATAGCCTGTCCCTTTTAAGGGAATCCGGAATCCCGGTTATCGTCGTATCCGGAGCCGAGGATGAGGAAGCCGCCACCGGCACGATCCGGAGCGGTGCTTTCGAGTACATCGTCAAACCAGAATTACAATTACTTAAAAGTCCTCCCACAATCGATTGAACGTGCGCTGGGAATTTTCCCGGGAACGCCCGCGGACCCGCCCGGATCTCTTGTACCGACAGCCCGCGCCGGGTCGTTCGGATCCGTTCTCCTCTCTGACCGCGAGGAGATCCAGTTCCGGCGCCTGATCATCGATCCGTCCGAACTGATCGCCCGCTACCATCCGGACGGTGCTGTCCTCTTTGTGAATGACGGGTACTGTAAGTACTTCGGAAAGAGCCGGGGTGAACTGATAGGACAGCTGGCGGAACAGTTCCTTGCGGAAGAGGACCGGGCAGCGCTCGTGGAGCACCGGGTGCTCCTGAACGCCTCCGACCCAGCCTATACCCGCGAGTACCGGGTACTTCATCCCGACGGTTCGACCCGCTGGATCCGGAGGACCGACCGGGCAATCTTCGACGATAAAGGCCGGATCATCGAATTCCAGATGGTTGCCTGGGATATAACGGAGCGGAAACTGGCTGAAGTGGCCCTGCGGGAGAGCGAGGAGCGTTACCGGATGCTCGCGGAACATGCGTTCGACGGGATCCTGATCCTGGACCTTGAAGGAACGAGTCTGTACATGAACCTGAGCATTGTGAAGATGTTCGGGTTCTCGCGACCGGATGAGGTGCTGGGTAAGAATACTCTTGGCTTCATTGCACCGGAATCGAGAGAGGTTGTAGTCCAGGATCACCGGAACGTTATCGAGGGGAAGGAAGGTTATGTTCAGAAATACCGGGCGATCAAACCCGATGGGAAAGAGATAATTCTGGAATCCGTTGGAACGTTGATCCCGTACCACGGAAAGACCGCAAACATCGTCGCACTTCGCGATGTAACGGAACGGGGAAGGTCCCGGCTGCGTCTCCAGAAAGAGCTGGACCGGAAACGCGACTTCATCAATGTCGCAGCCCACGAACTCCGGGCCCCTCTCCAGCCGGTTATCGGGTACCTTGATCTGCTGCACGATGAAGAATACGTCTCCGGCATACCCCCGTATGTCAAAGCGGTACTCCGGAAGGTTCACCAGTACGTGGAATCGGAACGGCGTATGGTGAGCCAGATCCTTGAGCTCAGCCTCCTTGAATCGGCGCACGAGAAAAATTATTGGCCGGACTGTGAACCGGTATCCGTGCGTGAGATCGCGGAGATGGTGGTCCGGCAGGGAGGGTACGATGCCGAAGCATCGATCGCACTCAAAATCCCGGCCGAAACAACGCTCGTCAGCAACGGTCCCTATATCCACGAGATCCTCGATGCCCTCATCGCCAATGCGGTAAACTATTCAAAACCGCCCCGGGTGATAACCGTGAGTTCGGAGGAGACCGGGGAGCAGCTGCGGATTTCGGTAATGGACAATGGCATCGGGATCGCCCCGGACAAACTGGATGCCATCTTCGACCCGTTCTACATCAGCGATGTCGACAAGCTCTCGCGGAAGTACGGCAGGCTCGGCGTCGGCCTGACCATGGTCCGGGCCCGGGCCGCCCGTCTTGGAGGCACTCTCGCGGCCGAGAGTGTGCAGGGAGCCGGCAGTACTTTTACCCTGACCCCCCCGAAAGCCGGCCGGGCGGATGGCGTTCTTTCCAGGGAGAACGAGACAGCGCGGTTACCTTGCTGACATAATCCCACGGAAGGTGAGGGTTGTGAAGACCCGATGTTTAAGGAGTTCGTTCCGGCTTTTCCTGTTACGCTCAAAAAAAGATGGATGAAGTGTCTCAGGAGCTTAATGGGGATAAGTGGGAAGACAACAAATCCGGAATCAGCGAAATTGGCAATACCGTCCGCAGGTACTTTTCGGTTTAATCCAGGAAAAAAGAATTATCGGAATTTTTATGCAATTTTCGCCATCGCGATGATCATCTCAACGCCTTCCACATCCCATTCCCGCACGGACTGGTAGTGAGGCTCATCGACCGGCCGGTGCTCCGGGAGGAAACCGAAATGCTTTGCCCGGACCTCATCAGCGATGGTCCTGGCGATCGATTCCTGGTTGAGGAGGGCAACGATGCGGGGATCCTTCACGAGAACGTCCACTATGATGAAGTCCTCGACCGCGAGATCGAGCTGGCGCCGGGTCTCCTGTATTCTGCGGATCACTTCCCGGGCATACCCCTCCGCTTCGAGCTCGGGGGTCAGCCGCACGTCCACGTACACGGTTGCCTCCGGCATTGCCGCCGAGAAGAGATCCTCCGGGAGCTTCTCGGCGAAGGTGACATGCTCCGCCCCGATCTCGAACGTCTTCCCCTCGCTTTCGAGCTGGAATGTACGGCCGGCGTCGACCGCCGCTTTGATCATGTTGCCATCGGCGGCTTCGATCAATCCCTTGACCTTGAACGAGTCCTTGCCGAATCCTTTCCCGAGCGCCTTCATAACCGGCTCTGCATACCAGCCGATTCGATCCCAGCGGCCCATGACAACCGAGACCTTCCGGGCATTGGCCCGGTCCGCGCAGACCGGGTTGAGCCGGGTGATAGCGGCTTTGACTGCATCATCGTTTGTCACGACAGTGACTTCTGCGACCGGCCAGCGGAGCTTGCGCTTTCCCGCCTGCCGGGCGTTGGCGCTCGCATCGTCGAACTGCCGGATAACTTCCATCGCGTGTTCGAGTTCGCGATCGACAAGATTTGTCTCACCCGCATCCCAAAGGAGCATGTGGATACTCTCTGGGTCTCCCGCGAGCCGCAGGTTCCCGTAGATCTCTTCGGTGATGTGCGGGCAGAACGGTGCGAGGGGGCCGGTGAGCCGGCGCATCACGTAGTAGATCGTCTCGTACGCGAAGATCTTCTGCTCTGACTCCCCTTCGAGCCACATCCGGGGCCTGACGAGCTGGACGTACCAGCGCGAGAGGTCTTCGAGGATGAAGTTGATCAGTTCCCGGGTCGCCCGGTGGAGCTGGCATTCTTTCAGTGCAGCATCAACCGTTGCTGCCACCGAGTTGATCCGGGAGATGATCCACCGGTCTTCGTCCGGCATCTGCCGAAGGTGGGCGGCGACGTACGCCCCGTCCCAGACCCCGGCTTTGGATGCCGGCTCGAACTTGTCGAGGATCATGTACGGGAGCGGGAACCGGTACACGTTCCAGAGGATGTTTCCTGCACGATTGACCGTGCCGACTCCCTCCCAGTTGAACTTGAGATCGTCCCACGGCGCTGATGACGAGAGAACGTAGAGCCGGAGGATATCGACGCCGACCTTCGCGATGACCTCCTCGGGCGTGACCACATTCCCGAGGCTTTTCGACATCTTCTTCCCCTCGGCATCGAGCGCGAAGCCGTGCATGCAGACGCTCTTGTACGGCGCCTTGCCGAATGCGATCGTGCTTGCACCCAGCTGGGAGTAGAACCAGCCACGCGTCTGGTCCTGCCCTTCGCAGATGAAGTCGGCAGGCCACATCTTCTCGAACTCCTGGATCTTCCCCGGGAAGCCGATAGTTGCCCATGATGCGACCGCGGAGTCGAACCAGACATCGAAGATGTCCTGTACCCGCTTCATCGTGCCGCCGCAGCTGCACGGGATCGTGACCTCATCCACGTACGGGCGGTGGGGGTCCGGGATCTGTTTTCCGCTTGCCTTCTCGAGCTCCCCGATCGTACCAATTACGCGGTACTTATCGCATTTCGAGCATTCCCAGACCGGGATTGGGATCCCCCAGTACCGCTGCCGGGAGATGCACCAGTCGCGTGCCTCCTTGATCCAGTCGTGGAACCGGGCGCTTCCTGCCCATTCGGGATACCAGTCGACTTTCGCGACCTCGGATAACATCAGGTCCCGCATCTCGGAGGCCTTGAGGAACCACTGCGATGTGGCCCGGAAGATGATCGGGGTCTTGCACCGCCAGCAATGGCCGTACCGGTGGACGATCGCCTCTTTTGCAAGGAGATGGTCGCCGAGCGCTTCCATGATATCTGCGTTTGAGTCCCGGACAAACTGGCCGGCAAACGTCCCTGTCTCTTCCTTGAATTTTCCGGCACCATCGACCGGGCAGACGATGGGAAGGCATTCCTTTGTCCCGAGCACATAGTCGTCCCAGCCGTGGCCGGGGGCGATGTGGACCATGCCGGTATTTTCCAGAGCAACGAAGTCTGCGGTCACGACCTTATGCTCGATCCCGCGCTGGAGGGGAACGTGCTGATGCAGCGGCGAGTCGTAGACCCAGCCGGCGAGCTCGGCACCTTTCTTCTTCCCGATAACGGTGAAATCCTGGTACCTGCCTTTCTTGAGAACCGATTTGACGAGTGGCTCTGCGATCCAGAGGTGTTCCTCCCGCCCGTCTTTCTTTGCAAGGACTTCGGAGTACTCGAACTCCTTCCCTACCGCAACCGCGACGTTTGCGGGGAGGGTCCACGGGGTTGTCGTCCAGATGACGAAGTACTCGTGGGTCTTTCCCCGGATCGGGAACTTGACGAAGATGGAGGGGTCGGTCTCGTCCCAGTACTCGACCTCGGCGTCCGCAATCGCCGTTTCGCACCGGGGGCACCAGTTCACGACCCGGTGACCGCGTTCGAGCATGCCCTTTTCCTGTGCCCGGGCAAGCGTCCACCATGCAGCTTCAACGTAGTTGGGGGTGACGGTCTGGTACGCATTCTTAAAATCGAGCCATACACCGAGGCTCTCGAACTGGCTGTCCATGAGGAGCTTGTTGTTGACCGCGAACTCCCGGCATTTTTCGATGAACTCGCCAATGCCATACTTCTCGATATCTTTTTTCGATGCAAACCCGAGCGCCTGCTCAACCTTGACCTCGATCGGGAGACCGTGCATATCGTATCCCGCACGGTCGATCACGTTCCTCCCGCTCATCCGCTGGTAACGGAGAACGCTGTCCTTGATGATCTTGTTCCATGCGGTCCCGAGGTGGATGGTACCGGTCGTGTAGGGTGGACCGTCGACAAAGAAGAACGGCCTTCCCGCTTCCCTCTGCTGCTTTACCATCCTGTACGTCTCGTGGGTGCGCCAGTACTCCTGCACCTCGCGCTCTATCTCTTTTGCATTGAAGTTCGCGGTGACTTCCTTCAAAAAAACCCCTCGCTGCCCTGGCACGATCGCCAAGCATGATGACTAATGTTATCGTTTGTGCACAAAGTAGTTTTTCTAAAAAAAATGCTCTGGAGAAAAACCTTTGTTGCTGGATGGGTTTTCTCCCCCTTGTGCCATTCCGCCCAAAAGGGGGCGTGGGCACTGGCGATACCTCTGTTAATCACTCGTACGGAAGCGTACCTCCTGAAAGTTTTTATGGCCCTATCGCAAAGGGGGGGCACCACAGCAGCGGGACGAAGTCCCGGGAGTGTAAGTGAGAAAAAATGATTTCTCCAGAGCAAAAAAAATGAAAGCGGCATAGCGCATATGCGGGGCGTCGTTGTTCCCCCTCCTGATAATCCACGGGTTTTCTTCGGGTACGGGCAGGATTTTTTGAACTGGGACGCGGGATCGCAAGCCATATATGGTTCCTTCCCCGAATGGGAAATCACGAGAAACCGGGGATATCTCTGTCTCGCCGCGCTTCTTGTCATCGCGCTTCTTCTTGCCGGATGTACGACCACGCCGGGAACCCAGACGACAATGCCGACCGCTGCCCCGTCAGTTTCGGGAACTTCAGGAGCTTCCCCGGGCCCGGCGGGCAGTACCGCGATGCAGACGCAGACACCCACAAAATCCGCAGGACTCGATACCACGATCGATGTTCACCGGAACGATTTTGCCTGCATCGATGTGACTGCCGGGATGGGCGTTGATTATCTCTACCCCGACCAGAAATTCCAGATCCAGGTGGCACCCCCGGCCAACCAAGTGAATGTCAACATTCTCTTCCTCGATGTCACGGATAATGCGAAGCTTCTTTCGGTCTCACCGGTCTGGAACGAGGTCAACAAGGTCTGGACCGATGCAGAGATTGTTCCGATCGTCCAGTTCAATGATCTGGCGAAAACGCAGACAAAGACCATAACGATCAAAAACCAGGGCAAATATTTCCTCTGTGCCGATGACCGGAAAGAGACCGGTGGAAGCGACGCAGTCTATCACGTACCCGTGAAATTTACTCCGGTTACGTAATTTTTCCCGGTCGCCGTGTTTTTTGCTGCAAACGCTTTTGCATATTTTGCATATATTTTCATGAAGTCCGCGGGCGAGTACAGTACAAACAGGTGATCCGGGAGACTCATGAAGACGTATCCGATACTCCTAGGAGGAGTACAGAAGCAGACCGCAGAGATCGTTCACGTGGGATTTCCCTACACGGGTGAGGTATACGCCGATGTCTGCTAGGCGAGTACCCACGACCTCAAGGCCGCGGTGACCGCAGCCTGCCGGGGATTTGAACAGACCCGGGCTCTCCCCTCGCACGAGCGGACCGGGATTCTGTTCCGGCTTGCAGACATAATCGAGAAGCGATCGGAAGAGCATGCCGGGATCCTTGTCATGGAGGGAAGAAAGACCCGGAAGTTTGCCGCAAACGAAGTTGCCCGGGCGGCAATAACCGTCCAGACCTCGGCAGAAGAGGCAAAACGGATCTACGGCGAGATTATCCCCCTCGATGTCACCGGGGATACCTGGGGAAGGACCGGGTATCTCCAGCGTTTCCCGCTCGGCCCGATGATCGACCGGCTGAAAGCCGAGGAGGCGTACCGGAAAGTACGGGAAGCGATCCGGCAGGGGGCCCGGATCCTCGCGGGCGGATCGCTTGAAGGGAACATGTTTGCACCGACTGTCCTTGTCGATGCAACTCCCGCAATGCGGGTGAACCGGGAGGAGATATTTGCACCGGTCATCTCTGTTACCCCCTACGAGGACTTCACCGAAGCCCAGCGCCTTGCAAATACCGGGGAATACGGGTTACAGGTCGGAATTTTTACCCAGAACCTCAACCGGGCTTTCCTGGCGTTCGGGGAGATGGATGTCGGGGGGGGGTTTTGTCGTGAACGACATACCCACGTTCAGGGTCGACCAGATGCCCTACGGGGGAGCAAAGGGTTCGGGCCTCGGGCGCGAAGACCCGCTTTGCCATCGAGGAGATAACCGGGCTCCGGCTCATGGTCATCAACCGCGATGGTGGCGTTGGTTCATGAGGGGTACATGAAACAGATTGCGGTGATAGGTGCCGGTGATTGTACCGGGGAAGAATACGAGACTGCGCGAGCCGTTGGGCGACTCATCGCAAAGAACAAGGGTATTCTCATCTGTGGCGGCCGGGGCGGCGTGATGGAAGCAGTATCGCGGGGTGCACAGGAGAACGGTGGGATAACCGTCGGCATCGTTCCCGATACGGGAGAAGGAAATGCGTACCTCTCCATCGTTATCCGGTCCGGTCTCGGGCATGCACGGAACGCGCTCGTGGTCCAGTCAGCTGACGCGGTGATCGCAATCGGGGGAAGCCACGGCACGCTCTCCGAGATTGCCCTGTCCCTTAAAACCGGCCGCCCGGTTTTCGGGATAAAAACATGGGAAATTCCGGGAGTAACACCGTGTGCCTCACCGGAAGATGCGGTTGCTATGGCAATTTGCGCCGCGTGCCCGTCTCCCGTGCATCGTATCCGCCCATACGATCAAGAACGGCCCTGAATTCCGCGGATCCGATCACGTCAACGAGCGCAGAGACCCGGGGGTCGCCAGTATGTTCTCTCCGGATCGCAAGCTCGTACCGCTCCGATGCCACCGGGACAAACTTCAGGCCAAGGATCTTTGCGGCGCTGTAAACGCACATCCCGGCATCCGCCTCACCGGATTTTACCGCGAGCGCTACGGCGAGGTGCGTTGTTGCCTCGCGATCGTAACCCAGTATCGATGCAGGATCGATTCCCCGCAGTGTTAATTCATGGTCAAGGAGCATCCGCGTCCCCGAGCCCCGCTGCCGGTTGATAAACAGGCGATTTTCGAGTTCATCGAAACCGACACCGTCCCTGGATACGATCCCCTGCTGGCGTTCCGCTACGCAGATCAGCTCCAGTTCAGTCCCGGGCAGGTACTTCCGGAGAAACGGGACATTGTAACTTCCGTCCTCAGCGATCAGATGGACGGGTGCCGCGTGACACTCGTTCTTTTTGAGGGCCAGGATGCCGCCTGTGCTGCCGACATGGGTAGAGTGGACCTCGACATCCCGCTGCTGGAGCATGTCGATGAGATAATCGATGACCGGATCATGGCTGCCGGTGATGAGGAGGGTTTTCTCCGCATTCTCCGGCGGGACGGTAAGCCGGCCTTCGACCCGGGACCCGGCCGCGCAGCCTTCGGAGCCGGCGGGAATTTTCAGGTATGCGTTTGCCCGGACCGCGCTCATCTGGACCCCGGCACCCCGGGACTGGGGCGAGATGACGAACCGGTCACCGACCCTGCCGGTCGAACAGAGGACGAATTCATCGCTGCCTGCCTCTTTGTGAACAGACGTGGTGAGCTGCGCGCTGATCGTTACCGGGACAGGAACCGGCAGGCCGTACTTCCGCAGGAGCGGCAGGACGATCTCGCGAAGCACGGTCAGGGCTGAGAGGGGATACCCTGGCATCCCGATGACCGGCTTTTTGTTGATCCTGCCGATAATGACCGGCTTTCCCGGTTTTATTGCAACCCCATGGATGAGGACTTCCCCGAGTTCAGCAATAACGTCGGCCGTATAATCCTTCGTTCCCGCTGAGGATCCTGCCGAGATAATGACAACCTCATTCTCTGCTGCTGCCGTCTCCAGCGCCGCCCGTATGAGGGATGGTTCATCGCTCACGACCGGATACCGGGTGCAGGAGGCCCCGGTTACCCGGATCATTGCCTCGGCCATCACCGTGTTGCTCTCGACAACCTGACCGGGTGCGGGATGGGCCCCGTGCGGGACAAGCTCGCTTCCGGTAGGAATCAGGCCGACCCTGACCGCAAGCACCGGGACATCGGTGATCCCGTACGCGGCAAGCGCCCCCGTCTCGGCCGGGCGAATGCAGTGCCGGGAGGGAAGCGCCATCTCCGATTCCGCGATATCCTCGCCCGCCGGCCGGATGTGCTGCCAGGGGGGTGCTGCCTTCCTGATGGTGAACCGCTCCTTTCCGATATACACATCCTCGATCATGATCACCGAGTCGAAGGGGAGTGGTACAATGTTGCCGGTATTCACCCGGACCGCGTGATCGAGAGTTACGGGGTTCTGTTCGCTTGCACCGGTGGTCTCGCTGCTGATGACCGCGATACCGTCCATTGCCGCGAGATGAACCTCGGGTACCGAGTACCGGGCGAAGATCGGCTCTGCGGTGACCCGGCCCACCGATTCGAGAAGGGGGACACGTTCGTGCGACGGAACGCAGTCAAAGGCCGTGCCAAAGAGACCGAGAACCTCGTCGAGCGCTTTTACCGTGAGATAACGTTTTACCACAGGATCACCTCAACCCGGATACCGGTTTCGAGTCCTTCGCTCTCCGCGGGAATGCAAATGATTCCCGTGCTCTTCACAAGCGTGTTGAGCAGGCCGGACTTCCCGAAGAGCGGTGTTGCTATGCCATCGGTGACAACAACCCTCGCGTAGTCCTCCCTTCCCCGGGTGGACGGGATGTTCTGAGCGAGCGTTGCCTCGACCGTCCTGATACGGCTCCCTGTCTCGCCCGTCATCGATACGATCAGGTGCCGGACGATCGCGACGAGAACAATAAACGCCGAGGCGGGATGGCCGGGGAGGCCTATCACCGGTTTCTTCATGCACTGGCCGATTATCGTCGGCTTGCCGGGTGCAATCGCTATCCCGTGGATAAGCACCCGTCCGTGCTCTGCGATGATGCCTGCGACCATATCCCGCTCATCCTTCGAGCTTCCCCCGGAGATAAGAACGGCATCGTTCTCCCGGACGGCCCGTCCGATTGCAGCCCGGAGGGTGTCCCGGTCATCGGGAATGATCCCGTAAACAACCGGGGTGCACTCCAGCTCTTTCAAAAACGATGCGATGACATACGAGTTGACATCCCGCACCTGGCCCGGGTCGGGGACGGTTGTTACCGGGACCAGTTCGTTGCCGGTAGAGAGGATGCCGATCTTCGGTCTTTGTGCAACCGGCACGGAGATGCAGCCTGCCGCGGCAAGAACCCCGACATCCTGCGATGAGAGTCGTCTTCCGCGCCCGAGCACGGTCTCGCCCCGAGAGAAATCCTCGTTAAACCGGAGGACGTTTTCCCCATGGGCAACCGGTTTTTTTATCAGGATCTCGTCTCCGAGCTGCTCGGCATTCTCGATCATCACGACTGCATCCGCTCCCTCAGGGAGCACCCCCCCGGTCGGGATGTAAATGCAGTCCGCACTCCCGATCGTCATATCGGTTCCGGCGCCCATTGCGACTCGGCCCCGGAAGGAAAGGATCGCCGGGATGGCATCGCTTGATCCGTTCGTGTCCGCGGCCCGCACGGCATAACCGTCAACAACCGAACGGGTGAATCCGGGGATATCGACATCGGACGCGATATCCTGTGCAAGAACCCGGTCCGCAGCTTCGCTTAAAGGAATCGACTCGTGGCCAATGGCTGGTGCAAGACCCCTGATAACGGAGATTGCTTCTGAGACCGGAACGACGTTTAAGAACACACTCATTTGAAGCAGCCCAGCTGGCATGCCTTGATCTTGATCTTGTGCGAGTTGCAGTACTCGCTGATATCGCCTTTTGCGATCTTGTGTTTCTCTGCGATGTGGAATGCCTGCGGGCAGGTGATCTCCCGGTCGATACCTTCCTCAAGGAAAATCTTCTCAACTTTCTTGGCGTCCATGGTACCTAGTAACATGTTCTTCCAGAAAAGGATTTACCTGGGAATAGTACCAAAAGTTTTCAGTGAACCCATGAAACAACCCATGAAGTGTGGACACATTACCGGATTGGAGCAGGAAGTATTCAAACAACTACGAAAAAGTACTTTTTCATAAGAAAAGGACAAGCAAAGGACAGAAAGGACAGGCACGGGACCGAGCGGAGAAAAACGGTTGAATCCCGATTATCGGTTATTGAGGCATGTTTTGGGAATGGAGAAGTGTGTTGAACGTGGATTGATCCGGTCTGATGCATGCGGGTATGGCAGGAAGCGGCTGATGAATGTTGCACTCATCAATTTCCGCCAGGATCCTGCGGGAAAGAACATCCGTAACCAGATCGAACTGCTGCTTTATTCGGGCAGCCCCGGTGACTGGCCCGGGGCGGATCGGACGTATGAGTTTTACGAATGCGATGAACGGCTGATCTATGCAGAGGATGTTGATGCCGGTATCGACACCGACCTCGTCATCTTCCTCTCCCGGCACTCCAGCACGCACCCGGTCCCGGTTCTCACCGTCCATGTAACCGGGAATTACGGGAACGCGGAACTCGGCGGATCTCCACGGACCCTTGCCCTGGCCGCACCGGGAATGATGCAGGCAACCCTCCGTTCGCTCGCGAAGCACTGCCCGGAGGGGTACCGGATCTCGTACGAGGTCACCCATCACGGCCCGACGAATCTCTGTCATCCTTCCTTCTTCGTCGAAGTCGGATCTACCGAGAAAGAGTGGACCGACCCGGTTGCAGGGCGGGCGGTCGCGGAGAGCATCCTCTCTGCGGTCATGCAGAACCCGGTCCCGCTCATCGGGTTTGGCGGCACGCATTATGCAGCCCGCGAGACGGAGATTGCCCTTACCTCCCGGGGGGCGTTCGGCCATATCGCCCACACCCGGGAGATCGCGGGGATGGGGGAAGAGATGATCCAGGCAATGGCGGAGAAAAGCGGTGCGGTCGCTGCCTACATCGACCGGAAAGCGCTCGGCCGCGAGGAACTCCTGCGGCTCACTGCCATGCTCGAAACCCTGGGGATCCCCCGGCTCAGCGAGAGCGAGATCAGCTCCATGGGTCACCTCTCCTGGGAGATCTACCGGGCCATCCGGGAGAGGGCAGCGACGCTCTCCCCCGGGGCACGATGCTACATTCACGCTCTCCCCGAAGCTCCGGGATGTGACCCGACCCCGGGCAACTGGATCCACATGCTGGAAATAAATCCCGAATTAATTGCAGAAACGGTAAAGGCGGATGAATCGGGTTTTATCCAAAAACTCGATGCATTGCCCGTTGTTCACGTAACCACGCGCGATAACCGCCTGCTTCCGGTTTTTCTCGGGTATGGGAAAGATACGTCACAATTAATACATGATTTAAATACATTGTGCGTAAAAATCATATGTAATAAAGAGATCACTGCAACTGAGAGCGATCATCTGATTATAAAGAGGGTACGATTCGATCCCCAGAAAGCGCGCGAACTGGGAATACCGTCCGGACCGTTCTACAAACAACTCTCATCAGGCCGGGCCGTTGAAATCGGCGGCAGGGTAATCACGCCCGATATGGTTGCATCCGGCAGTGAAGTAAAGATCCACATCCCGGGGTTGAAGAAGTTTCCATGAGATCAATTGTTGAAGAGGCACTCACGAAGGCGAGGGACGACACAAGTGCTCCTGCGCAAAACAATGATGACCTCGACCAGATCCTGGCCGAGCTCAAGACCGAGATCGCGGTGATCGGCTGCGGTGGCGGCGGGTCGAATACCATCTCCCGCATGATGGAGGAAGGCATCCACGGTGCAAAACTCATCGCCATCAACACCGATGCCCAGCATCTGATCCGCACCCACGCGGACCAGCGTATCCTCGTCGGCAGGCAGCGCACCCGCGGCCTTGGTGCCGGCTCCATCCCTCAGATAGGGGAAGAGGCGGCGCTCGAGAACGAGCAGGAGATCCGTGCGATCGTCTCCGGCTGCGACATGGTCTTCATCACGGTCGGGCTCGGCGGCGGTACCGGTACCGGCGTCGCCCCGGTCGTCGCAAAGGCGGCACGTGAGGAAGGTGCTCTCACGATTGCGGTAGTCACCCTCCCGTTCAATGCCGAGGGTTCCATCCGCATGGAGAACGCGGAAGCAGGACTCGAACGCCTCCGGGATGTGGCGGATACCGTCATTGTCGTGCCCAATGACAAGCTCCTCGAGATCGTGCCGAAACTTCCGCTCTACGCGGCCTTCAAGATTGCCGATGAAGTCCTGATGCGTGCGGTCAAGGGAATCACCGAGCTCATCACGATGCCGGGTTTAGTCAACCTCGACTTTGCCGATGTGCGCACGGTCATGGAACGTGGCGGTGTCGCCATGATCGGGATGGGTGAAAGCGACAGCGAGGACAAGGCGGCAGACTCGGTCAAGAAAGCGATCCGCTCCCCACTTCTCGATGTGGACATCAGCGGCGCGACCGCCGCGCTTGTCAATGTGGTCGGTGGCCCGGACATGACCATGGAAGAGGCGGAAGGCGTAGTCCAGGAAGTCTACAGCCGCGTCGATCCCAATGCCCGGATTATCTGGGGTGCCCAGATCGATCCGGCGATGCAGAACAAGATGCGGACCCTGCTTGTGGTCACGGGCGTACGGTCGCCACAAATATATGGTCGCAACGAGAAACATACCCCCAAAGTACAGAAACAGTTTGAGATCGATTTTCTCAAGTGAGCCAATATGGAAATTTCAAAACCTGAAATCAAGGCAGACGTGCTCCACGAAGAGCTCTTCCGTAAGTACTTCCGGGTCTTAAAACTCGCGCGCACACCTACCCGGGAAGAGTTCACCAAGATCGCAGCCGTTGCAGCAGCCGGTGTCATACTCATCGGGCTGATCGGATTTGTCATCTACGAGATCTTCATAGCGCTGCCGAAATGATGGCCATGACCGAACAAGCACCAGCCGCCCCAGCACAGCCGCAGACCCCGGAAGTCTTTGTCAACCGGATCTTTGCGATCAAGACCACGTCCAAACAGGAGCGCACGGTAGCCGACAATATCCAGAAAGCGATCGACACCAAGGCGACTGATGTCAAGGTTACCGCGATCATCGTGCCGAACGAGCTGCAGGGCTATGTTCTTATCGAGACGCCGGAAAAACTTAACCGCGTCGAACAGCTTGTCGAAAAGATTGCCCATGCACGGGCAGTGATCAAGGGTGAGACGAGTCTTGCCGAAGTCGGCCACTTCCTCATCCCGAAGCCGGTTGTCTCGGGAATCGATGAGGGAACGATCGTCGAGCTCATCGCCGGTCCGTTCAAGGGCGAGAAGGCGGTTGTGAAGAGGGTCGATTCCTCGAAAGAAGAGATTACGGTCGAGCTCTACGAGAGCGTGGTCCCGATCCCGATCACGGTCCGGGGCGACAATGTCCGGGTAGTCGAGAAGTTCAAGGACCGGTAATTTCCCGGATCCCTTCCCGTATTTTTTCCATTTTTTTATTTTTATCCAGTTATCCGGTTTTCCCCGTTTCCCGAAGGGTAAGGCCGGAAGTAATTTCCTGGTTGTATTCCGCAATCCTTCTCGCGGCGTTATTTTCGCGTGGTACATGAAAGTGAAAGGCTGCCGGCGCCGGTGTTGCGGTGGAGTTTTGGTAAAATTCACGGGCGGAGCAATGGGAATTCGTGTTTTTGCACCCGTAAATTTTTTTTCAAAAAAAAGCAGCGGAGGAACCTGCAGTTCCCCCCCATCTGCAGGCGGTAAGGTTACCCGACTGGCATCAGGCCCGGGTGACACCCGGTAATACTTTTTCCGCTGGTGGCTGTGATGAGGAATGTGTTCTCGGTTCCAACCATACCGACACCTTTGATACCTTTCTTGGGTTCGAGGGCGATAACCATCCCTTCCCGGAGCGGTTCGTCAAAGCCTCTGGTGATGACCGGATTCTCGGCAATCTCAAGCCCGATCCCATGGCCGAGGAATTCCACCCTGCGGGTCCCGTATCCCATAAAATTCTCGAAGAACGCCGGATCGAATGTCCCGGTTATTGTCTCATAGATCTCAGACGGGATCGCCCCCGGGCGGAGAAGGCGGCTTGTGACGTCCTGGATCTCAACGCAGCGCCGGTGGATATCGGCAACTTCGTCCGGCAGGGAGCCGCCGAAGACATAGGTTATGGTCTTATCGGTGTGGTACCCGTTGTAGCCGCAGCCGATATCGCAGAAGACAAGGTCACCCTTCCTCAGTTTCCGGGTCCTGCTCCTGAGAAGCGGGACCGCAGGGCACAGCACCGTGTTGCCCCCGGGGCTGTCGAGATAGGTCGGGTCGATCGAACTGTCGCCAAACCCGATCAGCCCGAGCACGATCTCTGCCTCGGACATCCCGAACCGGACGATCCCGTGATGACCTACCCGGACCATAACCGTGTAGATTTCGCTGGAGAACTTCGCCTCGCTCATCCTCTCCCGGAGTAACCGGGGCGCAAGCTCTTCAAGGATCCGGCGGTGGATCTCACCTGCCTGTTCCATCTGTTCGATCTCGTACCTGCTCTTGACCGACCGGATGTTCCCGACAATGCTGTCGATTCCGACTATGTTTGTGAATGCAAAATATTTGCGCAGTCGTTCGAGGAGCGTTACGGTGACCTGGTCCGATTCGAGGTGCGCGGTCTCCGGCTTTGTGCCCATCGCCCCGGCTGCATCCCGGTAACTCTTCATGGGCCGGATCTGCGGGAAGAGGGACTCGTCCGTTGCCCGGGTAAAGCTCCTGCGCACCCAGAGAACGGCATCATCGTCTGCTGGAATAAGAAGCACGCTGTCCTGTATCGTGCCGGTAAAATAATAGAGATTGACTTTGCTGAAGATGATTGCAAGCTCCCAGCCCGGATGCCTGGCGTTCATCCGTGCCCGGAACCGCCGAATCCTCGCATCGAGTTCGATCGCCCCGACTTTCTCCCCGTTATGGTCGAACAGTGGTGTTGCAGTGAGCCAGTACTGGATCGGCGGTCGATCCGGCCGGGGCGTCTCGGCTTCCGCCCGGATCGTGCGACCCTCGGGATGGGATTTCGTATACTGTCTCTTTATTTCGTCCAGATCTCCTTTGAGTACTAGATTGATCAGGGCCGGACGGGGTTTCCCGTACAGCCTGATCCCGTATGCGTAATCTCCCTTTCCGAGAATGGCGTCTTTCGCGATCCCGGTCAGTTCTTCCATCGCCCGGTTCCATGCTGTCACTTTGTTCGCCGTATCGATAACAAAGGTAGGATCCGGCAGGAACTCGATAATATCCTCAAGGCGCCGGTGAACTTCTTTCAGCTCGTCTTCAACCTGTTTGCGATGGGTGATATCGCGGTTGCTCGCCCGCCGGCTGATGAATTTTCCCTCATGGTCGAATATCGGCTGGCATACGTGGCCGATCCACCGGATACTCCCGTTCCGGTGGTTGATCCGGAAATCGACTATATCGGGTTTTTTCCTGCTGGAAACTGAAGGTCATATGGTGGTCGAAGGCATGCACGTCATCGGGGTGAATGATTGCACTGGTGAGATCCTTTTGGGCATAGAACTCCTCCTGGGTATACCCGGTAATCCGTTTGCAGGATGGGGTTGTGTACTGGATCGTCTGGTCGGGTGCGATTCAGTACTCCCAGTCATAGGTGTAGTCCGCAAGCATCCGGTACTTTTCTTCGCTCTGCCGCATCCGCTGCGTCAGGAATGAGACAACAGCCGCGATCAGCATGAAGAGGAAGATACGGCCTAATGCTTCAGGGACCTGGTTCACTTCCGAGAGCGTAAGAGCCATCACATAGTATATCGCCGAGATGACAAGGGCGAACCAGATCCCTCTGCGGGGATAGTAGTACGCGGCAAGGATGATCGGGATATAAAACAGGTGCGGAATTATGGTGGTAACTCCGTGTATCAGCCCGAAGGCATTCAGGAGCAGGATGATTGCGGTAGCAAGGTAGATGAGAATAATGTTCCCAGGTGGCTTTTCCAGGACCGAAAGGAACTTCATCTGATTCATCGACCGACACCCCTTGCGTTTTATCCTCATTCTGTTGCACCTGCTAATAATACCTATCCGTTTGACATTCCCGTTTCCGCAGTTTCTGTTGCTTTTTGGCAATTGCCCTTCATTTCACGGGTTTTATAAAACCTCGCGATGTGTCTCGCGGTTTGTGGAGCTGGTTGGTGCCGATAAAAAAAGACTCCGGCATCAGGCATCCTCGAATCGTTGAATTTGTCCTGTTTTCAACCGATTATTATTGAGAAGTGGCCGGCCCGGAATCGCGGCGGGATTGCATGGGATTTACTCTTGAAACAGAACGGCTCACCCTTACGGATCTGAAGGAAGATGATCTCGCTAATGTCCAGCGGATCGCCCGTGACCGCGATGTCATGCGGTACGTGCTCATATGGCTGGACAACGACGAGCAGGTAACCGGCTTTCTCCGGGGGGCTCTTGAAGAATCCCAAAGAGAGGACCGGAGAGATTACATCCTTGGGATCCGGATTCCAGAGACGGGGGCTTTCGCCGGCCTTGCATTCATCGAGATCGATCCCGGCCAGACAATCACCGCAGAGCTCGGGTGCATACTCCTTCCCGCGTACTGGAAAGCCGGGTATGCTTCGGAGATTCTCCGGGCCCTGCTGGCATTTGGGTTCCAGGAACTCAAACTCCACCGCGTATACGGGAAAGGCGATGAGCTCAACACCGCATCGGCCCATGTCCTTGAGAAAGGCGGGCTTACGTACGAGGGCACGCTCCGTGAGCATGTCTGGCTCCGGGATCACTGGCGGTCCACCCGGTACTACGGGATGCTGGCAAGCGAGTATCCATCCACCCGGCTCCGGTAAAAGAGAATCCGGTCCCAGTTTTTTCCTCCCACAATTTTCCCGGGTGCACCGGATCCGGCCCGTGACTGAATATCCGGCAGGCCGCGGATGGGGGGAGGGGGTATACCAAAAAAATCCCGGAGGGGGTGGGGGGGCAGCCGGAATTTTTTTAGCGGGGAGCAGGCAGGGAAACGTTTGCGAAGCTCCGGTATGCAACAAAAATCCGGTGGCAACGAGAATGCCGGCCTGGCCCAATCCTTCCCGGGAAGGAATGAATCTTTATCTGTGATCACATTTATCTCTCATCCCGACTAATTTTACAGACCCAAGCTTGGAACCCGCTCATACGGGACGGCATGGTGCAAAGACTATGGCAGAAGTGGTCGAGGTTTTAGTACCCGGCGGAAAGGCAACCGCGGGTCCCCCATTGGGACCTTCGCTCGGACCACTCGGTATCAACGTGAAGGGAGTCGTTGACGAGATCAACAAGAAGACCGCCTCATTCAACGGAATGCAGGTCCCGGTCAGGATCGAAGTCGACGCGAAAAAGAACTTCACGGTGACGGTCGGTATCCCGCCGACCACGGCACTCATCAAGAAAGAGGCCGGTATCGAGAAAGGATCCGCAGAGCCCAACGTCAAAATGGCAGGTAACCTGTCATTCGAGGCCGCTGTCAGAATTGCCAACATGAAACTCGAAGGCATGCTCTCGTACGAGCTGAAGACCGCAGTAAGAGAGGTCATCGGCACGTGTGTCAGCATGGGAGTTACGATCGACGGCAAGAAGGCAAAAGATGTCCTCGCCGAGATCGCAGCTGGCAAGTACGACAGTGTTCTCGTGAAATAACATGAGACAACCATAGGAGATCGATTGAGTTCGGTCGCGAACTATGGAGGAATCTGATGGTTGAAAGGGCCAAAATATTGGAAGCCGTGAAAACGGCGATTGAAAAAGCGCCTAAGCGTAAATTCTCTGAGAGCATCGATATCACCATTAATCTCAAGAATATCGATATGGCGCAGCCGAAAAATCGTATCGACGAGACGATAATGCTCCCCTACGGCACCGGAGAAAAAATCAGTATCTGTGTCATCGGAAAAGGAGATATCGTCACCCAGGCAAAGGAAGCCAAAGTCGAGCTGATCATCGGCCCTGAAGAAGTTGAACGTCTCGGTGGCGCACCCCGCGAAGCACGGAAAGTTGCCAGTACCTACCGGTACTTCCTTGCAGAGACCGGTGTCATGCCCGGTGTCGGTCGTTACCTCGGTCCCCGTCTCGGTCCCCGGGGCAGGATGCCAATGCCAATCCCCGGCAGTATGGATATCCGCCCGATCGTCGAGAGACTGCGCAACTCGGTCAAGATAAGGACAAAAGACAAATCGGTCTTCTCGACAAAGGTCGGCTCCACGACAATGACGCCGGAGCAGATCTCCGAGAACATCGAGACGATCATCAAAAGGATCGAGTCCGTTCTTGAACAGGGTCCGCTGAACGTCCGTTCTGTCTTCGTCAAGACCACGATGGGTCCTGCAGTGAGGCTGGAATAATGGCAGTCTATACCCACCACCTCCCCACGTGGAAGAAGGACGAGGTCGCAGAGATCCGGGCGAATGCAAAGAAGTACTCTCTTATCGGGCTTGTCGACATCTACGGTATCCCCGCACAGCAGGTACAGCAGATCCGCCGGAACCTCCGTGGAACCGCTGTTATCAAGGTGACGAGGAACACGCTCATCAAGCACGCATTCGAGGAGATTGGCGGCGATGTCCTGGGACTCTCGAAATACATCTCCGGGCACTCAGCACTGATCTTCACGAACGACAACCCGTTCAAGCTGTACAAGGCTCTGGAGAAGACCAAGACCAAGATGGCCGCAAAGGCCGGCGAGACCGCTCCTGAGGATATCGTTGTCGAGAAGGGACCGACCAGTTTCAAGCCGGGCCCGATCGTCGGCGAGCTCCAGCAGGCGGGTATCCCCGCAGCCATCGAGGCCGGCAAGGTCAAGATCCGTGAGACCAAGACCGTTGTCAAGAAAGGCACCGTAATCTCGGCGAAGATCGCGGCAGCACTTGCAAAACTCGAGATCAAGCCGATGGATGTCGGTCTTGCCCTCCAGGCAGCATTTGCAGACGGCGAGATCTACGAGCCCTCGGTCCTCTCGGTCGACGAGACGGTCATTCTCGGACAGATCCAGCTTGCAGGCGCACAGGCATTCAACCTCTCGGTCAACGCAGCTATCCCGACAAAGGAGACCATGGCCCCGATCCTTATCAAGGCGGTCCGGGAAGCACGCGGGCTTGCAATCGAAGCAGCTATCTACGAGAAAGATGTTGTCGATGCGATTATCGGTAAAGCGTACAGGGAAAGCCAGGTCATTAACGGCCTGGTAAAATAAACAATTTGATATTTGGAGTGATTTAAGATGGAATATATCTATGCAGCACTTCTCCTCCACAAGGCAGGAAAGAAGGTCGATGAGAACGGCGTCAAGGCAGTCCTTACCGCCGCAGGTGTAGCAGTCAACGAGTCCCGCGTCAAGGCACTTATTGCCGCGCTCGAAGGCGTGAACATTGAGGAGGCAATCTCCAAGGCAGCAGCAGCACCGGTCGCCGTTGCAGCACCCGCAGCAGCCGGCGCAGCAGCACCCGCAGCCAAGGAAGAGGCACCCGAAGAGCACAAGAAGGAAGACGAAGAGAGCGGCATGGCAGGGCTCGGTGCCCTGTTCGGCTAATCTTTTTTCGAAAATTCGTTTCTGTCCCTGATGCCCGCGACCGGGCTCGTTTTTCTCGAAAATTTCTTCGTTAACCCTTGCCGGAATGCTCCATTTTCCTCCAGCCCGCCATCGGCAAAAATGAGTTCGGTTGATTGCAACCGGTTTCCCGATCCGGTCAGATGGAAAAATAAGTTTTAGTGTTGTTTTCTCCGGGCCCTGGCCTCGTTGATGGCATCCCGTTTCGCTGCAGCGGCGGCAAAGAGTGCGACGATCTCCTGCCGGTTTTTCCCGAGCTCTGCCATATCCGCTTCTTTCCCGTCTATCATGGCCGGTCTGTACGGGATCTCACCGGTAGCGGAGAAGTCGTCCTCCGCGATAAGGGTGCAGAATGTTCTCCCGATCTCCGGTTCGATCACGGCATCGAGCGGGTTGCTTCCCCGGAATGCGACCTCGATCCCGAGTGCCTTCTCCACTCTTCCATGGTCGTCGTATCGAATCCGATCGCGATGATCTCCCGTGGGTCGAAGATATTCAGCATGGTGAACATGCGGTTGCCGCTCCTGCTCCTTCCCTCGCCCCGGATCCCGAAACCGGTGGAATGATACCAGGTTTTGCGGAAATCCTCGTATGTCTTTCCTTCCTTGAGTCTCCGGGTGATTATGGAGACCGTCGTTACAGGGTTGTCGTCATCTGCAGCCATAGCGCCCCGGTGAGTTGTTGGGGAGTTGGACAGATAAGCAGCATGGTACCCGGACAAAAACGATCCGGGATCCACCCAGCCCAGGCATTGAAGTGGTGCCGGCCCAACTGCTGGGTACTGACAAAAATTCCGGTCATGGTCAGGTACATCGAGCGTGATGCAGATGAAGCGATCGCGTTCTCTCAGAAACAGCCCGGGTTCACCGTTTTCACACATCCGGTGGCGGATTCCGCGATCCTCGAATAGGGGGACCTGCATCCCGCTCTCAACAGACCCGGTGGATGCATCGGGGGAGGCATGCCAATGCCGGACGGAACCCCTACGGCCCCGGGGGCTGGAACCGGTTCGTGATCGTTGTCGACGGTATCGAACCTGAGCCGGGAGACTCCGCAGCGCCGGCGGCCGGTTCCGGAACGAGATCGCGACTGGAGTCGGCGGGAAGGAGAGCCTTCTCACGGATCCTTGAGAAAATCCTGTCGGGTTGTTCCTGTTCTGGAGCTGACGGGAACAACATACCGATCAGCGATACCTTTTTCTTCCGCGTTACGCTATTAGGGCCTTTGTTCAAGGAGGCAGGCATACGGACACAACCACTACGATCATAATCCTCGTAATACTGGCGATCTTCCTGATCCTAATCGCGCTCAGCATCCGGATCGTGAAACAAGGGAACGCATCGTGGTCCTGTTTCTGGGAAGATTCGTCGGGATACGGGGTCCGGGTCTCGTCATCCTGATTCCGTTCCTCAACACCGTCCCGTACATCATCGATCTCCGGGTCATCACGACCTCGTTCAACGCGGAGTAAACCCTCACGAAGGACACGGTGCCGGTGAATGTTGACGCGGTGCTCTTCTGGCAGGTGTACGATGTCGAGCGTGCGGCCCTGCAGGTGAAGGAGTACCGTGAATCGGTCCTGCTCGCTGCACAGACAGTCCTCCGCGATGTCATCGGGAAGATGGTCCTCGCGGAGATGCTCTCCGGGAGGGAGGCCATCGATCACGAGCTCCAGAAGACCATCCAGAACCGGATAGAAGGGTGGGGGATCAACGTCCTCTCGGTCGAGATCCGGGACGTCGTGATCCCGCTCCAGCTCCAGAACGCGATGTCGATGCAGGCCCAGGCCGAACGGGAGCGCCAGGCGCGGGTCATCCTCGGCGACTCCGAGCGGCAGATCGCGAAGAGTTTCGAGGATGCGGGGGAGAGCAGATTCGATTCGATTCTGCCCCCGGACAAAGACGATGATGATGAAAAAGACGATAGAGCTCATGGCGAGTGCAAGATATGCCCCATGCGGGATTTTTGTGAACGTGGACGCGAGAAAGAGACCGTCGAGGAGAATGAGGCCAAGGGCTATAAGGGCTTTGCCCAGGTGTCTTCGGGAGATGAGAGTCATGGCGATCAGGATTGCGGATATGGTAATTGCCCCGGCCTCTGCAAGCCCGTACGCCGATGCGAGATTCGCTGATGACCGGAAGGTGAGTATCATCAGGATGACTGCAAGGAAGAGGAGCCAGTTGACGGCACCGATATAGATCTGCGAATGCAGTACGGGTGAGGTGTAATTGATCATCATCCGGGGAAGGATCTTTATCCCTATTGCCTGGTACACGATGGAGAACATCCCGCTGATCATCGCCTGGGACGCAATAACCGTAGCCGCGATTGCAAGGATGAGAACATGGATATATATATATATATATATATCCATGTTCTGGGAAAAACCATCCTGAAGAGCACCGCTCCCTCCTCCGGATTACGGAGGGCAAAGGCACCCTGTCCGAGATAACTGAGAACGATCGCGGGGAACACAAATTTCCATGCCTTGAGGATCGGCTTGCGCCCGAGGTGGCCCATATCAGCAAAAAGGGCCTCGCTTCCGGTGGCGCAGAGGAAGACTGCGGCAAGGACGGTGAGTGCTGCCGTCCCGTTCGCGGCGAGGAACCTGATCCCGTACAGGGGATTTATCGCAAAGATAATCTCCGGGGCAGAAGAGATTGAGATCGCACCCGTAACCGCGAGGGCGGAGAACCAGAGGAGCATGACCGGGCCAAACGCCCATGCCACCCGGCCGGTGCCCTGCCGTTGGAAGAGAAAGAGGATTGTTGTTATAAGAATGGCAGCAAAGGCAAGCCGTGTCCGGGTAGTTCCGGTAAACCCCGGAAGAAGCACGATCCCCTCGACCGCGGAAAGGATGCTTATCGCCGGCGTGATCACCCCATCGCCGATGAAAAAGGCAACTCCGAGGATGGCGAGCAGGGAGACTGAGGAGAGGAAAATTCCTGGTTTTGCATTGCGCGTGAGAATCTCCCGGAGGACAATGGCGCCGCCCTCTCCCTTGTCGCCGAGCTGCATCGCAAGCCACATGTACTGGACGGTTATCACCAGGAGAAGGGTCCAGATAACAAGGGAGATCGCGCCAAGAACATCTCCGGATCCCGGCAGGAGGGCGGGAAGGATTGCGCCTATCGTGTAAATGGGGCTTGTCCCGATATCCCCAAAGACAATTCCCATCGAGGATACTGCTCCAGCGGGAGGGTTTGTCGTGGCAGCCATCGTTACCGGGGGTCTGTCCGTTTTGGAATTGATAAATGTTCCCTAAAACCCGGGCCGGCTGATGCGGAATGGCTTTCCATTTACCCCCGTTGGAAAAGACCCCGGAAAGACCTATTACAATCCGGGACAGATTATTGAGGAACAGGCGTTCCTGGTGATCGGGATCGTTCGAAATCGTCTTTATGCCTTTTTTCAGGAGATTTACCTTGAAACTGTCGCCCGGCTTTCTGCCCCATCTCTTTATCATGGTCGGCGGGTTCACCGGTGCAGTCCTCCGGTTCCTGATCGACGAGCAGCTCCCCTCCCTTGCCGGGACGCTCGCGGTCAATATCGCCGGCTGTTTCCTCATGGGCGTCTTCATGTAAGAATCGATCTACATTGGGGCTTTCAGCCGGAACCCTCTTATCTTCTTCGGTGTCGGGCTTATTGGGGCGTTTACCCCTTTCTCGTCGCTGGCAGTCCAGAGTTTTGCGGCGGGCCCCATCACCGGATCGGGAAACCTTGCGGTAAACGTCCTGCTCGGACTTGCCGCGGTCCTTGCCTGGCGCCATGTCATCTCCTACCCGCGGGGGATCTGAGCCATGGAATCGGTCATCCTCGTCGGAATTGGTGGGGCGATCGGCTCGGTGCTGCGGTTCGAGTTCTCTAAGCTCGCTCCGTTCCATGGTATCCCTGCCGGCACTCTCGCCGTCAATATAATCGGAAGTTTTGTCTTCGGAATCATCGTCTTCCTGCATGCCCCGGGAGATATCCTTTATTATCTCGCGGGAATTGGTGGGCCTGGAGGGTTTACGACTTTCACTCCGTTCAGTTACGAGACATTCCGGATGCTGGAGAATCATGATTATTATACGATGGGAGAGAACATCGTGCTGAACGGAGCGGGAAGCCTTGCGGGAGTTCCCCTCGCGTTTCTCCTGGTACCCGGGTAGATGGTGGAGTGCGTATGATTCAGGACGGACTGCTGCTCAGGATTTGTGTCGCGGAATCGACGCTGATCGATGCTATGCCAACCGGTATCTCATAGCGTATTTCATGAAGAACGGTCTCACCGGCTGCGCGGTATACCGGGGCATGGGCCGATTCGGGCATGAGAACATCCTGCGGACGGTCGACGTCTTCCAGTTCTCGCTCGATCTGCCGGTCATCGTCGATGTGATCGATACCGAAGAGAAGATCCGGGCGATCCTGCGGAGGTAGAAATGATGATCGATGACGGGCTTGTGACCCTGCAGAAGATGCAGATGATCCGGAAGGTTCCAAAAAAGAAATAGGTTGATTGTTGCGGCATCCGATCGGTGACCCGACTGGAAACGGGGGAGAACGGCACCCGGGCTTGTTACGTTATCCCAGACGTACCGGGTTCGATTGCTCTGTCTCTGTCTCCATGACAACCGCTGTCCCGTACGCGAGGAGCTCGGTCATTGTCTGGCCGATCTCCGATGAATCGAAATCTACGCTGACGACAGCATTTGCACCCATCTCTTTCGCGTGGTCACGGAGATGATCAGGTGCCTGCTCTCTCGACTGGTTTAAGAGTTCGGTATATTCGTGGATCTCGCCGCCGACAATCGAGTGCAGTCCCGCGGTTATGTCCCTCCCAAGCCCTCTGCTTCTTACGATGAGGCCCCAGGTAAATCCGATGGTTTTTGTTATCCGGTATCCCGGCAAATACGGGGTGCTTACGCCAATGATCTCGTTGTTCATGGTTTCTCTGGTAATATCTTTGTCGACTCCGATATGAGAATTTTTTAAGGAGAGAAATCTGATCTTGAAAAATCCGTGAGAGATCCCGGCCCTGGACCAATACCGAAAAGAAATGCAGGATTGGGATTGATACCGTGCCGGATTCATCCTCCCTCTCATATTTACTGACCGGTCTCGGAAGAGCAACCCGGTCGCCGACAAAAAAGAACTAAAAAAATACTCTCACAGTTTTACGTAAACAACGTTCCGGATATCGGCGACAGTCGTGCCGGGGCGCAGGCCCGCCCCGTACATGATCTGGATCGCCTGTTGATCGATCAGGTTGAGCGTGGGACCGGTTGTGTTCTGGTAATAGAAGATGCTGTCCGGATACCGGAAGCTGTCCCCCCGGAACCCGAGGAGATAGAGGAGACTGCAGAGGATCATGTGTTTCCGTGCATCGCCGGTGAGGCTGTCGTTGATGTAGATCGTGGAAGACCCGATCTTCGCAAACGAGATCCCGCCCGACTTGTACTCCTGGGTATCAGACTCGGTCGGGATTGCGTCCATACCGTCCTGCGACACAAACTGGATCACTACATTCGCATTGTTCCCCCGCTTGATATTCTCGGAGAATTTTTCGGTTGCCGAGAGGTCGTTGAACTGGGAGATAAAGTCCTGCATAAGGGCGAGGTCGGAATCCAGCCCGCTCCGGAGCGCGATCGAGTTTTTCGGGGTATTAATATTCTGGACGTACGGAAGCTGGTAGAGCTGGTTGTTGCCCGAACCGAACGCGAGGTCGAGGAAGTGCTGGGTGATATCGTCGGAGGTTATTGGGGTGATCGTTGTGACAATCGCTACCGGAACTGGTGTCGGCGATGGCAATGGATGGGGTTGCTGGTGCTCCCGCGGGGCCGGCTGTCGTACATCCGGCGACAAAAAAACACATGATAACAATGAGTACAAGATAAAAAGTGGAATAATATCGGTTTATGAGAGTTCTCTACCCAGCACCGGAATATAATTCTTACCTGTCGCACCCGGGATCCTGTAGTATTCCGGGAAGGTTCCTTTTTTTATGGCAGTAACGAAAAAACAAAAACGCGGTTACCGGGGAAAAAACCCGTGCTGTATTAAAAAACCGGTTAGTCTGCACCTGTTCTCAGACGACAACCGGTCCATCGTCCGTGTGCAAAAACCGGCTGCGGATTCTCCATCAGGGAAAGCAGGAAAATAAACGCGTCCTCCTCGATATGGGGCTGGCCCGGATCACTGTATCGCCGGGTGAATGCGTCGAACATCTCTTCCTGGGAGAGCTCAACCGATGGATCGGCAACCAGCATGGCGTTGTGGAACTGCCAGATCACCTCGAACTCACGATCCTCGTCTGCGAGGGGCTTTACGATCGTCTGATCGAGCACTATCCTCGCCTCCTTTTGCTTCGTGAGGGATTCCAAATCCCGGTAAAAATCCGTCACTACCGTCAGTCCCTGCGTGATAAATTGCGCGAGCATTCGAGCCGATGTATAATCCGGCTGTCATCCGGGTGTTCAGCCTCGTTTTTTCAGCATACCGGCAGAGACGCACTGGCCGTAACTGATACAGCCATCGCCAAGCGGGTAGTCTGGATTGGTGACAGGCTCAAACCCGCCTGCGAGAATTTTCGCCCGTATCGTTTCCCGGATTGCCTGGTTATAGGCTACTCCTCCGCTGAGGGCAATGCGTTTCATGCCATCCCGGCTGGCAGCATTGATGGCGAGCCGTGCGATCCCCCGGGCGAGATTGAACTGGATGGATGCAGCAATATCGCGGATCGCCCGGAGATCCCCTGCCGGAGACTCCTTCATATGGGTAAATGCAGTCTGCATCAGTTCGCGGGTGACAAGTATCTCCCTGCCCTCGCGGACCGCAATCGGCAGGGGATCCCATACTTCCGCGGTCCCGCCGTGTGCCGCGGATTCGAGTTTCATCGCCGGTTCGCCATCGTACGTCCGCTCCCGGCAGATGCCAAGGAGAGCTGCAGCTGCATCGAGGATCCGGCCGGTGCTCGTGGTCATGGCGACATTGAACCCGGATGTCACCTGTTTCTTAAGGACCCCCAGTTCGACATCCGACCACCCCCGTTCGCCGAGCAGGGAGAGGATCTCCTCGCGGGGCAGGATCCCATATAGCATCCGCTCGGGGAACCGGGTTGCAAGATCCCCGCCGGGCATCGCGACCGGTTCGAGCTGGGCAACCCGGGTGAAATCCGGTGCCTGGCCGGAGAAGATCTCGCCGCCCCAGATCGATCCATCGTCACCGTACCCGACGCCGTCAATCGCAATCCCTATGCATGGTTCTGTTGTTGCTGCCGCGATGTGCGCCCGGTGGTGTTGCACAGGTATGAGTTCGAGGCCCTGCTCCGACGCGATCTCCCGGGCGAACCGGGTGGAGAGGAACTGGGGATGGAGATCATGGGTGATCACATCGAACTTTGCCCCGAGGAGCCGCTGCATGTTCCGGACGGTTTCCTGGAGATATTCGAGGGTTGCCGGGTTCCGGACGTTCCCGACATGCGCCGATGTGACGGCAAAACCATTTTTGTAGATGGTCGCGTTCGCGTTCAGTTCCGGGCCGACTGCGAGGATGCAGTGTTTTCCGAGATCGATCGCTGTTCTCTTGGGAGCAATCCCCCGGGAGAGGCGGATAACGAAGCCTTTCCTTACCACCGAATCGTCGCACCGGTTCACGATGGTGCGGCTGTGGGTGAGGAAGAAGTCTGCGTCCCGGTTCAGCTTTGCCATCGCCTGGTCGATGTCGGTGATCATCGGGTAGCCGGGCATATTCGCGCTTGTCATGATCAGGAGCGGGTGCCTGAGCCTGCTGAAGAGAAGGTAATGAAGCCCGGTATAGGGGAGCATGACCCCGATCGTATGGAGATTGCTGATAGTCGGGTGAGAGGAGGGATCGCGCTTGTCGAGAACGACAATCGGGTGGACAGGGCTGGTCAGTGCGATCCGTTCTTCATCGGACCAGCAGGCGATATCGTCCAGATAATCCGGCCGGGCCATGATGGCAAACGGCTGCTCGATTCTGCCCAGCCGGTGCTTAAGTGTATCTACGGACTCCTCAATGCAGGCGAGGTGGAATCCCCCGATCCCCCGCATAGCAAGGATTTTGCCCTGGTCAAGGAGCTCCGCTGCCTCTGTCACGGGATCGAGACAGACTACCTTGTGCCCAAGCCGGTCGAATAGTTCGAGATGAGGGCCGCAACTGCCGCAAGCAATTGTCTGCGCGTGGTGCCGGCGGGACGCAGGATCCTGGTATTCGGCAGAGCAGGATGGACACATCGGGAATTCCACCATCGATGTGCGTTCCCGGTCGTAAGGAAGTTCCCGGATGATACTGTACCGGGGCCCGCAGTTCACGCAGGATGTTGCCCAATAGTTCTCATACCTGCCGCCTTTCCGGAAAATATCGGTAAGGCACTCATCGCACAGTGCGATATCGGGTGGGATCATGCCGGTGAGCGATCCGGTAGCGCTTGGAAGGATGGAAAAGTCAGCAGGAATTTTCCGGTCGGTTTCAGAGACCCGGACAGAATCTATGCGCGAGAGCGGAGGTCCACGGGAGACCGCCGCGAGAAACTCATCGAACCGCTCCCCCCCGGCAATGATCTCAACTTCGCTCCCGAGGTTTTTGACGGTTCCGGCAATATTTAGGGTGTAGGCCTGTGCGTACACGAACGGGCGAAATCCGACTCCCTGCACGATTCCCCGGATGGTGATTTTGCCCTTTCTCTGCATGGTTTTGCCGCAAAAATTTATTGATTCTTAAGATCGATATAAGTATAGGGTTTTTACAGTGCCGGGCCATATTCGAATCGTAAACGATCCCGTAGAGCTTGTCCCTCTCCTGATGACATTCAACGACACACACTTCAAAAAGGTATACGAACTCTTAAACAAGTCATGGTTGACGGAAGACGAGATCCAAGCACAGGTGGGTGATGACTCGGTATCCATGTGCCTGCAGCTCCTCAAGAAAGGAAATCTTGTCGAGGAGCAGTGGCGGATGCCCAAGCCAGGCGCAAAACCGGAGAAGGAGTTCCGCGCGACCTACAACAAATTCCGGGCCAATTTCCAGTGTAATCTGTCAGATCTTTCCGATATCATCTACATCTCCCTCTCAAATGACGAGAGTCTCCGGGATGTTGTTGTCAGGATCGAGGAAGAGCTTGGCAGGGGCAACAGTTCCATCAACGACCTCTCCCGAAAGATTGGTGTCAGTTCAGTCTTCATCAAAGGTCTCGCCAAGAGGATTCCCCATATGGATGTGAAGGGACAGGGACTGGTGTTGCTTGACACAGGGCGCTAAGGATCCTCTTTATTCTATTCTTCGCAGCAAACGCGAGGTATCCCGGTTACAGATTCTCGTCGAGATTGCCGAACACCAGCCCGCGGTCCGGCAGCAGGAGATCGCCGAGAAGATGGGTGTTACGCCCCAGGCTATCTCCGAGTACATCCGCGAGCTTGTGGATGAAGGGATGGTATCGGGAAGCGGCCGGGGCAATTACGAAGTGACAAAGTCAGGTATCGAATGGGTGCTTGCCAATGCCGAGTCCCTCGAATCGTACGCCCGGCACATCCGCCGCGACATCATCCAGCAGGTCTCGGTCTGGGCCGCAATCGCGGGAGAGGATCTGAAGGCCGGCGATGATGTAGGTGTGTTCATGAAAGACGGTTTCCTTTATGCCGGGAAGTCCCCGCTTGCCGCCACCGGGTCCGTTGTCGCGGATGCGAAGGCCGGGACCGATGTAGGCGTCGCCCGCCTGAACGGGATCATCGACCACAAGGAAGGGATGGTCCATGTCTGCAAGGTGCCCCGGATCCAGCACGGGGGATCCCGGAACGTCCGGCGCACGCAGCTCCTTGAAGTAACCGGGTCGGCAGGGATGGTAGCGGCTGTGGGGCTCGAAGCTTGGATCGCCCTATACGCTGCCGGGCGGAAACCGGATATGTTCTTCGGGGCACGCGAAGGGGTCATCGAGGCTGCGTTCCACGGTATTACGTGCGCGATTGTTATCGTTGACGAGGAGTTCACGGACTTCTTAAAACGGCTGGAGAGTGTGGGGCTGCAGTACGTCATCCACGACCTGATCGTATCATGAAGATTGTCGTCCAGCCCCAGAAAGGCGGCAGTTACAAGCTTCTTTTCCACGATGGGAAGAGTGTGCGGGGTGCAGGGTTTGTTGACCTGATGGAGACCCCCCGGGGTCCGCGTCCTACGAAGTACCGGATCCGGTGGGGCGGGAAACACGATTACAAGCATACGCCCTCAAAGGAGCTGGTTGCCCAGCTCCGCGAATCCGATGTCCGGCTGGTAAAGCCGGATCTCCGGTTCGAGACATTCCTTGCCGACTTCCAGATCCGGATCGGGACGATCAGCGCCTGCCGCATGTGCCTGCTAGACGACCAGGTCACCGCGCTTGCCCCGGAAAACACCGTTGCATTCGGCAAAGGGGAACGGATCTGCCTCGACTGCGGAAAGCGGGAGCTGCGCCGCGAGGTGTCGCATCTCGGAAAACTCGGGCGGGAAGGGATCGTCCACCTCGAGAAACTCCTCCTCCAGTACCGGAACCTCGATCGGGTGCTCGCGACACTCTCCCCGGAGAAAATCACGATGGAGTCAGCGATGTTCGACCGGCTCGAGGCCCATCCGGTGCTCAAGACTTCACCGGTCGAAGAACTTCCGCTGCCAAGGCAGTTTATCGAAGCAGCCGGGGTATCCCATCTTATGCCCGCCCAGCAGCTCGCCGTCGAGGTCGGGCTGCTCTACGGAAAGGATCTCCTCGTTGTTGCTGCCACCGCGAGCGGTAAGACTTTCATCGGCGAGATGGCGGGGATCAAGAACTATCTCGAGGGCCGGGGCAGGATGCTCTTCCTTGTCCCGCTTGTGGCGCTTGCCAACCAGAAGTACGAGCGTTTCACGGAGCAGTACGGCAAATTCGCCAGGACTGCCCTACTTACCGGCGTAAGCAGGCTCAACCTGCCTGAGACCCGGAAAGTCGGCGAGCGTGACCCCCGGTCGCCGATCATTGTCGGCACGTACGAAGGGGTTGACAACATGATCCGGTGCGGCCAGAAGATGTCGAAGATCGCAACCGTCGTGATCGATGAAGTCCAGATGCTCGAGGACGGAGACCGGGGGCACCGGGTTGACGGGATGATCGCCCGGCTGAAATACCTCGCACCGCAGGCCCAGTTTCTCTATCTTTCTGCAACAATTGGATCGCCAAAGACGCTTGCCAAGAAGCTGAACTGCACGCTTGTCCAGTATGCAGATCGCCCCATTGGCCTCGAACGCTACCTTCTCTTCGTGGAACGGAAACAGAAGATCCCGACTATCAAGGAGATGACGACCGAGGAGTATAAGCGGATCTCATCTAAAGGGTTCCGGGGCCAGACCATCATCTTCACCAATACCCGGGCCCGGTGCCATACGATCGCCGACGCGCTTGGCATGCGTGCTGCCGCATACCATGCCGGGCTCACATCGCAGGAGCGCAGGGACGTCGAGAGCCGGTTCCTTGGCGGGAAACTGATGGCGGTGGTTACGACAGCAGCTTTGGGGGCGGGAGTGGATTTCCCTGCATCCCAGGTTATCTTCGATTCCCTTGCCATGGGCCGGGACTGGCTCACGGTCCAGGAATTCAACCAGATGGGTGGCAGGGCGGGAAGGCCGGACTTCCACGATCTTGGCCGGGTTGTGATCCTTGCCGAGCCGGGCGGGTCCTACTCCCGCGAACAGCCGGGAACCGAAGAGGAGATCGCGATAAAACTTCTCAAGGGCGAGATGAAAGAGGTTGCACCGGAGCATGACTTCGAGAAGAGTTCGGAAGAGTACGTGGCGAATGCCATTGCCTGCGACTGCGAGGAAGCTGACCTCAACCGGATCAACGAGCTGATGGTCGGGAGCACGGAACCGGTCCTTCCCGAGCTTATCACACACCGGCTCGTTGAGAAGAAGGGACCAAAACTTGTCATGTCGCCGCTTGCAAGGGTAATGGCCGAGCACTTTATCGGCATGGAGCGATTGCTCGAGGTCGTGCGACTGACGGGGGTTATGAAAGATCCTCTGGATATAATAGCAGAGCTGGAGAGCGAGGATGTTCAGCATGAGAAGAGGACCGGACGGGAACTGAAGAAGGGCCCGGACCGGCAGCAACATCATAAACGCAAACACACCCACCGGTGAATTCAGAAAACCGGAACTGTCCGGCTCGTGCAGTCACTTCTCCTTTGTCCGCGAGCACTTTTCGATCCGGTCTTTTTCAAATACGATAATGTTTTACAGGTGATGAGAAAATTATTCTTATGGTATCTGCGGAGGACGAGGAGCTTCAGGTCGAAAACGATATCCGTCACCTGACCAACACCCTTACCTCCCGGGATCTCGATCCTTCCGTGATCTTCTCGCGGAAAAGGAACATCCGTTCGTGCCGAAGGATGGCAACCCTGATCAGTACCGGCTCGTTCATCGAGCGGCTGAACCGGGTACCCATCCCGGAATAAACTTATCCGGTATTTTCATTCGTTTTTTGTGGACAGTATATACAACGCAGGCTTTTCCGTCACTAAAAAACTCTGGAAAATGTGTTAATTATATCGTTATACCCGCGCACGATACCTATAGAGTGTGATCTCCTGGGATCGGATGGCAGTCTTAGGATACATTATGACCACCATTAACTTGCGATTCCTCATCAATACCGGGAGTTTTCCCCGGAAAAAAGATATTATTCACTGCCTGACCGGCAGACCCAGAGATCGTAGATCGGATCGGCCGGGTTTGCGGAAACTTCGACGGTCCGTCCCAGCTCTTCTCCCCAACCCTGGATAAGCCGGGCTTCCGGCTCGGTCCCGATGGTTATCAGGGTCTCTTCCGAAACCCCGAAAAGTTCGCTCACGATCGCTTGCCACATATCCTGGGAAAAACTGTTGATCTCCCCCATCATGATACCGATGCCCTTTGGAACCGGTTCAATGTACTGCGAGGTCCGGGTTGCATCGAGCCACATTGTCTCCTCCGGAAGAAGTCGGCCGGTGGCTAAACCAAGCGACAGGAGTGCATCGTCGTTATCGTACGAAAGCGGGGCAAACCCGAGGTCCCGCAGGACGAGGGATCCGACACCGGATCCACAACAGCAGTCGATACAGGTCTCTTCTGTGCCGGTCTTCCAGAATTTTTTAATCAAGTTCCCGAGGATTTCCCGCCTTTTTGGATTGAGATCCTCCATTGCCGGTGGGACCTCGTTTTTGAGCGCAAGACTATAGTATTCCCGGATCGCTGCTGCCCAGATCGAACGATCCTCCTGGTAGATCTCGCCATTAAGACTTTCGAACTTCTCAATAAGAGTGGCATTCGGGTTCCGGTTGAGGAACGATCCCGCGATCCAGCAATCTCCCTTCCGGAACGCAAGAGCGATCGGGTTTTCCTTCTCGTCCAGCAGGAGCCGCCCCTGGTCTCCGCCCGTGAGAGCGAGAGTCGCATTATACCGGGGATCAGGCTGGACCGAGAACTGTGGTTCCACGAATACAATCTCTTCAACCCCGAGAATCTCTGCCGCTTTCACAATTATCCTCCTCGTTCGATCCGCATTCCATGCGGTGCCTCGATCGTTCCGTCAACCTTCGCATCTTCGTGGAGCACGATGGACTTTGCAATAACATCGCCAAGGATGTGAGCACCTTTTTTGACAAAGACCGTGCTTCCGCTCTCAACATTCCCATGGACCGTGACCCCGCTGACCACGGAGATCTTGTTCCGGGCACGCAGCGATCCGAATATGACCGTATTCTGCTGAACCTCAATAGACCCTGCACGGATGTTACCGTGGAGCCGGCAGCCCTTCCCGATCTTCATGGTCGAAGGGACGGCGAAGAGCTTGAGGTTCAGCCGGGACCGTGCCGGGATCATCAGCGGGACTTTCATCTTCTCCTCCTCTTCCGAGAGGATCTCATCGAGAATCCGGTCGAGTTCCTTCTCGTTCTGGATACGGAGGAGGGGCATTAAGTAGATCATGATAAACATGAAGACCGGCATCGGGTTCCGGACCTCGATGTCTCCCTTTGCCTCAAACCCCTCCTTGATCACTACCTTCTCGCCGATATCGAGTGCGCCGGAGACAACGAGTTTTCCGCTGATCTTCACGCCTTCGCCGATGTAGGCGTCCTCTTTTGCGATGACGTCGCTCCCTATCTCGCAGAGATTCCCGATCCGGACATCGCCGCTTGCCCAGACATATTCGCGGATCTTTGTGGATTCTCCGACATAAACGTCAGCACCCCGGAGCCCGTAGTCGATCTGGCAGAACTCGCCGATCACGATGTTGCGGTCGGTCTTGATGCTGTGCTCCTGGAGTTCCGTTCCGTCAGGGAGCAGGCAGTGGGTATGCCAGTTCTTAATCGCTCGTTCTCTCATCTGTCTCCGGGTTACTTATGCACCGAACTTGTGTGCCTTATTGATCAGGTCGAGGGCTGTCGGCAGGAGTCCTGCCCCGGTGATCCGGCCCAGTCCTCCTTTTGCACAGCTGTATTCGTTGAAACTTACCACGTCGTCCATCCGGACACCTTCGCCCCGGATGATGACCGGCACCGGATCGGCGCTGTGATCCTTGATCGTGCAGGGCGTGCTGTGATCGGCGCAGATGACGATGATTGCATCCCTGATTCCAAGCAGTGGTTCGAGCGCAGTATCCATCTTCTCAATGAAGGTCTTTTTCTGCTCCGCGAGACCGTCGTGGCCCGATTCGTCGGCTCCCTTGATGTTGACCAGCACAAAGTCCCGGGTCTTCAACTCCTGGATCGCTGCCGCAACCTTCCCGGGAAGGTTGCTATTCTGGGAGCCCGTTATGCCTTCTACGGGCACGTTGGGAAGGCCGACAGCATTGCCGATACCAGTGATAAGGTTAGCCGCCGAGATGACACTCCCCGAGAGGCCGTACTTTTTGGCAAATGGTTCGAAATGCCCCATCTCGCCGGCGCCTCGCATCAGGACAACGTTTGCCGGGTTAAGGCCGTTCTTCACCCGGTCCCTGTTGATCGGGTGGTCGAAGAGGATCTTTGTCGATTGCCGGACGAATTCGTTGCACACCGCTGCAGTCTTCTCGTGTTCCGCAGCCTGTTTGAGCGACTTCACGGTGAGTGGTGCTACTCCCTCTTTCTTTGGATCGTTCGAGGAGACACAGTGCCCGAGGCCCGGGCCTTTAAGGGCAAGTGCAGCCCGGTGTCCTGCACCGGACCGGAAGGTGAACTCGACCCCGAACTTCGAGAGATCGACTCCTTCCTGGATTGCCTTGCTCAGGCCAGCGGTATCATAAATTCTTCCGGCACGGCGATCGATGACGAGCCCCTCGGGCGATATCGTGGCGTAATTGCACCTGAAGCCGATCATGCCCGGCTCCATGTGAATCCCGGAGCCTTCACATTCGAGTGGTCCCCGGCCGGTATAGTATTTGTACGGATCGTAACCAAGGAGGGCAAGATGGGCAGTGTCGGACCCCGGGCGGATCCCGGGAGCTATCGTTTCCATGATGCCGCAGATTCCTTCTGCAGCGAGTTTGTCGAGAACCGGGGTATAGGCCGCTTTCAGCGGGGTCATCCCGGAAAGTTCGGGACAGGGGCGGTCAGAGACGCCGTCGAGGACAATAAAAAGAATCTTCCGGGCGGTCATTGGTATGGAATGGTTGGATGCAGATGATTAATTAGGTTTCCCGATAGTAAACAAGTCTCACCCGGCATATCTGGCAGCTGGCGGGGGATTTGAAAGAAGAAGTATCCGTGCCGGTGCCCTGCGGTCTGCTTGTTTTGTAAAAGAGAGACAAAAATTTTAGTTCACCCTGACGACCATCAGGGTGATATCATCGAACTGCGGCTGGTTCCCGTTGAATGCAAATACGGATGTTACAATAGCATTCACGATCTCCTGCGGGGAAGCACCACGGTGCTTTTTTATGAGATCTATGAGCCGCGGGAGATCGTACATCTCCCCCTTATCATTTGCTGCCTCCGTGACCCCGTCAGTATACAGCACCACAAAATCCCCTGCTGCAAGCTGCACGGTATTCTGCCGGTACACGGCATCTTCCATTGCTCCCACAGCGATGCCGGTTGCTTCCAGCTCCTCCACTTCTCCTGTTTTGTTGCGGAATACGAGAGGCGGGTTGTGTCCCGCGTTGACATCGGTCAGGGTCTTCTCTTCATTATCGATAATATCGTAAAACAGGGTCACGAACATCCCGGTCCGGGAATTGGTGGCAATCACCGGGTTTGCAAACGAGAGGACTTCCGAGGGCTTCCGGAACCAGGTTGCGGTGATCCGCACGACAATACGCGAGAGAGCCATGAAAAGCGCGGCAGGAACCCCTTTCCCGGATACGACAGCGATCATGATCCCGGTCTGGTTCTTTGACATCTGGATGATTTCGAGCGGGACGACATCGAAAAAGTCGCCGCCAACCTCTTTTGCCGGGATGCTTTTCGCCGCGATGGCAAATCCTGCGGCCGGGGGAATTGTCTCGGGGAGGAAATTGCGCTGGATCTCTGCTGCGATCTGGAGCTCGGCATTCTTCCGCGCCATCTCGGATTCGAGTCCCTCTTTCTCGCTCCGGGTCCTCCGCTCGTCGAGGTGGTTGTAGATGATGGTCGCGAAGATGAAGACTGCGATTGCGTTGATAACAATCATCGGGATCGCAACAAGCGTGACAATCTTGAAGACCTGATCTGGGGGCGTCACCATCAGGATCTGCATGATGGAGAGGAGGATCTCGACAAGGAGCGTATAGAGAACAGCAAGTTTTGTAAAAATAAACTCCCTCCGGTTCGCAAGATAAATAATCCCGCAGAGGAACCCGGCAAGAACGGTCGCCAGTGCGGCAGCGTACATGTACGGCCCCCCCGCGACATCCGGAAGAGCCCCCCGATAATCCCGGCGCCTACACCTACGTACGGTCCACACGTTAGACCCGCAATAATCGGGCCCAGATCATGGACATTCAGGACTGCTCCTGAGAGATTGACCCCGCTGACAGAACCGTATACCGACAGGGCACCGATGATCAGGACGAGGATAATCTTCGTCCGGGTACTGGCCCGGTGTTCGAAGACTTCGAGAAAATACCGGCTCCGGGTGAAAAGATAGGCAAAAACGATGATGACGCATATCATCTGAAAAAGCGTGATGATACTCTGGAAGATGGTTGCATCCATGCTCAGTTCGTTACACGTTTTTTACGGATATACCCCGTGATTTGCCATGTGGGTGGAAGAGGGATCCCCCTTGGAAGCGTTAAAGTGAATTCAGGGGAAATTGGGGCGATCGCAGGCGTTCTGTCGTCTCCTGATTCTTTCGCAGATCTCCCGGTTGACTGGGGTCGGCACTCCCTGCTCTTCTCCCCGTGCGACAATAGCCCCGTTCAGGTAATCGATCTCGGCCCGGTGACCGTGGAGGATATCCTGGAGCATAGATGAACAGTGATTGGCCATCACCGGGATAAGGGCACCATGGAGGTACCCGAGGATGGTATCCGGATCCCCCCAGAGTGGGCGTATCCCATCGGCCTTCATGACCGCATACGTTTCGCGGACGATCTTCTCGATGATCTCCCAACTCCCCGGTTCCCTGAGTTCGCCATAGGTTACTTCCTGGATTGCACTGAGCGGGTTTAAGGAACAGTTGATCAGGTTTTTCGACCAGATATGGTCCTTAATCCGGTCCGTGCACTCTACCGGGATCCCTGCTGCACCCATTAACGCAGAGAGATCTTCGATATCCTGATCGAGACCGGATGGGAATCGCCCGATCGCCTTCCGTGACAAACCCGGTCATCACGACCCCTCCGATGACCTTATCGGTAAATTCGAGCATAGTCTCCTCATTCCCGATCCCGTTCTGGAAACTCACCACGTTCCGATCCCGGATCAGGTTTCTGCACTGCGTACAGCTCCCGCGTATCATTGGACTTTGCCGTGACAAGGATAAAATCAAATTTTTCGTCCGGGACTTCTGTAGTACATCTGAACCGGTATGTACCGGAACCCCACGCACCGTGGAGGGTGAGTCCCTGGCTGGTTATTGCCGTTGCATGGCGCTCACGCGATACGGCAACCACCTCTGCAACACAGGAGAGCCTGGCAGCAAAAGGCAGACCGACCGATCCTGCACCAAGAATGAGAATCCTTGCCACTCTTCAGCCCTTGCCGGGTAAATTATCCGGTGTCGGAGGTAATCAAAGTAATGAAGCTGCAAGTATTACGGACAAAATCCGGTTTTTTATGGATTTCGGGTTGTAACAGCACACCGGCTGCCAAACCAGGTTTCCGGCCCGTGAATTAAAACAAAAAAAGATTATGCTGTCGAGATCCGTGCCGCGATGGGCTCGACCTTCGACTTGACGACCTCGACCCGCCTGGTGGGGTAGATGGTCTTGACGGACTTGAACAGATCACGGGAGATCTCTCCGGAGACGATCCCGTTGACCAGAGTGGTCAAGTCCCATGCGGATGCCTGGGCAAGGACTGCCGCGGTGATTGCACCGCGGATCGCGTGCTCCTGCGAGAGGTTTGCACGGGCGAAGGTGTAGCAGCAGATGGTCAGCCGGACCTTCTTGCCGTCTTTTGTAAGGATCGGCACCTGGCAGTCGATGCGGGAGCTCCGGCGTTTGACGAGCGAGCGGAGGTAGTCCCGGGTGACTTCGTGGCCGACGAACTCGGTGTATGCCGCATCGCCTGCAACGTTCATGATCTTAAAGCTCATCTTCATGTGCTGCTTTGCGTAATCGTTCGTGATCTCGCCGAGCGTTGACGTCATGATCCTGCCGACAACGCTCTCAGCATCGTTTGCAATGGTATCGCCGATATACATCTTCCCGAGGTTGTCGGGTACGTACACCTTGTACCAGCTCTTGGCTTTCCAGCCTTCGACTCTTCTTCCTACCTGTTTCTTCTTTGCCATGGTATCACCTTGGTTATTGTTTTCCGGCCGGTCTGGTCCGACCGGGTTCCGCCGTATGCGGAGAAACGGAACAAGCGTCCTCCGCTATTGCCAGATTCATCAGGTAATCGTCTACCGATGCGATGACCGACCGCACCTGTGTCCCCGAAATCGTTGTAATCACGCGGTCTCCTTCAGCACGGGTCTCCATGCTGCTGAGGTTATCGGGTCTCAGTGCATCCGCAACGCAGTCTGCCCGTTCATGGGCAGTTGAGATAGTTCCCTCGATCTGCATCATCGTGCAAGCGCCTCCCGGAAGCCTTGTGCGAACATCCCCATAGCGTCGCAGGGAATGGTTGCCCCCGCCCTGCGCACGTGACCGCCGCCGTTCCCTCCTGCTGCTGCCGCAAGATCGCGGACGAGCGGCCCGAGTTCGGCAATTACACCCGGGGGACAACGTGCCGAGATCCGGCAGGAGTCCCCTGAACGTGCGTACACAAGTACCGGCCGGGTCACTACCCGGTCGCGTGCGAGGATGTCGGCGACGTCGCTTGCAATCACTGCATCCTTAACCTCGATGGCATCGGATAAATCGCCCGTGTAGGTGAGGACGCTTTTCACCGCGTCGATAACCTTCACCCGGTGCTGCCGGCTGATCTCCCATGCCCGTTCAAGGTAATGAGACGACCGCATGCAGAGTGCAATCCCGAGATCGCCGTGGCCCGTTTTGCCACAGGCATCGATGACCGCGGTAAACGCATGTGCGTCCTCGATCACCTCGCGCTGGAGATGGTACGTGTCGCCGTAGATCGCCTGCAGGCTTGCGAGCGCCGTATTCGGGGCCGATTCGAGGATAACCCGGGAGATCAGCGTGTCGAGTCTGATGCTGTTTTCGCTGGTGGCACGGTCGTGTGCCTGGTCGATGATGTCAGCGATGAGTGGTTCGTTGCCGCTGATCCGGTCGAGGTACGGGCTGATGCCTCCATACCACCGCTCGGCCATGTCCCTGCCCGGGAGGGTTATCCCGCGATCGGGGACAATGATGCCGTTTGCGATCCCCTCGTTGAAGATCCTGAGGTTCTGCCCCACGAGTTCCTGCCCCTCCCCGATAATCCCGGGGATGACAAGACCTGCGAGGTCACGGTTGTCGCCCAACTTCAGCGCCACGATATACGCGGTGCCTGCAGCCGAGAGTTCCCGGTCGCCGTCGATTCCTGCGAGTCGCGGGTTGGCGTGGAACTCCCCCTCGAAGAGCGGGATGTGGTGGTCCACAACCATCACGTCAGGGGGGAGATCTTTTGTGCCAGCCCCGAGATCGCAGAGGAGGTATGCACTCTCGCCGGAGAGATCAACCTTGCTGACTTCCGGCCGCACCCGTACCCGGAACCGGACACCTGCACGCAGCATCGCGTGGCAGAGGATCGAGGCGGCTGCTATGCCGTCTGCGTCGTGGTGAGCGAACACCTCGACATACTCCTGCCTACGGATCTGTTCGGCGATGGTCCCGGCTGCGGTTTCGAGTGACATGGTAAACGATTAGTATCTGATGCTTATCTGGACAGGAGGATCTCTGCGTTCTCCGGCTTGTAGACGAACTCCTTGGGCAGCTTCTTGCTTCCCGCGTAGTACTTCACAAGCCTGCGGACCTTGGACTCGACCAGCTGGAGCTGGCGTTTGTTGTGCAGGTCTTTCTTGTTCTCGCTGAGGTGCTTGCGCAGGCCCAGTGCCTTGCTCATCAGGTCCCGGAGATCTTCGGGGATCTCGGTTGCAACCTTGTTCTCTTTCAGGATATCCCCGATGCGCTTGCCGGTGGCAAGTTTCACGTCGGGTACGCCGTGGCGGTCCCGCAGGATCAATCCGATTTTGCTGCTCGATGCGCCTTCCTTACGGAGTTCGAGGATGATCTTCTCGATGGTCTTCACATCAGTGTTGGACCATGCGGGAGCCTCTTTCCGGTAGGGGCGGACGGAGCATGACTTGCCTCTTCTTCGGGCATGCATTCGTGCCATAGTATAGCCTCCTAGTCAATCAGCGTAAGTCCAGAAAAGTGCAGTAATTGCTACTGACTCTCTGTAATCCCAAAGCCTAATGCTTATAGGCAGTGCGTTATCGCACGTCGGACTTACATCTGTCAGCACATATGAAAAGTGCTTATCATCATTCGATGGTTGGTATAATAAGCATATCGCAGGGCACGAACGGGAAAAAGGGTTCGAATTTTTTTAAAAAATTGTAGGGATACCTGCTCGCGCTACCGTGTGCAATTATTATCATCAAGGAAATGGATAACCGGTTCCTCATTCTCCTTCGACTGATGTGAGGGGTCGGACGATCAATTAGTGAATATGCAATCTGCTCTGGTGAACACGCCCGTCATGTTCTATCTTTACAGAAGTATTGAGTGAAAACTACTGCATATCGGTGTCTTTTGTTTGCCCGGCTGCACAAATTTTTCGGGCTGCAAGAATTCTGGTATGTTATCCGCCCCCCTACATATCTCATCAGATTTTCTGTGAAACCTGGCCGATTTTACGAGAGAAAACCCTATACAAATGAGCAAAACCAGATGTAGGGGGTCGGACAACATTAGCAACCGGGTGTGCTAAATGGCCGAATCCTGGCCCCGGAGTCTGAACCCGCAGGAAGGCGGCGACAATGTGGGTATCGGCTTTACACCCTCCCTCGTCTTTTTACCCTTGCAGGGAAAAGGAAAAGTACGATGGATGGAGAGAACCGGGACGGCGCGAACGGGGAGATGGAGATCCGGTTCCGGGACTGTCTCTCCGTCCGGTATATCCAGTCTGCTGCCCTTCTCTGCCGGCTTGGCTATGAGATCGAAAGTTCAGCAAGGAAAACCGGAGATGCATCTTCCGATGACCTGCTCCGGCACGAGGCTTTTATCCTCAATTCAGTTTTATCTTCCGTTGCCTTCCTCGAATCCACCATCAACGAACTGCACGCGGACGCTGCCGACGGGGCATATTATTTCGCGGATGAAAAGCAGGAGATCCTTCTCCGGGATATCGGCGAGCGGTGGAAGAATGAGAAGAACTTCGACCGGGCCCCCCTGATCAGTAAATACCAGCGGATCCTTGAGATCACGGAGAAATGCCCGTTCAGCGACCATGAGCAGGCGTTTGCCAATATCCGGCTTCTGCTCGAGATTCGTAACAACCTCCTGCACTACAAGCGGGAATGGGTGGTTATCCCGGTAACCGGGCCCGGAGTGCCCTCTTCAAAAGGAGGGAGCACGGCGAACCGGTTCGAGAAGATCCTCCGGGCAAAATTCACCATCAACCCGCTCGCGGCAAAGAACCAGCCGTTCTTCCCGGACAAGTGTCTTGGGCACGGATGTGCGGAATGGGCGGTACTCAACAGCCTGATCTTTACCGATGCATTTTTCCGGCGGCTCGGTCTTCCGGCTCCGTACGAAGGAATACGGGAAGATCTGGCGACCCGGTGATCAAACACCGTCTTATTTTAAAAAGGAGTATTTCGGATTATTTCTTCGCCCGTTTCTTCTTAACGGGTGCATCTTTTGCCATGGACATAAGATCGATGACGTAGCTGCCCTCCTTGCCCACGCTCACGATCCGCTCGTCTGTCTTTACCATCTTTTCGAGGTTCAGCTCATAGGAACCCGGGGAGACAATCCGGATAGTCTCCACCCGGTCGAACATCTCAACCTCTTTCCTTGCTTTCGGTTCGGAGACTTCGAGAACTTCTTCGTGGGATTCTTCGGCAATCTCCTCGATCGACTTCTCTTCGAGAACGTCCTTGTTGAGCTCGCCCTCCTTAACGTACAGGAACTTTTTGCCGCCGCAGCTCGCGCACCCTTTCAGGATCTCGGTAGAGCCGTCCTTATACTCCCGCCCGCATTTCGTACACTTGTGCGGCATCTTCCTTCACCCGAAGAGCTTGAGCATGGTATCGTAAAGGGTTTCGACGTTCTTGCCTTCAAGCCCCGAGATTGCAACCACCGGATGCTGGGGGAACGCGCTCCGGATCCGGCCCGGCGCAGCATCGAGAAGGTCGATCTTGTTTGCAACGATGATGACCGGCAAATTGCGGCTCTCGATAATCCCGATCATCATGATATTGACCTGCATGAAAGGATCGAGCGTCGAATCGAGCATGTACACGACTCCGTCGATATCCTCGCGCAGCCAGTGCATAGCCTCCGCAACACCTTCCGTTGCCTCCCGCGCACGGATGATCGCTTCGTCCTTCTCCATCCCGAATTCGAGGAACTCGTGGTAATCTATCTTGGTCGTGACGCCGGGTGTATCGACGATATCCATCGTGAGTGTGTTCCCGTTCGCGCCGGAGATAATGATATCCTCTTTCTTCCGTGCCCTTCTCGTCTCGTGCGGAATCTCGCTTACGGGGCCGACGGCGTCACCGGTCCAGTCACGGGCAATACGGTTGGCAAGCGTCGTTTTGCCTGCATTCGGAGGACCGTAAATACCGATCCGGGTCCGCTTCTTCTTGAAAAACCGGTTAAGAAAATTGGCAAATTTCTTCTTTGCCGTACCATAGGTCTGTGTAAAAATTTTCATTTAGAAACCCCCACGGCCACATATCGCCAGATTCAAAGAATTCACCGTGTAACGTTAGTAGTGTATTGAAATCGCTCTTTATTAGGTTTCTCACTCTCCGATTCCGGAAATATCTCCGTACGGGCAGGGAACCCCGATCCCAAAGGTGTTTCCGGAGCCCGGTTTTCATGCGTGCCAAATTGTATTTATACTGGGTGGGGGGAGTATGCTAATTGTAATCATCAGAAAGAAAGCACACCACGGAGGTGACTCATGAAAAAGACTTCAAACGCAATCCGCTTTGAAACCCGCATCCCGTTGAAAGATGTGATGCGGCAGAACCCTACCGCAATCCATGCCGGTGCAACGATTGCCGATGCGGCAGCAGCTATGTGTTTCGATGATGTGGGAAGCTGCATCATCTTAAAAAAAGACCTGCCGATCGGTATCGTCACCGAACAGGATATCAATTGCAAAGTCGTGGCAAAGGATCTCAAACCGAGCACAGTGAACGTAAACGAAATCATGAGCACGCCACTCATTACGGTGAGTGCGGACAGGACAGTCGGCGATGCCGCCCATATGATGGTGAAGCACAAGGTAAGGAGACTCCCCGTAGTTGACGATGCAAAGAAAGTCATCGGGATCGTCACCGTGCGGGACCTCCTTACCGTTTCCACCGAGCTCAACGAACTCCTCGCGGATCTCGTCGAGATTAACCGGGAAGAGATTGTCGAGCAGGGTGTATGCAGCGGATGTAATCTTATGTCTGATGATCTTAAGCGGGTAGATACGATGCTTCTCTGCCCCGGCTGTCGCGAGGAGGACAGGATCGCATGAGATGCGCACAGGATTTTACGGTAGAAGTCCCTGTGCTGAAATTAACCGACCAGATAACCAGGGCACGGCAGATCCTGCGGGACGACGGGTTCCGCGAGGTTTACGTGACCGATGCAAAGAAGATCCTCCTCGGGTATGTTGATATCACGGATGCCCTCCGGGTAACCGCGACCAAGTCCAATGTTACCCTTGAAGGATACGTAAAAAATGCGGCACGGGTGAGCGAGGATTCGACCATCGAACAGGTGGCAAAACTCCTCCGGGAGTTCCGTACCGACAGCGCTGCGATCGTAAATGGCCAGGGACCCATCGCGGGAGGAGTTCTCCTCTCTGCGCTCTTCCCGGTGATCATCAGCCGCCCCGACTCCACGGGACCGTTGCAGATTATATGACAAAAAAGGTCATGACGATCCCTCCCGACGAACCGATCCAGAAGGTATATTCCCTGATCGTGGAGATCGGGTTCACGGCGTTTCCCGTGATGAAAAACACCAGCTGGCAGGCTTCGTATCACGCCGCGACCTGATCAGCGCCCACCGGGTGCGTACGGCATTAGCCCGGAACAACCATGCGACCATCGAAGACGTGATGGAAAAAGAGGTAATTACGATAGCACCGGACGAACTCATCAGCACCGCAGCAGAGCTGGTGGTGAAACATGACGTGAGCAGGCTTCCGGTTACAGACGGAACAAGACTTGCAGGAATTGTAGACCGGCACGATGTACTTGCCGGAATGGCGTAACGGTACGAGCTACGGGAGAAGGCAGGAGTTTTCCCTTCCTTCCCCGGGTACAAAGAACAACCAGACGGATCATGCAGGTAGTCAGGAAGAGTGAATATGCACCAGAGTGACCGGGGCATCAAGCAGGGCGACAGGCTCTTAAAGATGCAGGGAAAACTCGACCGCGGCCCGGTCGAGTTCAAGACGCATATTGCAGAACAGGATGGCGAGATCATGGCGATTGCAACGCGCGATGTCGTCTCGGTCCCACCCACCCAGACGATCGTGGGAGCGGCGGAGATGATGACGAAGTGTAATTTCCGCAGGCTTCCTGTCACCGATCCGGGAACCCGGAAGTTACGCGGGATCATCACCTCCGGGGATATTATCAATTTCATGGGTGGAGGGGACAAGTACAAGCTCGTCAAGGTGCGGCACGGTGGCAGTCTGATTGCCGCTTTAAACGAGAGCGTGAGGACGATTATGACCCAGCAGCTGGCAACCCTCCCGCATACCGCACATCTCCGGGATGCGGTGGACGCGATCATCACGAAGAAGATCGGAGGTCTACCGCTTGTTGACAATGCGGGAGTAATCGCCGGGATCGTTACCGAACGCGACGTGATGCGCATCCTTGCATCGGAACGAAGCACTCTGAACGTCGAGGATATTATGCCCTCGGTACTGAGGATCGCCGACCCCGATAGCCCGATATCAGGTGTCACCCATGACATGACAAAGTACAAGTTCCGCAGGTTGCCCGTGGTAAGCGACGATGTCCTGTACGGGATTGTCACCGCGACTGACATTATGCGGTACCTTGGCAGCAGGGAGGTCTTCACCCGGCAGACGACCGGTAATGTCGGGGAGGTCATGGCGCTTCCCGTCCGGACGCTGATCTCCGGCGAGCTGTACACGACAACCCCGCATAACAGCATCAATAATGCTGCCCGCGAGATGCTGGAGAAGAACATCGGTGCCCTACCCGTCATCGAGGATTCGAAACTGATCGGGCTTATCACCGAGTTCGATCTCGTCAAAGGATTTTCAAAGGAGGGATGGTCATGAAAGCTCGCGATGTGATGAGTTCCCCGGTCTACTTTGTATCCCCGGATGAGACGGTTGCCCATGCCCGGCACGTGATGGTAAAGCACCGGCTCTCCCGCGTCCTCGTCATGAAAGATGGTTCACTTCGCGGGATTGTGACAAAAAAGGATATCGCCCTCCGGGTCCGGGGCCAGGAACCCGCGTGGAAACGAAGGCCGATCGACCGGATACCGGTTGAAACCCTGGCATCCGGCAACCCCGTAGCCGAAGACCCGGACACCGAAATTAAAAAAATTGCACGGATATTTACAGAGAAGAATATCGGTTCCGTTCCCGTGGTCGAGAACGGCAGTGTTGTCGGCATCGTGACAAAGACCGATCTCATGAAGTCGGCCTTCGCAAAGAAGCTTAAGAAACCTGTTAGCGATGTGATGGAGCCTGCAATAGTACTGAGCAGGTACCACTCGCTCGATCATGTCCTCGACACCATAAGTGAGAAAAATGACAAGCTCGTGATTGTGAATAATGACGGGACCATCGCCGGCGTCATCACCGAGACAAACCTTGCGTTCTTCGAACCGTTCAGCAAGCGCCCCGGATCGGAAAAGAAGGCGGCGACGTTCCTGCGGAAGGAAGAGGCAGCCGGGATCAAACTGAACCGGTATGTCTTCACCGCATCGGTGATCGCCGAGGACGCGATGTCCCACCCGGCAATCACTATCGATCCCCTGGCAAATCTGACCGAAGCAGTCGCAAAAATGAGGGAGTATCATGTGAACAGCCTTGTCGTTGTGGAAAATGACAATTCGTCAGGAAATATTGTGGGAATAATCAAACGCGATAATATCATCCAGGAAGTGGCGAAATGACAAAACAGCTCTTAATCAAAGACGTAATGGTAAAACCAGCGACCATATCCAAATCGGCAAAGATTACCGAAGCCCTTGACAAGATGCTTGAGACCGGGGCAGATCCGCTCATTGCGCTCAATAACAGCACGGTTGTCGGGACGATCTCCCGGCAGGCGATCGCACGGAAGCTCGGCAGCCGGCAGAACTCGGATATAGCCCCCACCGCGATCCACGTCGCAGGTGCTGTAGAGGAGGAGTTTACCAGCGTCTACCCGGACGAGAGCGTCAATGTCCTCATACCGCTGCTCCAGCGCTACAAGCTGGTTGTCGTCTACGATTCCGATCACCGGCTGATCGGACAGGTCGGCGCAAGTGACCTCCTGAAAAAGTTTAAACCCGATGTCAGGCTGGATGCCGTGACCGAGAAGATCCTTTCCATCGCTTCAGACGAACGCGTTGTCCACCTCAGGAGGAGGATGCTTGACGACAACATCAACCGGTTCATTGTCACTGAGAACGACAAGCTTGCCGGGGTAGTCACCGAGACCGATGTTGCAATTGCGATGCGGAAGTTCCGGAAGGCAGTGGAAGACAATCACCAGGACCACCGGATCCGGAACCTGCTAGTCAAGGATATCATGAGCATCCCGCTCCTCTCTGTACCGAATACCGCAACGGTTGCGGAAGTGATTGATATGATGCTCAAAAAGAATATCAGCTGTGTCCCGATCGTCGACGGGAGCAAACCGGTCGGCGTCGTTACCCGCAAGTCGCTCGTAAATGCACTCTAGAATTTCTCCTTTTTCGTTACCCTTTTTTTCTGTTTTCCACCCCTTTGCCCCCCATCAAAAAGCCTGGGAATTTCCCGCCGTGGTCACTACCGATGAAGGTAACAATCATTAATAGTGATCAAGCCTGAAATTCTAAAACGAAATGGTTGAGAAAAAGGGAATGAAAAAGACTACCCCGGTCGTCCCGACCGGGGATGTCTCCGCCCTGCTTGAAGGGATGGCGATGACCGGCTTTCAGGGAAGGAAGCTGGGGGAATCGGTTGCGGTCTGGAAGAAGATGCTTGCCGATCCTGAATGTACCATTTTTTTTGGGCTCTCCGGTGCGATGGTCCCGGCAGGCATGCAAAAGTGCCTTGTCGAAATGGTCCGGCACCACTACGTTGACGCTGTAGTATCCACCGGCGCCAACATCTTCCACGATATCTGCGAGCACGTCGGTGTCTGCCACTACCTCGGCCACCACAATGCCGATGATGCAAAACTCTACGAGAAAGGGATCGACCGGATCTATGATGTCTTTGCCTTCGAAGAGGAATTCCGCGACGTTGACCGCAGTATTGCGGTGTTCGGCGAATCTATAGCGCCGTTCCGAGGATCGTCCCGGGCATTTATCGAGCTGTACGGGAAGCACCTCCTGAAAAACTTCCCGAAAAAAGAGTCCCTTGTCTCGACCTGCACGAAAGAGAATGTACCGATCTTTATCCCGGCCCTTGCCGATTCATCGATCGGTATCGGCCTGCTGATAGCACGGCGCCGGGGCTTTGACGTAAACATCGATCAGATAATCGATGCGGACGAAATCACCCGGATGGTCGAGGATGTCAAAAAGACCGGGGTTGTCTACGTTGGCGGCGGAGTCCCGAAGAACTTCATCCAGCAGACCCAGGTCATCGGGTCGATCCATGAGAAGGATCTTGGAGGACATGATTATGCGATTCAGTACACCACCGCTGCTCCCCACTGGGGCGGGCTCTCGGGCTGCACATTTGATGAGGCGATCAGCTGGGGCAAGGAGTCTTCTTCGACCATGCAGATCCAGTGCCATGCCGATGCGACCATTGCCCTGCCTCTTGTGATCTCGGCACTGATCAGTTCCGGGGCAAAGAGGGCCCGGCGGAAAGGCACGAAGAAGAACATCGTGTACCGCCAGGGTCTGTAATATTCTCCGTTTTTTCCTGTTTTTTAAACTCATTCTTCTTTATTTTGCCGGAAGTCACCACCCGGCATGTTTCAGAGCGTGATGAGGAACCAGATCCCAATCGCGGTCCCGATGACAATAACCGTCCACTTGAGCATGCAGGGATTGATACGACCGGCAACTTTTCCGCCCATCGCTCCCCCTGCAAGGGTCCCTGCCGCCATGACCAGAGCGACCGGCCAGAGCACCAGCCCCGCGAAGAGGAAGAAGATGGCCGCCGCAATATTGACAACCAGCGATACGCACTGCTTGAGGGCATTGAGCCGGGTGAGGGTATCATCATAGACCAGTCCCAGCACAGCAAGAATAATCGCGCTCAGCCCTGCACCGAAATACTCCCCCCTTAGCCAGCAGCAAGCCCGACCGGGAGCATCGCGCTGCTTCCATCTGCTTTCCAAGTCCAAGACCGGGAAGCATGCCTGAGGATCCAGTCCCGGATCCGGTTCTGCAGTGCGAGGAGCACGACAGCGAAGAATATGAGGAACGGGACAAGCCCCCGGAAGAGCTGGCTGCTTACAAAGAGCAACAGGATGCCCCCGATGATCCCGGTAGGGAGGAGGACCCGCCGGTTTCGCTGTCCGGCAAGATCCTTTCTCTGGGCGAGCGCCCCGCCAAGATACCCCGGGCATAACGCGATTGTGCTCGTAATGTTTGCGGTGACCACGGGGATTCCAAGGCCGATGCGTGCCGGGAACGAGGTGAGTGTACCGCCACCCGCGGCTGCGTTGATGATGCCAGCCGCGACTGCTGCGAGTCCTGCGAGAACGTCCCGGGCTTTCATTACGCTGACGCCGATGTTTGCCATATCCCGGTGGGTGCATTCGTGGATCGCATCGCTATTTGCCCCTATTGCATCGGAAACAGCGACGACCGGGTAGTTGTACGCAATCGCATCGAAGACCGTGGTCCGGATGCAGCTCTACCGGTACGCGATGCGCCATGCGGGGTCCCGGGTTATCGGGTGCGACGGGGTCGTCGCCATGGTGGATAAGTACGAGAAAAATGGCGGGCTCTTCCTGCACTATAATAATGCACGATACGAAGGGACCGGGGGCGGAAGGCTGCCGGAAGGGCTTGTCCCCATTCGCGATGTGAATTTCGCGGAGTTGGTCGCATTCGATGCGGCTTATTTCCCCGCTTCCCGCAAGGAGTTTCTCCGGTGCTGGATCGGGCAGGAGAGTCATTTCGGGTCTGCCAACCTGGACGACGCCGGGAAGATCCTTGGATACGGCGTGCGGCGGATCTGCAACACCGGTTACACGATCGGGCCACTCTTTGCCCGTGACCGCGCTGTAGCGGAATTCATCCTCGAAGGGCTTGTTTCAGGAATCCCGAACGAATCGTTCTATCTTGATATCCCGGTCCCGAACGAGGATGCAGTCGCCCTTGTCCGCGACCGGATGATGGACCAGGTATTTGCGACTGCCCGGATGTATTCGACGAAAGAGACCGTTCCGCTCCCTCTTGACAGGATCTTTGGCGTTACCTCGTTCGAGCTCGGGTAAGTATCTCCCCCGACATTTCTTTTACCGCTGATTATCCTCCGATTTCCCTTGGTTACACCTGGTCGTATACGGGATAATTAATAGAAACAACATGCAAACGATGGATCCGATCGCTCGAAACCCGCCCGGAAAAAAAGTAAAAGTTTTTTGATCTTTGATAGCCGCTGAATCAGCTGATCATGAGCCCAACGAATGCACCGGCAATCGCCGCCGCGATCGCGCAGGTTTCGAGAACGGTCCTGAGCATCGGGCATTCCCCGAGTTTTGCCCGTCCGATACCCAGCAGGATAAGGAGCACGCTGTTCCGATGATAAAGACGATCTTTGCTTGCTCCAGGGGCAGGAAGATGAACGGGATAACCGGGATCATTGCAGCGATAAAATCTGCAATTCCCATCCAGCAGGCGTGGATGATCGGTGACGTTTTCTGGGCAGCGGTCTCCTCTTCGCTGGCTACTGCATCCTCGAACTTCTGGATTGCCGGGGGATTTGCCGCCGTATCCTCGCGGATTGCAGCCAGGCTCTTCTCGCTCAGCCCGGTTCCCCGGAGATCGCTTATAAGTTTGTCTACTGCACCCTGGGGATCCCTCCGGATCTCTGCTGCACGCTCTTTCTCTTCGACCCGGGCACAATCCCGTTCGGACTCGATGTCGAGAAAGACACCGACCATCATCGATATTGTCGCTGCGATCGCGGCTGTCGCACCGGCAAGAAGGATCACGTTTCCGGACTGGGCTCCCGCGACCATACCGAAGATGGAGACAACGCCATCCGACATTCCAAAAACAATCTCCCCGGAACAGTCACGGATCGATTTTTTACCCTACTGTAAAATGGTGGGCAGGCAGCTCCTTCGGTCATCAGGTGGACCTCGCGGCGGTGAAATTCTTTTACACAGATGAACCCTGAGATTATAAAAAAAGGGCCGGGATTGCGCCGGAATTTTGTTCTCGTTTTCAGGGATGCTCAGAATGCCTCCGGCCATACCCCCGGAAAAACCTAACCCATTAATCTACCGGGATCCAATTAATTCCTAAGCTTCATGATTGAAGACGCCGCAGGACTCAAATTGATGCACCTGACCAAAAGCCGGCTGGAATCGCTGTCGGATGGGATCTTTGCCTTCACGATGACGCTCCTCGTCATCGGACTTAACCTCCCGGATAAGGCGTCAGTGATCCAGACGCCGGAGTACGCAGCGCACGTTCTGCTGTCCCTCCACTCTGATTTCTTCCATTATGTCCTCGCATTCCTTATCCTGGGCGCGTTCTGGCTCAGCCATCATATCGGGGTCCACCCACTTTGTGCCCTGAATCGGGGGTATGTCTGGTTCAATCTCGGGACCCTCCTCTTCGTGGCCCTTCTTCCCTTCACGACCTCGTTCTCCGGGGATTTTTCCGATGTACCGTTCGGGGCTATCGTTTTCGAGCTGAACCTTCTTGCTATCGGTATGGGGATGTACTTCCAGTGGATCTATGCAACCGGAAATTACCGGCTTGTTGAGCCGGGGCTGGATCGCAACTTTATCCGGCACGGGGGTCTCCGCACCCTTGTGGTTCTCGCAGTCTCGCTTATCGCAATTCTCGTTGCGCTCACCGGAAATCTGTACAGCACGGTGCTGTACATGTTCATACCATTCGTCCACTATGGCATTCCCCGGTGGGAGAAGAAGCGGGGGGAAGTTATTTCGTAACCACCCCGTACAGCACTTGTGTGGCCCCTCCTTTTATTCAATTGAAAACCGGGTGGGGGTAAGGGACGCATGGGTACAAATTATAAAAGTGATAATTTCCGGCTGAATTTTTCGTAAGGAAACCTGCTCTTCCGACACGTTTTTTACGTCGACAATTCCTGGATTTTCGTGCAGGCCTCGATCATTTAACGATCGTGGGCTGGAAGAAAAATGTACACATGCGTCCGCCCTACCCCCCTAATCACTGGCGCTTGGTTTACTGAGTGGGGAGTGTTCAATAGCACTAGAAAAAAATGGAGTCGGTCTATCAAGTTTGGCAGAATGGATGACTGAGTGCAAATTAATGAATGAATTCTCCGAGCGGAATTCTTGACAGGTATTTATGTCTGGACTCCGGTGTTTTATTAATGACCTCCAACTTTCATTTTTCGCACGGGTTCCAATACTGCCACCTGTGATACATTAATCACAAAACGCACATACTAAGAATAGAGTAATTGTAGTGTGTTGTGGGACAAATCCGAATTTCTACAACTTTCCGGATTGCGGTTGATCCCTCTTTCCGGAGAACCCTTCTCCCAAACACTTATTACCCATCCCTGTCCATATTATAAAGCACCATTCATGGAGCAGTGACTATCCACTGCGAGTGTCTGTAGTAAGATGCGAGATTCCTCTGTTGAGGTAGCCAAGCCTGGTATGGCGCAGGTTTGCTAAACCTGTGTCCGAAAGGACTCGGGAGTTCAAATCTCCCCCTCAGCGTTAAAAGAGACAATCTCACAATCGAGGGGATTGGATGGCTCAGGAAGAAGAAATACGATATTTCGTAAGGGTTGGTACCACCGATCTGGACGGTACCAAGTCAGTAAAAGTTGCGCTGACCGGAATCACGGGCGTCGGGAGGCACACCTCCATGATCATCTCCCGTATGGCCGATGTCGACGAGCTTGCCCTACTGGGTAAGCTTGACGAGGCATCAGTCAACCGGATACGCGCAGCGGTTGAAACGTACGCATCGAAGATCCCAACGTGGATGGCGAACCGTCCCAAGGACATCTACACCGGAGAGACAAAACACCTCTTTGGTGGCGACGTTGCCCTTGCCCGGGATGAAGACGTCAACCTCATGAGGAAGATCCGCTGTTACAAGGGCATCCGGCATGAGACCGGCCAGAAGGTCCGCGGACAGCGCACGAAGTCGACCGGAAGAACCGGAACGACCGTCGGTGTGAAGAGGAAGACAGCAGGTGGAAGCTAATCATGGGATACCCAGGCAAGAACCACAAGTCCTACCAGACCCCAAAGCGCCCCTTCGAGAAGATGCGGATCGAAGAAGAGACCCGCCTTGTTATCGAATACGGGCTCCGCAACAAGCGTGAGGTCTGGAAAGCACAGGCAATCCTCCGCAAGTACCGCAAGGGCGCCCGCGAGCTTCTCGCCCTGATGTCCGGTGCAATGGACCGGGCACTCTTCGATGCGAAGAAGGCCGAGCTCATCACGTCCATGCAGCGCCAGGGCCTTCTCGGCCCCGACGCGGAAATCGACGACGTCCTTTCGCTCAAACTCCAGGTAGCGCTCGAACGCCGCCTACAGTCGATTGTGTACCGCAGGGGTCTGGCACGCTCGCCGAAACAGGCACGCCAGATGGTTATCCACGGCCACATCGCGATCGGCGGCCGGCGTATTACCATCCCGAGCTACCGTGTCTCACGCGTTGAAGAGTCGCAGATCTCCTACTACGGAGCATCCCCCTTCACCAGCGAATCCAACCCGGAGAAAGTCCGGATAGCAAAGCCCGCATCCAACCCGAAGATGCCCCCGAGCACCGGGTACGAGAGGAGAGGTAGGTAAGATGGCAGCAAACGAGAAGGAAAAGTGGGGCGTTGCACATATCTTCGCCTCCTTCAACAACACGATCATCACCATCACCGACCTCTCTGGCGCAGAGACCGTAACCAAGTCGAGCGGTGGCATGGTTGTCAAGCAGGACCGGAACGAGTCCTCGCCGTATGCGGCAATGCAGATGGCATCGAACGTCGCCCAGAGTGCCCGTGAGAAGGGTATCGTCGGCGTCCATGTCAAGGTCCGTGCACCCGGCCAGGGCAAGCAGCGCAGTCCCGGCCCGGGAGCCCAGGCAGCGATCCGGGCACTCGCACGTGCCGGCATGCGCATCGGTCGCATCGAAGATGTCACCCCGATCCCCCACGACTCATGCCGCCCCAAGGGTGGACGACGTGGAAGGAGAGTGTGATGGAGATAGAGTTCGCCAGTCTGGACGATACCCTCGCACGATTCACATTGTCGGGAGCGAGCCCCGCCTTTGCAAACGCCTTCCGGCGCGCAATGATCGGTGAAGTGCCAACCCTCGCCATCGAGGATGTGCGCATCTATGATAACACGCGCGCACTCTTCGACGAGATGCTGGCCCACCGTCTCGGGCTCATTCCCGTCAGGACCGACCTTTCAACCTACTCAATGCAGGACAAGTGTGCGTGCGGCGGCGCGGGATGCCCGGGCTGTACTGTTACCTACACCCTGAGCGTCGAGGGCCCCAAGATGGTCATGTCAAGTGACCTCATCCCGCAGGACCCGAAAGCAGCCCCGGTGTTCGAGAACATCCCTATAGTGAAACTCACGAAAGGGCAGAAACTCGTCATCGAGGCAAAAGCAATCCTCAACAACGGCAGGGCGCATGCAAAATGGCAGGCGACCCTTGTCTGCGGATACAAGAACCACCCGGTCGTCACTATCAGCGATGCCTGTGACGCCTGCGGTCTCTGTGTCGAGGAATGCCCGCGGGATGTCCTTGAGACGAAAGGAAAGAAAGTTTCTGTTGCCGAAGGAAAGCTCCCCTACTGCTCGATGTGCAAGCTCTGTGAACGGGCCTGTCTCGCGAGTGGTATCGGTGACGAGCCGGCAATCAGAATCACCGCCGAACCCGACCGGTTTATCTTTGTGGTCGAGAGCGACGGGTCGATGCCGGTCAAAGAGATCATGAACCGTGCACTGAACTTCATCAGGGATCAGTCAGACGAACTGGAGAAACAGTTAGGCGAAATATCAGGGGATGAAAAGAAATGACAAGAATCGTAGAGAAGACGAACCCCCGTCTTACCACCCTCATCACCCTCTTGAAGAACAAGTCAAGGGAGAATGAGGCGAAGATCTGGCGCGAGATCGCAAGCAGGCTCGAGACCCCGAACCGGAATTACGCAGAGGTCAACCTGTCGAAGATCAACCGTTACGCTCAGGATGGAGAGACAATAATCGTCCCCGGCAAGGTCCTGGGTAGCGGTATGCTGGAGCAGTCCGTGAAGGTTGCAGCGCTGAATTTCTCGGCATCGGCAACCAGCAAGATCACCGACGCAAAAGGGCAGTGCATGACCATCGAGCAGCTCCTGCGGGACAACCCCCAGGGAAGCGGCGTCCGGATCCTGAGGTGAAATAGATCATGGTTACAATAATCAACGGCGACGGACTCCTCCTCGGAAGGCTTGCAAGTGTTCTCGCACAGCGTGCTCTCGCCGGAGAGAAGATCGCGATCGTCAACGTAGAGAAAGTGATCATCTCCGGCAGCCGTGCACGCGTGCTTGCCAACTACCGTCACAAGAGGGAACGTGGCGCCTCCGGTAATCGCTGGGGCCCCTTTGTCCCGCGGCGACCCGATCATCTCGTGAAGCGAACCATCCGCGGTATGCTCCCGTATAAACGCCCGCGCGGTGTCGAGGCATTCAAAAACATCAAGGCGTACGTCGGTGTCCCCGCAGAGTTTGTCGGTGCGGCGATGGAACAGCCGGAAGAAGTGCACATGAACCGTCTGAACAACCCGAACCATGTCACGCTCGGTGCAGTGTGCACATTCCTCGGAGCCAAGTTCTAAGGTGGTCACGATGGTAAAGATCATTAACACAAGCGGAAAACGCAAGACGGCGATCGCCCGTGCGACCCTGAAGGCGGGAAAAGGCGTGATCCGGGTCAACTCCGTGCCCCTTGAAAAGTACGGCACCGATGTCACCCGGATGAAGATCTCTGAACCCCTCCTCCTTGTCCCCTCCGCAGTCAACGGCGTCGATGTAACCATCGATGTAGCTGGCGGCGGTGTCATGGGACAGGCAGAGGCGGTCAGGACAGCACTCGCCCGCGGCATTGTCCAGTGGCACAACGATCCCCAGATGAAGGATATCTACCTTACGTACGACAGGACTCTCCTTGTCAACGACTCGCGCCAGAAGGAAGCGAAGAAGCCTCACGGCCGTGGCGCACGCAAGAAGTTCCAAAAGTCTTATCGGTAAGCCAGAAGATATGATGAGAGGTCGAAAATCTTGATACCCATACGATGTTTCACCTGTGGAAAACCAATATCCACCAGTTGGGATGAGTTCAGGCAGAGGCGGGAGAAAGGCGAGGATCCCAAAAAGATCCTCGACGATCTCAACATTTCCCGGTACTGCTGCCGCAGAATGCTCCTTACACACAAGGAGATCATTGACGAACTCAACCCGTACCAGTAAGATCGACACATGAACGAGGGGTCGTAGGGTAGCCTGGACCATCCTATTGCGTTCGGGACGCAGTGACCTGAGTTCGAATCTCAGCGACCCCATTCCCAATTGCAAAAAATTATTCAAAAATTATCATTTTCGAGGACCATAACAATGCAGACGCAGGTTTACACCCGGTACGAGCGGGCGAGAATTATTGGAGCAAGGGCTCTGCAGATATCAATGGGTGCTCCGTTACTTATCGCAACGACACGGATCGATCCGCTGGAGATTGCGATCGAGGAATACAACAACAACACCATCCCCATTACCGTAAAGAGGAAGTAGAGTAGCATGACGACCATTGAGGCAATCGAGCTGCGGACGATCCAGGACAGCCGGGGCAACCGGACGGTCGAAGCCGACATCTATACTCAGAGTGGGTATGGCAGGTCGGCAGCCCCTAGCGGTGCCAGCACGGGCACGCTTGAGGCCCGGGTCAAGCCGCCGAGAGAAGCGGTCGAGAATGCTCTCCAGAACGTTATCCCGGCGCTTATTGGCATGGACTCTGCCGATCAGGAGAGTTTCGACGACCAGCTCCGGGATCTCGACGGGACGGCTAACTTCTCCGAGATCGGTGCGAACATTGCGGTTGCGCTCTCCCTTGCAAATGCAAAGGCTGCGGCCTCATCGATGGGTATGCCGCTCTTCCGCTACCTTGGCGGGGCGTTTGCAAATGAGATGCCGCTCCCGCTCGGAAATGTTATCGGCGGCGGTGCGCATGCCGAGAACGCGACCGAGATCCAGGAGTTCCTTGTCGTTCCGGGAGATGCTGTAGATGCAGAAGAGGCAGTCTTTGCAAATGCAGCCGTGCACCGGAATGTGAAACAGCTTCTCGCGAAACGCGGAAAATCCTGCGGCAAGGGTGATGAGGGTGCGTGGGCACCGCAGATTGACGATGCCCTCGCATTTGAGCTCATTGCCGAGGCGACCGGACTCGTAAAAGACGAGATGAATATCACGGTCGATATGGGTATCGACGTGGCCGCGAGCCAGATGTGGAACGGGGAAGGATACAAATACCGCGGGCAGGTCCGCTCAACCGAAGAGCAGGTAGCCTATATCGCGGAGCTCGTGGACAAGTATAACCTTGTCTACGTTGAAGACCCCCTCCACGAGGATGATTTCGCCGCATTCGCCGACCTCAACAACCTGGTCGGGAACCGCTGCCTTGTCTGCGGTGACGATATCTTTGTCACGCAGGTCGACAGGATCCAGCAGGGTATCGATACCGATGCCGCCAACTGCGTCCTGATAAAACCCAACCAGGTAGGGACACTGACCGACACCTATGAGGCTGTCCGTCTGGCCCACACCCATGGTCTCGACACGGTGATGAGTCACCGTTCGGGCGAGACTACCGATACGACTATCGCTCACCTTGCCACCGCATTCTCCTGCGTCTTCTTGAAATGCGGTGTAGTTGGCGGAGAACGCATCGCCAAACTGAATGAACTCATGCGCATAGAGGAACAGTTATGACAGTAAACGAGATGGAAATTGAATTAAAAGAACCGCTCATCCCCGTCGAGGAATACTTAGCAGCCGGCGTCCACATCGGTACCCAGCAGAAGAGCGAGGACATGAAGAAGTTCATCTACCGCGTCCGCGGTGATGGGCTGTATATCCTTGATATCCGCGAGACCGATGCCCGGATCAAGACGACCGCGAAATTCTTAAACCAGTACGAGGTTCCCAATATCCTCGTCGTCACCTCCCGGCAGTACGGGCAGTACCCCGCCAAGAAGTTCGCAGACACGATCGGCGCGATGTCAGCAACCGGTCGATTCATTCCCGGTCTCCTGACAAACCCCGTCCTTGACGGGTATATCGAGCCCCAGGTCATCATCGTCACCGACCCGATCGGCGATGCACAGGTCATTAACGAGGCAGTCCAGTGCGGAATCCCGGTCGTTGCACTCTGCGACACCAACAACATGACAAAGTTCGTGGACCTTGTTATCCCGACCAACAACAAGGGTCGCAAGGCACTTTCAATGATCTACTTCCTGCTCACCCGCGAGATGCTCCGGCTCCGCGGGATCTCGACGGCACTTACCCCTGAAGACTTCGAGACTGAGTTCTAATACCGATACCCCTTTTTCCGGGCACCGATCGTTAGATATAATAGAATGACCAGAGGGTTGATCCGATGAAGATGCGTACATGCGTTGTGGCCGGCATGTTCTATCCGGGAGATCGCCTTCATCTCGAACAGTTTCTTGCGAAGTTTTTCGGGACTGGTACGGCTGCAGAAAACTCCTGTGGGATAGTCTCGCCTCACGCGGGATATATCTATTCCGGGGAGATCGCAGCAAACGCATTCTCCACGATCTCTCCTGATTTTTCCGTCACATTTGTCGTGATCGGGCCTTCCCATCGCGGGTATCTCACGTGCGTGTCGCAGGTTCCGTGGGAGATGCCTCTCGGACACCTTGAAACGGACACGGAGTTTGTCAACGCGCTCGATATCGAGGCCGGCGAATTTTCCCTCCGGGACGAGCACTCGCTCGAGGTCCAGATGCCGTTTATCCGGTACCGGTTCCCTAAAGTCCGGATCGCACCGATCCTGATGGGGCACCAGGATGCACGGAGTTCTGCGATCCTCGCGGAGAAGGTCGTGAGCGCTGTACGGCGGACGAAACGGGATGTACGAATCGTGGCGTCGAGTGACTTCTCCCACTATGTGACCGAGGAGAAGGCCCGGTCCGGCGATCTCTGCGCGATCGAGGCATTGAAAGGACTGGATGTATCGGAGTTCTTCCGGAGAATCGGGGAGAAGGGCCTCTCGGCATGCGGGAAGATGGGGGCAAAAGCTGCCCGGCTCGTGCGCTATGCAACGAGCGGCGATGTGACGGGAGCCCGTCGTGAGGTCGTGGGATACGTGGCCATTGCGGTGATGTAGGTTGGCAACGTGGAGTGCGCCGGGCAAGGTTTTCCTGTTCGGCGAACATGCAGTGGTATATGGCAAGCCCGGCATAGCCATGGCGATAAAGCCCCGGGTCTTTGTCACGGTCCGGAAGTCCTGTCGCGCCCAGCATGCGAAGTCTCCCTATATTGACAGTTGTTTCGAGGACATGGGAGTCATGGGAAGCGTGTATATCAATTCCCAGATCCCGAGTTCATCGGGACTCGGATCTTCGGCGGCGGTAACGATCGCCACCCTCTCCGCGATAAATGATGAATTCGATCTCCACAAAAACCGGGAGGAGATCGCCAACATGGCCTTCGAGATCGAGAAGAAAGTCCAGAAGGGCCGGGCAAGTCCGACCGATACCACGGTTGCATCGTACGGGGGCATTGTCCTGATATCCGGAGGGGCCCGGCGGAGGCTTCCCCCGCAGAACATGCACCTTGTCATTGGCGACTCGCTGGTCTCGCACAGCACGGCAAAGATGGTGGAGATGGTTGCGGATCTCAAGAAGAAGCATCCGGAGATCGTCGACCCGGTTCTCGATGCCATCGAAGGGGTGAGCATGAGCGCGATCCATCACCTGAACAACCCAAAAGAGCTCGGCCGGTTCATGAACATGAACAACGCCCTTCTGGAAGTGCTCGGCGTCGGGCACCCGCAGTTGTCCCGGCTCGTGATGGCAGCGCGTTCGGCAGGAGCATTCGGGGCAAAGATAACCGGCGCGGGAGGCGGAGGCAGCGTGGTCGCGCTCTGCCCCAAGCAGCTGAAGAACCGGATCGCGGGGGCAATCGAAGCCTGCGATGCCCGGGCAATGGTAACTGGTATCGATACCGAGGGTGCACGGAAGGAGAAGAATGTCTGATCTAGTCCTCTTAAAGCTCGGCGGGAGCGTTATCACCGACAAGAGTGCAGACTGTGCGATAAACCGTGAATCACTCGCTGCTATCGCCCGGGCGGTTAGTGGTTCGGGCGTACCGGCCGGCGGGATTATCATTATCCACGGCGCCGGATCCTGCGGGCACCCGGAGGCCAAGCGGTACCATCTCGATACAGGGGCGGTGCCGGGGGAGACCGAGGGTATCTACGTTACCAACCGGGTCGCGAGCGGGCTCAACGAAACGGTTGTCTCGATCCTCCGCGAGAACGGTGTTGCGGCAGTGGGAATTCACCCGCTCCACACCGGGCTCGCCGATAACGGCAGGCTTATTGCGTTTGAATATCGGCATCTTGAGAGGATGCTTGAGCTGGGGATGGTCCCCGTGATCCACGGCGACGTGGTGATGGACCTCTCCCGTGGGGCCTGCATAGTCTCCGGAGACCAGCTTGCACGCTGGCTCGCGGTGGGGCTGAAGGTGGGCCGCGTTGGGCTCGCCACCGATGTACCGGGAGTGCTGGATGGAGGACACGTGGTGCGGGAGATTACTCCTGAAACGACACCGTCGCTTCAGATTGGCGACTCGAAACATACCGATGTCACCGGTGGAATGAGAGGGAAGATCAATGAGCTGCTTGAACTTGCAGAGGTAGGTATCGGGTCGGAAATATTCCATGTCTCCCGGGTAGGGGATTTCCTGGCCAGGAAAGACCACGGCGGGACACGAGTTAACAGGGCAAAATCATGAGCAAGGACAAGAAACAGTTCACATCGTCGCGGAAACTCGATCACCTGCGGATATGCGCAGAGAAAGTGGTAGAGAGCGGCGATGCGGGGTTTACGGACATCCGGTTCGTGCACAATGCACTTCCCGAATGCGACATGAAGGCGATCGATCCTTCGGTCAGCTTCCTTAACCACTCGTTCAAGTCCCCCCTGTTCATCTCGGCCATGACCGGCGGTCACCCGGGAACAAAAGAAGTAAACGCCCGTCTCGCGCGGGCAGCAGAGCGGTTCGGTATCGGCATGGGCGTTGGTTCCCAGCGGGCAGCGCTCGAGAACCCGGACCTTGCCCACACGTTTGCCATCGTCCGTGATGAAGCCCCGCACGCATTCCTTGTCGCAAATCTTGGAGCTGTCCAGCTCCGGGATCATGGCACCGAATGGGCCGAGAAGGCTGTTGAGATGATTCGGGCAGATGCAATTGCCATCCACCTGAACTTCCTGCAGGAAGCGATCCAGCCTGAAGGGGATCACAATGCAGCCGGTTGTCTTGCGGCCATCCAGGAACTCTGTTCCGTATCCCGCGTCCCGGTCATCGTGAAAGAGACCGGCTGCGGCATATCGGCTGAGACCGCAAAGAAGTGCTGGGGCGCCGGCGTCAGGGTCATCGATATCGGTGGCTGGGGCGGGACGTCATGGGCAGCAGTCGAGAGCGTCAGAGCGGATGAGTGCGGTAAAGCCGGGCAGCTCAAGACCCTGGGCGAGAACTTCGCCTGCTGGGGTCTCCAGACGGTCGTAAGCCTCGCGGAAGTGCTTGCCTGCGGAGGCCCGGTCATTGCATCGGGAGGGGTCAGGTCGGGTATGGATATTGCAAAAGCTTGTGCGCTCGGCGCCGATCTCTGCGGCATGGCCCTGCCGCTCTTAAAACCGACAATGGAAAGTGACGAGGCTTTATCGGACGCTATCAATGCGATCCACCAGGAACTCACCGCGACGATGTTCCTGACCGGTTCATCAAAAATTTCCGATCTTCGCAGGGCGCGGATGTTCATCACAGGCAAGACCCGGCAGATGATCGAGAAGGATAATCTTGCACGGATCCGGCGATAAACCGGATAAAACCGGAAATTATACCAGGATACTACACCAACACCAACAACAGGAGATAATAATTATGGATATTGAAGTAATCGCAGTGGGCGGATACGACGAGGTCGGGCGGAATATGACCGCCGTTCGCTGCGGAAAGGAAATTGTCATTTTTGACATGGGACTTCGGCTGGACCAGGTAATGATCCACGAAGATGCGGAAATAGAGAATATGCATTCCCTTGATCTCATCAAGATCAAGGCAATCCCGGATGACACGATAATGAACTCGGTCGAGGGAACGGTAAAGGCGATCGTCTGCTCGCACGGTCACCTCGACCATATCGGGGCCATCCCGAAGCTCGCTCACCGGTATAATGCTCCGATCATCTCCACCCCGTACACGACAGAACTGATCCGGCAGCAGATCTCAGGCGAGCAGAAGTTCGGCGTGAACAACAAGCTCTTTGCACTCAGGGCCGGGCAGCGGTACACCCTCTCCCCGAACCTGGTTCTTGAGTTTGTCCGGAGCCAGCACTCGATCATCGAGACCGTGTTCCCTGTCCTCCACACACCGCATGGCGCGGTTATCTATGCCTGCGATTTCAAGCTCGACCGTTCTCCGGTCATCGGGGAACCCCCGGATTTTGCGCGGCTCCGGCAGATCGGGAAGGAAGGCGTGCTCGCGGTAATCGTCGAGAGCACGTACATCAACCGCCCGGGCCGATGCCCGAGCGAGCGGATCGCCCGCGATCTCGTCCGCGACGTCATCACCAGCTACGAGGATGACAAGAATGCGATTCTCGTCTCCACATTCTCGTCACACATCTCCCGTGTCAAGACGATTGCGGAGTGTGCACACGAGATCGGCAGGAAGCCGGTCCTTCTCGGCCGGTCGATGGAGAAGTACTCCGTCACCGCAGAGCAGATGAAACTCGTCTCGTTCCCCGAGACTACCAGTGTCTTTGGGAACCGCAGGACCGTGGACCGGACGATGCGGCGGATGATGAAGGCCGGGAAAGACAAGTTCCTGCCCATCATAACCGGGCACCAGGGAGAACCGGGTTCGATCCTGACCCGGGTCGCGCTCGGGGACACCCCTTACCAGCTGACCAAGGGCGATAAGATCGTCTTCTCGGCAAACGTCATCCCGAACCCGATGAACTTCGGGCAGCGCTACATGGTGGAGCAGCACCTCAAGCTTGCAGGTGCCCGGATATTCGAGGACCTTCACGTCAGCGGTCACGCGTACCGCGAGGACCACTACGAATTTATCCAGCTCCTGAACCCGCAGCACATCATCCCTGCCCACGGCGACCTGAAGATGACCGCCGCGTACACGGACTTTGCAGGTGAGCTTGGGTACATGGCCCAGTCAACCGTCCATATGATGAAGAACGGTCAGCGGCTGAAACTGAACTGAGGAAGGAAGCGAAATGTCCGAATTACCCCAGTACCTGGAATCTGTCGCAAAGCTTGTCGATCACATGATCGACCGGTACTTCGTCAATACGGTCGGCGAACTGAACAAGGCTTCAGCCCACCTCCTGACCGCAGGAGGTAAGCGTCTCCGCCCCGCGGTGGTACTGCTCGCTGCCGATGCGGTGCGGAAGGGAAGTTCGGACGACATCCTTCCCGCGGCCCTTGCGCTCGAAGTTACCCACACCTTCACCCTTATCCACGACGACATCATGGACGACGACAAGCTCCGGAGGGGTGTCCAGACCGTCCACACGAAGTGGGATATGCCCACCGGCATCCTCGCCGGGGATGTCCTCTACGCCCGTGCGTTTGAGTTCATCTGCCAGTCGAAGGCAAATAATGAGGCAAAGGTCAGGGCGGTCTCAATGTTAGCCCGTGCGTGTGCAGATATCTGCGAAGGGCAGCACAAGGACATGTCGTTCGAGCACCGGAACGATGTCGACGAGTACGAGTACATGGCGATGGTCCGGGAGAAGACCGGTGTCCTGTATGCGGCAGCTGCCGGGATCGGCGGCATCCTCGGGGGTGGGAGTGCCCAGCAGGTCAAAGCCCTGTACAACTTCGGCCTCAACACCGGTGTCGCATTCCAGATTCAGGATGATCTTATCGACCTGCTGTCCCTGTCTGAGAAGAGCGGGAAGGATCGGGCCTCGGACCTCCGCGAAGGCAAGCAGACCCTGATCATGATCAAGGCCCGGGAGAAAGGGCTCGATCTCTCGAAGTACCGGCGAGAGCTTTCCAATGCCGATATCGATGCCGCAATTCAGGAACTCACTGCGGCCGGAGTCATCGACGAGGTGAAGAAGATCGCAACCGATCTCCTGGCAGACAGCAACAAACATCTTGCGGTCCTTCCGCCCTCGAAAGAACGCCAGCTCCTGATGGACGTCGGCGAATTTTTCGTTACCCGGAGCTATTAGGATGGCTGGGGAAGACACCAAAGACCTTCTTTTTCTTTGCTCCCTCCAAAATGCGGTGAAGCACGGGGGCGTCCCGCAGGCCGGTGCGGTGATCGGGATGGTCATGGGAGCCCATCCGGAACTGCGGAGCCAGGCAAAGGAGGTATCCGCGCTCGCAAAGGAGGCGATAGCCGATGTTGCCGCGCTCTCGGCCGCTGAGCGCGTCACGACCCTGCAGGCGCGGGCCCCAGCGATGTACGAGGCAATCTTCGCGAAGCACGAGCACAAGAAGGCCCTCCCCGATCTCGAAGGATCTGAGAAGGGCGTTGTCATGCGGTTTGCCCCCAACCCCTCCGGGCCGCTTCACATCGGCCACGCCCGCGCCGCTGTCCTCAATGATATCTACGTGAAGCAGTACGGCGGCAGGTATATCCTCCGTATCGAGGACACCGACCCGAAACGTGTTGACCCCGAAGCATACGAGATGGTGAAGGAGGACATCCGCTGGATGGGCCTTGGGATAACCGAGACCGTGACCCAGAGCGAACGCCTCCCGATCTACTACGATCTCTGCACCGAGCTGATCAAGCGCGGCGGGGCGTATGTCTGCACCTGCGACAATGAGTACTTCAAGGAGCTGAAGCAAGCGAAGAAAGCCTGCCCCTGTCGGGGGAAATCCGTTGAGGAGAACCTTGCGCTCTGGCAGAAGATGCTCGACCACGGATTCAAAGAGGGTGAGGCATCGGTCAGGATCAAGACCGATCTCAACCATGCCGATCCGGCAGTGCGGGACTTCCCGGCATTCCGGATCCTCGATGCTCCGCCTCACCCGAAGGTGAAGGCCCATGTCTATCCGCTCATGAACTTCTCGGTAGTCGCGGACGACCATCTCCTCGGCGTCACTCACGTGATCCGGGGCAAGGACCACATCGCCAATACCCGGAGGCAGCGGTTCATCTACGACCACTTCGGCTGGAAGGTACCGGTCTACCGCCACTACGGACGGATGGGGATCGAAGGGGTCGTCCTCTCGACCTCCCAGATGCGGCTTGGTATCAACGAGGGGAAGTATACCGGCTGGGATGATATCCGGCTCGGCACCCTCCGTGCCCTTGCCCGGCGCGGGATCCTCCCCGACGCGGTCAGGAACGCGATGGTAGCGATCGGTATCGGCGATGTTGATATCTCGTTCTCGTGGGACAACCTGTACTCCGAGAACCGGAAACTGGTCGACCCGGTCGCGAACCGGTACTTCTTCGTGCCGGATCCGATCTCCATAACCATTGAAGGTGCGGCTCCACATGCTGCCCACGCGATGCTGCATCCCTCGGATGCTGCCCGGGGAACCCGGACCCTGCAGTTCGAGGGATCTGTCCTTGTTCCCCGCGAGGAGATCGCGGAAGGAACGGAGATGATCCGGCTCAAGGATCTCTTCAATGTCAGAATTTCCTGGAACAACGGAACTCCCACATTTACCTATGCTGGCGAATCGCTTGCCGATGCCCGGGCAGCAAAGGCCCACATTGTCCAGTGGCTCCCTGTTGATAGTGCGACTCCGTGCACTCTTGTGACGCAGGAGGGAGAGATCAAGGGAATGTGCGAGCCGAACGTGAGCTCTGAACTCGGAAAGGTAGTACAGTTCGAACGTGTCGCCTTTGCAAAGATCGATGCGACGGATCCGACCGGGATCGTGGCGTATTTCACCCACAAATAATTTTTCGGTTCATCGGTTCTGACCCTTCCCGCACAGTATCGATAATCAATCGTTCGACGTGGATAACCTGCAGATTTTCGTGCGGGGTAACCGACCCCGGAGAACCGGTAAGTCTAATCTGTGGTTTTTTTAGTATGTCCGTATTGCATGTACCAACCATATGGCCGGAAATGAGATCGAGCCCGGAGGCGAAGCAGCAGAAGTGTCCCGGCACCAGCTTGTACTCTCCGGACTTATTATCGATATTCTCATCCAGGTCCCGGAGACCGTCGCGATTATCCTCTCCGGCTCTGCCATTCTGGTCTCCGATGCGATCAAGAGCGCCAACGAAATTCTTGCCCCGTTTTTTGCACTCCTGATCATCCGGAGGGTAACTGCGGGGGGGGGAAGTTTGCCTATGATTACGGGATGGGCAAATTCGAGTCACTGACCTGGATCATTACCGGCGCTGTGATGCTCCTGTCCCTGTTTATCCTCCTCCTCTTCACCTTCCACCGGATTGCCGAACCTGAAGCATTCGAGATGTCCGCGGCATATATCGGGATCCCTCTCATGCTCCTTGCTGCGACAGCGGATGGATTCCACTGGCGGAACGTCGCCTGGCCCTCAAGGAACCAACACCTATCATGGAAGCCCAGTGGCGTCTCCGGCGGGCAAAGACCTTTTCCGACCACCTGATCCTGCTTGCCCTTATATCATCCCTGGCGAAATCGCTAAGATAGGACAGGATCGGTACCTGAATGCCTATGTCGACCGGAGGATGAAGTATATCATCGAGGAGTGGGATCTGGCGACCCGGAACGATCTTAACGATTCTACCCGACGCATGGGCGCAATCGAAGCAGAGATTCCCCGAATTAAAGCGTTCGAAGGAAAAGCCTCCGATAAGCTGACCGAGCTTGAGACCCGGGCAAAGAAACTGAAGGAGATGATGTAGATGAACCTGCTCGAGTTTATTGTCATTCTCGTCGTTCTTGGCGCAATAATTTATGTGATCTATTACTTCCTTCACGGGGCCCGGGGGAAGATATCACTGACCCGGCCAGTGGAGAGCCGGGTTGATGAGTACCTTGACCGGAGGTTCCAGAGCATTGTTGAGGAGTGGCAGCTTGTAACCCAGACCCGGCTCCAGATGTTCCGGCAGAAGGAGTACAAGGAGCTGGAGCAGGATGAGGCCCGGCTGGAGAGCCTTAAGAAATTTGAGTCCTCTGCGCTGGACTCCCTGCAGACCATGGAGGCCCGGCTTGACACCGTTGAAAAGGAACTGGCTCAGAAAAGACCCCCCCAAAAGTAACCCGGAACCGGATCTCTTCAAAAACTGAAGGGCGAGATCACGGTCATCCGCAAACAGGGCGAACCGCCGCTGAAAGACCCCCACAGTTTCGCCCAGTACATCTGCGATCTCTGCGGTTCTCCCCGGCCAATAACGGGCCTGCGACAGTGCGTGGTATGCGGGCGATGGGCGTGCAGCGACTGCTGGAAAGACGAGTATTATACCTGCAAATCGTGCGCGGGGATCATCAAAATCAATTCGATCCCTCCCAAATAATTTCGTACCTCTGTTCGAATATCCGGTTTGGTCATCCCCATTTTTTCATCTCTTCCGGCAAACACCAGTTCCGGCCTGTTTTGTCACCAGCCACCTCCCTTATCTGGCTTCAGAGCGAATAGAACGGGATGGCTTCGTTTTTTATCCGGACTGAAGTTCCGGAAGACATTCCCGCAATCCACGAGGTTAATGCTGTGGCGTTTGCCCATGATGACGAAGCCCGCCTTGTGGATGCCCTCCGGGAAAACGGTGATTTTAACCCGGAACTGTCCCTTGTTGCAGTCTCGTGCGACCGGGTTATCGGCCATATCCTCTTTCCCGGAATAACTATCGAATCCGAAAAGGCGACTGTCCCTGCCGTGGCGCTTGCCCCGCTTGTGGTCCATCCCGATTTCCAGTGTATGGGGATTGGCCGGAGCCTGATCGAAGTGGGGTTTGAGGCCTGCCGGGATCTCGGCCACAACATCGTCGTTGTTGTTGGCCACCCCGGATACTATCCCCGGTATGGTTTTTCTCCTGCAAGTGATTATGGAATTGTCGCGCCGTTTGAGGTTGCCGATGATGTTTTTATGGTAAACGCGCTTGTTCCGGAAGCCCTGGATGGCGTACATGGCCGGGTCAGGTACCCGAAAGCGTTCGAGATGGTTGTGGGCGCCGACATGAACCCGGGGAAAATCGCAAAGCCGCTCTCCTAGATATTGGCCGGCAGGGGAGAGGATATAACGTTCCCTCCCCCAACGCTTAGAACAGATGAGCATCAGGAGAGCAAAACCGGGATCGATGTCATCGTTCACCACGTACCTTGCAGGGTACGTCAGTCCGGAAGGCGAGGAGACTCATATTGACGATGTCATCTCGGCAAACACCGTTATCCCCCGTTTCGTGAACGAGTTCTGGACAGCAAAACAGCGCCAGGCATCTTCAATCCACGAGCTCTCCTACCGGGCCTGCTTCAAACCGCAGCTCCCCCGTCTTTTCATCGAACTGCTGACAAGAACCGGAGAAATTGTCTACGATCCATTCAGCGGACGCGGGACGACGGTAATTGAAGCCGGCCTCCTCGGCCGGGCTGCCATCGCAAATGACGCAAGTCCCCTCTCCCGCATAATGACCGAGCCCCGTTTCTCTCCCCCTGATATCGACAGTGTCCGGAAACGACTGGACACCATTCCCCGGGAAGGAGGAGATGCCGGGATCGACCTGTCCATGTTCTACAGCGGGGAGACCGAGCAGGAGATCGTAGCCTTAAAAGAGTATATTAAACAAAAACGCCAGTCCCGCCGCGATGACAGGATCGACCGGTGGATTGCGATGGTTGCAACCAACCGGCTGACCGGGCATTCCCCGGGATTTTTCTCGGTATATACACTTCCCCCGAACCAGGCCGTATCGCAGGCAAGCCAGAGCCGAATCAATAAAAAGCGCGGGCAGGTGCCTGATTACCGCGATACGCACCGGATAATTCTTATGAAAACAAAGAGCCTGCTCAGATCCCTGTCTCTTCCGGAGAGAAAAAACCTGAACCGGGCCCGGAATAACGTCCGTCTCCTCACCGGGGATGCACGGTCTACCCCGGAAATTCCGGATGGCTCCGTAACACTTACAGTTACCTCACCCCCATTCCTCGATATCGTCCAGTACCGGGATGATAACTGGCTCCGGTGCTGGTTCAACGGTCTTGACGGGGAAACGATTGGGAAACAGATCACCATGTCCCGCACAGTCGCAGACTGGGCTATGGTAATGGGTTCGGTATTCGAAGAACTTTTCCGGGTAACCCGGGCCGGCGGGTGGGTTGCGTTCGAGGTCGGAGAGATCAGGAAACGATCCATCCGCCTCGAAGAACACGTCGTCCCTCTTGGAATTGCAGCGGGTTTTGTCTGTGAATGTATCCTCATCAACCGCCAGGTATTCACGAAAACATCCAACATCTGGGGTGTGAACAATATGGCCTCGGGAACGAACTCCAACCGGATCGTGATATTCCGGAAGCCCGGGCCGGAATCCTAATCCTTCCCATCTCTTTGGTTTTTCTTTTTTGCCAACGTCTGGAACCAAGAAAAGAAGCACCCCTTAAGTATCACGACATCCAAAGTGTATCCATGGTCACCCGTATCAGGCGGTATGCTCAGATTGTGGACGTGCTGGGAAAGTACGGCTTTGGCATCGGGCTGGAACGCTTATTCCCCGGGAGGGCAAGGTTCCGCCTGCCGACCGGGGGAAAAGCCCCCGAGGCATCCACGGTCTATGAGCGGATACGGCTCACGCTTGAAGAACTTGGCCCGACATTTGTTAAGTTCGGGCAGATTATGAGCACCAGGACGGAGCTGCTCCCTCCTGAGATGATCGTGCAGCTCAAAAAACTGCAGGACCACGCAAAACCACTGCCTTTCTCTGAAGTGCGGGCGGTCCTTGAAGAGAACTGCCCGAATCTCGAGGACTGGTTCTGTGAGATCGACGAGATACCCGTCGCATCCGCATCGATCGCCCAGGTCCATCGGGCGGTTCTCAAGGACGGTACAACGGTTGCCCTCAAGGTGCAGAGGCCCGGCATTCCCGAGATCATCGAGACTGATATCGGTATCCTGCAGTCAATGGCGGAACGGATCGAGATCGTCTTCCCCGAGACCCGGATTTACAATCCATCCGGTATGGTCCAGGACTTCGCCCAGCAGATCGTAAAAGAGCTTGACTTCACCCGGGATGCCCGGAACATGGACCGGATGACGCGGAACTTCCGGGATGTTCCGGGTGTCCATTTCCCGAAAGTGTATTGGCAGTATTCTTCCGCCCATGTGCTTGTCATGGAGTTCATCGAAGGGGTGAGGATCGATGACCGCGAGGCAATGATTGAGGCCGGGCTCGATCCCCATGCAATCGGTGTCCAGGGTTTCCAGGCATATCTCAAGATGATCTTCGAGGATGGGTTCTTCCATGGGGATCCCCATCCGGGGAACCTTCTGGTGACTAAAGAAGGCGACATCGTCTTCCTCGACTTCGGGATTGTCGGCATTCTGCGCCCGGAAAAGCGCCAGAATTTTATTAATCTGCTCTTTGCGCTGGTGAACGACGATATTGAGCTCCTCCTCCGGTCGCTTGAGAGCTTCGGTATTGTGATCGCCGAGCAGGACCGCGAATCCCTCCGCGACGATCTCTATATTATGATGCACGATTTCGGCGGTGGAGAGGAGGAATCCGTCTCACAGTTCAATTTCCAGCTCGTGGTAAACGAGCTCACCGATTCGATGCGCAGGCATCAGCTCAAGGTGCCGATGAACCTGATGCTCCTGTTAAAAGTGTTTGTCATGGTGCTCGATGTCGGCATTGCTCTCGACCCGAAATTCAATTTCGGTAAAGAGGCGACCCCCTACCTGATGAAGCTCGCGGATTCCAACACGCTCTCCTCGGCTTACGTGAAGCGTGCGTCAATGTCGATGCTCGAAGCGATCGATGCGTTCTTCGACATGCCACGGAACCTGAACCTGATGCTGCGTCGTCTCTCTACCGGAACGTTCAAGCTTGAGATTGTGGATACCGACCTCCAGAAACTGACCATGGCACTCGATAAAGCAAGCGATAAACTTATGATCGGTCTAGTCGTCGCATCCCTCGTCGTGGGGTCATCTCTTGTCTTGCTCGCATCACCGCTCAGCCTGCCCCGGGAGATATCCTGGATCGCAATCCTCGGCTACACTGCAGCCGTGCTCTGCGGGTTCTACGCGATCTACCACGTGATCTTCCTGAAATTCCGGCTTGAACGGTAATTTCTTTTTTTAGTCAGACTTTTGCATCTATTTCATTAGTTCCAGGGATTTTTGGATCTCTTCCTTTGTCTGTTCAGGGACATCGAGATGTTCGAGGATCATCGGAAGAAGTACCCGGATCATCTTCGGCTTCCGGGCTGCTGAGATAACTCTCGATAACTGCTCTTCCTTCCGGTGATGAAGCGAACGACCGCAGTGAACGCTGCTTATCCGGCTCTTTAAGAAATTCTGCAATGATTGTCTGGGACAAATCAAAAAGTGCCATAAGATTCCCCTCTTGCAGCCCATGGACAAAAGGCCTTTTATATTTTCGGGAATTCACGTATGCAACGTCTGGATTTATTGAAGCATGGTAAAAACCGGACCCTTCCATCGACATATTTCCCTTTTCATGGCAACAGGTGCAGATGCAAATGACAGACGGCTTCCAACCCCAAGAAGAATGACAACAACGGCATGAAGAATACCATAACTGGATTTTGATCTCCTAAAGTTAAATGCGGGGGAACAAATCCTTTTCAATGGCAGCAGACCACCCTCCATCTCTCGATCTTCTCCCGGATGGAAACTGTCGCATTGGCCGGGCTTGTTGAGTGGAGTGTGTGAACGCTCGCAACCGGATTGCATTTCATCTGGTCAAAGTATTTTCGCGCTGTTGTTCCGTTGCATGCAATAATGCGTATTGTCGGGTGCTTCTTAAGGAGTCCTGGGATATCGTTAAACACCGGATCCCGGATCTTCGCGTCGCTGCTTCCCGTGCGCGTACATGAGCTTACCACGTCCCAGAGAGCAATATGGCGTTTTTTAAGTTGACGTATCCGTTCAGCGTACGATAACATCGCCGGGATAGAAAAGAGATCTTCCATGATCCGCCAGAACTGATTCTGCGGATTGCCATAGTATTCGTTATGGGTGAGTGAAAGGCAGGAAGGAAAACTTCCGAGAATGAGAAGAATGGGATGATCTCCGAGAACTGGCAGGAGACCGGTAGAACCGGATATTTCTGGTTCCGGTTCAGTGCGGATACGGCAATGCGACATGGAATGGGAAAAACAGGGATCAGGTTTTTTCGGGTTTGAAGTAAAGGTTGCAGTGACAGTGGCCTTGTTTTGTGATCTCGTCTTCGTGATAAGCACACGGGCACTCGATCTTCCGGTCCTTCTCCTCATCTCCGGTCCGGATCCTACACGGGCAGTACGACCTCCCGAACTTGGCTTTTATCCTGACGAGGCCCTTGATGACATTTTCCACCTGCTTTTCGTCAGGGTTCAGCACAAACCCGTGTTTCTTCGCATAGGCCCTTGCCCACTTGAGCATCTGTTCCTCGGATTCCTTTACTTCAGCATTATCTTCTGCCATGGTTCACCCCTTCTGATATCCGATAGATACTTTTCTGAGATGTTAGCCCTTTCTCTTATTTCTTCGCGATTTTAGTGGCTGTGTGGGCAATCCGCTTCACTACGCTGTCGTAAACTTTCAGGACATCGCCTTTGTCGAACCGGTACACATCCTTATCGAGCGACTCTCCGGTCTTCTTGTCCCAGAGGCGCATCGAGTCCATGCTGATCTCATCACCAAGGAAGATGGTTTTTCCCTGCCTTCCAAACTCGATCTTGAAATCGACAAGAGTAATCCCCTGTCTGGATAGAAGGTCTGCAAGAAGCCGGTTAATTTCAAGGGCAATTCCCTTCATCTTCTTGAGTTCCCCCGGGGTTGCAAGGCCGAGCGCAACAATCAGGTCATCGTTGAGCATCGGGTCGTGTCGCGAATCGTCCTTGAAATCAATCACGATTATCGGTGGATCCAGTATTGTTCCTTCCTTGAACGGAAGGTTCCTGACGATCGATCCTGCTGCGACATTCCGGACAATGACTTCAAGCGGGATCATCGAGAGTTCGCGCACGACCATGCGGCGCGGGTCGAGCATCTTAACAAAATGCGTCTTCACGCCGTTTTTTCCCAGGTACTCAAAGATAAACGCCGAGACCTCTGCGTTATAGCTCCCCTTGTTCGCAAGAACATCCTTTTTTCCGCCATCAAATGCGGTGATGTCGTCACGAAATTCGACAATAAGTTTTCCCTTGGTGTCAGTCCGGTAGACCGACTTTGCTTTACCCGTATAGAGAAGGTTGCCCTGTTTCACGTCAACTGCTCCTTGTCCTAATGGTTTGTTCGAGCCGGTTTATTAGGGGTTGCAAATCGGGGTGATGCCACTCCGGCCCGGTGAACCGCGGGTAGATGCACAACCGCTCGCGGAGCTCCGCATTTCCCACGATTTTTTTGAGTTCATCCAGCGCCGGCAATGGGTGCTCAGGGTTGATGTAGTCGATGGTGACCGGCGACACGCCCCCAAGATCGTCGACCCCACAGGGAATGAGCAATTCGGCATCAATCAGGTTGGGCGGGAGCTGGATGGCGATATCCTTTTGCAGGATGTCCCGGGCCAGCTGGATCGTCACACATACTTCGTCAGAACCCGGGCCGGGATTTCCTGCCATAGGGGTTCCCGGCTTCGGACAGAAGTTCTGGATGATAACTTCCTGGATATTACCATAGCGTTTGTGAAGTTCGCGGATGGCAAGGAAAGAATCTTCCCGGTCTTCCATAGTCTCGCCGATCCCGAGTAGTACTCCGGTAGTGAACGGGATTTTCAGCCTTCCTGCATCCTCCATCATCGCGAGACGGACTTCAGGTTCTTTTCCTTTCGACGTCGCGTGCGCGGAGATCTTCGCTGTGGTCTCGAGCATCAGACCCATGCTTGCATTGACTGCCCGCAACCGCTCCATTTCCTCGTAGGAGAGGATACCCGCATTCGTGTGGGGAAGCAGGCCGTATCCGATGCTCTTCCTGCACATCGCCTCGCAATAGTCAAGGATTGTGGGAAAACCGGATCGTTTGAGATAGGGAGAGAATCCAGGTTCTTCCTCCGGTCGTTCGCCGAAGGTGAAGAGTGCTTCTGTACATCCTGCCGCGGCACCGTTGCGGAGTGTTGCATCCACAGATTCCGGGTCCATGATGCATCCTTCCTGCACCGGCGTACGGAACGAACAGTACCCGCAACGATTCCTGCATATCGTTGTCAGCGGCAGGAAGACGTTACGCGAAAAGGTGATGATCCGGAGCTGCATAAGAAAAGATTCACCTCTCATCTATTGAAACCTAACCGAGAAGCCGGGAGAAGAAAAACGAAAGAGTCACAACCCTAAAGAATTCCGGGGATCAATACCCATACTAACCTTCCGGTATTGTTCACGAGAAATGGTTTTATGAAGGGCAGGACATTATGGTCACGATTCTCCTGGTAACCGGCAGTCATCCCATCGGAATAAAATATACGGATCTTTTCCCCGGCTCACCCGGACGCGTCATCCCCGTCTCATCTCTTTCGGAAGCACTCGAATTGCACAATGCGAAAATGTGGATGCCATTGTCGCATTCTATGAGGGAAATGAAGGGATGAGCTTCTATCCTTCGTACCCTCAGGAATCGCGGGGATGCGGTCCCGTTCGTTCTTCTTCTGAAAACATACCATGATCCGGTTGTCCGTGATGCTCTCTCTCTCGATGCAACATACTTTGTCCGGCCACAATCCCCCGCTGACTGCCAGGCAGGTCTTGCAAAGGTAATCGCAAACGCTGTTGAGTGCAGGCATCTGAAATCGGTGGTGATCGAACAGGAAAAAAAGATCGATACCCTGTTCTACCAGTCGCCTATCGGCAAGGAGCTCTTCGATAAGGACGGGACTCTCATAGACGTCAACGCGGCCTGTTTTGACATCTTCGGGGTAGTAGACAAAAACGAGCTCCGGAATTTCAACTTTTTTAAGGATCCTAACCTGACCGAGATCGAGAAACGCCAGCTTCTGGCGTTTGAGACCGTTCGCGCAGAACGGGAATTTAATTTTGAGAAAGTGTGTGGAGAGAACCTGTACCAGACAACCCGGTCAGGAACGATCTATCTTGACATCCTGATCTCCCCGATCTGCAAAGGGTGGAAACAAAGCGTGTACAGGGTATCTCGTTCATGTTCAGGATATCACGCGCCAGAAACAGATCCACGAATCACTTGCCCGGCTCAACAAAAAACTCAATCTTGTCGGCAGTGTTACCCGTCACGATGTCCTCAACCAGCTGACCGCCGTAGTTGGATACACGGAAATTCTCGACATGATGATAGAAGATCCGAAACTCAAAACCTATCTTGAGAAAGAGCGGCAGGCAATTGACAAGATCCAGCGTCAGTTCAGATTTGCAAAGGAGTACCAGAATATCGGCGTTGCATCCCCGGACTGGCAGAATATCCGGAACACTGTCAGCCGGGTGAAAGAAGTCCTGGATCTGCCCGGGATAACCGTAACCGTATCTACCGGAAGCTCGATCTATGCCGACCCGCTCTTTGAAAAGGTGATCTATAATCTCTTCGAAAACTCAGTTCGTCACGGTCAGAAGGTCTCGAAAATCCGGGTATCCTTAAGGGAAGAGAACTCTGGTGCACTCCTCATTGTTGAGGATAACGGTGTCGGGATCCCGGCTCATGAGAAGACCAAGATATTCGAGCGCGGTTATGGCAACATACGGGCTGGGGACTCTTTCTTATCACCGAGATCCTGTCGATCACCACCGGGCTGACCATTGCAGAAACCGGCGAACCGGGTAAGGGAGCCCGGTTTGAGATACGAGTCCCGAAAGGATAATGCCGGCTCGAAAAAGCGTGATGAGCAGTGACTTTGATGGTCAATAATTACTTCTGCAATATCTCTTCCCTTCGTCTGTTTCTATAATCCTTTTTCGAAGGAGTGAACACCGGCCCCGGGATGTCATTTTGTGAGATACGCGAGACCGGAACCAGCATCTATTTTTCGGATCCCCACGTACACCGGTATGAAATGTGTCCTCATGTCCTGATCCCGTATAAGCCGGTCAATCCCAAGACGCGCCTCTCCGATCTTCTCAGCCAGGAAAAGCGGGAGGCATTCGCTCGCGCCATGCTCGAGGATGTGCTTTTTGCGGTAAAAGATGCCAATTATTCTCCCGTTATCATCGCGACCGAGCTGTACGAAAGCGAAGACCATGTTCAGATCACGGTACCGGACGCCGATCTGAATGCGACCCTGAATGCGATCTTCCCGACCGCTGTATCACCATGCGTTATTCTCATGGCGGACATCCCGCTGGTCGATGCAGCGGCTCTGCGGCGTGTCTTTGCAACGGAAAAAGACGTCGCTTTTGTTCCCGGCAGGGGTGGGGGCACAAATGCGATTTTTCTGCGCGATGCTTCCCGATTCCACGTCGATTACTATGGGGGCAGTTTCTTAAAACACGTGAAAATCGCGGAAGATGCGGGTTTGTCGTGGGAAGTAATCGACTCGTTCCGGCTCCACACCGATATCGATGAAAAGGAGGATCTCGTCGAGCTGCTCATCCACGGCAAGGGCAGGAGCAGGGCATACCTAGAAAGCCTTGGCTTCTCCCTTGTCGAGGAAGAGGGACGGGTCGGGATCTGCCGTAAAAATAATGTTTAGACTTTAGTGCAGAGGCAGACTCCCATGGACGAATCCGGCGAATGGTTGATCGGGATCATCAGGACCCCTCAACCCGACATCGTTCGTGCTATCGATACTTTTCTGGAACGCTATAACGCGCAGGTCGGAAAACCCGGCATGAATCGCTGGGAAATTCCTGTCCGGGAATGGCAGCGGTTCGAGTTCCTTGGCGACCGTGTCATCAGCCTTGTTGTCGCAAGAACGCTGTATCTTCGGCAGGACAAGACTCTTTCTGAGGGAGATATGACCCGGATTCTCGGTAGCGCTGTCTCGAACCGTGCTCTCGATTCCCTGTCCCGGGAACTCGATGAGGATGCATTCCGGCGTCTGATCCCGCATGCCATTGCCGAACAGAACCGATACAAAGAACGAATCACCGGAGGGGCGTTTGAGGCCTTTATCGGTGCATTGTATTGCGAGTTCGGCCTCGAAGAAGTTTCGGTTTTTGTCAACAGTCTTATGGCTGCCGCCCTTGACCGGTATGACCCTTGTGACAATCCGATCGGGATGCTCCAGGAATATTATCAGAAAAAGGGACTGCCTCTCCCGGAATACCGTGAGGCCGGGCGCACCGGTCCCGATCATGGACCGACTTTTACCATCCGGGTGGAAACTGGCACTGGTGAATCATGCGCCGGCTCCGGCACCACGCTTGCGGATGCCAAACAGGATGCTGCACGAAGCATGGTAAAAAAACTCGGACTCTTATCCGCCGGTAGTAACGAAGCCGGGAGAGAATAAAAAAATCACCAATCGTTCCGGTTCTTCCGGAATGCGCCCATGAAGAGGCACTCGATAGCATCAATTGTCTCGATGCCGATATGATCGCCCATCGCGAGGCCGATCCCCCGGATGATCGCGGCCGGTGTGCATTCATCGGCCTCGCCCATGACGAGTTCCGCTGCCGAGGCAATATTGTCGGCAACTGCCCTTTTTGTCACTTCGAGTTTCCTGCCGAAGAGATCGCTCCTGCCCCGGTCGTCGATCACCGCGATGATTCCGGCGGCGCCGATCGCAACCCCGCTGCACCCGAGGCGCATCGCATGGGTCCGGCTGTCGGCGATGAGGACGCCGATAGTCCTTCCCGTCAGTTCTTTCACCGACTCCCTGATAGCCACCGCACTCTGGTCCGGATCCTTCGGGAGAGGAGTGACACATCCCGGCGGGGCGTTCGAAGCGTCGACACCCGCGTTGGGGAGGAGCGTCCCGTTCTTCATGCAGAGGAGGAACCCAGGTATCCCCCCCACAATAGAGTCGCTCTCCTGGAGAACAACCTCGGCAGTGCGGGGGTCCATCTGGTACTTCTCCCCAAGCTCGCGCGCCCGGGGGGAGGGGGTGACCCGGGCAAGCTCGATGACATTTCCTTCTGCAGTCGCGACCGCGGTCTCCGCGAGGACGATGATATCTCCGTCTTCGAACCCCCCGCAGATCCGGTTTGCAGCATCATGGACGCGTTCCGCGATCGGATCGCCCGGTTTTATAATTCCCGTCGAGAGTCCGTAGACCTCGAACGAGCTGTTCATGCCTTCCCCGCCATGCGTTCGCAGACCCGGATAACGTCCCGGGTCCCGCCAACATCGTGAGCCCTGACAACCGAAGCGCCCTTCTCGAGAAGGATCGCGGTAATCGCGAGGCTCCCGGCGAGCCGGTCCGCAGGTTCTTTTCCAAGAAGAGTCCCGATGAAACTCTTCCGGGAGATCGCAGCAAGGACCGGGCGGTCGAACTGCAGGAATTTTTCAAAGTTCCGGCACAGTTTCCAGTTATCATCGAATGTCCGGTGCGGCGTCCAGATCCCAATCGCCGGGTCGATGACGTAGTTTGTGACGCCCGCGGTTTCGCAGCGCTGCTGCACAGTTGCAAGCGCCTTCATTGTCGCATCCAGGCCAACTGCATCTCCCGGCTGGTAATCTGTTGCCATGAGGAAGGCGGGGAGGCCTGCATCTGCAACACGTTTTGCAAATGCCGGAGAGGAGAATCCTGAGATATCGTTGACCGCATGAATATCATGCTTCAGGCAGACGTCGAGCACCCACGGGTTCATGGTATCTACCGATACCGTTATCCCGGTTCCGTCGAGTTCTTTTAAGGCAAGATCCATGCGTCGTGCCTCTTCCTTCCCGTTGATAGCCTGTGAATTGGGGGCCGTGCTTCGTGCGCCAAGGTCGATGAGATCCGCGCCCTGCTCGATCATGGCGATTGCGGTTTCATGAATTTTTTCGTTCGGAATAAAAGAGTCGTTATAGAAGGATTCAACGCTGCAGTTGATGACGCCCATCAGCCGGACCGGTGCATCGCCCCCGATAGCGATCTTGTTGATCACACATTTCTGCATGCCTGCTCCTTTGCCGCGGTATACGTGTTCTCCATCAGGGTTGCGATCGTCATCGGGCCGACCCCCCCCGGGACCGGCGTGATGAACGAGACGATCTCCTTCACGTTTGCAAAGTCCACGTCACCAACAAGTTTTCCGTCGAGCTGGTTGATACCGACGTCGATGACAACTGCACCGGGCTTGACCATATCGGCAGTGACGAAATGAGCCCTGCCGATGGCGGATACAAGAATGTCGGCGCGCCGGGTCTCTTCCGCGAGGTTCTTTGACCTGCTGTGGCAGACTGTGACGGTTGCGTCTGCATTTGTGAGTAATGCCGCCATCGGGCGGCCGACATCAATGCTGCGACCAATGACAACTGCACGTGCGCCTTCCGTTACAATCCGGTACTCGGAAAGGAGCGTCATGATCCCCTTTGGGGTGCAGGGTGCAAAACGAGGTTTCCCGGAGAAGAGAAGTCCGAGGCTTACCGGGTGGTACCCGTCGACATCCTTCTCCGGCCTTACTGCCTCGACAACCCTTTCCGTCTCAACCTGGTTCGGGAGAGGGAGCTGGACAAGGATACCGTTGATATCCGGGCCCTTGTTCAGCCGGTTGACCGCGTCGAGCACTCCCTGCGTGGTAGTCTCCCCCGGGAGTTCGATGCCCACCGAGCCGATCCCGACCCGCTCGCAGGCCTTGTGCTTCATCCGGACATACATCTGCGAAGCAGGGTCGCTTCCTGCAATCACCGTTGCGAGCCGGGGGTAGAGCCCCTGATCCTCGATCTTCTCCTTGAGAAGTTCAAGACGCATATCGGCCATCTTTTTTCCGTCGAGGATTGTGCTCATGGTGTGATCCGTGGAGGTTAAATCTCCGGGAAAAGGGGGAATTTGCTCGACATCGCGGTGACCTGTTGGCCGACTTCCTTAATCGTCGCTTCGTTGTGGATGTCCTTGACCACTTTTGCGATCCAGTTGCCGATGTTGCGCATCTCCGCATCCTTCATGCCCCGCGAGGTCACGGCAGGGGTGCCGACCCGGAGGCCGCTTGTGACGAACGGGCTCTTGGTCTCGTTCGGAATGGTGTTCTTGTTGACCGTGATACCCGCCTTGCAGAGTGCAGTCTCGGCTTCAAGACCGGTGATCCCCTGAGCAGTAAAGTCAATAAGTATCAGGTGGTTGTCAGTCCCGCCCGAGACAAGCCGGAGACCGTTGTTCATCAGGGTTTCGGCAAGAACCTTTGCATTCTTTACGATCTGCTTGTTGTATTCCTTGAATGCTGGCTTGAGGGCCTCTTCGAAGCAGACTGCCTTGGCGGTGATGGTGTGCATCAGGGGACCACCCTGCATACCGGGGAAGATTGCCTTGTCAATGGCCGGGCCGTACTCGCTGTTGCACATGATTGCCCCCCCGCGGGGACCGCGAAGGGTCTTGTGGGTCGTTGTAGTGGTAAAGTTGACCACATTGACCGAGTTCGGGTGGACCCCGGTTGCGCAAAGACCTGCGATGTGGGCGATATCCGCCATACAATACGCGCCAACTTCATCGGCTATCTCCTGGAATGCCTTGAAGTCTATCGTCCGCGGGTATGCCGAGGCACCGCAGACAAGCATCTTGGGCATCTCTTTCCGCGCCATCTCGGCCACAACACCGTAGTCGAGCATCTCGGTCTTCGGATCCACACCATACTGTGCAATCTTGTAGAACTTGCCGGTGAAGCTGACCGGGGCACCATGGGAAAGGTGGCCACCTTGTGTCAGCTTCATGCTCATCAGGGTGTCCCCAAGGTTCATGAACGCAAAATAGACCGCCATGTTGGCCTGGGTTCCCGAGTGTGCCTGCACGTTCGCGTGCTGCGCCCCGAAGAGCTTCTTCAGCCGGTCCCGGGCAAGGTTTTCGGCCTCGTCATGGAACTCGCAGCCGCCGTAATACCTCTTTCCCGGGTAACCCTCGGCATACTTGTTGGTCATGATAGAGCCCATTGCTTCGAGGACTGCACGCGAGACTAGGTTCTCGGATGCAATCAGTTCCAGGCCATTGGTCTGGCGAAGCCGCTCTTTCTCGATGATATTTGCGATTTCTGGATCAGATTTAGCCAGATACGACATATGCAAAAGGGTAGGAGCCGATCAGGTAATACCTTTTCTTAGCTATCCGCCGGAATCACGTTGAATTTCGAAAGATGAGGATCCGGCATCCGGTCTCTGCAGATCACGCAAACCTGATACTCAGGGATTTTGTTGAAGCTTATCTTATGATGCCTGTACCCTGTGCCCGTTGTAAACAACGGAGAGTCCGCGGGGTTTTCAACCCACTATAAGGACAAAGCGCAACAGGGTTTGACACTCTTACCGTTTTTTCCTGAATGGAACCTGAATGCGTGGTGGAATGGGTGACAGGACGGTGTAGAAGCACAAACCTTTTTTTCCTTATCCGACGATCACTACTATATTTATAAGGTGTGCGTCGAACCTCTAAGGTAAGAGTACCTTACTGATAAGGACGATTGTTGCGCATGGCACAGTCTGATGTAAAGATCAAATATCTGAAGAGCGAAATGGAAGAACAGGAGAAACTGATTACGATGATGGATACCCAGGTAACCGGCGCGTCCGAAGACCGGATTGCAACCCTTGAGAAGAAAGTACGGGAGATGGAAGCACTTATGAAGGGCCTCACCGAGGAACTTCTTGACCTCAAGTCCATGGCGATGAAGATGTCCAAGCAGACCGAGGAGCGCGCGAGGGCAGAACTCAAGCGCGGGCCTATCGTCACGCAGCAGGGAGACGCTCCGCAGTCTGCAGCATCCGCCGGTCCGGCAGGGGCCGGGGGAAGCACGGTTGTTATGCGCCGGGGTGCACGCCAGACCGAGGCACCGGCAGCACCCGCAGAGCCTGCAATGGACATGATTATGCAGCCCGACGGCACCATGAAGCTCGAACCCCGCCGCGGCGATATCAACTATATCGTTGCATCGGCAGGTTACGGACGGAACAAGAGAGGAACCTCGGTCAAGGCCAAGCAGAGCGATCTCATCTACGCTGCCGAGGAAGACAAGTCCGAGAAGAAGTAAGGGGCCTGATCTTTGTATATCACCGGGCTCGAGATAGACAATTTCAAGTCTTTTGCCAAAAAGACAAAAATTCCTTTATTGGAAGGGTTCAGTGTCATATCCGGCCCAAACGGATCCGGTAAAAGCAACATCATCGATTCTATTCTTTTTGTCCTTGCCCTGTCGAGCTCGCGGAACCTCCGGGCCGAGAAACTCACCGATCTCATCAACCTCAGTTCCGGCAGGAATACCGCTGAAGTAGCGCTTGAATTCTCCGATGGCACCAAGATCCGCCGGAGAATCAAACGAACCGGCAACGGGTACTACAGCTACAACTACCTGAATGACCGGCTTTGCAAGCAGAGTGATATTGTCGACCACCTTGCAAAACACGGCATCAAGCCTCACGGGTATAACGTGGTCATGCAGGGCGATGTTACCCGGATCATGGAGATGAGCGACTTCGAGCGCCGGAAGATCATCGACGAGATCGCGGGGGTCTCCGAGTTTGACCAGAAGAAACAGCAATCCCTCTCTGAGCTCGAGATCGTCCGGGAACGGATCGAGCGGGAAGAGCTTCTCCTCCAGGAGCTGAGCCGGCGGATGAACGAGCTCAAACGCGAGCGGGAACACGCCCTTGAGTACCAGAAGTGGCAGAAGGATCTCACCTATTACCAGAACTGCCGGTCGGCAGCCCAGCTCCACGAGCGGGACAAGGAGCTCAAATCACTCCTGCGGTCGACTGAGGATCACAAGCTCCAACTCGGCAGGATCGCCTCCGACCGGAGCCTTGAGGAGAACGAACTCTCGTACCTCAAGGCAGACTTAAAGGATATTGATGAGCTGATCAACAAGAAGAGCGGATCGGACTACCTCAAGTTGATCGCCGAGCTGGAAGAAGCAAAAGGCGGCATCAAGCTTACCGAGCAGACGATCGTCCGGCTCCGGAAGGAGAAGGAGACCAATCTCGAAGTGGTCAACCGGGTGTACATGGACACGAAACGGGCAGAAGCCCGGGTTGCCGAGTGTTCAGACCAGATCCGTACCCTGAGCATCGATCGGACGAACCTCGCGATGGAGATCGCGACTGCAAAAGCGGTGCTTGGCAAGATCGAGGCAGAGATCAAGGAGCACAGCGATGGGACCGAAACCGCCCGGGACCAGCTCTTCGCGTTCCTCAAAGAAGCCGAAGAGAAGAAAGGTCAGCGCTCGGGGATCCTCCACCAGCAGGATATGTTCATCGAGAAGAGCCGGATGCGAACGAGCGAGCTCGAACGGCTCACCGGTCTCCTACGGCAGCTCGACGAGGAGCACGCGGCAAAGAAGGGACAGCTCGCGGAGAGCGAGCAGGGGGTTGGGGCGCTTATTGCCGAGAAGAAGGAGCTCGACCGGAACCTGTCGGAGCTGGAAGGCTCGATGTTCGCCCAGCGGTCTACCCTTGACCGGCTGAATACTGATATTCGGGAACGGGAGCAGGACGTGTACCGGCTCGAAGCGGCACAACAGGCGCGGGGCGAGTCCGGTGGAAAGGCGATAGAAGCGATCAAGGCGATGGAGAGCGTCCACGGTACTATCGCCGAGCTCGGGAAAGCTCCTGCAGAGTACTCGACCGCGCTCAATATCGCTGCCGGAAACAAGCTCCAGTTTGTGGTCTGCGATGACGACCAGGTGGCAGCGGATGCGATCCGCTACCTCAAGGAGGAACGGCTCGGACGGGTCACCCTCCTCCCGTTAAACAAGCTCAAGCCCCCGGCGCTCCCGCCCCTCAAGGAGCCGGGTGTCATCGATTATGCAGTGAACCTCCTCGAATACAACCCGAAATTCGATAGTGCCTTTGCTGTTGCACTCGGGGCGACCGTTGTCGTGGATACGCTCGATCGTGCCCGCAAGCTTATCGGTAAGTACCGGATGGTCACGCTCGATGGAGATTTGCTGGATCGGAGCGGGTCGATGACCGGCGGTTCCATCAAGAAGCAGGGAATACGCGGTTTTGGTGCGGCTGTCGATGACGAGATCTTCCGGATCCGGGCAAAACTCGGCGAACTCCAGAGCGAGGCAGCGACTATAGAGGCCGGCGTCAAGCGAATAACCGAAGAAGTCGACGCAAAGCGGGCGACCCGGAACGAGATCGATCAGAAGGTCACCCGGCTCAACCTCTTCACCGAGGAGTACGTACGCAGGTTCGAGGCGATCACGGTCGAGAAACAAACGATCGAGGCAGCAGTCGCACGCCAGCAGGAGGAGACAAAGAGCGGTTCTGCCGAGCTTGCAGCGCTCGAAGCAGAGCTTGACCGGACAACGGAAGAGATCAACGCGATCACAAAAAAGATCGATGAGATCAAGAAGCGCCTTGACGATACCAATATCCCCGCGCTTACCGAGCAGATGGAGAAGAAGCGCAAGGAGATCGAAGAGGCAGAACGGCGCCTGCGGAACAAGGACGGGGATGTCAACGATGCCCAGCGCGAACGCCAGCATTTCACCGCCCGGCTCGCGGAACTCGCCGATGAACGGAAACGGCAGGACGACCGCAATCTCCAGATAGATGCGGATATCGTGGCATCGAACGAACAGATCGCTGGTTTCAAAGCCGGAATTGCTGCGCTTGAAGAGCGCCAGAAAGAGTTCTCCGGTGTCCTCGATGAGCTTCGTGCGAAACGCGGTGAGGCATCGCAGGCGATCCAGAACTCCGAACTGAAACTGATGAAGTTCGATGCCGAAAAAGAGCGGATCGCCACCCTGCTGAATGCCATCGAGGAGCGTTCCCGGACGCTTGCAATTGAGGTTGAGATGCTCCGGCAGCAAGTCGGGGAGATGGACACTACCCTCACGCTGATGGAAATCGGAGGGAAGATTGCGGAAGCAGATGGAGCGCTCCGCAAGATCGGGGCGGTCAACATGCTCGCCATCGAGGAATACGAGAAGGTCCAGAGACAGGTTGGCGAGCGGACGGAGCGGAAAGAGACCCTCTCCCGGGAACGGACGAGCCTGATCGAGCGTATCGAGACGTTCGAGAAGATGAAGTTCGAGGCGTTCACCACCGCGTTCAAGGCAATAGACGGGAACTTCCGGGAGATCTTTGCCCGGCTTACGAGCGGCAGCGGGCACCTTGTTCTCGAAAACGAGGAGAATCCCTTCATTGGTGGCATGACCTTTGCCGTCCAACCCCGGGACAAGAAAGTGCACCTCCTCTCATCTCTCTCTGGCGGCGAGAAATCGCTCACCACGCTTGCGTTCATCTTCTCTATCCAGCGGTACATCCCGGCACCGTTCTATGCATTCGATGAAGTGGACATGTCCCTTGATGGTTCGAACGTGGAGCGGATCGCATCCATGGTCAAGGAACTTGCTCCCTCCTCACAGTTTGTTATTGTCTCGCTCCGCAAGCCAATGATCGAGGCTGCGGAACGGATCATGGGTGTCACCCTCCGATTGGACAAGAGCACGTTCGTTACCGGGGTAAAGGCGAATGGCTAAACAGCTCCGCCGTGTGGATCCCGCAGAGGATTCGGAGAAAATTCCAACCGGCTCAGAGACGGTTGATTCCCGGCCAGTCAATGCTCTTGAATCTTCCAATGTTCCGGCCCCCTCTCCAGACCCGGTAAATCCGAATGAAGGAAATAAAAGGAATGAGGGAAACGGGCTGAATGAGGGCCGCGAGCCGGGCGAGCATGCCGGGGAACGGGGGATCGTTGAAGATCCTATCGAGATCCTTGTTGGGCTTGCGGAAAAGGGCGAGATCGATCCCTGGAATATCAATATCATCGAGGTCACCGACAAGTTCCTCTCCGAACTCGAACGGCGGCGGCAGCTCAACCTTCAGCTCTCCGGGCGCACCCTCTTCTTTGCTGCGACCCTGCTCCGGTTAAAATCCGAGCAGCTCGAACTGCTTGCTAATCCCGAAGAAGAAGCCGATGAAGAAGACGATTGTTTCGGGGTTGATTTCGATGTGGCTCTTGATTCCGAGATCGATTACACCGGGAGGCTCGGGCCTATCGAACGACTGGAGCACGAGATCCAGCGTCGGCTCGACCGGAAGAACATGCGAAAGAGCCCGGTCACCCTCTTTGAACTGATCCTGGAGCTCAAGAATATCGAGAAGGAAGAGCGGCGCCGCAGGAGAATGAACGCGCCGGACGACTCGTTCCTGTTCGATGCGGACGATATCGTGAGCATTGCCCACGAAGAAGGGTACCAGGAGTCGTCCCTGACCACACTGGCCGGGTATCTCGAAAGCATTGAGCCCGGCGAAGAAATGACGCTCTCGCAGTTATGCACCGAGCTCGGATGGGGGATCCCGGAAGTTTATATTCCTCTCCTGTTCCTTGCCCACGAAGGCCGGTGCCTCATGCGGCAGGAGGTGTTCTTCGGCGATGTATATGTCCAGATCTGCCACATCGATGCCCGTGAGGGAACCGGGACCGAAGCAACCAGCTGATCGCAATTTCTCTTTTTTAAGTTCTCGCCCGGAACGAACCGTTTGGCACGTGGATCTCGAACCGTGCACCTTTCCCAGGTTCACCGGTCTCCCGTATCGTAATTCCGGTAATATTGAGGATCTCCCGGGCGAGGAAGAGACCAAGACCGGTGTTCTTCCCGTACCCGCGTTCGAAGATCATCTCCTTTTCCTCTGCGGGGATACCGATGCCGTCATCTGAGTACATGATCGTCAGGTCATCCGGGCCGGGGTGGGATTCCACCCGGATGCCGGTTACCCTCCTGCCGTGCCGGAGCGTATTGTCGATCAGGTTCAGAAAGACTTTCTCAAGCATTCTGTCGGCAAAGATCTCCTCAGTTCCGAGCTCGTTTTGCAGGGTAATTGAATCCGGGATATGCATGGAGTAAAACATTTTCTTTAGCATTTGCCACTCAGGCTCCTTTGTCCTGAGATTCTGATAGATCCTGGTGAACTCAAGTTGTGAGATTATGATCCTTGCGGTAGTATCGATCTTTTCCAGCAACGCGGGACAATCAGCCTCCGGCCCTTTCTGTTTCGTGTAAGCAATGTGCCCCTGGATAATTGCAACCTTGTTGAGGACGTCATGCCGGGTGATACTGGAGAGAATGTTGAGCTGCTTGTTTGTCCGCAGGATCGCATCCTCCATGCGTTTCCGGGAGGTAATATCCCGGAGAGATATCAGGATTGCCGGCAAATTACGAAACCCGATCCTCTTTCCAACACCCTCAACCCAGATCTTCCGCCCGGTGGTAGTGACTGCCTGGTAATTGACCGGGTAGCTTCCGATCCCTTTTGCAATCTCGTTAAAATCGTGCTGAACACTCTCCCGGGATACCGGCGCCACAAACTCGAGTGCGTTTTTTTGGAAATCTCCGGGAGCCTCCCCCAAATCAAAGAGTTTTGCTGCCGCACGGTTCATAAATAGGATCTTCCCGGCCAGATCGAGGATCTGTATCCCGTCAAGAGAATGTTCCACGAGGGTCCGGAATTTCTCTTCGCTCTCCCGTAACGTTCGCTCGATACCTGCGCGTTCGACCTCCGCGAATGCCTTGACCACAATAATATCGATAATCTCCTTCATCGCCGGGACTGGCGGGATCGTGCTGCGGGAGAGAGCACAGAGAATTCCAATCACCTCTCCCCCCGTATTTTTCAGGGAGGTGCCGACATATCCCCGTATATTGAGATCTGCGAGAGCCTTAGCCTCCGGGAAAAGCGTGCGGACATTATCCGGGTACAGGCAGAAGCCATTCTCCGCAGCATTTCCGCAGGGAGTGCCCTGGAGCGGGTACGAAAAGTCCGGAGCGGTCTTTCCGTCAAGACGCATCGAGAGAACCCTGACGGTTTTCCCATCCGGTTGCAGCTCCCCGATCATGACACAGTCTGCTCCCAGCCAGCTGCTGAGGTTTTCCGTTATCTTTGTGAGGAAATCAAGGCCGGTTGTTCCTACCATGCTCCTGACCATCGTCTGGAGCGCTTCCTCCGTAGATTTTCTTGCCGTAATGTCTTCCACGGTGGAGAGGATGTGAGTTTTTCCCTCCATCATGAGAACGCCGGAGGTAAAGAGGCAGGTACGCACCTCCCCGGATTTTTTCCGACAGGCAATTTCCTTGCCAAAGATGCTGTTGTTTTTCCGGAGTGCCTCCTTCATCTGCTTCCCAGTTTCCTTATCGGCAAAAATTCTCAGGCTTTCAGAGGTCTTTCCGATCACATCCCCGCGGGAATAGCCGGTATGTTCCAGGAACGCCTCATTGAAATCGATAAATGTCCCATCGACCGCTGACACGAGCGTGAGAGCAACCGGGCTCTTCCGGAATACTGTGGTGAAGGTGTTCTCCGATTCCCGTAACTTCCGCTTCGATTTTTCCGGTTGGTAACGTCACGCATTGACACGAGCATGGCCGCTGTGCCATCGAACTAAATCTTCTTTCCTATGCATTCGACCCAGATCTTCCGTTTTGTTTCGGTAATGAGCTTATTGGTGACGAGATACGCATCAATTCCGAGCATCACCTTGCCAAGATTCTTAAGCACGCTCGCTTTCGATTCAGGGGCAACAAAATCAAGCGCGTTCTTTTTGCCGATCAATCCACGGTAATCCTTGATATTGACAATGTCCCCGGCGGCTTTGTTGGCAAAGAGGAGGGTTCCTGAAAAACTGGTAATGATGATCCCCTCCAGTAAGTTTTCGACAAGCGCCCGGAACTTTGCCTCCTCCCTGCGAGTTTTCCCATAGTGGAATATTTTTGCCGCTCCACTATAGTATCGACCGGAACCGGGATGTCAACAATCTGAACGTAATCCCCCGGTGGCAGTTGATTATGGAGAGAAATAGGGAGAGTAATGTGAGAGTAAAGATGACCGGACTGTGCGGGGGGAACCTGAAATTCCAAATTCTCGTTCGAAAATATGCGCGAGATGAGAATCGGTACCGTACAGTTCCGGAAAAGAACCTAATGTATGGCTATCCAAAAACGTTCATAAAATTGCGGCAAGGATCCGCTTCCTATCTGCACATTTTTTGCAATTATCGTCGACCATGCAATTTTTTCTCCTCCGCGCTCTTTGCAATTTTCGCGAAAACAATCCGTTTCTGGGTACTTTGGCACGATAAGCAGATCTGCCCGGAAAAAAATACCCGGAGACTCCAGAATCAATCGTTCACGAAAACTCAAGAGCCATTTCTGCTGTATCTGCTCCAGGTATATTTTTCCTGCAATAGAACACAGAAATTTCTTTCACTCAATACCGGGGCTAATGCTTAAATGTTCGGTTGATCAATAATGTGATCCACAAAATCTAATGACAATCCGACGAAAACCGCCCGTAATGGGAAGGTGTCGGTTTCGAGGGAACAATAAAGGCAACAAGGTATAAATATCCTTGAAACATACAATGTTAGCCCGTGAATGCGTGAGAAATCACAATGAAGATTCACAAAAGGCCTCTTGGTGAGGAATCAGAATCCGTTCTGGTTCTGAAAGAAACAATGCGTGTAACAAGGTATAAATATCCTTGAAACATACATTATAAGCCGATGTTTAATCAGACAACACGACAAAAACGATTACGAAATTCCAAAGTTTCTTTGAAATTTCTTTGATGGAGATCCAACGATAACCGTCTTGAACGGTGTTGGTTCTGACGTTGATACCTGCAATGCGGAAATTTGTTTAATAACCGCTAATTCCTTGAAACAGTTCAGATACGTGTGCGTACAGATCGAGTGTACAATTAAAATTCTGGTTGATCCTGCCAGAGGCCACTGCTATCGGAGTTCGATTAAGCCATGCGAGTCGAGAGGTGTAAGACCTCGGCATACTGCTCAGTAACACGTGGACAACCTACCCTATGGTGGGGGATAACCCCGGGAAACTGGGGATAATACCCCATAGACTATGAATGCTGGAATGCTTTGTAGCCGAAAGGTCCGCCGCCATAGGATGGGTCTGCGGCCGATTAGGTTGTTGTTGGGGTAACGGCCCAACAAGCCTGTAATCGGTACGGGTTGTGGGAGCAAGAGCCCGGAGATGGATTCTGAGACACGAATCCAGGCCCTACGGGGCGCAGCAGGCGCGAAAACTTTACAATGCGGGAAACCGTGATAAGGGAACTCCGAGTGCCCGTTAAATCGGGCTGTCCACCAGTTTAAACAACTGGTGAAGAAAGGGCCGGGCAAGACCGGTGCCAGCCGCCGCGGTAATACCGGCGGCTCGAGTGGTGGCCACTATTACTGGGCTTAAAGCGTTCGTAGCTGGTTTGTTAAGTCTCTGGGGAAATCTACCGGCTTAACCGGTAGGCGTCTCAGGGATACTGGCAGACTAGGGACCGGGAGAGGTGAGAGGTACTCCAGGGGTAGGAGTGAAATCCTGTAATCCTTGGGGGACCACCTGTGGCGAAGGCGTCTCACCAGAACGGCTCCGACAGTGAGGGACGAAAGCTGGGGGAGCAAACCGGATTAGATACCCGGGTAGTCCCAGCCGTAAACGATGCGCGTTAGGTGTATCAGTGACCACGAGTCACTGAGG